>Ga0116231_10000011_pt1 | contig 154284 bp, 125 predicted proteins | sample S1TSphgellanicum_2_FD_89695 | JGI IMG/M metagenome (GOLD analysis project Ga0116231, IMG submission 89695) | Host-associated microbial communities from peat moss isolated from Minnesota, USA - S1T2_Fd - Sphagnum magellanicum MG | ecosystem: Host-associated > Plants > Peat moss > Unclassified...
ACAATTCCCCCGAATATTATTAAAATTTTTTTTTTTCATATAATAAAAAATGGAATTTGTTTTTTGGTTTTTTTTTTTTTTTGATATGTTTGTCTATGGCAATGAATTTCAACATCTTGAAATTGAATTTAAATTAGAAATATTTGTCATTCCATATTTATCAATAAAAAAAATCAGTATAAAAACATATTCAATGAACCATATTTTGAAGCATTTGAAATCCATAATAAAGTACCCCAGGGGAGACACTTAGTGTAAAATTTGGGATTTACATGCATCAAACAACCATTTTAAAGGGGGGGGGGGTGCGTATTAGATGATTGTCTAACTTATTTTTTATCACCTTATTATTATCTAATTTTTTAATATATACATATTAAAACCACCCTATGTTAATTATAATCCATTATTTTAGATTATTACATACCCTATATTATAATCAAATTGATTATTTGAATAAAATGTACCCTATTTTTTAAACTAATTAACTTATAATTTGTACCCAATAACCAAATTTATTTCACCTTATATATTTATTCATGTATTTTTTACTTTTTTTTTACTAATCCCCTCCCCCCCCTCGCGGCACAAGTAAAACACAATCATCTTCATTACATCTTTGACTTTGAAATCTAAGCTTGTAAGATGATTTGGAATATGTATGGTTTTCAATTGACATAAAAAGCATAATAATTTTTCCCATTTCCTTTTAGGATTATTAAATGTCACAAAAATGTTAGTGGCCCACATTGATTAATCATTGAAAATAAATCCTTTCATAAACAAGCCAAATAATTAGGTGATAAACCTTGATAAACATTAGAAGTGTGTGTTTAAAATTCTAGAATTCTTTGATGAACTCAATGGCAACCACTTGTTCATCATAACTTTTATAACTATTTTATCATCTTGGGAAAGCAAAATCTCCTTTTCATGCAAAGAACAATGTAACACATAAATACTAGTGTTTTATGGGTATATCATTTATCCAAATATACCCACTGAGTACAAGTAGGGTATTTTTAAATTTTTACCCTATTTTTTTCAAAATCAATATACCCTAATTAAATGGATGCCCAAGGGTATAAAATTTTGGAAAAATATACCCATTTCATAGCTGTGGTCATAATTTTTAAATACATGTACCCAAGCTTGGCTACATTTTCAAACCTACGTGAATTTTATTAGGGTAAGTTTCACATAAACCATGTGTGTGTGTGCGGGACTATTGTTTAGATAGAGAATTAGAAAGAAAATATGAAATTGTGTGTTCCTATTGTGTGTTTCCTATCATGTCTTATAACAATTGCACCATGGCAAATGAAAGCTCCAATTGTCCTGCTTTAATTCCAAATGGTGATGGTGACATTATTGTTATTTCTTCTTCCACTAGTAAATCAAATACCATTGTTCTTGAGTCAAATCAACAACTAGTTACATTATATTCCAAATCAGCTCCATGGGATCAAAAATTGGCTCCTTTTGCATTTTTCAAACCAAATAATTATGAACATGTGTTCTTTGAAATAAAACAAATTCTTTGTTTTGTTTTGTGTCATTAAGTTGTTTTGGATGTTCATGTTTTGGGATGAAAAATTTGAGGTGGGAAAAGATTGATATTTTATAAAATTGGAAATGGAATTTTAACTGTGAAAAAACATTATAAAGTTGAACATTCTAATATTTTAAATGTATGTTAGTGAGATTGTATGATGATGACATTTTGCTAAAACAAATGCCTTTAAGAAACAAAGCTCCAAGGTTTGAAAAGTTGTAATTCGAAAATTCATTTCTACATTTTTCAATAGTATTACAACATATAAAAAATCAAATGAAGAATAGAAAGCTTTCATTGATAATCTTGAGTTGATTGTTGTGAAAACGTTACTCCTTTTAAACATAGTAAAAAACATATGGATGAGGCAATTTGGCTTACAAAAGGACACACAATTTGTGTTTCCATCACATAGAATCCTAATTGAAAAGGTATTTATTACCTTGTATGATGAAACACACACTTGAAAAGTTTGTTTTGCCTTATGTCAATGATGTAATTTCCGTCACAACAACATTTGACCTTTGGATGAACAAAGGTGCACTTGATATTTTTGCCCTTGTGATTAATTTCTGAACACTGGATTGGGAATCAAAACATGTTATAATTGGTCTATTTGAGGAAAGAACACTGCTGGAATTAATTTTACTAGTAATTACAAACTTTGTTTGAAAAGTACAAATTGATTAACAAAATTATTTGTTATGTGAAATATGAAGGCACAAATTTGTCTACAATGACAAATGTTCTTAAACAAATTGTCAGATGTGAAGAATTGGGGATATTGGCACCATTTGAAAGTGTTTGTTTTGAACATGCCCTTTCTAAAGTTTACCAATATACCACTTTTAATTAAAAAGTAAATTCAGGTTTGCAACTTGTGAGCATCGATTCTTCACAATTTTCAATTTAAGTTTATATAACACAACCAAAAAATTTAGAAAAGGAAGGGTAGAGTGGAAAAAGGTTTGTTTGGTTGCATGTTTGTAACCATAGAAACTAAGCACACCAATGAAGACAAGGTTTGCATCGAAAGTGGTAATGTTCCAATAAGCCTTTGAATATAGGCTACTATTCATGTTTGTTACATTCAACAAAACTTGGTTTTACAATGCAAAATTCTAACAACACAAATATGGGCCATTGAGGAAATCATTGTTTCAACCCTAGCCTTAATTGTATCAAGTTGTGTGTTGATTTAACATCATGGTTTTTGGTTGTTGAGTGATGCATTTACAAATGCACTTAACCTTTGTGTGAACTTGACAAATGAGGGACTTGAATTGGAAATCCAGATGAGTTTTATTCTTGCATCTCAATATGATGCAAAATTACTCTTGTTAGCAAGTAAGATGCAATTGGAAGTCATTTGTGTGTTCGTTTCATTTCTAGATTGTTTACATCAATTTGATCCCCAAAAATTGCACACGATGTTGGTTCTAATGCTTGATCCCAAATTCAAAGATATTTTATTTTGAGTAATTATGTGAGGATAAAAATAGTCACAATTGTAGCAATTGTGTGATTATGAAACTCTAATTCCCCTTCGTATTCAACTTATTAAAAAGTTCATCCTTTTGTAGAACATCCATCAAATTCTAGCCCCCAAGAATGACTGTTGGCAGTGTTTGGTGCAAAATTGACTCAAGATCAAATTATCATGGAACATATAAGTGTTGAATTTTTGTACTCATAAATTTTAATAAAACATTTCTAAGTCAAATATGTAATGTTAACAATTTATCTTTGATTATAGGTGTAATGAGAACTTGCATGTTTTTGAAATTTGCAATTGGTTACAAAGTCTTGTGAAGATCCATTAAAGTGATGGAAGGCACAAGAGACACAATTTCTTCTTGTTGAATACTAAGTTTGTCAAATTTTAAGTATTTTGGAAAGCCAAATTGAAAGAAAACAATTTTTTTCTATTGCTAGAATTTTGACAAGGTTTCATAAATGTAATTTGAAACTTGCAACTTAAATTAACTTGTATTAATTTTCAAGAATTGGCCAAATCATCCACACTTTGGTTGTGAAGCATTTGTAGAGGTTAAGTTTCTTAATAACTTTCAAGATGTAGAAGCAAATTTTTTAGATTAGATTGAAGAAGAGTTTGAAGACCAATTAGATCACATATGTTGAGATTCTGTTTATATGACAAATTTTTATTTTTAGATTTGCATCTATGTTTAGTAGGGCAAATGACATGTCCAATTTGGTCTCAAGGCTTTCTCATTTGATGCATGTTCAGGAATTTAGAAATTAAAATATTTTAATGCAATTTTATTATTTTAATTCAACATCACATGTGTGCACTGTTCCTCTAGATTTAGGCCTGTGATAAATGTCTAAATAAATTTCAAAGTGTGAAAAAAATCTCATTTTTAACAAATGGGATAAAATTATTTATCCTTTCTTTATCTTTTTTTCACCTTAACCATAGGTATATGATAAGGGTTTCCTGAACCCTACCCATCTACCCAAAATTATAAAATTTGTTTGGACCCTACCCTATTCGAACAAACAAAAAAAAAAAAATCTTCACCCTCGAATAAATAAATTAAAGTTTTGCATATACCCTTACCCTAAGATATATCAAAAACACACATACCCACATAACACTGATAGGTTAGTTCCCTTGAACCATCAAAAAGCATCATTCATTATTCCATAGAACTGTAGCAATAATTTAGGTTTCACAGAAAACATCATTACACAAGCTTTTGAACTCAAATTTAGATTTCTATATCAAGAAATGCTGACATACATCTATCATCAGGTATCTGACAACCAACTCTGTCCAAACTACTATACCAATGTGAAGTGATCCAGTGCACATATCAATGTAAGTCTTCTTTTGACTAAACTCTGCCATCTGAACAAATATACAAGTTTGAGGTGCATACTGATGCCAAAACAGCTTGCTGGCTGCCTGGAGTCCCAAAAAAGTAGGTCTGAATTTCACCAATTGCAAAAACAGAAGTCCTAGGTTCCTGATGCTTGTAAGTGCAGCAATACAAGCATTGGGTCGAATAAACTGACCATATGAAAGCACTAGGCAGAAGAAAATGCAGGTAGTTCCATAGAGAGATGATAATCTGAGCATTGTGCAGCACCCTGTTTGCCCATTGTGCTCTATCACCAGAGATAGATAGTCAGTGTTTGTATCACCTGGTTGCAAGTCTGTAAAACTGGCCTCATTTGCTTCCATTCTAGCGATCATCCTCATCATCCTTCATGTATTTTTCTTGCACAGCTGCTGTCGTGCCACATTACAGTCAAGGTGGACATCTAAGTACAGACATCTGCTTGCTCTCTTTGTAACGAAACAACATCAACACAATGCATGAGGACCCTGTCCCATGTGAGGAGAACAAGATATATGTATGGACTCCACAGCCCTATCCATGCAACATATCAGGACAAGTTCTCAGCAGATCATCAGCACACAACTGAATGAAAAAGAAAGGGAGAGGATATCTGTAATAATCCCAATTCAGTGGGGCTGCAGCAATCTTGTTGAACTCTGTGATGTTTCCCTCGATCCCAGCAAAGACATAGCCATTGCTTTTGTCAATGAGCTTGAGAATATCCATCACACTCTCTTTGTCCTGTGCAAATAAATTACATGCACAAATGTTTCAGCCAGTGTTAAATCTATGCAAGAGAAGCATCAGGAGCTAGAATCTGAGAGATATATGATGCACACAGCCAGGTTGAGACCCACCTGAATATTTAGTGTTGTGAAGTTGACAAGACTATAGTCCTCAATTACTTCACACAGCTTTTCAGTCAGTTTTCTGCAGTTGACACCAGAAAATTTCCATATTTGTTATATGCACCAAGCACAATCAAAGAATCAACAAACTGAGAGTACACAGAAGGACAAGCAGCAGTAAATTTGGCAGGAATATCAAAGGTCAGAGAAGAGATAGGTTGCAAGATACCTATATTTTTCAGACCACATGTCCTTATCTAAATAATGCTGAAGATAAGAAAGATCCTGTACATCTGTATAAAAGTCTAGATTGAAAGCTACAAACAGCCCACACAAAAATGTAAGCTTATTGCATAGTCACATCTTCACATTTCAATCAAGCACTATGAGTAAAACCAATATTCCCATAGCTTAAGCCATGTCCAAGTTAGGAAGTTACCAAGTTTTCCATAGCTTTCTATAAGGTCAATTTTGGACAAAACATTGATGTGGGGGAGCTCCAAGTGAAGCATTGCAGACAGAGACATCAGCAATGCTGAAACGTACATGCCAGGCTCACTGCACAGATGTGCATCAACCAGGTGTACAGCTGTGAGCTGCAAGAGTCCAAAGCCACCATTGCCAGATTAACAACTAGTAACACAGACAAACTTGATACAAGTTTCCACATCCTCTCAAAGCTTAGAGAGTCAAGAGCAATATATCTAAAAGTACTGAGAATGTCTAAATAGTTATGATTTTAGCTAACTTGGAAAGAATTGAGAGATGACCCTGTAATATAAGGTAATGTAAATTTCAGATCTGACCCAAAAACCAGCAACCATCAGCGAACACAAAGACAAGAAAACCAGACCACAAGACAGAATTAACTAGTGGTTTGAATGACAGTGCAGTCATACTCATGTTCAGGGACCTTCAATGGCAACATGCATGGCATTGACCACCTACCATAACATCCCTGCTTATATAGTCATGAAAAATTAGAGAAGGGAAAAAAGGCAAGTACCCTGAAGTCCCATTTGTTGACCATTTCCAGGATGACATTTTTTGCATTGTTGTGCAGAGTAAAGAGCTCCACCTGTCCAGGAAAGTCAAATAGCAGATAGTGATCTGCATAGAAATGTGAAAGCCACAATAATCCACACATAAGAGAGTCCCCCTAATAGAAGTTCAAGAAAATTTCATCTTGACACAGATTTGTTTGCCAAGGCTCTCAGGTGCAAAAGAAGCTTATGGAAACTGGGAACCAGCTTATGGACTCTCAAATATAAGGTTGAATACAAAGATGTTGCATAAGTTTCTTCAAAGCTACAGTTCATAGAGCAAGAATGCAATGGATTACAGACCACATAGCACATGCACTTGAGATTGGTCAATATCAAAACTGGAGAACATAACATGATGGTAGCTGACGAGATCCCAACAATTACTACCAATGTGAAGCATCTCAAAGACATCAACACCATGCTGCTCTGCACATCCATTTTCCAAATAATTCTTTCCAATTATTGTTGGATATAATAAGAAGGTGAAGGACCAACCTTGGGTAGCTGACACTGTGAACTTGTGTTAGTTTCATGAAGTGCATAACAAGAGGCACTTTGAACATGTTTTACACAGTTTCTGAGAAAGAAGCAACACAAGTTGTTCCTCCTTAGACCAAAGCCTTTTTTGCTGGATCCCTCTATCACTTTAAAATCATGAGTTAGAATTGACATTGATTACATTTCTTTCCTGAGGCACCAATCTGAAATTCAGCTGATCAGTTACATGAGGATGTAAATTGGGATTCGTGTATCCCTTGGCGTAGAACTCCCAGTCCTCTTTCATGACAATTCGTTAGAGCTTGTGGAGGGAGGGTCAGTTTTGGATCACACACCTTTAATGAGAGGCTCCAGCTTGTCCTTCAGCCAGTCAATATTCTTTTCCAAATAGTCCATACAAAACACCAATCCTGGAATTGCAGATGCCTCAATTCAGTCCTCACTCTCAATATGTGAGAACATGATTTACCTTTTTCTTCTTGTCAGAATTCAAGGAATTAGGGTTAGCGTTTTCAAGCTGAAACACAGAGACAGAGAGACAGAAAGAGAGAGCACCTCCATTGGGGCCAAGGTCATACTGAGCCATCACATCCTCCAGTTTAACGAGCTCTTCAATGTTGACTGCGCACTCATAGGGAAGCTGGTCATTTGCAGGGTCCAGGTTTATGACTGCGGTTTTCCTATTTCAAACAAACCGCAAACAACACACAGCCAGGCAGACAGGCACACATACAACGAAAGCAAATCAGTCGGACGGTGCGAGCCCACTGAGCTTGTCTCCTTTTATGCTAAAAGAAAACCGCAACCAAATGGGTACTCTACATTGGGAATAAATTTTCCAAAGCAAAAAAAAAGCCCATCATGACCCCACACACACACATACCTGCCGATAAGCTGAAGAAACTGGGACATGCCATTACAGTATGTGGTCTTGCCGGATCCTGGAGGACCGATCACCAACTGTCCGAACACCATCGAATCCTCTTGCAAAACCTTCACTGTGTGTGTGTGTCTGTCTCTGTGTTTGTCTCTCGCTTCTTCTTCAAACCAATTCAGAGCTCTTGCTTTCCCTCTTCTCTGCAACAACTTCAAACCTTAAACCCTAATACCAAAAGCACAGCTGAAAACCGTAAACCCTAATTAATACGTACTAAATATTTAGATTTCCACAGGTTGTACATCAAGTCGCTTTGGCCGAGTGGTTAAGGCGTGTGCCTGCTAAGTACATGGGGTTTCCCCGCGAGAGTTCGAATCTCTCAGGCGACGAATGAAGAATTATATAAATAAAGCGCACTCTTTTTTCATTCAGTCATCTAATAACGAAGATGAATGCAAAGGAAACTGAATCTTTTTCTGTATGCAAATTACTACCATTTAACTAGAAGCAGTGTTGGGTTGGTAGTGGGTACCCGGTTTGGCTTGCTAGTCAAAACTGGAACCAGGTTCATTTTTGGAACTGGAACCTGAACCAAGTATCAGGTTCTTCGTCTTAGAACCAGAACTAGAATTCTTGAAAAAAAGAAGACTAGAACCAGGGGGGTTACCAGCAGTTAACCAACTCTTCTTTATTGAACAATGGGAGAAGAGGGAGAGGTTATGCATCTTGAGAGATGAGGGTAGGGCTAATCAAAAGCTTGTTGAAAAGCTCAAAATACAAGAAAATGGATTAACTTTAATTAGTTGTTGAATTGCAAAATTTTGTTCCCACCCAATCTCTAGCATTGGGGAGTATGTAATGTGTACATGGAAATGGACCTTGCTTTTGAACTAGGTTCAAAAGTTCTTGAACGTGACAAAATGTGCTAGAATTGAAATCAGGGAGTTAAAAAATTGGGAGAACCAAGCTCAAACCCCTACCCTAAGAACCTCCAAACAAATTTATAACAGAACTGAGATTGAAGGTTCTCTTAAAAAAGAACAACAACACAAGACTGGTTATAAGTGCTAATCCCTCTGATCATTTCTAGAAACAACCTACTTCTCAAGGAAACAAAAACTTGATACGGTGAACATTTGAGTTCCTTTCAGCTCTCCTGAAGAAATCATATGAATCCAAAAGAATTGGGCCAATAACATGTACAATATTGACCTCTAATTCCAATTTCTCACAGAATACCAAGTGTTCTGTTCATGATAAAACATTTATCTGTGAAGATAGTTTGTTTGTTTGTTTGTCATGTTGAGATCTTCCAAACAATGGTGCCTCTTGCCACACTCTTGGTAGAGTCAGAAAGCCTTCAGTGAGTAAGGGTGCACCAAGTTGGTTTCATAATGTTTCAACCTATGGTGAAAAAGTTATTGAGTGTTGAACAATTTTCTCATTGAAAATTCATTTAAATCAAAACTAAAATTATAGGGGAATTTGGGCACACTCATGGTATTTTTGGAAAGCCCTCAGTGAGTAGGATTTAATGAAGGTGATTTCAAAAAAAATAGACCTAAGGTTCAGGAGATTTTGAATTTTGAGTAATTTTTGTTATAGGAAATTAATTAAATTACAAAAAATGGTTTTGGAAAATTTATGTAGTTAGGTAACCAGTTTACACTTGGGCCAACAGCACAGGCTATACTCATTATGGTTTGTGTGAGGCTGTAGTTGGGTTCATATGAGGATATGTGAACCCTAAACCCTAAGCCCTCCAAAAGAATTACAGATTTCAAGTCCACAAAAGTTAAGGTATCTTCAAATGCTCAAAAGTTAAGGTGAAGTCCACATAACATGAACTATCAAGTCCACATGCCTCCCTTGCTTTTGATCTTCCGGTTAGGTGCTCTCATCGTTTCCTTGCAACAAGCAGCAACCCAGCAGGCATCAATGAAAAAGGAAGCTGCAAAACCCAACTTCATGTTCCAGGAGATAAAAGAAGCAGCATCACAAGACCAAGAAAGTTCAAAACCATTCAAGCATCTCAAAAACAGAGTATCCAACAGTCAATACAGAGTACTTACCATGCACAAAGCAGTGATTCTGCTGCGATAGTAGCTTCAGGCAATGATGTGCATTATGGGTTTACCAGACATCAGTGACATCTCAATATTACTTTCAGTGACATCTCTTGAATTTATGGAAATCAATTGACTGCTCAATACAAATCAGAGCACACAATCTCTACAGCAGAAACTATTGGCTGCAACTGACCAGGTAGTCACGGCATTGGCAGCAGCACTCATTGTTTCATTTCATCGCACACCCCATCCCTCCCTAGGAAATCTGAAGGTCTTGGAACCTGAATCAACTACCAATAAAAAACTAAGAAGACAAGGATCAATTGCTTTGTGACTAGGAAAAAGTTTTGAGTTCATTTGTCTATGATGTGACAGCTACTGTCACCACAAGCCATTCATCATCCCCTCTCACAATAGTAACACATGACAATGCACAAGTCTGAACATTATTAGGATACAAAGCATACACATGTTTGGCAATAAGATGAACTACGGGAAGCTTTCTCCCATAGGCGAGGGAGCGGTCACAAGGGAATTCCTGTCACAAAGCTCTCTTGGAGTCCCATTAAACCCTAATTAGACCTTACAATCTTACCCAACCTTTTATGAGCCAAAAGTACAGGAGAAATGAATGGGTGCAGGAGCAAAAGTTCATATATCTGTACAGAACCGCAAACACAGATAGAGAGAGAGGGTGATCTCTCACTCCTCAAACTCCATGAGAAAACACTGTTGAAGCAGAAACACACTTGTACTTAAAAGCTGCGAATCTGACAATCTCCAGAAACAATTCACTTAACTGTCAGAGGAGAAGCTTGGTACTTGCTTGCTCCCAAAGCAGCTCAAATGTAATAATAGTTTCCTACACTATCTATAACTCTCTCTGCTTGCAACATCTTGTGAAACTGTGCTGCCATGTATCTGTTTTGCAGTGAGAATTCAGACAGAAGTGAATACACTTCATACTCTGACTTCTTCAGATGCACTGAAAATTCTACACCAGTATTGAAGGAAACGTCTGCTTCACTGTCTGGTACTGGTGGTGGTCCATACAGCTTCTTCTTCCACAATACTTCCAGTGATCTTATCTCTCTCTGTGTCTGTGTCTGCTTCTCTTCCTCGTGTTACATGCAATGCCCCACATCACCATCCCTTTGAGCATTGACTCCAATACCCTCCAAACCTAAGCTTACTGCCTATGGGTGGGCTATGTCCATTCTGCAGAACCCTAAGTCACAACAGGTTTGCACCCAAATGCATTCCTCCTTTCCTCTCTTGTGCTCAGAGCTTCACAAGTGGATAGAGACAATCATCATCATCTTCAAACAATGGCACATGCAGAATTTCCACAAGCTGTTGTCAAAGCTCTCCAGTTCCCACAGGTTTGCGTGACTCATCTCCTGAAGCCCATGCATAGTAGTCCTTGCCAAGCTGAGTAAGGAAGCGAGGCAACACAACTTTGAGCAATTGAGACAACACTTTGTTGCCGGTTCCTTCAATAGCTTTGACAGGCAAAGCTCGAAATGCGAAGGGGATTTCAATGCTCACCTCAATTGTGGTGTCTGAAACCAGCCGTCGAGAGGAAGGGGAGGAGAGATCACTCACAGTCCAAGAGACTTTGTTGGACATACTTGCGGAGAATTTTTTGTTCTGTGCCACCACAATGGGAGAGCCTTCCAAGGTACAAGAAAGAAGACGAATGCAGCAACCATCTGGTTGCTCTTCCACAGCCACCAACAACACAGGTCCAACTTCGAAGGAAAAGAATTTCAGCCGATGCACATAGCACTTGAACATTGTGTCATCCACTCTCTCTATGCGCTCTGCATCCAGCACAGAATACTGGCTTGCCGGCAAGCTCATGTACTCTGCAAGAGGCCGTTGCATCTCCTCAATGTCATGTGTTTCCACTCGCCTTGCACTCAGCTTCGCTCTGGGCTTCGAGTCCTCATCCCTGGACGCCGTCTGCTGTACTACTGTTGTTCCTTCTCCATTGCTGCTGTCAGTCGCCTCTGAAACACGTGCAAGCACAAGACTCCGCTCCAACCCTCTCTTCTTCTGTCGCTGCTGCTTACTCTCATAGCTTCCGAATCCTCCTCCCGCAACCTGCTGCTGCTGCTTCCCGCATCTCAAACCCTTACAAGCACCCTGCGCAACATGAGGAGGTAAGCGGCAAGAGACCAAACCCTCATCATCATCATCTCTTCTGCAATCAAACCTTTCTGATGTTCTTGCTCCCGAGCATTGAAGGAAGAACGTTTGCAACTTGTGTGATGGCCTTCTATCCTTTGCGCACCCGTCCGAGAGCTTTCGTGATAGCGCCACAACAGACGACGACGCCGGAGACAAGGGCAAATACGATTGCGCCATCGAAAGCCCCTCGACTCATGCCCTCCGGCCGGTCCCCCCCTCTCCTCTCTTCTCTCTCTCTCTTACATCTGTTCTCTGTTCATTTTCTCTGTCTGTTTTGATGTAAATCCTTCGACGTCAAAGGAAAATTTCTATCAAAACATTGTGCTCGAGAATCACGATGTTCAGACGGAGCGAAGAGAGGAGGAAAGGAGAGGAGGAGAGAGAGAGAGAGTCGCGCGAATGAGGGAAGAAGTGTGGCCTACTGCCGCTTGAGAAGCAGATCGGCCCGCGATCGGCCACAAAACCTGGCAGGCAGAAAATCCCGACGAAAGGGTCGGCCGCACTGCTACTGTAGCTCCCCTTCCGGCCTGCCCACGAACTGCGGCGCGCCGTTTAGCACTCTGCCCGAGTATACGGGTTTCATCGTTCAGCTTCGTGCTCCAGCGTGCTCACCTGCCTGCATTCCATCGCCATTTTCTCACTGCACACAATACATAGTTTCACCGTTCACCTTCGTGCTCCAGCGTGCCGACCTGCCTGCATTCCATAGCCATTTTCTCACTGCACACAATACAGGTTCACCGTTCACCTTTGTGCTCCAGCATGCACACCTGCCTGCATTCCATAGCCATTTTCTCACTGCACACAATACAGGCTCTGTGTTTCTCAAAAAATTTCTTTGGATCACATTTTCTTCTGTCTTTCTCACTGCACACAATATAGGCACTGTCTTTCTCAAAAAAATTCTTTGAATCACATTTTTTTCTGTCGTTCTCACCATGGAACCTTCTCAAGAGCCAAGTTTCCTGACCCAGATGATGATCGGTTCAAGCTCTTCACTTGCCTTGTCCATTGTGCCTCAAACAGCACCTCCAGCTCCACTCAAATCCAAGAGAGATTGGAAAGATAATTCTACAGCATTATTGATGGGTTTGTTTGAGGAGAAGTTTCTTGCCAATTGCATGAACAGCTTGACACAGCAAGAAATTTTATTGAGGATTGAGGAGGCATTTCCATTGACCCCTCCGCGCACTTGGGCTCAAGTTCAGTCCAAAGTACATAAAATGGGGAAGAAATTTAATCAATTGAAACAGGAGAATGGAGAATCCGGCGCAGGTCAATGCAAATGGCCATGGTTTGAGCGTTGTTTACTGATTTGGGGCAAGACTGCCAAGGCTTGTGGCACTGCTGGAGGCATGGACAATGGTGTTCCAATTGATTCGCTGGGTGGATCTGCGCAGGAGCCTGTCAACTTGGAGGAGACTGAAGAACATGATGTTCCTCCTTCTCCAGACAGACAAGTTCCTCCATTTGCAAGCAACTCTTCTCAACTCAGTAAGACTCCACCCACACCGAGGTCAGCAGCTTGCAAGAAGCCAGGGGTGGACGGTAAGCTAAACAAGAGACGTAAGAGGTTAAGTGATGGATCTGTTGGACTTGCAGAGGCATTATCCAAATTTGCAGAGTCTTCTGCAAAGATTGAGGCCATGAAAATTTAAATACAAACGAAATTGCTTTGAAAACTAGGGAAAATCAACTTGCTATGGCTCGGATATTTGCAGAAGTTATGCGTGGTAGTGGTAGTGGAAGTGGTGGTGGTGGTGGCAATGGGCAGAGGAATTTGTTTTTAAGAAATTGCGTAGAGGGCAGCGAGAGAAAATTTGATGGAGGAGCTAAAAAGGTGGGCAGATTATGTGTGCATGTGCGCATTTTGTCTGCCTACCTCCCTTTCTGCCAGCGAATTTCAAGGAGCAGGCAGAAGCCAGGGTTTTCATAACCATGTGCCCCGACCGAAGAGAGAGAGGGCGGGTGGCGAGATGCCATAGCCAGTTACCGCACAAATCTTGGCTAACCCATTTCTCCTCCATTGGATTTCCCGGTGTTACAACAGCGTGAAGCCGTGTTAGGGTTCTACTGTCGTTCCTGGACTTGTGGTCTTCAGAGAGACCATGATGCTGCATTCTTCTTCGCTGATGATGCCGAATTCTTCTTCTTCGACGACGATGCTTGATTCTTCTGATGATGCCGTGTTCTTCCTTCCGTTGGCGTAAGATGAGTTTAATCTGCAGATCGCCGATCTTCATCATCTTCTTCTACTTGCTTGCCGCAAAGAAGTAGGCAGTAGTTTGAGAATCAAGCTTTTTTAATTTTCTTAAGCTCCGTTGCAAAGACTTTATCATGGGTGTTGCGTTTTTTCGGATCCTCTTTCTTTCGACTCATTATTGCAGGAATTCAGAAATTTTGTTTTGCTCCCTGCTGTTGTTTTACTACTGCTGCAAATGGGAAAAAGAAGAAGAGTCTTCACACCATCTTCTTCTTCACACCTCTGATGTGAGCACCTTGCATCGTCCTTCTCTAGGAAGATCATCTTCAAATCTTTCTAAGAATGACGGAAAAAGAAGGCAGCTTTCCAGATTGTGTTATGGGAAAAGGTTTGACAACTTTGTCGAGAAGCGAAAAGACGCGCGCGCGCGCGCGCACACACAGAACCGAATTCCAATTCTGAAATGCTGAGAGCTCGAATTTGTTGACCTACATTGCAATTGGGGAAGCTTGTTGTTTGCACATCAAACACACTGTCTGCGAATTGGGGTTTCTTGCGAAATTGATGACCTTGAGCATCAAACATTTTCTGCAAATTAGGGTTTCTTGTGAAGATGGCGCGCTTGACGATCAAACACTGGCTGTAATTAGGGTTTCTTTGGCCTTGGGCATCAAACACTCTGCAAATTAGGGTTTCTTGTGAAGATGGTGCACTTGGGGATCAAACACTCCCTGTAATTAGGGTTTCTTTGGCCTTGCACATCAAACACTCTGCAAATTAGGGTTTCTTGTGAAGCTGGCATTGTACATTAAAACTCCGCAAATTAGGGTTTCTTGTGAAGCTGGCCGTGCACATTAAACACTCCGCAAATTAGGGTTTCTTGTGAAGCTGGCCGTGCACATTAAACACTCCGCAAATTAGGGTTTCTTTGGAAGCTGGCCTTGTGCATCACACATTCTGCAAATTAGGGTTTCTTGTAAATCTGGCCTTGCGTATCAAACACTCTGCAAATTAGGTTTCTTTGGCCTTGCACATGGCTACTGCCAATTAGGGTTTCTTGTGCAGATGGCCTTGCACGTCAAATACTCTCTGCAAATTAGGGTTTCTTGCGAAGATGGCCTTGCGTGTCAAACATTTTCTACAAATTAGGGTTTCTGTGAAGATGGCCTTACAGCTCAAACATTCTCTACAAATTAGGGTTTTTTTGGCCTTGCCCATCAAACATTTTGCAAATTAGGGGTTTTTGGCCTTGTCCATCAAACATTTTGCATTAGGGTTTCTTTAGATGTTGAGGCCAATACGAGGCACCATTTGTAGTGATGGAATATTTGAAAGTGCAAGTTTTGAGAATGTTTTCTTTGTATATAATCAACTAAACAAGGACTAAATGGGAATGCTATAGAAATGCAAAACAATGCACCATCGGCCAAAATTGTTGACAATAACTAGTAAGTCCATTGAAAGCACATCACATATGTATGTTAAACATATTCCATATATGTATTTCAATTGCAGTGTGATTGTGACATAAAATCTTATGATGTTGTTTTGCATAGTGTAGGAATAAAAAATTGTCAAGGATAACCTTTTGGGATGAAAGATAAAGCTTGAATATCATTGAACATTTTTGTTTATTGGGTTGTTCTATTGCAAATGAAATGAAAATGTTTGAGGATTGATATTGCCAAACGATTTGGTTGTGTCATGGTATCTTACTTATAATGAAATTTTTGGATGATTCAATTTTTGTCAAGTTTATATGTTTAATAACGGAATTGGATTAAATATCAATGTGGGATCACATGTATTTCCTCAAGTATTGACATTCACAAAGACGCATTGATGTTAAACAAATCATTAACATGGAAAAGATTGAAAAAAATGCAAATGCATTGACAGAAAAATATGTGCAAAATCATATCATGCCAAAAATGTTGTCTTGGTTAAATATCTTCAAAATGTTATACCCAAAAAAATTCCTAAAAAAATAGAACATCTAGGAAGCACCATTTTCGTTACACTTAGAGTTATATGGAATTATGAATATCATTTACATTATGATAACAACTCCTTATTCTTCATGATATCATGGTATTATGTTCATTATCCTTGTGAATTTCATGCATGTACAATATTATTATTGTTCCACTTTAAATGCAAAAAAAATTATCAACAAAAGTTTACATGGGTGTAAATATTGGGACGCACCCCCAAGCTCTTTAATGGATTCAGTTGTGAGTCCAAAGAAGAAGACAATGGAAGGAAAAGGAGTTGGGGCGCGCTCCTTGGCTCGCAGCACTTCGAAGGTAGAGGGGCGTGTTGGAGCTCCGGGATGGGACTAGGAAAATTAATAAACAAGTCACTTACTCACACGGACTTGCACAAACCAAACAATAGGTTGGTTAGTGTGTAGTTGAAACACTTTGGTGCATGGACGAGCCACAAGCAAACACGAACTCACAAGACTCACCACGGCCCGGACTTGGGGGAAGCCACCACCTTTCCCTTTATAATATACTTTGTGCCTGACCACGAGACTAGCACCCAAATGTCATTTTGTCCTTGGACTCCCAAGTTTGGGAGTCCTGAAATTCCCAAAGTTGGGTCTCCCGCTACTTTGAAGGCCCATAACTTTGTGTGCAAACCTCCGATTGAGATGAGGTCTAAAGAAAGGTTGTAGCCCTCATCGAGATCTTTCCAACGGTTTGTGGCAAGCCACTTATACGCAAAGAAATCGGGGCGATTCTTGATTTTTAATGGTCGGGAATCAAATTGCCAATTTGATTCTCGGCCCTTCTTTTGGCCATAACTTGTGTTTGAAGTGTCCAAATGGGTCATGTGAACCCATTTTAGACATTTACGTTCCAAGAGCTTTTTCATGATATAAGGAACTTCTTAATCCAATGAGTTTTGACCCCTGCAATCACCTTCTGAAAATTTAGAAATCCATTGCGACTTTAACTCCCAACGTGGGAACTCACTCAGGAGTGTAGGGGTTCATTACCTTAACTTTTTTGAACTTTCAGGAGCATGAAATGTGACTTCCGGGTTCATTCTTGGCCCAAACCTTCGTAAGCCCTTACCTTGGTCGCGAGCTCAAGGCTAGGGTTGTAACATATTGCATCATCAATAGACAATTTGTCATGCCAAAATATAACCTTTTTTTCAACTTTGCAATGGAATTATTTTATTGTTGAAAATGCAAAAAATATGGCATTTCATAACTAACATAAATGGACATGCATTGCAACATGCATGTATTTTTTATAGTTAAAAAAAAACATATGCAAGATATTTAAAATGCCAAAATAAATTAGAAGTGTACCAAATGAATGTTGAAACTAAAAATAGGGGGAAAAATAACATTAAAAGGAAATTAAAAGGATAAATAAATGACATTGGAAGTTTGGTATTAATCCACATTATATTTGATCTTTTCCACTTTATATACATGATTCACCAAACTTATATAAATGGATATATCATACCATAATTTCACAATTGCACGATGTGTTTACATGTTACCCATAAATGATGCATTAAAACGATACTTGAAATTTTTTTTCTTAATGTTAATTGTATTTTTTTATGGATTGTTGCATGATTTTAAAACAATGCATGTATAAAATTTTAAGTAACACGAGATTTTTGGTGCCATATTCACATAGGAATAGTAAATTCCATGTGCAATGTGATGCCCATTAATACTAAGCCCATAAAATGAATTTATTCTTTCTCCTTTGGACCTTCTTCTCCTTTTTATTTCTTGTTTTTCTTTTTCCTATTTTTTCTTATCCTTTTTGTTTGTTTTTTTTTCATATTTTCTCTTTTTGATGCATTTATTACATTTTTGGGTGTACAAGTTTGACATGAAATCATGTTTGAGTTCACCATTGTTTGAGATTCCAAGTTCAAGGTTATCATTTTTTTTCTTAACGTAAACGATCACAACCAAAATTACACCCTAATGTAATACCTTGAATAGTAATCTTAGGCAATTTTAGGATATGTATCAAACCTTCAAATATATTTGCTAGTGCTAACTTCCATTTGATTGGATGTAAGGTTGTGTTGTTGAAAAAATTTCATCAAATATTAAATAAGAGGAAGGTGGGTTGTCTTTATAATTGAACTTTCATCATTTCATTTTCTTCCATGTAAATTTCAAAAAAGGATTTCTTGTTTGTATCCATCAATATTTGAAATTTGAGTTTCAAGGAAAATAATTATGCGTTTTAGGTCAATGTTAAATGTAATACCCATATAAGATCATCAAATTGCGTGTGTCATGAAATTTTCATTGCAATACTCACATGAGCGACACAACATCAACCTTGGGTTTTTAAGGTCTAGTTTTATGAAAACTTATTCTCCACTTGATGTTTAAATTGGCCAACTTGTTATTTGATTTGGCCTTGGGGAAAATCATGAATTCTTCACTTGCCCTTTTTGATGCTTTGGACTTCTTCACTTGCAATATTGTTTGGCTTTGAAGAAATTTTAATCTCCATTTGATGTTTAGGTTGCCCTAGAATTCTCCATTTGTTATTAGGATTGGCCTTGGAGATTTCCATTTGGTATATAAGCCAACAATTGCCAAATGCCCTGGGATGTTACTATTATTTATGTGTGTTTGACTTGAAGAATTGCCAAAATCTTGTAGAATTTCCAACTTTTATTTGCGACAAGTTGGATAAACTACAAGAGTTAGATTTATCAAAGCTACAAATTTTACTTGATAAATTTAAGAAGATGTCACTCCTACAACATTTCAAGTTGAATGATTGTCAAAATTTGGAAACAATACCTCCATTAATTGGAAAATTAAAATTTCTCAAACATCTTGACTTATCAAAATGTAATGGGTTGAAAGAGCTACACAAATCTATTTGCAAACTATCCACTCTTCAAATTCTAAATCTTTCAAGTTCCATGTTGCAAGAATTATTCGATCCATCTATTGGTCAATTGACTACTCTTCAAATTCTTGACTTATCAAGTTGTTTCATGTTGGGAAAGTTACCAAGATCTATTGACCAATTGACCAAATGATGCATTCATTTTGAAAACATGAGGAGATGTTAAACAAGAATTTAAAATTTATGAAAGAGCGTTGTTGGACTTGGATAAGGCTAATATTCTTTGACACAATAATATGTTTACTTTGTTCATATGAGGATTTGTGAAACTATCATCAAAGGATTATGAAGGAGCATTGATGGATTTTGATAAAGCTAATATTATTGAAGGAAATGATGCAACAATTTTGAAAATACGAAGATGTTTGTAACAAAAATTGGAGGACTATCAAGGAGCTTTATTAGACTTCAATGAAGTTAAAGTACTTCAAAAAAATAATCTACATACCATGGAGGTAGTGCAACAGTTGTGAAACAATAAATGAATTATAAAGGAACATTGTTCAACTTAAATAAAGGTGATGCTTTTAAATTGCCAAATGATGTGCTAGGACTTTCCAAATCAAAATGGGATAACATTAATATTATTACAACAAATAATGTAATTACTTTGAAATTTGAAGATGGTGACAAAATAAAATTCAAAGATTATGGAAAAACAATGTGGGACTTGTATAAACCTAATGCCGCTATTGAGGTAGATGATGCATTCATTTTGAAAATACAAGGAAAAGTGAAAAGAAAGTTGCAAGACTATGAAGGAGCATTATTTGACTTGGATAAGGCTCATGTTCTTGAACCAAATGATGCATCCATTTTGGCAATATGAGGACAAGTGAAACTAGAATTGAAGGATTATCAAGGAGCATTGACTAATTTGGATAATGTTAATTACCTCAAACCAAATGATGTAATTATTTTGAATGCACAAGGAGATGTGAAATGAAGGTTGAAGGATTATCAAGGAACATTATTAGACCTCAATAACACAAATGATTTTGAGCCAAAAAATGAATGGACTTTGATAGTATGAAAAAAAATGAAGCGACAGTTGGAGGACTATGAAAAAGCATTGATGGACTTGGGTAATGCTATTAGTTTTAAACCAAATTATGCATATGTTTGCAAATTGTGAGGACATGTCAAACAAATGTTGAAGGACTGTGAAAGAACATTGTTAGACTTGGCACTATGAGAAAATTGTGTCTGTTGCAAATAAAAAATGTTTAATAGAAGTAGATTACAACTTTAAAATGTTCAATAGAACTAGATTAAAATTAGATAGCCTAGTTACACTGGACATGATTTTATCATATAATTGGATAAGGTTGATAGTCTTACATTAAATGATGCATTCAATTTGAAAACATGAGGAGAGGTGAAACAAATATTGAAAGATTATGGGGGAAAATATCCTAGGGTGGTACCATTAGGAACCACCTTGCAAAAATCACAAGAAAATTGGACCCAATTTAAAAATAAAAATTCCATCTACTTATACATTGGTTTATTTGATTGCACTAGGTGGGCTATGTTTTCCCCACCTATGCACACATTCATGAAAAATAATGAACACTCAAAAATCTATAATATGCATTCACATTTTGATTTCTAAACCATTCCTAACCCATTTCTAACCCAATTCTTAATTTTTTTCTTCTAAGTGTCCTTACATTTACACATTAAATATTTTTTCAAATTTATTTAGTACATGCACAAGGGAATGATCCAAACTATTCATTAAAATAACAAAAAGGTGAAAATAGTTATCATTTGTGTTCTTGACATCAATGGCCCGTTAGGACTTCACAATCTTCATTTCAAAAATCCATAATTAAATGAAAATTGATTCAATCAATTATCTTTTAAAAAAATCAAATAGGTTGGCATTTGAAGTATTTTTAAAAATTAACATCCAAGAAAAATTCCCAAAAAATAGATTCCTTTTGTGTTCTTGATCGAAAAAAATCCCTCGTGTTACATTCCTAAAACTTTTTCCTTATGCATTCATTTTCCACATCAAAACACATTCTTTTGAAATTTTAATTAAAGTTTTGAATTTTACATTACATTGGTAACATTTTGATAAATAATTTGGAATGAAAAGTTTTCTTTATGTGAATCCTATGTTGTCTTGAAGTTGGATGGGTCTTAGAAATTTGGGTGTTTTCCTAGTGGTACCACCCAAGGATAAATTTGCCCTTATGAAGGAACATTCTTAAACTTTGATAAGGTTGATAATCTTACACCAATGACGCATTCATTTTGAAAATGTGAGGAAATGTGAAACAAGAATTAAAGGACAATCAAGGAACATTAAACAAGGCTAATATTCTTATGCCAAATGATGCATTCATTTTGAAAATACAAAGAGAGGTAAAATAAATGTTGGAGGATTATGAAGGAGCATTGCAAGACTTTGATCAAGTTGATATTCTTGAGCCAAATGGTGCATTCATTTTGAAAATACGAAAAGAGGTGAAACAAATGTGGAGGATTATGAAGGAGTAGTGCAAGACTTTGATCAAGTTGATATTCTTGGGCCAAATGATGCATTCATTTTGAAAACACAAGGATACATGAAATGAATGGTGGAGGATTATGATGGAACATTGCAAGACTTGGATTGGGCTAATATTCTTCAACCAAATGATGCATTCAATTGAAAACACAAGGAGTTGAAACAAATGTTAGAGGATTATGAAAGAACATTGCAAGATTTGGATCGGGCTAATATTCTTCAACCAAATGATGCATTCATTTTGAAAACACAAGGAAACATGAAACAAATGTTGTACGATTATGAAACAACATTGTAGGACTTGGATGAACTCAATATTGTTGAATGAAATGATGCATTCACATTGAAATTATGAGGAGATGTGAAATGAATGTTGAAGGACAATGAAGGAGCATTGTTGACTTGGATAAGGTTAGCATCTTGAATTAAATGATGCATTCATTTTATTAGTATGAGGATTTGCGAAATAATAGTTACAAAATTATGAAAGAACATTATTGGACTTGGATAAAACCAACAATCTTGAAGTTCCAAATGATGCAGTTATTTTGAAAGAACAAAGAGAAATGAAATTAAAGTTGAAAGACTATGTAAAAGCAATGTTGGACTCGGATAAAACCAACAATCTTGTACCAAATGATGAATCCATTTTGAAAGCACAAGAAGATGTGAAATTGAAGTTAAAAAATGTATGAAATCAAATATTGTTGGATGTGGATAAAGTTGATGTCCTTCAATCAAATCATGTATTATTGCCTTTGATAATATGAAAAGAGGTAAAATTAACTTGTTCAAGATCATAAGTTGAAAGAACATCAAGGTGTACTCCATTTAAATAATGCCTTGATGTTTTTAAGGTCAAGGATGTAATTATTTTGACAATGAAAGGAACTATGATATAAATATTGAAAGATTACATGAACAATCATTTTTGAACATGAAAAAAAAATTATGTTTCAAGTTGGATAGAAATAAATATCCGTTTAGTTTTAAAGGTTTATGAAGTTCAAGTTTTAAATTTGTTGGCTATATATAATTGGCATTAAGCTTATGAACAAACATTAATGTCATGTAATGTAAAACATGTTTTTTCATATAGGCCTCAATAAGGTCCAAGTTAAAGGGGCAAACTTTAGATTTGGACAAGCCTAGAACAATATATAAAAAACTTATTTAAGACTTAAGTTAGACCCCTATTAAGGAGTAGTATCTATGGTGGGTGTAAAGGTGGTTTTAATTATGTAGTTTTTTGTGTTACGTGATAGATGTCATTAGAAGAAAATGTAATTTCTTTGATAATTTTTTTTGTTAAAAAAAGACCCCATTTAAGTAGTCATAAAAAACCTCCCTTGTTTTGGATAATTAAATTTAGCACATCTATTGTGATTTGGGTGGTCTTTTTACCTAGCTTATGTTTGCCTTTTTAATTGTTTGGTTCACAACAATGTCAATTTAATTGCTAGTTAAATTGGCCATGTTTGAATGATGTTTTCATTGGCCCCAATGTGTCATCATATGAATGATCAATTAGTAGTCAATTTGACAATATCAATTGAACTATTAGTCAAAATAACAATTGAAAAATCCAATGTAATTACATGTGTTATCTTAAGTTTCATGGTCTCTTACAATGTGTTGTTATTTTATTGCCTTTCAATTGATCAATTTGTCAACATGACTAAAATGACTACCAATCAAGTTGAGGAGCAAAGTGCAACCACTATGTGCCACTTAGCATCATCTGAATAGCTCCCTAATTACACATGTCAAAACATGCATTCATCATCTACCACCATGTGGCAACTTTTTATTAGATGTAGATGTCATCAATTAATTGTCACAATAATTGTTTGGTGGTGGCTACTTCTAACCAAATGATGTTGAAACAAATTTCAATATTTTTTACCAAGAAAGGTCATGATGGATGTGGTCTCAATTGTTAAATTACATTATAATGCTACCAAATTTAGCCATATGGGGTCATTTTAGATAAAACCTCACAAAATTGAATGGGTGCATCATAATGAACCTTGACATATTTGATCAAATGGGGTCAACATCAACCTTCACATATTGGATTAGGGAGTGAGGTCAATATGAACCTTCCCATGAATGCCATATTTTAGACATTCATTACCTTTGATTTTTTTACCCATTGTGATGAAAATTCCTTGAGGAATTTAATTAAGCCTAGAATGAAGTGCATACCAACCTTGTTGCCAATCCTCCAAACAACCAAATTAAGTTGTTGGTGTTGCCGATTGACAATGGTTTGAATGATGATATCAATTTAGTAAATCGCCATGCATTGTTGCAAACCCATTTTCAACTATACTTGGTAGTAAAATACCTCCATGCATTCATGTAAAAGTCAAAACACCATGGTCTAGTGGGGCATAAGCACACTACAATCTTGCAAAATTGTTGTCATGGAGTAAAATTTTCTACAATTCAAAAATTTGACAAGAAATGTGTACACCAAACTTAACGACAATATTGTGAACTTTGGGGAAATTTGAAATGTTTGGAGTTTGACCTACTCAATTCTTCCAAAAAAATCAACAAAAGATGAACATTTTTGTATGTGATGAATATATTTGGACCAAAATAATACCTAGATCACAAAGTATTTAAAATGATAAATGTATTTCAAAAGTGAGATTATAGGTGATACTTTTGTATAAAATTTAAGTTATAATCTTTTTTTCACATTTTGATCTAGGATTGGATTTTTTAAAAACATTTTGGCCTATGGTTGAAACTTTATTTAACAATTTGGCCTAGGTTGAAGTCATGTACCAATAAGGTTCTTTTGGTAATCCATAGACAAGGCGACTTGAAGGCAAGGACAAGGTGGCCTTGTGTATGAAATAGGGTGGTTGGGATTCAAAACAACCTGACCTTAAGCTATGTGAGGGCCAACATAAGGTGGCCTAGGGGCTTGACAAATGGTAGCATCGTACATACAAAGACAAAATGACCTTAGGTTACATGGGGGTTGGGACAATTCCAAAAAAGCCATGGAAATTGTTGGGAAAATAAAAATTTGGAATCTTGGTTTGGGCTTGGGGCCAAAGCTTAGAATATTTTATTGCCATAGGTTTGGGCAACCTATGGTTCACCTTGTGCTAGATTGGAATTTTATGTATGGCCTAAGACAAAAACCGTAGGCTACATAGGGCCTGGGACAAGGTGGCCTAAGGTATAAGACATGGTGGCATGGGGCTTTGAATAGAATGAACTAAGTTGCCTAGGGTTCGAAGGTGTAGAAGCTTAATTATAATTCCATATGTGGGCCCAAAGCAAAGACCTTAGGTTATCCAAGGGTCAAAGCCAAAAAAATTTTTTGCCATAAGTTTGGGCAACCTATGGTTCATCTTATGTTAGATTGGAATTCTATATATGGCTTAAGGCAAAGACCTTAGGCTACACAAGGCCATGACAATGTGGGCTAGGGTGCAAGACATGATGGCATGGGGCTTTGAATAAAATGACTTAGGTTACATAAAGGCCATGATAAGGTGGCCCAAGGTGCAAGACATGGTGGCATGGGGCTTTGAACATAATAACCTTACGTCGCCTAGGGTTCCAAGGTGTAATAACTTAATTATAATTTCATATATGAGGCCCAATGCAAAGACCTTAGGTTATCCAAAGGTCAAAGTCTAAAAGATTTTATTGCCATAGGTTTGGGCAACTTATGGTCACTTTGTGCTAGATTGGAATTTTATATATGGCTTAAAACAAAGATTTTAGGCTACACACAAGGCTAGGACAATGTGGCCTAAGGTGCAAGACAAGGTGGCATGGGGCCTTGAACATAATGACCTTAAGTTACCTAGGGTTTCAAGGTGTAATAGCTGGATTATAATTCCTTATGTGGCGCCCAAAGCAAAAAACTTAAGGTATCCAAGGGCCAAAGCCTAAAAGCTAGTGCTGCCATAAGTCTAAGCAACTTATGGTCCAACTTGTGGTAAATTGGAATTTTATAAATGGCTTAGGACAAAAGCTTTAGGCTACATGGCTCATGGGGATCAAATCAAGGTGGCATGGGGTGCAAGACATGGTGGCATGAGGCCTTCAACATAATGACCTTAAGTTACTTAAAGTTCCAAGATGTAATAAGTCAAGTAAAAATCCATATATGGGGCCCAAGACAAAGATCTTAGGCTACCGAAGAGGCCAAACAAGGTGTTTAAGGCTTAAAAAATGGTGGTATGGCACCCATGACATAATGACCTCATGCCATGATAAGGTTGGGGCCTTGAACATAGTGGCATGGCGTCCTAAGCATGGGTGTCATGGGGTTGGGACAAGCTGGCTATTTAAAACCCTAAGCCCACTCCTTTCTTGCTCTTTTTGGAATTTTGTAGGCAATACCTGTCTACCCCTTCATGCGAACAAACCAGTGTTTGGAGGTTATTAGCACCCGAAACCCCTTAGGTACCAAGGCGATTTTACATCTTGATAACCATGGGTCTCAAAAATCCAATGCTTGATTCTGACTTATAACTACAACTATCAAAAATTCACATACATGTGTACTAGTTGGGCATGTATGTTGTTTTGTTAATAACCATTGGTCACGGTTTTTTAGATTTTGCACAATCAAATACCCACATGTTGCTTATTTTATATTTTTAAAAATATGAATAAAAAACCACTAGTCCTAGATTTGTGAAGAGGGAAAGGATTTGAATCAAAGAATTGTTAGTTCCAACTATTTCATAACATTCAATGAACTATGTTTTTCATGAAAAAACTCGCACAAAACAAGTGATTATGTAAACTATTATAAGATTATTTTCATTTTTTTGGAGAACCATGGTTATATATTAAAATTGGTCCTTGGATTATTTTTTGTGAATTGAAGTTATGAATTGTAAGAAGTAGCCTGATAATCAGCGCGGTTTGGCGCAATTTCTACTACTTACATAACAATGGCTCAAACTTCGAACTTAAAAAGTTCAAACCAACAACAATTAAAAAGTAGGAAATGTTTCATGAATGGTTTTTTCCAAAAGTATTAAAATATGCATTCTGAATAAGAATTTGAAACAAGGAAATTCATTGTCCTTATAATTCACATGGTTTCTCTAGCTTAAGGCTAATTTCAAATTATTAAATGAGATGAATAAAAATTATTTATGATATTGTATTTTTATTATGCCATCATCCTATTGATGATAATTTCAATGATAATGATTCATTGGAGTTAATTTGTGAAGGACAACTTTAGGTTTCAAATGTTGTAATTTGGATAGTTCCAAATTAGAATTTGTTTAGCCCATTCCAAATAATGAGGCATGAAAATTCATTTCTTAGAATTTGTGTCTTTTTAAAGTTTTTTTTTTCCAAAATCATATTCATGAGCAAATGTTCAATACTTTTTTCAATGTTTTGCATCCCATTTCTTTTGAACTGATTTTTAATTCAATTCTAGAATCGATTTCAATTGAATTGGAATTCAATTCAAATTCCATTCAATGTATTTGAGTTCAATTCAATTAAGTTGTATGCAATGTCATTCAAATATTCTTTCAAATGGAATTTAATTTTCACAAAGGTCAATTATTTTTTTCATCAATTGACTAGTTGATTGTCATTGGTAGTGCATGGCAACATGAAGCATAAACAATCAAAATGTCAAGGTGGGGAGGGAAAAATAGGTTCAAGGTCAATGATTAGTGATTTGTATTTTATACAAGATCTACACTAATTATTGTCTTAATTTCCAACTTTACAATTAGATTCATTGGAACTCTAAATTAAACACTTGAAGATAGAGAAGATATTGGGAGAGGTGCGAGTTTCTTTCCATTTTTTGTCATGTTCTTCAAAATTATTATATTCACTAGATGGGATCGATCATGGTTCTCACAAATGTTACGATTTAAAAAGTGAGAAAAACATCATCATGTGCATGCATTATGATTCCATATGCTTGATTAAGTTTATACCCAAAATTTTCTTTGTTGTTTCATTTTCTCTCATCTCTATATTGACTTGTTTCAATTTTCAATTCTCATATTGAATTGTTGTTTCAATTTCTTATCAACTTTGCCCAAGTTTCAATTTTTTGTGACCATATTGAATTATTATTTCAATTCTCATGATCATATTGAATTGTTATTTCAATTCAACACAATCAGAATTCAAAAACTTCGAAACATAAATACATATTGAATTATTGTTTCAATTCTCATGATCATATTTAATTGTTCAATTCAACACAAACAAAATTCAAAAACTTCAAAACATAAATTCTATGAACATGAAAAGACCCAAAAAAAAAAAGTTTTTTTATGTCCACATTGATGGGTAGGTATTAGTTAGTTAGACTTGGAATAGGTAGGTATAAATGACATAGACATACATACAACATTTTTTTAATTATATAGATTGATTAATTGCCCAACGACTATGCAAAGATAATTTAACACCCATGTCATATAACGTGAGAAATTCAACTATATTGACATTCCAATAATTCAAAAGCTTTTACAAACTTTCAATATCTCTTGAAGTGTTATTTACATCTTAAACTTATAAAATCGACTTTGATTTTCAACTACCTTGCCACTAATGAGGCTTCTCAAGTGCCATTTTTAACCTCCTCCAATGACACCATGAAGACCTTCCTAACTTCCTTCGCTTATTTATTGTGGACCTTCTCAAACTTTCAAGATTTCAAATTCTTTCGGAAGTTTGCAGTGTTGAAAATAAACAAGCTTACTTTCTGATAAAAGTAGAGCAATGGAATCAATTTCCCAGGTAATATAGAGGGCACCTTATATTCACTTGGGTTCTTCACTGCTTTGCAGTAGCAGTGACAATGAAATGATGAAAAAAATGAGTTTATTTTGTGAAAATTAAATTTCATTTGAATGAAATTATTAAATGAAATTTCATATTGCATTTTGAAATAAATGCAATTCAGATACATTGAATGAAATTCGAATTCCATTCAATTGAATTAGAATCAATTTGAATTCAATTTGGCCTTAGTTCAAACCAATTTGAATTCTATTGAGTTATTCTAATAATTTCGTTGAATTCAAGCAAATTATGAAAAGGCACATGATCAATTCTTTTCCCGTATCCATGTAAGTGGGTCAGTGAAAGAAGTGTAGTAGTTACCTGGTTATAGAATGCTTTCCTAATTGTCTTGAAGACTATATATAATTGTCAAATTGATGACCATACTATTGGACTCTATACATGTTTCACCTAAACCAAGTAGAATTATACAGTCACTGGAATGAATATTCCTCCTAGAGAAGACAAAGAATCTTGCACCTACTGTTTAGGAATAGGAGTGATCTTACACCTACCAACAAAGTGTAAGATCCTTCCCACTCATACTTCTCATAAGATACCTTCCACTCCTAAGACTTCAAGATCGATATATGCCAAGGCTGATGATAAGGTTCATCTTATTCTTTGCAATGGTTGAAGACACATGGGTGGGGAACATTCCCAAATTGTGGGGCCAGACTCAGTGACCCGCTCTCCATAGGACCTTTGTTTTCAGAATGTCCCCACCCTGGAGGCTTCACCCTACACAGAATTGTCAATATGCTTACCACAACCATCTAATGGCACAAGGACTCAAACAAGGACCCGCCAAGTTCATGAAATTTAATGCTCAATTTCCAGCTCTATAACCCTAAACCAACCAGGAAATCGCTACAATCATCAAAATGATCGCCAGAATCACCCAGAGTAACAGATACACAATACCCATCTCTGGGTGTAGTTGCTATGGTTGTATACAAGTGATAAAAAGTACAGTTCACATATAGCAAGCGGCGCATGCAGTCATGTATATTACGATACCTAGAGAGCTAAGCTACTCAGCTCAAGGTCTTCATAATAAACACTACGGGATAATATCCACATACACCCGCAACACATCTGCGCACATCTGATGCCAACAGTAGCAACAACAACAATGCCAAATACAAAAGTTCCAAGTTCACAGTAGACCAAGCCAAAGGCAATCATGTCCATCATGAGCTTATTCAGCAATGGGTAGCTTCTGTTTTTGTTGCAAGGTGAAATCTGGCTTCTTTTAGTTCCTATGTCTGTAGCATAATTAAACAATTGTGCAGTGACACGCACTTGACTCCTCAAACTGCAAGTCAAGACCCACAACAAAACCTTGGATCATCACACTGTGAGTGATTCTGGCTGAATTTGCATGAGCTGCATCTTGTTCTCAACTTGGGAAGAGGTTGCTGGAATCTCTAGTGGAAACCGAGTGTGCTCTTCCAGGAGACGTAACACTTGGTCATCAGCCGGACATGGTGGTACTTCCTGTTCAATGCTAGTATAGTTGACCAAAATCTTCAAAACTGCCTGTCTCTCAGGCATGCTGAGGATTGCACCTTTTGCTCTGATACACAATGATGCTGCTGCAGCTGTGCCAAAATCCAATTTTCCCAGCAGTTTACAGTCAAGATTTGATGCAAATGATTGTGCCAATTTTTTCAGAAATGTTCAGGAATCTCACCAAGAAGAGTTTGTCAAGTAGCCTGAGTACTGAGAGATTTGAACCAGAATCCAATTCCCAGACATTCCAGGATAATCCATGACAACTCCCAATCTGAAGAGTACAAATGCCAAGAGTAGGTAGGGGAAAAGAATACCTGCAAATCTCAAGGCTCCACTGGGTGACTGGCGCTCAATAAGAGCCACAGCATACGCAGCTGTAAAGGCATCACTGGCACCTGTAGTGTCAACCATGACTGGAGGCTGAATGGCATGCTGAATCAGTGGAGGCCCATCTTGTGGAACTAGAACTGCGCCTTTTCCACCCAGCTTCACCAAAACATTCCTAACACCCTGCAATCACACAGCCAACATGTTTCATCACTAGTAAGTCATGTGAAAATTTTTCTTTTAGGTCTATTGGTTTGGGAAACAAGGCAAGCAAAGCAAGCCCATCATCTATCTATCATGATTTAGAACTCATGAAATATTAGCAGAGCAAGAAGGTATTATTGCATGCCACAAATGCAATTCCTCCAAAACAGATACACTTAGGAACTGCTGGCAAGAGAAGAACCATACCATCAGTTGGATCTTGGCAGCAGCTTTGATAACTTGCTCCCATGTGTTTATTGGCATCCCTGTTAGGCGTGCCACCTCCAACTCATTGGCACTCAGCACTGTGACGCATTTGAGGAGCTCTTGAGGAATTGGGGTCCCAGTGCCCCCTGCATCCAAGATTACGGGAATGTTTGCACTCCGTGCAATCTGCAAACATATCCTGCTAGATTAGGTCACATTCGGATGCTGCTCACAAACTCGAAGACATGTGACACAGTCAGATACTGAAAAAGGGGCAAGGATTTTCACCCAGTCCCACAACAAGCTCTAATCTATTGCTGGTCAAATGAGTCTGCCTTGAAAACAAGGTTTCAAGACTTCAAAATCAGAATCCATTCAGAACAAAAACAGACAAGTCTCCCTGTTGCAAGAAACAACAAGAAAGCAGAAGAAGAGAAAAAGAATGTTGCAACAACCAAAAGCAGTTTGGGCTCCCTTCTATTTTTTTAAGGTAAGAAAGTATGGACAATTGACCCGAATAGCACCTTTGCTGCCTCCATGTTGACACTATCTGGAACCTCCCGCTGCAAAAGCACAGCACCTGCCCGCCGTATCAATTGTTGTACAGTGGTCGTCAGCCGATTGATGCCATCTGCTAAGCGTGGCCAAGACACATTTGCTCCTTGCACAACAACAGTTGATCTTTTTCCTCCTGGTTGTATCATCACCAATGCATGACCAGTTGGACCTTTCACCATGTTCATATGGTCCAAGCGCACTCCAGCAGACAACAGTGCATCTCGCACCAGACTGGCATGTCCATCCTTCCCAACCTGGATACCAGATGCCCCAAAAACTGCAGTTGTAGGACTTTAGGAGGAAATGTACACTTTTGTCACTGGAGAGAGCTGGACACCCATCACACAAGACCCAGATTTCTAGGGATTTCACAAACACCAAACAAAAGAGAGCAAGAATACAAATCCACTAACCTAGTATGAGGAATCATGCACCATGAAGGACACATGATGGACATCTCTCTACAATGGAATTGTGCACCCTAAAGAACAGATGTGGCACATCTCTGTACAATGCAATCATGCATCCTGATGGACAGACGATGATGATGCACAGCTTCATTGTAGAAAAGACATATACAGTTTAATCCCCAATCTTGTCAGAGTACTGCATCTGAATCTGGTAGAAAGAAAAACTTCAAGCAAACCCAATGCATATGTTGTTGACCACTGCCACACCAAGCCTAGACAATGGGTATTCACATACCTTGAAGGAAAGGGTAAAAGACATAATGGGTGCCATTGCTTTTGGTAATCCTTCAAAGGAAAAGACTATTTCACCAAGCAAAATCACAGGAGATTTTTGGCAACAGCAACAGTGGAAGTTTTGAGCTTAAGAAGACATCATCTCTCAAGTCTAGGTCTGTCTAGAGAAGCAGAGACATGGGGGTGTCTGATACTGGCAAGGAGGAGGAGGAGGAGAGCATTCCATACCTGGCCAACGAAGTAGGTGGGATATGACAAGCGAGCCGCACAAGAAGCTTGACTGGCACCTTTTCCACCAGCGAAAGTCTGGCCGCTCTTAGCAACAATCCGTTCACCTTCCTTGGGGAGAGTGTCGACCTCTACGAAGATATCGGCATTGGCTGATCCGACCACAACCAAGGGAGCGCTGAGAGTCATCTTGTTCTTCTTCTTCCTTCTTCACGTACCCTTCTTTACCGAAGAAGAGGGGTTGTTGGGTTTCCCGGTCTTGAGTTCCGATTCCGAAAATCCAACGCAAGTAGGACGATGGGTTCGGCGCTCACGAGAGACCCAAATCACAAAAGGAGTGAGTGGGTTGTTGTTGTTGTGGGAATTCTTCTTTTTATGTGGCACCTGGGATAGCGAAGTTCTGGGAAGCTGCTGCTGCTGCTACGACAGGTGAAGGAATTGGCATTCTTGGTATATGGAAACGAAGAAGAAGAGTCGGGAAAAAAAATGCGAAGAAGAATCCGCAATGCCACAAAACTATAGAGGGCAGCTAAGACCAAAACTGAACGCAGAAGAGGAGAACGACGACGCAGCAGAGGAATTGTTGGGTAAACTATAGAGGTCTGCTAAGACCAAAACTGAACGCAGAAGAGGAGAACGACGACGCAGCAGAGGAATTGTTGGGTTCTTACGAGAGCAAGGGAAAATGATCGTGAACTATAGAAGATGATGTGCAATTGGAACGTCCACGGACAGCGGGAGAAAACCGGTGCGTTCGAACTTCCCAAACACAACAACAACAACAACAACAACACAAGCGCGCAGTTGCTCGCAGAGAAAACACAAACAACAAGACCCAGTTCTTCTACAACGACCAAAATTCTTCTTCTTCTCCTTCTATCTTCCTGCGCACTACCCTCGTGATCAATTGTTTCCCACCACCACCACCAGCACTACTACTACTGCTACTGCGACAACTAAAAAGTACAGTTGATCTTGTGGCCTTCAGACTCAGCTCTGCGCACAAACAACCCAACAAACCAGACACAAACTTATAGAGCTTTGCACAGAGCGAGGAGTCGTAGCACGCAGGGGGAGGCCCACCCAACAACCCAACAAGGTCCAAGGTCGAGAGAGAGAGAGAGAGAGAGAGAGAGAGAGAGGAGACGTGGGCGTGAATCCAACTGCAGCGGCCAGTCCAGACTTGCCCGGGCACGAATCTTGTCACAAGTTTCGAGAACTCAGTTGGAAAAATTCCCAGAAATTTATGGAAACACAGAGACTTGTAGAGCACGAACGAGCGAGAGAAGATCACAACAGAAACAACAACAACAAAAGTCTTGAGAGAGAGAGAGAGAGAGAGCGTGCCAGCGACAAAGCCGACGACGACGACGACGGCCCCGCGGCAGCGAGCGAGAAAGAAGACGTTTGGTGAGTGCCGGGGAACTGCCGGTAAGTGCTGACGGGTGGTTGTTTTGACTGCCGGAGGGCTGGACGGACGGGACGGAAAGATGGACGGTAATTATTTGGGTTTCGGCAGCGATAGCGGCCGTTAGTTACGTCACCTCGATGTCACCCTTCATTCCGTCAGACGCTTCTTGTTCTTGAGACATCAAATTAGACCTGAGATTCTGAACAATGTTTGGGGGGGGTGGGGGGGTTGTAGCCAAATTGGCGATCATCCTCAGGAAGATTTTAGCCAGATCAAAACTACAAGTTAAATATGAAAGATAATTTTATTTTTAAAAAAAATTCTTCTCTATTTTTGGCTACCCTATTTTGAACCATGTGTAGAATTTTGGTGATTTTTCTTAACTTTTGGTCGTATTTCGACTCTTGAAAATCTCCAAAAAGTATTTGATTTCAACACTTTTTGATTTTTTAAAATTTCCCTTTTTGGCTCCATATACACAGCCCCAAAAATAAGAGCTGTCTGGGAAATCCCAAATCCCTTTCCCCCCTTTTCCCCACCAAACTAGGCTACCATTCCCCCAAGGAAATAAATAAACTTAAATTTAAATTATTAAAAAGACTTTGGGGGGAAGGAAAGGACTCACGAGGGTGGGCTCTAAGCATATTCCATATGCTTCAGCATATTCCATTTTAAGGAAAAAATAATTTGTGTTTTCAAAGAGCACTAAACAACCAAGGAAGGTTAGGTGAAAGGGGAACCCGTTCGGAAAGTGTACTTTGTCGGGATGAGAAAAGATATTCATAAAAGAGAGGTTTCACCTTCATTATTATTCGTATTTGTGAAGTGATTGCGATCATGTCCTGGGCTTGGGGATGATGATGGTCGGGTGTGGGGGGGGGGGCGGAGAATGATTTAGTGCTCCATAAACTATTCTACTTATGGATCCGTTTAACGGTATATTACAAATGCTCAAATTTCAACCCATAATGGACCCGCACATAAGGGGTATATATTACAATTTCAAATTGGAATTTTTAAAATCTCATTCCTAAATAACAAGGTGGAAATGTGTATTTTCGAATCTTTGTATTTTAAAAGATTTTTTTTTTCAACAGCATATTCATGAATAAATTTTCAATAGCTTCTTCTCCACCAATTTACATCTCATTTTTTTAAATTCAAAATCTTAATCCAATTGTTGAATTCAGTTTAGTTGGATGTGCATTCAATTCCATTCAATTCCATTCAATGTACTTAAATTCGCTTTTAAGAATTTAAATTTCATTTAATTAAAAAATAATAATTTAATTCAATCTAAATCCATTTCAATTCAATTCAAGTTGCATGCAAAATAATTCAATATTTTAATTTGAATAAAATCTAATTTTCACAAAATCAATTCATTTTTTCCACCAATTGATCACTTGATTGCCATTGAGATAGTGTGTAAGAGCACAAAGCCCTGGTTAGTAACTAGAATTTTTTTTGGCCACCACAACTTAATATGATTAATTTGGTGAATTTTTCAACTTCCAAGGCGCATTCACACTTGGTGTTAAGGACTTAATGTTGAGTCCACTAACATCATGCTAGTCATTTAAGCCTTCAACCTACTTACCATGAAAATTTTATGTTAACACCTATTTAACATTGCATGCCACCTAGGAAGCCAGCTAGATTTTTATTTAACACTGACTTAACATCAAGTGTGAACACACCTTTAGAAACCACCCTATATACAAAGGAATGGACAATTAAGGCTTGTTGCCAAGCGGATTGGAACAAGCATATTGTTGCCTAATGACTCTGCCCTTTACAACAAGTTCACACTAGTGTGAGTGTCGTTCCAGTTCCAAAAAATAAATTAGAACAGCTCTAGTTAGTTCCACACATAAATAAAATCAAGAACTCAATTTTGGTTCTCTAAACCCTAAAATCCTTACCCTATGGGCAGAGCCAATCCCAAAAAAGAAATTAAATTAAATTAAATTAAATTTAAAAATTATACAAGATTTGGGCATAGAATTTTGGATTGTTCCAAGTTGACGTGTGTTTGAGTGACATCTGGAAATTTATGTGTGCTTATGATGCATGTGCATGTTGCATAGAAATGCATGCATCTAGATGAGAAGTTCTAAATTTTCATAAGGGAAGGTCTTTAATTTGAAGTTTGAATGTTTGAACCTCGTGTTAACAGCAAACTCGTTGTGTGATGAGCTACTTACTTGCTTTCCAAAATGTTCAAATTTTAAAATATTTAAACTGGAGCTTGTCTTGTACCTGTGCACACATTACTGATGTTCGGTGATAAATAATTCTCAAAAGGGTGAGTTGGAAAAAATAAAATAAAAATTGGACTGACCCTACCAAAATTCTCAAGAGATTGAACTCTCAACTTGGTTAACTCTCAAGGTCCAGAAAGAGCCTCACTAAAAGTATCAAAAGAATGACACAAACCACAAAAGGGTTGGCTAACCACCATGGTTTAGTTAGGGAATTGGAACCCAACAGAAAATTGTTTCCCAACCACTTTACCATCCATCCTTCATAATGCAGAGGGTAGGTGCTGGTTAACTCTGGCCACAGCCAAATAAGTCATGACACTTTTCAGGACATGGATAGTTCCCCATTAGAGGGTTCTATTCCATTTATCACCACCACCCAAGTCAATTTAAGACTGCAACGGTTTAAGAGAATATGCGGACAAATAATATGCCTTGGACCAAGCCCCAATGCCAAAACTTGATAAATTTGTACCGATTTCATCCAACCTTCTTCAATTCAAAAAACACTCAGGCACTGCCGATACTTGAGCGAAACAGACGATTTGTTCGTTTTAAATCCACTTAGAACCTTTCTTCCTCCCAATCTAAATTAATATATTTATGCCCGAGATTCATGTTTTCTTAACTAGGAACATCATTTGATACATGGCTTGTTGTGCAAGTAAGACCGTGTATCTATTGCAATAAGGACTAGGGTAGTCTCTCCCGCTTCTTATGGTTTGAGAATCTAACAATAGTTGAACCGGATTCAAAATCTACTATTCAAAAGGAATGAATACTCGAAAAAAATAGACGATGCCAAATGCTTACTTCACCCCCCCTCCCCCGCCCCCCAAAAGAGGCGGCAGAAATTTCGTAGTGTATTTTACATGATACTTTATAAAAACATTATCATACGTCCGCAAAGTGTCATTGAACACGTTGCATTAAGCACCCCTTGGATCTATACATATACAATCTATCATCAAGTTTCATCTTTCAACACGAGAGGGTTGTAGTAGTGAATTTTGGATGCGCCAAACTTTGGCCCACCATTTTGGGGGCAGTTCCTTTCTAGGCTTGCGGGGCTCAAAGAAGTTTATTTTTTAATATTGACTTGGGCTGCCAAGTAAGCCTTCCGGAAAGGGCTGAACTAGGCTTGATGACTAACATGGTTGGATGCAAGCGTTGGGTAAAGCCCGAGGCCGCAGGCTTTATTCAACGTGTGTACAGAGCAAAGCTAACGAACATAGGAATGTTGCTTTGCAGTTGTGTCTAAAAATGCATGTATCAAACAAAGCATCTTGTTGCATAGTTAAGTGACATATGCTCCTGGCTGCTACTCCGCTCTCCTTCGTCCCCACTCTGGAAACCAATGACCCAGGACCACCCATGGATAGCCGGCCGGCCATTTAGGTCATGTCTGGCAAGTTCTAGATCTGAACATATCAACTCAACCCAGATCACCCTCTGTATCTTGATCTTATTCTTCCCTCTCCTTTTTTTTTTGTTTCTTCTTTTGTTTTTGTTTGTTCCCTTTTGGTTTGTTGTTGTTTTTGCTTACTATGGGCCCTCTCTTCCTCTTTCCCTCCTGAATGTCTAGGGATTGGTAAAAAACTATTTTAAATTCATAAGTTGCAATGCTGCTTCAAGAGTGCATTTATTTATACATCTTGAAAATCAACAGAAATGTTGCTTCCGGAGTGCGTTTAGTGCTTACGTTTGAGAATCAAACTCCACGGCAAAAGAGCAGAATCACAAGCCAAGCATGATATCATTTTCTTCGATCAATCAGTATTGAAACTCCTGGGTGAGAGGCCTTGTCTCTATTTTTATATTTTTAATTTTGTTTTTGTTTTTTGTTTTGGTTCTTCTTGCTTTTTTGATCCATTCTGCCCCATTTGGCCCACCAACTTAGTGCTACTACAAGTTTTGTACAATGGATTCTTTCAAAAAATAGATCTCCTAACCAAAACAGATGGACCCCTTTGAGGGGCAGCTTGTCCAAAAACCTACTCTGTCTTTCCTGTCCCATACATATATGGGCACATATATTATGTCTTTCCTTCTTCATTCCCTTTCAAAGGTCCTCATAAGTTGCTGCACATTATGAGTCCAGTTATTGTTTTGTAAACAAACAATCACGACAATTTGCATGCTTTCGGCTTTGCATTAAAGTTTGAGATGTCATTGTGCCTCGGCCTCCTTCGAAACTTGTCTTGTATATTAAAGGTGTAATGAGCTCATGGGCGGATGTTGTGTTTCATAATTTCTCAGGGTACAAGCAATGGGGCCCCATGAACTGATGCATCTTGTTCATTATGCAGCCGGTCATTGCCAGGGCCTTACCCTACACATAATTTCTGTCTAGGGATTTTTTGTTATAGCTGAGGTCAGTGGTTTTTTTCCCCCTTTAGCCATGTAGCCAAAAGTAGCAATCTGTTTACTGTTTTTACTGTTTACAATTTTACGTCCATTTGGGACCAGAGAGTCCATTAGAAAGTTTAACCAAATTTGGCTATAAATCACATATAAAAATAAAAATGTATAAAAATCCTTCAATATTCTTGGCTACCTATTTTAAACCTAAAAAAAAATCTGATGATTTCAACTTCTTTGTCTTGAAATCTAGTCAATTTGGGCCAATTTTTTCCCTGAAATAATCTTTTGCATGTGTCATCAGATTTTTCAGGTTGATATTTGATGAAAATTCACCAAATAGAATGGGTTCAGGGTTTAGGCTGGGCAGGCCGTGCATATGTGACCTCGTGAGGTCCAAAAAGTGGCCAATTGAAGCCTCCAAGACTGGAAGCTATTCTAGTCTTGGAGGCTGGAATTCATTGAAGCTTTAATTGGCCACTTTTTGGACAGTCAAGGCTGTTTGTTGCCTCTACATTCGAAGTTCAATGTTAGGCATAGTTGGTTCTGAAATGAGGGGGTGGGCATATGTGGATATTGAAAGGGCCGATTGCTTGTCTTTTGAAATCCTGGAGATTCAGTTGCCAGTATAGCTGTTTCCGAATAATCTGGTAGGGACCTATGGTTCACATACTATGCGTGGATGGACCTAGTCTAACTTACCTATGCAAGTTGTCCAATCTCATCATCGGTCATGATTCACTAGCTGCAAGACATTTGACAAATTCTATACATCTCACAAAGTGAGAATTTCTTAAGTCGAGAATTTAGGGTTTAGGGAAGCTCCCTCGTCCCACAAGGAATATCAAGCCATTTACATAACTTAAAAAATGTGGAACAACAGCTACATATGAGCATCTCCAAACAATGCTCAGGCTGTGACCCTGTAAAAATATTTCTCACATCCAAGTTTGGTTTTTTTGTAATTTCCAACCCCAACAATAAAACTAAAACTGGGACCTCAAAATAGGTGCGAGACTACTAATAGCAACCCACCTAAACCAATCAAACTATCTAGTCAATCAACAACAGCACGTTTTAGGCTTTGATGTGCCCTTTTACCAAAAATGCTAGGCCAAAACCATTTTGCTGAGCCAAACTTCATCTGAGTTTCTTTCACAGGGCCACATACTGCGCAACGTTCAACCTGCTCTAAGCACCTGGCTCAACTGCACATCAGAAACCTGACAATTGACAGATCCTTGAACCTTCATGTAAATTCTTACTTCCTTAGTACCTCGCTTGGGTGTTGAATTCTTATTTTATTTTTCAAAATCAGGTTTGGCAATAAATAATAATAATAAATAAAATTTCGGCAATAAATATAGTCAACTTCTTTGGTAGTTTTCTGGACTTTGAATCTCTCCCATAATGAGACTTTTTTGCCACATTTTATAATGCATCTTTTTTTTCAAAAATGGGGAGACATAATGTTCCACCGAATTATAGCATAGAGAAACATTGTCAATTATTGAATACTTGGTTCTACAATGGATTGGCTTAAAGCAAGAGGCTCCAAGCTTTTCTCCGATCTTTGTATTTTTCCTTCCCTTATCATTTCATTAAATTTCAGCATTTCAAACAAATAATTTCTAGAAAACTCAGTATTTTCCACAAATAATTTAATTACCATCAGACCTGAAAAGGTACTATTATAATACGATAATTACTAACTACCATGGCAATACTTTCTTGGCTTGAACCTTTTATAAGCACAAAATGAGTGTTGACATATATTAATGAAAACTCGTGCACACTTTTACTAATAAATGTGTGAACAAACTTGCAAATTTGATGTAAATATGGCAAACTTGATGAGGGGGAAGCTCCCATTTGAATTGGTTAAAATGACCATAATCTACTTTGAAACTTTCAATGCATCATAAAGTTTATAGTTTACCGACGAGTCTCCCAAATGTGTTCCCCAGGTTCCCATGTAATTCTTCAAGCTGTTACCAATAGCAAACCACTCTACTTATCCACTATTTAGTGTCCCCCATATCCGCTCTGCCCCAAAACTCTACCTATGGTAACTCACACAACTAGACCAAAGGGAAAAAAGTTACATGATCTTCTATATTCGAGAGTGATTATATACGTGTATTTTCTTTTGCTCGGTAGTGATGGGCCAATCAAAGAGACTCATTCACTTTGGACACACCCCACATATTAACTTATTAATACAACTAACAAATAGGTGGGGTACACACAATAGTCTTGGGATTGGTTTAGGGTTTACGGTCTAGGGTTTAAGGGAGGCAGCCCCTAGCCACTACTTCCTTTTGGGAAATCAAAATTTCTGTCACTCACTTAAGTTCTGTCTGCATAATCAATGAAACCATGTTTGGAGTGGGACCTAGTGGCTTTGGAACTGTTATAGACAGAGGCATGTCTGTAATATCTGCTTGCAGATAAAACCCGGACACGCACCTTTGTCCAGTTATAATATGCCACCAACAACATGATCTGACTTGTTGGTAGAAGTAGTAGTAGGTGAGTGGCAGGGTTGGCTTGGCACACAAAGTGTTTTGTTATGTAATTGACAAACTAAATTTAGGAGTGAGTCAACACCAGCATCTTACACCTCTTGATAAATGATACCCAATGTTCTTTTCCCAAATTTTTTGTGTGTTTTTAGGATTTTTTGAAATTTTTGTTCTAGTGTAAATTCAACTCTATATATATATGAAAAAATTGAAAACACACCAAATTGGAAAAAAAAACTTTAAAAACTCCCTCTATGATAACTGGCAGTGGTATTTTAAAAATTATTGGTGAAATGTTGCCAAAAGGTGAAAATGAAATGAATTTTAGAGTTTTCAATTGTCATCATAATTTTTATTTTTTTCAAAATCAAACTTACAAGACTTTTATATTTTATATTGGCTCTAGTAGGTAGCAAAAAATAAATCCAAGGATCCCTGAATTTTTTTTTTAATTATATTTTTTAACATCAAATTTTGACTAAATCTTCTTATGGATGATCCTCACTTTGACTATATCACAAAATTGAACCCCACCAAATAAAAAACAAAACACACACACACACACACACACACACACACAAGTCTGTCACATTCAAAACAGCATCGCACGACGAAACGAGATTACAATACACATTCCTAACTGAAGATAAATTGTTAAAATCCCAGAAGTTTGTGTGATGAAGCTTCGAGCCAAATTGGGGACTGTACAAGTGTTGCAGGTAACTGCAGACAACGATCTGCCAAATATGTCACGATTCCACAGATGGCATTATCTGTGTGGGGTGGGGTTGAGAATGCCCCCACCACTTTAGATATTTTCCTGTCATTGTAACTACCCAAACTATTTTAATAAGCCGGCATTGGCAATCGAGAGAGGAAGTGCAAGAAGTTTATAAGTTATTCGGTCATAAGATCACTTGAGAAGAAGGGTGTGTAGCAAGTCATGCTTATTACGATATTTGCAATAAGGTATCTCTACATAGGTCGTTAAAAAACCACTCACTTACGGAGTTTAGGTTTGATATCACTACAGTGATAATGTGATAAGCTTGATCTTCTGGCTGCAAAACAAGAAAGCTCCACATGTGGCGAAAAGCCGGCAAAACTCATGTGAGAACTTGAGAGGGTAGCTTATCAAACACCGTTATAAGGTTTAGTGTTCTAGTCCCCTAGGCCCCCTTCCCCCCCGCCCCAAATAAATGTAAAGAATCACCCAACAATAGTTTTTACCATGGCACCCATGTAAGACCCAAGGTATTGATGTATAGACAAGAGTTATAATATAGTGTATAAGAATATACACAAGTATGGAGGGCCTTGGAATACTTAGGCATATATCTTTTTAATTATGAAGAAAAAACCTTTAAACCAATGAGATTGTTAGAATTGGTGGCTTGAATTCTTTGAAGGAGTTGTCTTGAGTAAAATTGCAGTTTAATTTTGCAATAGGCTTTCATAGGCTTGTTGTGTCTAGGTGCATGGGAAAAAAAAAACCTTTGGGCCAATAATATTGTTGGAATTGGGAAGCTTGAATTTGGTTTCAACTTGAGTGAACTGCATACCAGTTTAATGTTATTGTTGAGGAGAGAGTTTCAGTATCAAAAACTCCAAGACAACTCAAGACAAGAGGTGTGTCACACTGTGGCCTTGCCATTTACATTAAAAAGTATTTTAAGGCAAAAGAAGAATTATGGAAATTCAAATATTTCACCATGCAAAAATATAATCTTCAAAAAAATCCTCGAAAAGAAACCAAATCCTTCAAGATATCATAACTCTATAACTAATCTCAAGTTTCAACACAAGCCAAAATATAATATTTCAAAAATCCTCATATAAAAATAGACCTACTACCTAGGGTCCAAAATCCCTTAAGCTATTATACTCTATAATGAATCTAAACACAATATCGTTGCCTTGGTAGGCAAGGCCAATAAACACATCACTGATTTGGAAAATGTACGAAGGTATTAGAAAAAAAAAAGGGGGAGAATTTAAAGGACGTCAAGTTAGCACAAACTAGAGAGTTTTCTTTTTCATCTCTGCATGCATTTTGCATGAGGCACTTAATTTGCATGCAGAACACATGGCAAGGTATTCTGATTGAGTGAAGGACTCTAAAAGAACATTGGACTGGTGGTGTTAACAGGAATCTCTCTATACAGGTTCAACTCTGCAACCAACCTCCTCCTCACCATACCAGGCCAGTGTTGGCCGGGTAGATGGTTTGGTGGGTTGCAACTGCTGGTTCCAGTTTAGGTCAGTAAAGCCAAAACCCAAATCAGGTCTCATTTCTTGATCTGGTTTCAGAACCGAAATTGGAACTGAAACTTTTTAAGAACTGGAACTGGAACCAAAATGGGAACTGAAGCTTGATAAGAACTGGAACTGGAACCAGAATTGGAACTGAAACTTGTTGAGAACTGGACCTTCCTGGTTCTATTTATGTGTGAACTGGAACCAAAACAGACTTTTGAAAGAAAAAGAATTTTGAAAAAAGGAAAAAGAAAAAACTAGAACCAAGGGCTGATCAAAGGTTAAACAACAGGTTCTGATCTGATCTGATCTGGGTTACCCAAAACTGGACTGGAACCAGATCTTATTTTCAGAACTTGAAGTGGAATTTAGTTTTTAGGAACCAGACCTGGAACCAGGGCCTCTGATCTCGGTTACCCGAAACTGGACTGGAACCAGGTCTGATTTTCAGAACTGGAACTGGAATTTAGTTTTAGAACTAGACCTGGAACCAGGGGTTCTTCACAAAAGTAAAGCCGAGGGGAGCTATTTCAGGAACTCCCTGCTCCCAGGGAGTTACCCCCCGTAATGCCCGCAGCCCATCTTCAGGATGAAGAAAAGTAATTTAGTGGATGAAAAATGAAATTTCTTGATGAAGAAGCGGGAGAACCCACCAAACAGGATGAAGAAGAGGGAGATCCCCTGAGCAATCCATAATTTCCCTCCCACGAACTGGGTGCGAAATTACTCTTTGTAAAGCCCTCCATTAATAGTGTTGAAAAATTGGGCCAGGGCATTACGAACTACCCAACACTGTACCAGGCAGGGTTCAACCAGGAGAAACAAAGCAGCACTAGCTACTAGTAAATAAATGAAGCATATTCTGATCCATTTCTAAAATGCAATCTGCAATCAGATTTGTAGCCACAGTTCTGGTATCTGAAAACAGTCCAGAGTTTCAAAGAAGGAGCAGGCCAATCATGAGACTCAATACTCAATTTTGTGCATCAAAACCAGCTACATTTTCAAACTATGCATCTGGCTAAATTACTGAGGCAAGTTCCTCTGCAAAGCTGCCTTTGATGGTGCCTGCCAGCCAGCCAGCCACTAGTCAAAACCCATGGTAGTTCTCCAGGTCCACCACATGTCTGTCTTGAGTTCTAGCCGGCAAGATGTCTTCTAGAGTTTCTTCAGGAAACAGGACCACCTCTTTCTTGCAAGCTAAGGCTCTTACAATTTGTCAGCAGAGAGTAATGGTTAAGACCCCTGTCACTGCTTGTTATATATAACTTTTCCCCCACAAAAATGAATTATGATATAGAGCAGGCCTAATCTAATTCTAATGCTCCAAAAGTGAAAAACTCTCAATGCAGTGATGAGGGATGGAGGGAGTGAGTGAGTGCAGGGTTCTTCAGAATTCCAAGCTTGGAATCATGCGACATGCCCCAGGCCTCAAGTGTTGTTCATTTTTAACATTGCCCCCACATTCCTCCCCTTTGACACCAGCAATTTCCAGCCCAGCTGCAACTCTCCAATGGAAAGTCCCTGTCCATGCAGCAATAATCAGGGCTCTCCATTTCAGTGGTTTTGTAGTGGTTTTGTATTAGAGCAGCTCCACCCATGCTCACTATGTGGCATTGCATCAATTTTTCTCACATATAAGATTAGTTATTTACTTTTTCTCAACCTCAACCATCAAACTAAAATGAAGACTGCAAAGGGTGAGAGACTACTAATAGCCACCCACCTGGATCAATCAAACAATCTAGCCAATCAGCAGCAAGTGTTAGGCTTTGCCATGCCTTTTGCCAGCCTCAGAATCCTGTCCAAAAATGCTGGGCCAAAACCATTTTGCTGAGCCAAAGAGGCACGTTTGGAGTTGCTCTTAGGCTGATGTGATCACACCAGCCTAATCGAAAGAGACCCTAAATGTATTTCTTGCTTTTAAGATTAATGATGATGTTCAAAGGTTTGATAACCAGAACTGAGGTTGAAGCTTCTTGCAGCTTCTGCCAAAACAAAATTTGCAGTCCTTGAGGGAGGGGGGGTACCATGACTTGAAACCCTGACCAAGTGAGTCCAGCAGTTGTTAGCGACCCAGTCATCAAAGGTCTCTGCCACCACAAGCATATACAATGACAAAGATCCTTGAGTTCTTTCTGCTATTGGTTTGATGATGGATTTGCCTGGTCTTTTACTGTCCACATTCAAAAGCTCTTCAATTGAAGCAAAGGCTGCAAACCCACTTAGGTTACCCAACCTGTAATTACAGAGACTTGACACCCAGAACCCATTGTTTCAAACACAGTGTTTTCCCATCTTTCTGCTATGAGAAGAGGTTGGGGGGGGGAGGTGGCACAGAGCTTGACAATAGAAACACAAGCTATGGCTCAACAATGGAGAAGAGGGACTAGACTTTACACTTTAGTTAAATAAGTGGCAGTAGAAATGAGAGCTACAAAACAAAATTCTAGAGCTTCTATACACTCAAAGACTACATAAGAAGGAAACCAAGAAACCATGGTTACCTACAGATTCAGTAGGGCTTCAACTGGCATCACTAGCATCACTAATGTGCAGTAACTGTTGCACACTCATCCTCTGCAGACATCTGGGCTTCTTAACTATTGCCACTCAATTGCAACTCAATCAACTTAAGCTAACATAATTAACAACATTAACTTCTATTAAAAAGCCAGGATGCTATTGCTGTAGGCCATAGAAAGGCAGAACTAGGATTCAAGGTATCCTTTTGACTAGGTACTGAACATATTTATGAGATTGCAGAGAAATCTTTACAACAACACTTTGAAGATAAGACAACAATGAAGTGCAGACACAACCTTACCAGAGTGGCCCATAAAATGTCAGACCTTCAGCCCTTTCATTATGAATAGCAGTGATGAGTAACCATAGCTACCCACTGATTTTATCATCTCCAGACGGTAGGTGTGTACATTATAATAATCTACCACCAGAATTTCAAGCAAAACCATCATAGAAAATCTGTCTCCTGAGATTTTGTCGCACTTCTGGATGCAATGGAAGGACTCAGTCATGATGTTGGCCAGCAATCAAAAATACGTGGTACTAACAGGTACTAGTAGGTACAACAAGTAGTCCGGAAACACTTCCTGCATGAGGGATTTGAGTGGCTTAAGAAGTTTGGCTAGCTGGTTTATCCAAGGACATGCAGCTTCCATCATTCTCTGACAGATAATCATCCTACCAGGCAACTTCCAAAATTTTCTTGACAACACATTCAATGCTTATCAAAAGTGCAGAAGGAATATGGCTGTAGACATAGTATTGCTGAGTTAGGAAAGGAATAACTCTCATGAGAATCAAGAAATCTCCATACTTGTGATTAAGAAAGCCAAAACAATGTCATGTCTTTTCCTGAAGTGAAAGAAAAACTTCCACATAAGGGACTTACAGAACCAGGAAGAAGGAACAGCACACAAGGGATGAACTGGAATGAAGAAATAAGAACAAGCAGTATGAACAATAATTGAGAGTCTCTCACAAGTTTATGGACCTTCAATCATAACATGTACAACATGAAGAAACAAAAACAAACAGTATGAACAAAAATTGAGAGTCTCTCACTAGTTTAGGGACGGTAAATAGGAACCATCAATTATAACATGTATGATAGCAACTTATACATCACAATTTCCCCAATGACTTCACCAACTTGCTCCCTACGGTGGTTATAGGCCTGCATGCTGAATTTCTGTGTCACGTCGAGAAGCAATGGGAAGACTAAGCCATGATACTGGCTCATAACTAACAACATAGAAGGGGAAAAACATAGAGAAAAGTAGAGGCAAAAAAACAAAGAGGCACAGAATAAGAAGAAAAAACATAGAATGACAGACAATATGGGAAAAACAAAAGAGGAAACATTTCTGTTTTTTTTCTTAAAAAACTTAAACTCCCCACTTTCAAGAGTCTATACTACAAAAGAAACAGAAGGAGAAAAGCAGAACCTGAGGAGAAGATCTGGAAGGAACTGCAACTTTAGAAAAAGATTAACCTTGTTTCAAAATGAACCACCTTATCACCCATTACAGGTAGTTGGAGGAGCCTTCTGCTCCCCCATAAAAACCTCTGCTGAAACTCATAGTGTAGTTTTGAGGACCTCCCCAACCCCAATTTTCCCACTCCCGATATTTCTCATTATCTCCCTGGAGGCAGGGGAGATTTGTTGTAAGATGATCTACAGCATTAATTTGAATGCATCTGGGCCATCATTATAATAGTGCACCTCAGTTTGACAAAGGGACAAGCACTGCTTTCAGTGCCTTCTGCTCTGAACCTCCATCCTCAGTTCACAGGGCAGAAGGCACTGACAGCAGTACCAGTCCCTGTACGAATGTAAAACTTGAAGAGCCCAAATTAGGAAAAGGAAAAACAATTTTGAAACTAGCTGGAGACTGGAAAAACTCCTTCATGTGCGAGAGATAAATGCCATCTAGTTTCTGAGAACTCGTACCTTTGCCATAGGTAGAGCCAGCTTAGTTAAGCCTTCAGCGCACTAAAAAGCCCTGTTGTCATTGCTATATGTATAACTGGAGTGGGAACTCCTGCATACCATTGGCAGAGACCTGCTGAGAACCTCTTGCCTTTGCCAGAGGTAGAGCTCAGGTGAATGACAGCTGTCTTCCCTCTATGTCACAGGAGATGAGGCCTTCCTCCTCCATCTTGCTAGGGCATTTGATTCTTGTGATCTGATTTCCATGAAATATATCTCATAAGAATCAAGAAATCTCCATTCTTACTATTAAAGAAAAAAGCAAAGTGAGGTTAACACTTCTTCACATAAAATTCCAAAGAAGGAAAGACAAAATAGAGAACAAAGGACTAAGAAACAAAAAAACAAAATAAAACACAAAAGCAGTATGAACAACAGTGCCAATCCCACACCTTTTCAGACCATTAACAGTAGTAACACATATGACAGTAACTTCTCTATCACAACTTCCCCACTGACTTCATCAGCTCCCTACAGTGGGTAAAGGCCAGTGAAAACCCTAACCTGCGTACTGAGTTTCTGCTGCAATTCTGGAAGCAATGGGAAGACTCAGCCATGCTACTCGCTAGCAACAAACAACAACACAAGGAGAAAACAAAAACACACAACACGATAGACACTGAAATGTCTTGTTCAGGTTTCTGGGAACTGCCTTGGTCTATTCAAGACCTCAAAGTGACAAAAGAAGGAAAATCCATATCACATTCAAGTCCTCTGCCTATAGCTTCATATCCAATTCTCCAAATGCAAGCAAAAACTTGTGTTTTGTGCAATACTCGATAAAAGTACATTAGATTGTGAAGAAAATTCCACCATAACTATATCTCTCATAAGACTGACCATCTGAGAGACCAAGAAATCTTTGGAACCAAGAAATCCTCAAAAACCAACTATTCATAACTCCCAACTTCACAGTAATAGAGATATTGGAAGGAAAATCAGGCATACAAATCATGTCTGCATACTCTGGTTGAGAACGTTTATCAAAGATATCACAGGATATAACTTGAGGACTTTGCTTCACAGCTATATGCAAGAAGTTACAAGAGAAGCCTTTAGAAGTACAATTCAGCTCACAATACCTCAAGAAAAGCATATCCATTAGATTGTGAAGAAAAATCCACAATAACATGAAGGTATAACTACTGTGTCAGTTGCACAAAATCAAAATCAAGCATGACAAGAATGAGTGCAGTCATGACCTTGTAAGTGTAACTGGTGAAGTATCAGACCATTATCACCTTCACCATGAATGGCAGTGACAAGCTGGCATTAATCCTATCAGATCTGGATGTTGATAGGCATACTAAACTGCTCAAGAGTTTGGACAAACAATAAGACAAAAGCTTCATTGTGCTTTTCTGTTGCACTTCCAGATGCATTAAGCACCAGTTATCATTTCTGTTAGCACTCAAGAGACATAGAGACATATTGTCACTCTTACTAAATCTGTTGAAGTATGCTAAACATTACAATGCCTGAAGGCCAAGCATTGAGCAGATTTCAATCAGTAAAAGATGAGACCTCAGTTAACAAACACCTTGACCATCATCTCTACATTGATCTATGATAACCCAGAGCTCAATAATTTGATCGACAAAATGTTGAACCCATGATGTAGATGCTTACTGAGTCCATGCATCATCCCACCCCCTTGGCAAGATTCATTCCTTCCGATGTCTCTTCCTTCCATGTTTGTGATCAGCAGTTGAATCATCTTCATTGTCAGCACTAATTGCCTCATCAGAATATTCTCTCTTACTCTTGGAGTTTGATTTCTTTGTGTTCGTATGCTTGTGTCTCCTGCCTGACTTACTTGATCTGTGGCTCTTTTCAGAATGGCTTGTCCGATGATGCTTCCTGTCCTCCTCCTCTCCAAAACTTCCATCAACACTATCATCCGGAGACAAACTTCTCCTGCTCAACTTACTTGATCTGTGCCTCTTTTCAGAATGCCTCTTGTGGTGGTGCTTATGATCATCCTTTTCAAGACTTCCCTCACTCTCATCTGCAGACAGATCCCTCCTGCTTGACCTACTTGATTTGTGCTGCATCTTTCCAGAATGCCTTTTTCGGTGCTTCCTATCATCATCCCTTTCAAGACTTTCCTCACTCTTGTCTGGAGAGAGATCTCTCCTGCCAGACCTACTTGACCTGTGCCTCTTTTCAGAAGAATGCCTCTTTTGAAGCTTCCTGTCATCATCCTCTTCAAGACCTTCATCACTATCATATGGAGACAAATCTGTTTGGCGGCTCTTAGATTTTTTCTTTGTCCGCCTAGATGATCTTGTTTTTTTCTTTGCCTCAGAGCTCTCTTTGTCCAGGGCTTTCTCTTTATTGCTCTTTTTTTTGCTTCTTCCAAGCCTAGCAAGGGCTCTCTCCATCTCTGAGTCCTCATCGCTATCTGAAATTTCACTCTCTTCATCAGAGCTGGTAGCATCTCCCGCCGCCACTCCTGTGCCACCACCGACATCTCTTCCCTTAGTCACTCCTCGTTCCCGCTCCAATGCCGCAACGGCCGCTGCAGCAGCCTCTTCTTTAGCAGTGAGGAAATTCCTGCACTGGAATGTCAAATGGCCTACTCTTCCGCACTTCTTGCATGCTCCTCGAGCTTCATCGGCGTTGGAGCCAGTGAGACGGGCTAGGGCAAGAAGCCCCTGGAAACTGTCGTAAGCATTCTGCTCATCTGTAGCAACGGCATCTCCACCTGCGGAGGGATCTGGACCACCCCGGTCGTCCCCTCGATGCTTCTGGTCAGGAGCATAAGGATCATATCCGATTGCACTTTGCCAGATACCGTGAGTCTGCAGAGCTGCACTACTATGCACTCTATTGTTTGCGGGCATCCGCACACGGCCCGCTGTTGCCGGCATCTTGCTCGGCCCTTTTTGTCCCCCACAATAATACTACTCCAAAACCCGCAGAAACTCGCAAGAAATAACAAGAAAGAACTGCACAAACCTTGGATATTGCTTGCTCCTTCCCTTCCTTTCTCCGGCGATAACCGATGCAGAAACCTTTGCAAAACCACGAAAGTATAACAAGTTGTTCAATCTCACTCCTACTTCTTTACGTACTCCATCCTCAGATTCCGGCCGTGCAAAACACGAGGTGATGATGGTTGCGAAGATGGCAAAATCAGAAACGGGTCCTTGCAAGTTTCCTTCGTTCTTCTACGAGTCCGCCGCTCTCCAAAAAACCACCGAGGATTCCACTTCTGGACAAAGCAAGTGCACAAAAGGGAATACCTTCTTCCACTACTACACAAAGCAACCGGAGAAAACCTCGAAAGGGAGGGAATACAAACACATCTGTCGCGCGAGGGTTTCCAGGTTAGGGTTTGTGAGACGCGGAAGCATGGAGAAGATGACAATTCCAGCCGCGTTTTCCTCCGTTTCTACAGTCTGCCAAGACGTTCCGCATGCGGAACGTTGTGCGTCACATGGGTAAGCTCTTTTCCTACGTTGCACTGTAAAGGCAAACAAATTTGCTCCTCATTCTGGAATGGACATGACATTACGCCATCAAGACAGCATTTCGCACCTCCGTTTTTAATTTAAAAATAATTCAATTTTCTTTTAATTTCCTTTTCAATTTTATTATGTTAGGTTTATTAAATCAATGCTCACCTCCATGGGTTTTACACTTTCTGTAATGCACATTGTTTATTTTATTTTTTCCATACTTGTTGAGTATCATGGAAAAAAAATGAAAAATAAAAGCTTGTGACAATTTGTATGTCGCTTAAAGCCCTCATGAGTGGACTTTACAAGAATTATGCTTGCCTTTGGCTCCACCTTGGGGGCCCTTGTTCTCATAAAGTTTGTCCCTTTAAGCTTTACCCTACATATAAAGATGATACAGTAGAACCTCTATAACTTGATCCCCCCAAATTTTATAACCTCTCAAATTTTATCACTCCGGCCCGGTCCATCAATGGGACTAGGCAAAAATTTTATATTCTTATATAACTTATCACTTTTCCTCTTTCCCGACAATTTCATAATTTTATAATTCGTTTATTTCTCGATCAGTTATGGTGGAAATAGCTAGTGATAGGCCTCTGTTTAAGACTATTCTGGTGGAGATGGCGTACTCTGTCATTCATCTTTAGAATCGAGTCAACAAAAGCAGGATAGTTGTCCTTTTGCTGTGTCCAGAAAAGTTGGAGCTTGGAAAGCATCTCCGATGCTTCCCCCAATGTGACCACCGGAAGCTCTTGGCTGTCGTCGTCATCGTCATTGTCCGCGGGCAGCAGCGATGGCTGGAATTACTCGATGATAGCCTGTATAATGTCATCGTCGGTGGGCACGCTGGCAACTGTCTCCTCGTCAGGATAGTTGAGAAGGTTGCGGATTTCCATGGGGTTACGATAGTGGAACTAACGAATCTGCTCTTCCAGTTCAGCGACCAGTTCAGCGAGGGGTTTGATTTCCTAGGTGGCGGTCGCATTTGAGCGGAGTTGACAGTGCTGGAAACAGTTCTTGATAGTCGTTGACTGGACATCTTGCTTCTAGGCAACGATGGCGTTTTGGATGCCGTCAAGGAGGTTGATCTTCTTCGGGTCTGCGACACTACTTTTAATCCTTGACAGCAGTTGGTTGTTGAATCAATGGTGGTAATAGGCCTTGAATGTGCGAATGATTCCAACGTCGCACGGCTGAATTTTCGAGGTGGTGTTTGGTGGCAGGTAGAGCAATGTTGTGTTCCTCAGCTGAATGTTGAACTTCTCCAGATCGGCGTCTTTGATGTGCGCACTGCAATTGTCGAAGAGCAGTATCACCTTCCGTCCATCCATGCGCCGATCAAAAGCCGTTAGCCACAGTTTGAAGACGTTATGTGTCATCCAGGCATTTTTGTTGGCGTGGTACTTGCAGTCGAGGTTGTTAATGTTGATGTTCTTGAAACAGCGGGGGCGAAACGACTTGCCGATGATCCAAAATGGCAATTTGTCAGACCCGTCAACGTTGCAACATACAGTGATGGTGATGCGCTCCTTGTTCTGCTTGCGGCCTTCGAGCTGTCTAGTGGCAAGCGAATTGTTGGCTTGCATACGGTAGAAAAGCCCAGTTTCGTCCATGTTGTATATGTTAGCAAGTGCATATTGGTCCAGGATTGTGCGGATGCGTGGCAGGGACTCCTTGATGATCTCCGTGTCCGCAGCACCACTTTCGCCAAATCGATGGTGCAACCGTATCTGATGTTGTTGCTTGAATTTGGCCAGCCATCCGCTCGAGAACTTGAATTTTGGCGCGTCAAGATGCAGCCTCTCCAGGAATTGGGCAGTCTTTTGGCGAATCATCTCCCCGCTGATGTTGATATTAGCCTGGTACGCCTCCACCCACTGCGCCAAGGCTTCATCCACATCCTGATACATGACCGGTCGTCGGGTTTTGGTGTTCCCATTTACAGTTTCCTCCCATGCCAGCAACTCCACCGAACGCTGCAGAGTGTTGCTGATTGTCGCCTGCATCACTGTCACCTGATGAATCTCCTCCAACCACTTCACCAAGGCCCTCTGACTAAGGGCTGGGTTGTCCCTCTTATATCGACAGAGGGCAATGCGCAGGGACTCCGTCAGATGGCTGCGAGCTGGTTTGGGGGACTTCGCCATTGTTGGTTATTGGTGAAGAAAAAAAACGGGTCCTGCCCTGCTTTTATGCACAAGCAATGTAACAAAATCGATCTACAAGTCTTTGTATTCGCTCGGCAACTGAGCTACATATCTAGGGATATAGTTCGAAGTAGAAACTGGTCGTTCATCGATTTTCCAAAATGTTCCCTAATGTTCCGTCCCTACCGATTCATGTGGATCTGACTAGATTAATCAAGTACTGTATCGACAAGAAAGCTCCAGAACGTTCCTTGACTTTCCAACGGGTCTCCGTGACCTTCAGCAGAGTGTAGCTCAGATCTGTACCGTGTATATCTAGTTTAGGGCAAAGTGTGAAGTGCGCTGGAAGGACAATATTCCGGTTACAAGCAGGTTCGGAAAAAAAGTGTTGGACTTCAGATGTTTTTCACCCTTTTTCTCTGCCAAAAACGGGTTGCCTTGATGATCAAAAATGCAAAGAAAATGGGAAAAAAGAGCAGCCTGCAGCTTTTGAACCCTGCACCTCACAATTCCAAACTCTCCCATAACTTATAACCTCTCAAACTTTATCACTGGATGCCGGTCCCTAGGTGATAAAATTATAGAGGTTCTATTGTAACCTTGTTTTCTTATGTCATGTAATGCCTTACTATTGATGTTTTGAGCTCCGCCCTTGGTTCATAGGGCATAATGGCCTATTGTCATGCCATTACCCTACACAAACAAAAACCATCAATTAGGTAACCATATATTTCACTCCTTATAATCAATTTTGGACATTAATACATGTAAGAATTTTTCATATTAGAGCCCTGTTGTATAACTTGGTGTGGCCTCTTCTTGCACTTGTTCATATGGTGCTTTGATTTCCAACATCCACCTAAGTTGGTGGTTATTGACCATTGTTGCACAATTATTACAAACAAGATTAGATACTATGTAGTTTTATATTTGTGTATATACCCACTTGACAATTTAAGGTCCGAAAACCAAATCATCAAGGCATTTAAGAACCTTGGGAGGCCAAGAGCTCAAAGAACCTCGTTAATGAAAAAATTAACATTTTTGAGATCTTGTGTTTTTTCTTCAACTCATAGTAAGGTTGTTTTAAAGAGAAATTAGTTCTTTCATCTAATGTCTTGTGTTTTGTGCTTAAGGGTGGTTTTCAGCTTAAATTTTCATTTTATTTAAGGGTTGGTAATAAGTGATTGAGCATTATTTATTGTTGAAAAGAAGTGGCATAGTGACATTTTTTTTGCTAACGTGTATAAAAAAAATAGTTCTATTGTCATTTCTTAACGCCCTAGTTTGGCATGCATTATTTGGGTCAAAAAAATGAGAATTGATAGGTTGCAAAAAAAGGTAGGCTGCACAAAATTCTTAACTTGGCAAATTTTTATTCTTGGAGTAGCTTAATTCAAAAACTTCGAAGCTTGCTGTTGTAGAATGCATAAATGTAAGGTGCAAAATCAAAGAACAATAGGGACAAAGACGTTGGAATTGCATTATTTCTATTTGTGTTTCTTGGAGGTTGTTGTGCAGCACAAACCTTATGAAACTTATGCTTGAGGATCTTTCTATAAACACGACATATTAAAAACAAACAATGTTTCTTGCTACTCACCACAACTATAGTGGATTCAACAATAGACACGGCTCCAACTATGTGATCAATTGCACACAGTACATTTACATTTTTTGGCATTGTTGATTCCTCCCTTGGTTAAAACCTTTTTTCTATGAATTTCTTAATTTTCTTTGAGCTTTCAATTGGAGAAAGCAAAAGAGGAGGAAAAAACAAAAGGTGTCTAATTTCATGTCAAGAAGAATGAATTTTAGAAATGAGGGTGACGTAGTAATAATTCTTTGATGTAGTAGTAGATGAGAGGATGGTAGTTGTGAAAGATGCGAAAAAAAACGAAATTGTGGAGACATTGGCTTACAACCAAAAAAACACATAAACACAATATGCGCATTATCTATTACAAGTATCTATGTAGGAGTTTTTTTAATTTCCAATTGATTTGCTAAGGGGAACCTATTATGGATTTTTTAATTCTTTAGTATGGTGTTGTGCATTGAGTGTGGAGTGAGAGGAAAAAGAAATGGATCTAACATTATAAATAAAAAGTGTTGTTGGTGGTGATGGCAGTTGGTTGTGGGTTGGGGTTCTTCTATTGCAATTGGATTTTCTTGTCCATCGTTGGAGGTACTATGGTTGTAAAATTGCTAAGGTTGATTAGAGTGACAAGTTTCCTTTGCTATTTTATGATCGTGTTGTTGGCCTCAACAAAGATTATAGTTAAATCCAAGTTTGATGTGTTTTTCTTCTTTGATTCCTGGAATCATATCACAATTGATGGCATTGCACAAGGATTTACGATGCATGCGTTGACATTCATTTCTCTTTCGAAATTTACTCTAGTTTTTGTAAATTGTGCCACAAGTTTTTTGTGAAGACACGACATTCTTACAACAACCACCTTATAATATGACATGTTTTTCTTGCAATAAATTTTTGAACTCATACAATCCTCTTGCAACAACTTTCTAAATTAATAATGTTCATCTTACAACAATAACTAATGAAACCCTAAGTGGTGGGATGGGCACTATAATTATACTTATGAGATGGAATGCAAAGAAGTCCAAAAGATATAATAGGCATTCTACAATTTTATGTTCAAATCACTCTTGTTTGATTCAAATACTAAACAATTTCCATAATGGCCACCTCTTTTGTCACTCGTTGAAAAGCGGGTTCACGATGAATCTTTCAATAATAAGATTTTCCCAGATTTTACCTTGTTTTTTTTTTGTCTTCTAGGATTAGGGTTTCTTTCCACTTGATGAACCTTAGACTATTCAATCTTCCATCTTGACAAAAGTGGGTATATTTGTTGTTTCAAGTTGGAGTTATGAAAGGAAAAGTTAAGAAGTCGTTGGTGATGGAAGAAAAAGAAAAAGGGTCTTACAAATATGAAGAGTTTGACAATGTTGAAAAGCTAGAAAGAGAAGTTGATGGTGATGGTCAAAAGGGTAAAACAATTGTAATTTCTCTAAAGAATGAAGGTGAGGGAACTAAGGCCTAGATTTTACAAATGGTTAGTACTTGCCACAATTGTGTTTCTATGCTAGGAGGATAAACAAACATCTTGACAATTTTTTGGTGTTCTTGGTGACATCATTCAAGTACACCATTATCATGATTGTAAAATCATATGCAAAAGAATAATATATGCATAACTTGATGCATGGCAATGCAGATGTGTTGAAGTTCCTAGAAGGTGAAACTTTTGTAGCAAGGACAAAAGGGTTGTTGATCAATAGTGATGCAAATGGATTTGATGTGTTGTCCTACATGAAGAAACTTGACACTCTGTAATTTGGAAAACTACTACTATATACACATAGCAACTGCTTTCGACGCACACTTTGTTGTTGCAGTGAGTTTTTTTCTTACATTAGTTTTCAACCTTGGCATCACAAAAATGCTTTCATGTGGAGGTTAAAGTAGTGTTGACAAGCTTAAGCTTGGGGTTTTGGGTGTTCAAGAACTTTCATGCATTTCCAATGGGGATAATAAGTGTAGCTAATGTGTAGTACAAAGGCAAAGGCACCACCATCTTGTTTTGTAAAACTTAGGAGGTTCTTAATGAGCTTTCCATGAATGTAAATGCTAGAAGCATATAGAAGCTTGAGAAGGCATCATAATTGCATGAATTTATTTTGATAATTGCTCCTTTGTTGCATTGATAATTGAATCAACAATGTTATGGACGTCAAGTAATGAACATCATCAATAAGAAGTCCATAGCCACAAAGTTTTACAAAAAATGAACTTCAAAAGTGCAAAAATTTCAAGATTCAAGAAGCTCCAAGTTCCGACATCTCCTTTGGTAACAACCTAAAATTTTCAAACCTCATGAAGAAGGCAACAATCTAAACTAAAATACATTATGAGAAATCATGTTAGCTAGAACCACACTACTTCACAACTAGAGTTCAAAAAAAACTAATATACAATTAGGCTACAACTAGAGCACATAAATATGGGCAATTAATAAATAAAATGTAACATCAAAAAATCAATGAATTATACAATAGTTGCAATTTAGTTGCACATGGGACACATATTGTGTAATGTATGCATCATACATATTGATGTAGTTAATCATGTTCAATTTTTTGGCAAGTTGCACATTAATTACATGTGGTAACTACATTACAACTACACAACTACATGACAACTAGTGTAAATGTAACACCCAATCAACAACTAATGTACAACATTGACACATATGATCATGCCACATGCACACACTTCCATTGCCCGTTAGCTATGACACTTGCAATTAGTTGTTAAGTATGATTCCCATTGATTCAACTAATTGTGCCACTATGTTGGCATTATAAAAATAGTATTTTTCCACTATTTTGTGATTATTCTTCAATTATTAATAAGTTATTAACTTAAAATTTTCATATTTAATCTTTAATATTTAAAAATGATTTTTTCAATGACTATTAACGACTTAATATTATTTAATATTTAATAGTTAATATGAATTAATCAATATAATTCAGATAATTAGATAGTTAATTTTTTCAATTAATTAATTAATTCTAAAATAAAAATTATTCTTTAAAGGATTAAGTTGAAATAATTGATCATCAATTCAAAAATTCAAATAATTAATTATTTGATAACTATGTATTCTACCCAAATTTATATTTCATCTTTAATTTTTAATATTTTTAAAATAATCTATAAAATAATAATTAATAAAAATTTACTTAATTATTATGAACTAATTAATTAGACTGAATGATTGAATATTAATCTGAATTAATTAGTCTAATTTTGATAATTGGTTTCTTAGTTAATTTATATAATTAATTTGAAAACCGAAATTCAGACATAAATGACTAAATATATAATTTAGATAATTAATTATCTGATAAGTAATTATCTGAAGTCAAATAATTAATTATTTGAAATAAATAACAAAAAATTTAGATGAATTGGACTAATTAGTTCAAATAAATAATTATCTGAGTTAGATATCTAAAGATTAATTCTCTAGATTCACTAACTAGTTAATTATCTGAATTAGTATAATAAATTTAGGTATAAAGTTCAGGTTTTCAGTTCAAATAATTTATTATCAGATAATTAAAAATAATAATTCAAATTACTATTTCAGATAATTGATTTACATATATAATTATCAAATAATTGTTAAGTTAGCTCTACAATTTAAAAAACTAAAAATAAATGTAATAAATGTGGGAAAAAAAAATTCTAGTTGTAACTGAATTTGCAACTAATGTGGCACTAATGTGCAACTAAAAGATTTAGCCCATAAGTTATGTCCATAAATTTCATTTCACAAATTATATAAAAAAGGTGTTTTTTTTGTGTTCACAATTAAATACATGTGTCAATTTGGGATGAACCCAAAAAAACTTAACCTTGAAAACAAAACATTAAATTTATAAAAAAACATTGACATGGTTATTTTTTAGTTCACCAACACTTCTACCTTCCTATCTACTTGCCTACTTAGGTAAGTAAATAGTTAATCCTAGTTTTTTACCTATCTATTTAAGTAGGTAAGCAGGTATGTAATGTAGGTAGGTAAGTTTAGGGTTTAGTTGCCTTAAAATTACACAATTTATGTTCCTACATAGTTTTAATTGAGGTGCATGTTGCATACATATATGGTTTCACATGTGGTGCATTGCATCTAATGCAACTCATGCAACTTGTTTGATAACACTCATGGTCATAAAAATATGCTGAGTTATAATGAAATGCAAATGAATTGCAAATGGTCATTGCAACTTATAAACCCAATTACAAGGTTAGTTTCAAATCACCCCATTTTCTCATAGGGAATAAGGTGAAAATCTTTGTAATGAATTTTTTTGGTTGAAGAAAAAATTAGTTATTATGTTATGTGTTTCATTGAAAAACAATGATGGTGTTGCAAAATACATCGAATGAGAACGATGACTGATAACAAAAAGGAGTTTCATTTGTCAACTAACTTGTTTTACCACCTTAGGATACTAATGAAATCATTTGGTTTTCTTTTTAAGGGTTAAGTAGGTGAGGTCATAACCCCTTGTGAAAGGTGGCAAACAAATGAAATTTTTCCAATAAAAAAACATTACATATGAGGTCATCATTTGATGGTAAAGGCCTTGGGTTACGACCAAGGAGGTGAAGGTCCAAAGTTCAACACCATTTGTGGACAAATTGTGATCATGATATCATCATAACAAATTCCAATTACTTAAACCCATAAACCTTTTTTTTGATGATTTTTTATTTTGTAGTTTTGAGTTTTAAACCGTTTCGAGCTTTTTTTGTTTTGTTTTTTTTGGTTTTTAAAAAAAATTATTGTTTTGTGGCATGATTTTTTTTTCCATTTAACAATCTAAATTTATTTCATTATTTCATAATTGTAGTTTCATGGCAAATGTACATGTTAGTGCGAAATTTGATTGTTAAAATAATAGAAAAATGTAAATGTTTGTAAAACATGAAATTATCATCTAACATTTGGCAAATCCCTAGGATTGAATTCAAGGAATAAATTATGTGTAATTATGTCTTATGCTCGATTTTATTGTCCAAGAAAGTAGATTACATAGTTTTGTAATTTTATTTTTTTAGTTTTGTTATTTTTTGATTGATTGGTTTTTTTCAATATTTGAATCTAAACAAGGTAGTTACCACAATGATTTTTTAAAAGAGGGAATTGCTTTCAAGAATTGTGTTAAAATAGGTTAAAATGCACATGATGATTACCAAAAACTTGCAAAAGTAATTAGATCAAATAGAGAACAAGTATTGTGAAGTGGTGAACTAATGTGAAAACCAAAAGGCTGTTGTACCTTTGTCTACATATCAACAAGAATTACAAATACCAAGAACATAAAAACAACTTGGTTGATACAAGATGGTTATAATAATAAAAATGATTCCCTAAAAAGCCCAAACTATAACAATAATGAAGCCTTATAATATCCAACATTGTCACTCCGAGAAAAAAGGAAATCTACACCATGAAAAAAAGGGGGATATTGCAACTAGCCTTGCAACTCAATTTTTGAATTGCAAAAGACACTTGCAACTCATTATATTTATATGCCATGAATGTTAATAGACATGTTGCATGAATTGCAGAGTTGTAACTCACCGTATATACGGTGTAATTCATTACAATTCAATTGCAACTTTGTCAAAACAACTAATTTTCATTTATTATGCAACTCCATTATAATTGCACCCATGATGTCATGTTAAAGTCATTAATTATCATCCATCTATTAAAATCTAACACATGGCACTATGGAAATTTTTGGACAAATTACTTTCTTTTCGAAATATTGATCTCCATCATTCACTATGATTGTTAATGATGGTTCGGAATTATACCATGTGGCACAATTTTTTTTCTTCCACATGGCACATTTAAGTGTATTATATATATATATATATATATATATATATAGCATGACATCATATCATTTGTCAACATCTATGGTGGTGGAGGATTTAGCTATGTTGTTTTTGTAAGTTCTTTTGCCGATTAGTTATTTTCTATTTTTTTACAGAGATATGTTTTCCCTTTTTGAAATCCTTTATGTAATAATAAATATTTTATGTTCGTAGGAATGGAACACGAGGGTGCTAAAGAGATTCCCATTTGGCTTGGGCACAAAAGGGCTTGAAATTGCATCTTTGAACTTGAAAATGGTAGCATCCTTAGTTGCCACATAAGTTGGGGAAGAAGAATAAGTAATTGACGATGAAGATGAAGATGAAGAACACGAGGAAAATGACATGGCAAGTGACAATGAAAAAGTTGTGTTTAGCTTAGGAAGGACTCATTTGCGGAATAGATCTCAATCTAATGGCCGTATAGTGTCAAGGAGGTTAACGATTACCAACTAGGAAGAAGTTGGAGAACCATTAGGTACTCAAACTAGAAAATGCCACAAAACACAACCAAATCAAGGTGTGACAAGGCAAAAGGAGTGGACAAATTTTTCAGATGAAGAAGACCCAACAAATATGAGTCCTCAGGGACTAGATTCAGGAGCTGTGGGAGGGCCCTCAACAAATGATCGTTGAGGAATTAGGCTTCGTAACTCCATTGAATAAAAATAATGGTGATGAAGAATTACGTGTAGCTAACGCAGGTGAGCAAACACCAATACTAACTCTCCTTGAGGATATGAGTCCAGTCCTTATATATATATAGGAAAATGATGTAAAAACTAGTTTCTAAAAATAAATATTCGTTTTTAATCTGCACATTTGTTCGATGATGAAATCCTCCTTCGATTGTTTATGATGCCACATTGGAATAAATGTACATCCTAATTTTAGTTGTATCGGGCGAGAGCCCGATTCAAGCTAATGGTTTAGTATCAGGCGGTCGCCCAATTAGGTTACCCAGTCGATTCTTGTTCAATGGACATTAGCATCAAGCACATGCCTGATTATAAATTCACGCACGTTCAGTTCATTAAAGATCGATGGTGATTAATTGTTTGATGTATTTAGAAATATGATAAATTGGTTAGTTAGTTATTGATAGTGTAAATGTGAATAGAATGTTTCGATTGGTTTGAATGGATTTTTCATCTTTGCATTGGTTATTATGATTATTATTTACACGTTTTTGTTTATGGTTGATTTTTATGGTTAGATGAAGCTCCTCTGCCATCAATATTGGACAATGTGTTTTCAAATGTTTGGGATTTTCTCTGAAAGGGAAAATGGGATGTTGTATTGCTAAAGTCCCAACCTAGTGAGGCATTTGGTTGTTGATAATTTTTTTAACGTTGGTGAAAATATTCCTAGATCATGTTGTGTGCTTGCATAAACCATTTGATTTCTATGTTGAATGTATTTAAAAACATGTAATTTCAAACTCTATGTAGATAAAATGGTTGTGAAGGTCTTGGAGTTGCTAGTAGAAATTGGTGTAGGGCTTTCAAATTCAAGAGAGAAATTGGAGAAGGATCTTTAGAATGCAAGTGGGTATAACAACCTTAAGTGGGTTGGGTCAGGAATTTCTCCAACCCCACAGTTGATTATAGTTTTGCCTCCATCTCGCAGTTCATCACCTCCGCCTCCTAATGCTACTCTTAGTGTTATGATGATGGAAGTCTACGATGAGGTTGTTGAGAGTGGAGAGATGTAAGATGTGCTTGAAAAGGTTCTTAAAATTACTGTAAGGATGCAAGTGTGTGAGAAGGCCCTTAATACTACTACAAGGATGGAAGTTTGTGAGAATGCTCTTTACACTTGGCAGATGGTTGGAGAGTTGATGGAAATGGAGGGGGTTATTCATGGCCTTCTCCAATTCTTAAATTACTTCAATAGTCTAATAAAGAAGGTCCAAGTGAAGTGAGTCCTTTGCATGTTGTTTTTTTAGTGAAAGGTGTCTTCATGGGGAAGGAATATTATTCAATTACTCCACCAAAATTATGTGGTCTTATGTTGAGTAAGAGAATTGTGTTAAGATCGAGTCTAGAAGAGTTCCTTAGAAGATGCATTGAACAATTTATGATGTATTTCTAGTCCTAAAAAAATTCAACAAAAATAGGATTTTACTTGAAGGAAATCAATAACAAAACACATATATCCATCCCACCAAAAAGGATTTGTGATCGCAAATTATGCTAGATTAACAAACACATGTTGATGACGCCAAAATATAGTGTCACAAGGCGTATGAATATACCGTAGACCAAGAAGATTGTGTATCATAAAAACCTTTTTGATTTTTTTGTGAAATATCCTAATACTCAGCTTATAAACATTTTGTTAGTAGAAACCGCTCATTATGTAACCCTCCATTTAATGTCATATTTGTGAAAACGTATCAAAAGGTAGATGTAAATGATAATGATCTTGTTGGGAGCTTGCTCCCATACTTATAATCATTGTTATGGACTTAGTGTGTTTACATTTGTAGAAAACAGCCCCTTTGGTTCCTTAAAAAATATCAAATAGGCAAATAGTGAATATCACCATTTATTTGTAAAATGTAGCCCAAAGTGCGATGCTACTTTTTATAAAAAATTCCAACATCCAAAAAAATCAATAAAATATATCCGTTTTTTGAGTGATTGAATTTTGAGTTTTCTACTAAATTCGTGTATTGTTCTTCCTTCTATCGACTGTAGTAGGTTATTACTTTTTCAAGGGACCCCTTCATTGAGTCAGTTGAGAAGATTGGCACAAGGGATGAGCCAACAAAAAATGTGGAGTCTTAATTTTCGAGAAACGTGAATGAGATTCCTTCAAACTTAGACCGTTGGTTTGAATTGACAGTGTCTCAATCCTCTCCTAGAAAGGTGAGGTATCCTCTCCACATTATTTTTAACTTGAATGGAATCTTGTTGGCAACAAAGTTTAATTCAGGGCTTCCCACTAGACATTGAAAAAGTCTAGTCCCATTACACACCGTTCATCTAAGGCATGGATTGAAAGATTTCCTTGAAAGGTGTTTAGTGCAATTTGAAATGTATATATGGTCTACGGCTTAACAACACAACATCAAGGCTCATTTGGATAAAATTTACAAGGAAACACAAATTAAAATTGATCCCTCCAAGATTTTTGGGTTGGAGACTTGTAAGCAAAACAATCATGTCTTGTCAGCAAACCTTAAGAAACTTGTTTTCATTAATAATCTTGATGTTTTTTTGGTAAATGTCCTAGCATTCACCTTGGAAATACTTTGCTTATAGACAATATAAAATGTACAAAAGTATGTTTAATGAGTCGTTTAATGCCATTTTCGTAAAGTCCTATGATACGTTTACATCACAAATTTCATAGGTCATAATTTGGCAATAATAGTCGTGCAAAATTTGTTTTTCACAAGTTTGTATGAAATACACACGGATGTCGTTCATTTACTTGTATTGTTTGAACATTGATGTTATGTGCATTGTTTTGACATGAATGTCATATGCCTATTTGTATTATTTAAACATAGATGTTGTATGTTTATTTGAATTGTTTACACACGAAAGTCATGCACATGATTTCCGTGTTTGAATAATGCATGGCATTCATGTTTAAATGATACGAACCCATGAAATAACAAATTTCACACTATTTTGGAACAAACTCATGAAGCCTATAAATTTGTGATGTAATAGAGATCCAGATGATTACTTGATATCTATTATTCTGCCATACTTGGAGCATCTTCATCATTCTAGAATTAGTGTGTCAACTTTTGTACAATAGAATCCATTTGATAGCATTAGAAGTATTACTTGTAGCCATCATCGACTTTATAAAACGTTATAATATGCTTTCTTTAATGTTGGACCCTAGGTTTAAAACTCTTCGTCTTGTGTCCTCACTTATTGGTCGTGAACAAGGTAAGGCAATTGTTGAAGAATATAACAAAAAATCTTTATTTCCTATGCTCTTTAAATGTTATTATCATTTGCATCAATTGGTTGAATTTGAAAGAGGTGTTGTTGATTAAATGGTTGAAAAGGACAAGAGTTTGGATATCTTTGAGATGATAGCCAACACAAGTGAACCAACAACAAAATTGGTCAATAGAGAGCTTTTGATTTTCAAGCATTATCAAGTGGATGTTAAAGACATCAAATGTCCACTGTAGTGCTAGAAAAAATATGAAAACATGTTTCCTACAATTGGTTTTTGTGTTAGACAAATCTTAGGAATAATTGGATTTCAAATTGAAACATAAAAAATATTCTCATTAGTTGGAATCCTTATTAGTCTTAGGAGATGTCATTTACAATTAGAAAATTTCGATAAATTGATTTTTGTGAGCAAAAATTGGCCCAATGATCCTTAGATAGGTTGTAAATCCCCTTTTAGTTTGGTAGATTTTATTGAGAATGATCTTAATTTAGAAAAAGAGTTAGAGGAGTTCGAAAAAACTTTTGAAAGGGACAAAGTTGTGGAGTTAAAAATTTTGAAAAATTATTTTTTCAAATTTCCATGTATTTTAAAGTAAATTTAAAGTAATTTTTTATTTTAATTAGTAAAGGAATTAAATATTTATTAAATTAAATATTTATTTTCAAAAAACTGAAAACCAGGTTGTGAAAACCAGATAGGAAACCGCGTGAATTTGGAAAAAATAAAATTCTTGAAAACCAGCCCAATTAGAGAACTGATCAGTTTTTCATAACATAATTTAAGAATTGAAACCAAAACTGGCCAGTTCTCACAAAAAAGTGAGAACCACCCAACATTGGTCTTGACCCCCTCCACTTTGGGGGGCCATAACTTTCTCAATTCTATTCCATTTTTGACGATTTTTAGTGCACCAGATGTGTCAATAGGAGGGGTTCAAGTTTTGTTTGGACACTAGAACAACAGAGCCCTCCCGTTGGATCCAGCCTGCCCTGAGCATTTAAGTGTTCGGTCACCGGTGAGTTTACCCTAAATGGAAAACACCTTAAATCCATGAATATAACCTCCTTGAAAAGGGCCACAGTGAACCAGCACCCACGACTGCACCCTGAAGGATGAATGGTAAGTGGTCAGGAAACAGTTTCCTATCTGGTTCCAGTTCCCTAGCTAACCATGGTGGTTAGCTCAGTTGCTTTTTTGTTCTACCACCTACTAACTACTCACAAGCAGGTTGTCAGTAGGTAGGTAATAAAAACATCCTTCACCTATGTATAAACCATCTACTTACCTAGTAAATACCTATTTTCTTACCTATCTACCTATATATGAAACCTATTTTCCAACAGAATTGGTTACCAAGGTGAAACCAAATATTAACTCAGTTGAGCTTCATCCACAACCAAGTAATAACGGGCATCCAGTGGGTGGTGTACTGGTGAGTGCTGGTTCACTGTGGCCCTTGAAAAGAGGAGGCAGCTAACACCTACTTAATAGGCATAAGCTCCCTCCTGCACCTGCAAGGTAGGTGTGAGTTGTTTTTGGGACCCTGTACTACTTCACTGCAGTTTAACAAATTGTCTCAAAGAATACCTAGTGGATCTTATGGGTACCCCAGCTATTGGAAGGGGTAGAAGGTTAGGTCAAAATAGGTGACAAACTCAGTTAGGAATAGAAATTTTGTTTAATCAATGAGGCGTTTGCAGCATGCACCCTGGAGGCCTAGTTTTTCAGCCTTGCCTACTGACACAAGGATATTGTGTTTAGATTGATTATAGAGTTAATTAGCTTAAGGGATTTGGGCCCCTAGGCAATAAGTCTATTTTATGCAGGTATTAGAAAAATGAAGTTTTGGCTAGTGTTGAAACTTGAGATTAATTATAGAGTTATAATATCTTGAAGGATTTTGGTTTCTTTTAGAGGATTCTTGGAAGATTATATTTTTGCATGGTGAAATATTTGAGTTTCCAGAATTTTTCTTTTGTCTTAAGCTACTTTTTAATGTAAATGGCAAGGCCACAGTGTGACATGCCCCTTGTTTTCTTTGGGGAAGGGTGTAGGAATTTTATTTCGGTACATGCAGTTTTAAAAATGTGATAGAATGACCTCCTTGTGATCACATTCATTTCATAGCCTTTTCATCCGGTTGACTTAGTTTCACATTTTGAACTCACACATCCATCCCAAAACACTCATCCATAAAATGTCATCTCATTGAACAGGGTCCTGATAAATGGAATGGATTTCATGTTTTCATCTCAGACAACAGAGTCACATTCAACCATCAGAAGCCATTTCATCTGGTGGGCTTTTACGTTCATCCACATCATTGATAAATATGTGTTGGAGAAAAGCCACCCCCAAAAACCCCCAAACTCTTGAGGTTCTTCTCAAAATGTGATTCAAACACACTAAAAGGCAACTTTCAAAAGTCTCTTCTCAAACCTGAAATAGCAAACCCTAAACCGTAAATTGTTTGCTCTTGTCACCACGGAGAATAAAATTTGGCTAAGAGTACTTTGGATGGCTTTAAATAGTGTGAATTGAGTTTGGATTTGAAAATATGAACAAGATAAGGTGACTTAAAAAAGGGCCAACAAAAGAAAATGATTGCTCTTGATTGGTTGCCAATAGCGATTGGTTCAGGTGATGGTATTTAAATAGTCTCTCAATTCGTATTGTCCATTTTTTCATCTTTGAGAAAATATTGACACTCTTATGATGAAGTGTTTCTTGTAAGGATTTTGTGATGCAGTCAAATTAGTGAAACTAGTGATCATTCCGAAAATAATTTAGCCAAATTTGGTTATATAGTAGATATGAAAGTAGAAAAATAAGAACCTTTCTATATCCCTGGCTACCTACTAGGAATTTGGCAATTTGGATTTTTCTTTTCTTTGAAATCTGGCACATTTGGTCCACTTTTTAACTGAAAAATCTTTTGTATAGGTCACAGTCATGTTTTTCAAGTCATTTAAATTTGGTGAAAATGTGCCAATAAAAGAAACATTATTCTGATGTGGCAAAAATGATAAAGGCCCAAATAAGGGATGTGCGTGGAGATGCTCTTATGAATAATGATTTTTAGCCCAAAAAAATGGAAAAAATTGGAAAATTTTGTTTCTATCTAGTCTAAATTTGAGTAATCTTGCTAATTTGCTGATTTTTTCTATTAAAAAATGATATAAAAAAAAAGGTTCCCAACCCAATTTAGAGTCAGTGGAGACTTTATGGAGTAATTTGCACACCCAATTTAGGTCTTTGAACTTTCATCACATGCAGAATTGGTAAAATCCAATGTTGTAAAGTCATGGATGATGCACACAAATAAATAAATCGGGAGTTGGTAAAATCAAATGTGATAAAGTCAAAGGTTCAAACTCATGCGAAGTTGAAACGGGCAACAAATGAGTTGAGAACGTCGAATACAGTTGAATTCAATCCCCAAAACTTATTCAATTGTCCGTCCATATTCCGTGTTGTGTCATGGAATGCATCACGTGAAGTAGTGCCGATCAAAGTCGGTTTAAAATGAAGCCGTACCACTCCCTTGCATGCTGTACTCCATACCGGAGTCTCTAAGCTGCCTCGGAGTTGCATCACGAGTGCAGCCAACCGAGTCATACTTTCCCACTTCAATGAACTTTCCAAGAATAATTAATATATTTCCCAAGGTGTTGGGGGTGTGGGCAATTCTTGGGATCCCAAAATACACAAAACCCCATAATCTAGGCATCATTTCGAGGTAAATAAACTATGGAATGGGCACAGTAGGTCCATTCCACCAAGGAAACCGACAGTGCAATCTGTTGTTCCAGCAGGTCATTACTGGATCTAGCAAGGAATGTTCTAGAACTAGTGTTCCCATGGTTGATTCACATAACGGCAATACATTATATTTGTGCTTTAGGTGTGAAGGAAAAATGTTATGACCAATGAAATTCCTAGATTTGGTGGTCTGATTTTTGTTTTTCTTAATTATCTTGAGTGAATTAATAATTAAAATGTGTAATAGGGTTTGGTATGTTTGTGAGAATTTTAGAGAACCAAGGGTATGAAGGGGTTATTGTTTTCGATGTTTGGTAGAGTAGGGTTATGTGTAAATGCAAAGATTTTTTTTTTTTTTTTTTTCAGACTAATGGGATTCCTGGATTTGGTAGTTTGAATTTGTTTTCTTAGTTATCTTGAGTGAATTAAAGAGTTCAATGTGTGATAACTATTTACAGACATAGTTCTTGAACATTCACTTGTGCACTTTGTTCTGAAATGAGATATTACTGTGGGGTTCTCAATTTCAATTGTAATGTGAATTGATGATGGATAACAAGCTTGAGAGTGAATCAATTGTGGGGGAAAGCCATGCTGGAACAGGCCCTGGAAGAATCCATCACCACCTAACAGAATGGTGGCTTGCCTTACAAGGTTAGTCATTTTCCTGTGTAGAACAGTAAGCCCCATTACATATTATGTAAATAACTAGTGAGTACCTGTGACCTTCGGACACTGTGAAGTCCCTCGGTTTCTTTAAACCGTATTTATTTATTTTAAATCGGGAGCGTGCCTCTCCTGGGCAAGATGGTTCCGGTGGATGCATGGGTCCTCCAAAGGGGCCTCCTCTTCCTCTTCGTTCATTGGTTTAACGAGGGTTGTTGTGTTGAAGGGGGGGAGATAGGTGAAGAGGTCCGTTCCGTGAGAAAGGTAACCGGGGAAACAAAAGGGATCCCAAGTTCTAGTGTAAATAGAGAATTTTTTTTTGTTTCCCTGGTTACCTTACTCCCCCCCAATTGTAAAGCATAAGGTAAACTATATCATAAGCCCAAAAATATTCATTATGAAGGGCGTGCTAACCCTAACCCCATTATCCCCAAGGAGGACGACCGGACGGACAGACACCTAAAATATTATATATAAGGATTTGTTTAACCCTAACATAGACTAAGTATTGGGGGGATCACAAAATACAGAAGAGCTGAGTGTAAATGGCCGGTGTTTTTTAGTTCTTTTCATGTAGCAAATTTCAACTGCCAGATTCACAACAACGACTAGTTTTCACGTGTGTTGAGCTGCAGATTGCTCTTTATTCAGTATAAAGCATTATTTCCCAAAAGAGCTTTTCATTTCATTTTCACCAAAAGGAAAGGAAAGGAATAGGGAAGGAGCCTGGACAGACCGATAGATAGATAGTCAAACAAATGAAACACGGTGACACCGCCCACACTGAGACAGCAAGGTTTTGGGAAGGCTTGAGCCTGAAGAAATTGGTTTCCGCATGCCGAAAAGCCTATAAAAGTATATAAATCTTTCACTCAGAACACTAATCTTCTACCCTCAATCAAGTTCTCAAAAAACTTATATCACAGAAATCTCTCACTCGGAACACTAGTACACTCAATCAAGTTTTCAAAATTGTTTTTTTGTGATGTCCAAAAGTAGAACTCGGTTTTCCATTCCCAGGGATCTTTATTGCATTCTTTGATCGAAATCACATCTTCCCACACAAAATTGTTACGGAGGTGGGTTGTGATGTACATGCTTCAAAATTGAAATCACATCTTTGCACTGCAAGTTTTACTTCTTGTTTAGTTTCGTTTTGTCATTTTCGAGGGCCGAACGGAAGGTAATTGAAAATTGGTGTGAGCAATGGCTGAGACGACATCAAATTGGCTCTGGTTTTTACAAGTATTTGGGCTCAATCTCTGGTCGACAGTGTACAAGTATGTCATCTTTACGCTCGCGATTCACGCTCTGTTTGGGAAGGGTGAGGACAGTCCGTGTGAGTGGGTTCCGATACCCTATCTCACTGATTACTGTAAGATTTTCTTCACAGGGGATTATCTCTTCCTGCCCGAAAGTGTCATCATGACCCTGATCGTCGTTGCCGCAACCATCGAGTGGCTGAACAATTTCTCTTTCTTCAATTTGGTGTACAAGTACATCATTTCCAAAGTGTTACAGCAAAATGGAACCTTCTTTGAAGAACTCCGAAGGATGTTGTACTCTTCTTCGGCTTTCAAAGAGGGTGGCTTGGTTTCTTGCAACCCGGCCGAACTGTGGCCGGCCACACTCGTGTTGTCCGACATTGGCTTCCTCCATGCCAAACCCAACGATGCCCAGGAACATGTGTTGGAGATTAATACCAAAGGACGGGGTGTGTTTAGATTTGTGATCGGGCAGCTCGATATAAACATCAAAACGAACCAGCTAACTTCCAACAAGGAAATCTGGCATGTGGAGTCGATCACAAACATAGAAGACTCCGAGACGGAGGTGCTGCTGAGAGAGATGACCATCCAACAAGTGAATTTGCTGATCAAGGTTTTGACAAAGTGGGAGAAAGAAATGCCCCATGTGGGTGTGATCGAATCCGCCTCCAAACTGCTCGGCTTCAATGTTCTCCATGCCATGCAACTCTCCGAGATTCTGGACCACATTAAGGAGGGCAAAGACATAATGATGAATGATACTTCTCTCAAAGGAGAGCGTGTTTTCATTGCAGGGAAAATGGGTTCAGTGAAATTCAAGCAAAAAAAGCACGAACAAGTTTAAGCTAACAATTTTGTAAATGATTATTTTCTCGATTTTCTAACTAGCTTGGTCCATGCTTTGCAGCAGCTGGGCACTGTGCAATCTAGGCTTTCTTAGGGGTGCAGTTTATAGTTCGAACTTTTCATTTGTATGAATTAGGGAATTTAGTGCTAATCCTAGTCATAGCGTGCTAAACTGCTATATCTCTGGCTAGTCCTAATTGGAACAAAAACATACTATTACAAAATGTGAGTGCAACTCATTAGTTTTACGTGAGTGCAATTCATTAGTTTTTGTTAGTGGATCAATGAATTCACTACATCCCTCATTGGATCTCATTTTTTAAGACTAGTGAATTCACTGAAAATTCAGTAAAATCACTTGGTGTATAGGGATACATTTTATTGCAATGACATGGCAACTGAGAAAAAAGTGAAAAGAAAAGGACCCAAGGTCTAAGTTTTTGAGGACCCAAGGTTTAAGCTTAAGGACCCATAGTGTTGGGGTGATGATGTCCCACTCCTGCTTCCAAAGACTGGCAGCCAAAAAGTGAAAGCTCAACTTATTGGTCGCATGTAACAAATCAGGAGTGAGAATGGGAGCTTAGCTTAGCCATGAAAGCATTTGTTAGAATTTAGAAGTTAGAACCTCATTACTGGTCTGAATGTTAGCACATCAAACTCCTGTAAATGTGATCCCCTTGATGAGATTATTAAAATCTATACTCCTAAATGAAAGGAAATTTCAGACCCATGAAATTTACAAATTGCAATTTTCAGAGTGTTGATCTGGGTAGAAATCTAACCCAAATCTAATTCATTAAATGTTAGCATCTATTGCAAGTGACCAAAGATTTCCACTTGCAAATCTGAACTAAGAGTTTCAAGGAAATTTATGTGTTGGTTGTAGGAAGTTTGGTTGTGGATCTAGGTGAATGGTTGTGTTGATCTTAAACCAATAGTCATCATCAAGATATCACTTTTTTGTCTTGGGGTTTCTGGTTTTACAAAAAAAGGTTACATATGTTACGAATGTTAAAATTGTATCTCCCCATCTAACATGTTATAAGCAGTGGTGGGTGGGTATGTTGATGGAACCATGGTATATAGATTGGTGCTGATCATAGAAGCAAGAAACCAACCATACTTATATAACTTTGTTGTGAATATTTTGTTACCTCAAAATACCTTTATTGATACTCAGCTTGCTTGGTACATAATGTTTGAATGTATAGATTGACATCAATATTATCCCATTCTCATTATGCAATATCAATAGAGCACTTAGGGTTCCTAAAGCTCATGCTTCATATTTCTTTATGACTTTTAACTGTTCAATAAGCAAGTAAGGCAAGAAGCTTGGAAAATTATTTACTATTTGTCATTGAAAAGCTTGTTGGAGGATGGTCACTAGTGTTGAATAACCTCAAGACATATGTCTTGAAATCTTGTTCAGAATTTTTTTTCAAATTCAAACCAATATTTTATGCCCAAATCCTACATGAACATGCAAAGTCTTTTCCCTTTTAAAGAAGCCAAAATAATAAATCACAAAATCCCACTTGGAAATCAACAATCACATAATTTGACTTTAGACGATCTATTGACCAAATGTGATTTTGCCTCATGCATTAAACATTAATTTGTATAAAAAAACCCAAAATGATACTAGCAATGTCCTTGAATTCACACTAGTATTGGTTAACATCTCTCCTTATATACAAAAAATTGGGGTAGGGTCAGGATTTGATTTGTTTAAAGTACTCTCTTAGTCAAGGTATGGACAAACTTTACTTATGCAAATATCTCCTCATGTCCAATAGAAGTTTTTTTTTAACAAACCCAAAATTTTGAACTCTAAACATGTTGGAAAAGGTTAAACATACACCAAAAACACATGGGGTTATTCATATCTTATGTATCTTTTAAATCTATATTATGGGAGGTGTTTGTTAGATGTGATCATGTTGTAACCGATGTTTTAAAAATGTTTGGGCAAACTTTTGCAACTTGAAAATGAATTTTCAATTTTATAAAAAACTAAAAAAAAATCCTAGTTTTGAAAAGACAAGTCAAAGGAAGAAAGGTGCACACACTCAACATGGTATGGACTTCCTATTGTGGTGGGTGAGGTTAATAGTGATAAGCACCAATGTTATCTTTTCAAATTTATGGGGTAAGTTGGTTGGTTACAAAATTGTGATTGGTTATATGCCATGCTAGTTTTTCTTGGGGCAAGTGGATCAAGTTGACTACATAGAAAATATTTGTATTATTTGTTATCATAATTTTTGTATGTTCATAACTTATCAATGACAACTTGGAAAGTGTTGTGGGTTCAAGTAACTATTCATTTATTTAAAATTTAAGTTTAACCAATCATTGGATTTTGAATAATGTAGCATGGTGGTGACAAATGTTTAACATGGGAGGTGTTGTGGCTATTGAATGTGAAAAGTTGTTGATCTAGGCTTTGTGTCATAGCTATGGACAACAACAAAAAAAAAACATTCAACAAACCATTACATAAACATTTTCATTTTTGTTTTATGTTTGAAGGCATCTCTTTGAAGTACATAATAAATAATGAAAAACCATCACTTCTTAAATAATAAGAGTCATTGCATGGGTGCTACAAAAATGCAAGCATTTGTAAACCGCATCTACAAAAACAAAACAACCTTAGTCCTAATTGCTATAATGTTATTGGGAAGAATCTTGATGCACATTACATGGCCATCAACTTTCGCAATTTCATCAAGTGTGTATGCAATGAGTGGAAAGAGTATGTGCCACTTTACATATACCTAAGTTTACTTCATTGTTACAATATATACAAGTTTATACAATGAAGTAAAACCTTCTCTTATATTTATATACAAGTTGACATGTGACATGACAACAAGTTAGGTGACAAGTCAAATGTAAATAATCAATTGGTAATTTGGTAGTTGATAGAACAAAATAGTTTGCATAATATGTAGTTTTGATCATGCAATTAATTTTTGAATTTTGGAACTATTAGTGTATATACTGGTCAATGAGTATTTAAATGGTCTACTCAAGATGTTTAAATCTTGAAATAACTTGTATATAAGTATAGGAGAAGGTTTTGTGCTTAGTACCTTCCAGATTTGAAGGCCCACTTGAGGTTGGTAGGCAGAAGGCTAGGGCTTCAAATGTGGAAGGTACTAGGCACAAAACCTTCACCTACATACAGTCCCTCTAGTTTTTTCCCTCCCTTTTTTATGCTTTCTTTCTGTTGTCTTTCCACCTTTCTTTTCTCCTCATTGTTTCTCTTCTCCTCTCTTTCCCTCCTCCTTCGTTCATGTAAAATAGATGTAAAAAAAAAATTAGACAAAAAAAAATCTAAAATAAATGAGTTGTATTGTTCCTTCCATATTTCGAAAGGTACGATATAGCTTGTATTGTACCTTCCAAAATATGAAAGGAATAGTTAGTGCAATTGATTGTACCTTACAAATTTCAAAAAGTACAACGACAAATTTGGCCTAGGGAGTGACCTAAAAATACACTACAAAAAAATTAGCAAGATTTTACAGAGGAAAATATGAAGAGTGGAACAACTGGATTTTCTATTTCTATTTTTATTTTTCAAACTTGAGATGGAAAATGGAACATTTTGTTTTTAGCCTTGTACTTTTGAAAGTTTTGCAATATTGAATACATTTGTTTTAGAATTGTACATAGGATATAGATTTTTGTGTTGAATGTGTACATGTTATTTTTTTTAGTTTGTTATTGATAATAATAATAATAATTCAAGAATCATTGATGGGAATATAGAAAACCCTATTAACATTCACAAATGAAGACCGCAATCCCTATGAAATTTGTATAAGCACATCTTTAGTCCTTAAGTGTATTCATTATGCCAAAAGGGACAAAACAACATGGAAGTTCGCTTACAATTACTACAAAAATCAAATTGGAAAAAATGATCTCCATAGTTCTTTTACATCGTTCCCAAATATATTTAATTTCAATACATATACAATCTTTAATTGAATCTTATGACATGCAATTATAGAATTAACTTCAATTAATGCAAGAAATAAAGGATGAATAATGGGTTAGGTAATGGTAGAGATATTGCCAATGGAGTAGAATGTCAACAAAGAAAATATTATACTTGAATATTGGCCACATCTTCGTAACATGTACACCTACAACATTTTGGATGTTGTCACAACATACATTAATGTCTACTCCCAATACTTGTAGATTGTAACGTATGAAAATTTCATGAACAAGTGTTTCTTCAATTGTTCCCATCTACACTACCTCAAAAGAAATAAAAGTTTGTAAAGGGCACTTATGCATTTACATTTATGAATTTACAAATATTACAAAACAACTTGGTATTATCAAACATTACTTTCCCAATATATAACAACATTATAAGATGCTAGGTTAAGGACTAGTATTAAATTTGTTCTCATTTGTCTTAGACATGGCATGGTATAATAAACTTAAAATACACATGCCCAAAGTATGCACACATTATAGAAAGGGCAAAAGATTATACTAGTACCATTATTGGCAACTTCAATGAGATCAAAACTAAAGAGTATATTAGTTGTTAAATGACTACATTTATTTGACAACATGTGTAATGGGTTCCACATGTGTAATAATTGAGTGGGTATGACAACACCTTTTACACCTACCACCTACCACACATACTTTTTTATGTTAACTTATGTTCAAGAAATTACCAAAGCTCCGAATGTCTAGGTTTTTGCCACAATAGGATCAATACAAGAAAATGATATAACACAAATTATAATTGGTAAACACAAACATGAAAACCATGGGGAGTGGTGACTTGAGGGTGATTTGAACCTCGATCTAGGATTATGCCCATTAGAATTCATGCATTACATGTAGCAAATCCATGTTATAAAATTTGCAAAGATTAGAATTGAAATGAGGTTGCAAAATTTTAACAACTTGATGACAATTGACAACCAAGGGCAATGTAAATATCATCTTGTGAATGCAAATCCATAAAATAAAGAATTGTCTTTTGAGGCTTATCAAGTTCCTTTTGCAACTCCTACCATTACAACAAAAGGTGTCCTTGTACACCAAGTGATTTCACTAGATTTTGAGTGAATTCACTAGTCTAGTAAATGGGGACTAGTGAACTTGTTAATGGGTTTTTCTATTCCCATTAAGGTTTTTAACTTCTGATTTTTCCAACGACAAATTCTTAAAATAATAATAGATACATGCAAACTATAACAAAACTAAAACTAACTACAAAACCTAAATTAACATGTACACAAATTACTCAAAGCTTGAAGAAAGTTGGTTGAAAAGAAAATGTTTCATGTTCCAAAGTGAAATGAATGAAACACAAAATCAAAATGAAATCAAGAATCTTCCCCCTTTCAAACAAATCTATCCTCCTAGTTTTATAATAGTTATTTCAAAACTAAAATAGACATAATTAACTATTAAAACAATCATTAGCTAGTACCTAGACTAATAGTCTAAATTTTCAAAAAACTACACCTTGTTTTACTACTTGTTCAACTACCTATTCTACAAACTACGTGTTGATTAACCTATTAACTTGTCAACTAACCTAGTATAATATTACATATCAGGGTCAGTAACTGGTTAAGTTAATGCCACATGTTAGGTTAAATAATATGTTAAATCACTTGTTAAGTTAAACAACTTACCTAAATCTATAACCTATTTTAAGTCACATGTTATTAAATTTGGTTAACATTATCCCCCCTTTGGAAAACTACATTTTGTCTTCGAAATGCTAGCTTAAAATCCTAAGTTAGCTTGGTCTTCTACAATCGGTTAGTTGATGGTTCTTTCAATAGGTTCAACATTTGTTTCCTCCACAAGTTTAGTTTAATTTTGAATATGAAAACTTGTCAGCGTTATAGTCTTTGGTTAGTTAAGTATTTCTTCAAAGGTCATTATGGGTGTCGTGAATACCTCCGAAGCATGCCGGGTACTTGAGATCAAAATAATTTCCTAACCTATACCTATTTAATGTGGGGTCAAAGATAAACTAGTAGATAAGAAGTCCAAAGGTTCTAGTTTACTATCTAGTATAATAAATGAAGGATCAATAGGTTCAACCTATTCCTTAACAATTTTTTCACTACCTCTCACAAGTTCATTAATAATAGTGGCTTGTCTGGCCCATTTGAGTTTGTTGGAGTCCATCTTGATCCATTGCAGCATTTTCTAGCTCTCCTTCACCTTAGATGTTATTTTCTTCTTAATAAGTTTATCAACTTGTTCTTCAACAAGCACTTTACATTTTTGCTTCATCATGGCTTTGGTTCTTAATCTTGGATGTTGATGAATAACACTAAAATAGGTTTTTCTTCAAAGAGTTCTTGAAGAAACTTTTCTCCATTGTCCTTGCTCATAGGTTGTTACAACTTTTCTTCTTCCACAGGTCTTGGTTTAGGAGTTTGCTCCAATTGCTTCTCAACAATAAGTTGGGATAAGATTTCAACCTCCTCCTCCTCCTCCTCCTCCTTTGAAATAATAAGCACTTGTGGTGCTAGTGCTTCTATAGAAGTAGTGGTTCTTGTAAGAAAATTAAAAGCTACTTCTAATTCCCTACTTTATTTCTTGCTCAAAAATTAGTTTCCTTTATTGTGGGTGCATGTGAAGCTAGTGGTTCTAAATAAATTGTTCCAATCAGTTTGACCTATTCCACTTTTTCCCTTTCTACTTGCTTTCGTCTAAAAACTTCAACTTTTTTCTCAAGTTTTTTTTCCCTTGCTTCTCATTTTAACTTTTCCAAGGCATTTTCACTCATGGCCTCTAATAATATGAAGAAGTAAACAAGAACAAAAAGGCAGAATAATGGTTGCAATGGTTCTTTATATTGTTTCAATTGGTAACAACCTTATGGTTGTGAATACACGTAACCTTCAAGCTTATAAACTTTTAGGTAATAGACGTCAATAAGTGTCTCATTAAATGTGTCGTTTTGATCATTATGAACAATTACATTATTGTCATCAACAGGCACATCATGATAATAATGAACATGTACATCTATTTCTATAATACTACCATGTGTCAAATAATTATCAACTAATTCAAATTCTACATGTTGAAGATCTTCAAGCTCAACAAGTAGTGGTTTAGGTTCTTTGGTTTGAACAAGGTCATCAGTAATCAAGTCACTAAGTTTAACCAATACAAGTTGTAAAGTTTTATTTTCAATGAACCTCTATGGCTTCAACTTGTTGATGTTGACAAGGACTAGGTTATCATCAAACTTATCAATTGTGACAAGTATAACAATATTGGGCAAACGATATTAAATTTTGTATGGTCCAAACCATCATCTTTGAAATTTTAGAGCATGTTTGGAAATAACCCTTGGAAACCATAACACATAGTCTCCAAATTGAAATTTAGTTTCAATTAACTAGTTTAATTTTGTGACCATAATGACTCGTTCCACTAGTTAAAAACAACTATATCATGTGTAATCAACATATATTCATGTAGCTTGTTTAACTCAAACAGTTGGTTAGTTAGGACTTTAATAGGTTGTGGATCTCTGTTTTCACTAGGTTTGGATGGTAATAGATATTTTGTAGGCAATAATGGATGTAATCCATACACAAGCTAAAATGGGGTATGACAATTTGCAACTTTGTAGGTAGTTCCATATGAGAATAAAAATGTGGACAAGTGTTTATCTCAGTCAACTTTATTTTCATTAACTAGTTTGGTCGGTAAGGTTTCAAAAACCTTGTTTGTAGATTCACCTTGTGCATTTCCTTGTGGATAATAAAGAATAAAATTGGTATGTCTAAGGATAAAATGGTTAGTAAGGTATCTGATCGCATCATTGATAAAATGGGTAGCTTGATCAATCACAATTGTTAACGGATATCCAAATCTTGTAAGAATATGCTTGTACAAAAACTTGGTAGTTACTGTAACAATGTTGGTGTGGAACGTTTGTGTTACGACCCACTTTGTTGCATAGTCAACCAATCCCCATTTTTGAAATGGTTCTTTAGGAAAAGTAATAACTAGTTTTGTTAGATTCTATGTGAACATGTTACTTGTTCTTCGACATTGATCACTACTTCAACAATATTCATGAACATTTTGATTCATCATCGACCACAATATTTGGCATCCAAGATCTTTTTCATAGTGATATCAGAAGATAAGTGCCTTGCTACAACTCCTCCATGCAATTCTTGCAAAACTGTGGGTACCTATTATAATTGCAGAACTTGACAAAACCTATTGTCTTGTCCAAATTTGATAGTACTCCTTCTTGAACACAAATGGTTTAGCTCTTTAGGCTAAATATTTTCATTAGGATGTAGTAAACCTCTCTAGCATCACTCCCTCTAATAGATATTCATAAACATTTTATAACCACTTTAAGTTGTAAAATGAACATGTGAAATCAAAAGTTTGATTAAGTATTCCAACATGTTTAATCTAATTGGGTAATATACTCAATGCATTTACCATTAGATGGGATCTACTAAGTTTGTAAACAATTTTGAAATTATACTCCAAAAATAGTAAGAGTCATTTAATTAACTTGCCAGAAATATGTGGTTTCTTAATTAGATACACTAAAACCATATGGTCTATGTAAAATATGAACCTATTACCTAACAGGTAATGCCTAAATTTGTGTAAGGCATAAACCATAGCTAAAGCCTCCCTTTTTGTAGTAGTGTAATTTCTTTCAATTGAATTAAACAATTTTCATGAATACATAATAGGTTTATTTACTTTACATCTTGGGTTTTGGGCCAATATTTGCCCCTATTGCTAGCTAAGATGCATCAATATGAACATGAAATTTTAGTTCCCAGTTATGACTGATGAGTTTTAAAACTTGAATCACAATGCCACAATGTGGCATTTATGAATACATTTACGACTACAAAATTAATCATAAATGCCATTTGCAATTGGTTGTGTCTACATGACTCTATAGTCCAAATGACCATGTTGTAAATGCCACTAGTTGCTAAGATGGTCATAATCATAACCACCATTTCGACTGCACCTATGACTACAAAATAATATTTATATAAAAAATATCAAAAAATATATTTGTGTATATAATAAAATTATGTGTATTTATTAAAAATTATTATATTAACATTTAACTATATTTAAATATATTTTTGAATATTAATTTTACAAAATAATTATTTTGAATTTAATTTTTGATTATTTATATATCATATACATATGGTTTGTACACGAATTATATAATACATGAATCGTATAATCGTATAAACAACTGTTTGAAAAACTATTGTATTATACATCATTATACATACCATAGGTCAACGTAACCAACATATGTCATTATCATACCGATGGTCAAAGTTTATTATAATCAACATGGTCAAACTAATCAACATGGTGGGAACAAGTATGGATCCTTGGACCTCCTTGGATTGATCCAAGGCCTTTGCCATCAACCTACCACATCACAATGACATATTGTTGTCACATAATGTTTTTATCATGTTCCAATGTTTGAATGTATAAAAATACAAAGTTTAAAATTTAAATTTCTTTTCCAATACTTAATAAAATCAACATATGAATATGAAATTTGGAGCATAATCTACACACGTGGACCAACTAACAATTCGAATAACAAATTATGTACATAGAAAATCACTTTTGAATTTTTAAAATTTTAACATATCTCTTATGTTTCAATACATGATAAACTTTAATAGATATATGTATAATTTGAATATAAAAATTTGTATATTTTTACTTTTTTTTTAGTTCTGAAATATAAATATAATATGATATTATTAATATATTATATGTATACATATTATGTATCACATGTATAATAGATACGTATTATAATATATGTGTGTATATATATATATATACTTTATATACGAATATTTAATTTTCATTATATCATTTCATTTTATAATCATATATTAATTCCAATTTTATATTTATTTTTAGTATATTGTAAGTTAATTAATAGAATTGATATTCAGAAAAAATATTTAAAAATTAATTTTATTATATTTATTATAATATAACATTATAATTGTAATCGTTTTTCATTATTTCAATTTTTCAGTTTTAAGTTTATTAAACTTTACATATTTAATACAATATATACACATACATATGCAATGTTATATGTAAATAAATATTTACAGAAACATGTTATATATATAATACAACAAATATTTGGTAATAAAGTTTTTAAAATATATTTAATCATATTTTTTTAAAGGTTATTTTACATATAAATTTAATATGTTGTAAATTTATGAATCTTAAACCCATAGATAAAATTGGTAAAATTTTGTTAAATTTGGTTTAAATAACATGAAATTGCTTGAATTATGTTTTTTTTGTTATTTAAATATGATATTTAGACTAAACTTGGCTAAAGTAAAGTTAAAGTTCATTAATTTTGTTTAATTTTGGTTTAAATAATATAAAGGAGGTTGGTATTTTGGCCAAAATAGGATAATTTTTTTAATGTTTTGATAAATTTGGCTAAAACTTGGTTAAGCTTAGTCAAATGAAGATAAATTTTTCTAAACTAAATGATTTTGCCTAAATTTGGTTAAAATTGGTTAAATAAAGTTATTTGTAAGCACTTAAGCTAAACATGGTCAATTAAACTTGGCTTGATTTGGAATTTTTGGCAAATAAATTTTTTTAATGGATTTTGTTGGAACTAAGGCCAACTAGGCTAAATTGAGTTAATTAATCTAAATTTGGTTAAACTTGGAAATTTTTTAATGTTATCAAAATTGGTGACATTTGGCTAAACTAAATTAAATTACCTTACATATGTTAAAATATCTTACATTAAGTTAAAATATAAGATTAATTATAATAAATTAGGTTATTTAATATAAACTATATAGGCTACTTAGGGTCAACTAGCCTTAAGTGGGTTAAATCAGGATTGGATTAAGTGAAAATAGATTAATTTAAATTAAACTAGGCTTAGATTAATTAAATTATATTAAATTAAAGTAAATTAAGCTAAGTTAGGCTTCTAACACAAATTTGACCATGTTGATATATACTTTAGTTTTTTTCTTTTTTAACTTGTTGAAACAAGGTCAAGTAATTATTTTAATATGGTTGCATTAATTGTGTAATCATTTTTGTAGTCATAATTACCTCTAGTTATAATCATAGTCATATTTGTAGTCATAGACTCATAATTATGACTATAGTCGTCAAAGTGACTATGACTCAAATCCACTTACAACTACATGACTATTTTGGGCAATAATTGCAACATGTCCTAATCGTAAAAACCACATTTTGGCATAGTGGATGTATTAGTTCTTGATGTCATCCCAAGTGGTTTGACATTCAGTAGTCCATTCGATCACCTTAGTTTCTTTGAGTAACTTGGTGATTGGTGCCATAACATAAGCAAGTTTTTTGATGAAACATCTAAAATAATGTCATTCCATTGAAGACTTGAATCTCTTGAGGTGTTTTGGGTATTTGCATTTTGAATAAAGCCTCTATTTTTTTAAGATTAGGTGTCTTTCCTTCTTTGGAGATTATAAATCTTAAAATAGTTCCAGAACATACCATAAATGCACATTTTTCTACATTCAAAGTAATGCCATACTTTCTGCATTTTAGAAAACATTTTAAATTTTTTTCTAATTGAATAGACAGATCACTAAAAACTATAAAATCATTGAAAAAAAATTTCTTGAATACATCAATGTATTCACGAAAAACTTTGGTGACTACCCTTTGATAGGTGAGTGGTTCGTTTTTGACCTCAAAAGGCATTATAACCCATACAAAAGCCCTCCAATTAGTTACAAAGGTGGTTTTGTACTAGTCCTCTAGTGCTATGGAAATTTTATGGTATCCAAAAAAACCATTTAAAAATGTATAAACCTCATGTTTAACTACAATGTTAATAACCTCATTAGTAAAAGGTAATGGGTATGGATCTTTCTTAATAGTAGCATTAAGCTTTTTAAAGTCCACACAACTTCTTAGTTTCCTGTTTTTCTTAGGCATTACAACTATAGGTGATAACCAAGTAACCTCTTCAACAAGCTTAATAAAACCTACAATAAGCAATTTGTCAATATCATGTTTGACAATAACTGCATAGTTAGGATTCAACTAGTACTTTGTTTAATGAGTAGGTGGTATTGATGTATCCAACTCAATCTGATGTTGAGCTATTTTAGGTGGTATGCCCTTCAAGTCCTTGTAAGTCCATGCAAATATGTCTTTGAACTCCTTTAGCAATTCAATTAGTTGATAACTAACAATAGGTTCCAAATTAACATTGATTTTAACTTGTTGTAGGCTTTCTTTAGAACCTAGGATGATATTTATCAATTGTTTTTTTTCAGTGATAGTCCATTTTGCAATGTGAAGATTTTTAACTTTTATTTGAGCAAAAATCCCTCAATCTCCATTTCTCTTACTTTAGGTTGGAAGAAAGTCTATGGTAAATGTTGTTTGAAAGTATTAAGGGGTATAGTTATTTGAACAAGTAATACAGATACCAGTTCGACATGTATATCAAACAAAACAAGTTATACAAATATAGGTTCAACATGTACATATACTTGTTCAACTAGGTTCAAACCTATTGATGTAATCAAATTAACATGTTGCTCTAACCTAACAAATATAAGGACAACTATATTTTCTAGATGTTTAGTTGGTGTTCCAAGTTTCTTAATAATAAGTATAGTTCTGACTATACTTGTATAATGATAATATTCCCCCAATTATGAAACATTTTAACATCCTTTAACCAAGGATAGCTTAATAACATAGAGTAGCTAGAATTTAACACATTATTTTGTATCACAATAGAAGTTATTGCATAAGGAATTCCATGGACAAGAATCTTAAGATTTTTTATCAGACCTAAAGGTTTGGCAATGGTTTGATCAACCATGCATAGGTTGTAAGATGCGAGTTTTGGTTTTGACAAACCTAACTACACTCTTAGTTTTTCCATAATGATATTAACTTTAGAACCACCATCTAGAAGTACATCTTCAATAAAATTCTTCCCTACTTGAACATGTATCATTGTCATTTGATGATCAATGGCAACTAAAGCAATTGTTGGTTCTAGTAAAGTAGGTTTGGATGGTACCGAATTAAGAATGTAGTGTTTGATATTAGGGATCATTCGCAACAATTGACCAAAGTTCAATGTATGCTTGGTCTCCAAAACTTGCTTACTAATATCCTTTAAAATTTGTTCTAAAATTTTCTTTATTGTAACCTGTTCTAAAATCATAGGTTGTTAGTTTACATCATTAGTTCGATTATTTTCAGCCAGTTGAAATTTGGCAATCCAACCCAATTATTGTAATGATTCTTCATTGATGATAACAAGTTGTTTATCAGTCCCACCATGTTGTAGTTGTTTAACAATTTCAATAAATGAATCCGATAGACATTTTTCTTATTGCTAATCTTTGGTTCCTTTGGCTTTAACTGGTTCGCTTTTTTTAAACACTTGTTGTTATGGTTGTTGACTACAAGTAGTAACAATAGCTACCACATTGATAGTTTTAGGTGGTTTAGGTTTGTTGTAACACTAGGACTAACAAGTTTAGTTCTAAACATGTTTTGTATGAAACTATATTTCTAGGACATTTTCTAGATCTATGTTTTACAATAGAATAAATTATACAAGGATTAACATATAAGTATTCTACTTGATTTGGTAGGTTAGGTTTTAGTTTATGCTATAGGTTTTGTAAACTTAACTATGGTGGTTGGTACAACTAGTATCTCTTTTTTCCTGTTATGATAGGTCTTTAATGTATGACCTATTTCACCACAATTGGTATAGATTAGTGTTAATTTGGCTATAAAACATGTATTACAACTTTAACTACTATATTGGCCTTTGGTGTGGTTAGTAGAACATTATAATTAAAATTAACAAGTCCACTTTCCTCACATACTACAACAACTTCCTTGTGCTCAATCAAGGTATTTCTTTTCACACCTGCAATTGTTAATTTTAAGTAAGGTAATAAACTTGCCTTGAAAATAATGGTGAGAAAAACATTTGTTGTTCTAACCTATAGACAATTTGTTAATTTCAACAAACGTTCATAATAAACTTCAACATGTTTGGCAATTTGTTGTTGTATATTTTGCAATCACATGTAGACTTCCTCATCGTTCTTTACATTTTTTAATCATTTGCAAAATGCTTACTCCAACTTTTCAAAAGTGCAATTTGGATGGTTTTGAACCTAGTTTTCTCCCCATTCAGAAATATTATCCCTCAAAGTAAAACCAAACAGGTTAATGATGTCAACTTCCATTGTTTCACCATTAGCTTTAGTGGCCTTTTTGAACACTCTAATGTGAGCATTAGGATTAGTTTTTTTGACATAACTTGGATATTATAACTTCTTGTATGGCAGTTTGGTTGCTAGTTCGGTACAGATTGTAGAACAGGTGGTTAATACCATGGTGGTATAAACATGCACGAGTTAGGTGCTGGCCATCCATAAATTCCAACAAATGGATTGGGTGGTGGTCCTCTAGGCAAATCTCCTATGGGTGAACTTCTTTTAGGTGAGTCTCCATGTTGTTTTCCATCTAATGGTTGGTGAGTAAAACCTTTCAGTACATAAGTTAGTAAATCAGTAGTAACCTATACAATGGTTGGAACTGGTGCAATAACATGTTGCTAAACAATTTGTTTATCCCTACTGGTCACTAGTTGAACCACTATACGAAATTAATTTCCAACAAAATGTGATGTATATATTGGTGGTACAACATGTTGTTCGGATACTATGTACAAATTCCTAGGTACATAACCTTTATAATTCCTAAAGATCGAGGAATTAAGTCTTTTTGTTCTAGTTGGATATGTTGGATACAAATTAAGATCTAAAGGTGCAAAAAAGGGTATGACATTATACCACATTGGGTATGTTGAAAGAAGTAACATACTAGTTTTGCTTAGTATAATTGGTGTAACATGTTGTAACCAAGTTGTTTAATAATTAACAAGTACTGTTGTATGACCTATACTAGGGTTCATGGCTTGAATTCCTAATACAAACACATTGAATACAACTATTGTAGTGGTTGGAAAAACATGTTGATGAACATTCATCACCTCCACCCTTAATAAATGGACAACGGTTGAACAAATGTCCCACTTGTTGACAATATGAACATGTTGATGTTCTAGCACCTTGATTTCCTTTTGAAACCGATCCATGATGTAGAACTTGTGATTTTTCACTTGGAATATGTACGAATCTAACAAGCAAAGTGCTTTGTTGATATATATGTAATTCCTTGTCGAATAATTATAGGTGTTGTTTAAGGTTCAATAAGTTTTAAAAGTGGTATAAACACCAATTAATTTGACAATATTCGGTCAGTGTGACAAAACTATTCCAACTTGTTGAGTAGGTGAAGTCATTCCATTTCTAAATTAGTGGGTACCAAATTGATATTGGTGTTTGGTGGGTGGTTTTGAAAACCAATAGATGTTGCAATTGGTGTAGATGCATTGGTTTTAGATAAATTGTAACATGGGGTTGTAGATTGCCATGGTTGTTGTACGGAGATAATTTCATCAAACAATTGAACAAGTTCATGATTATCATCATGATAAACACTCACTACCCGTGGTTGGGTTATTGTTCGTGGTGTTTCTTGATGAATGGTTGAAAGTGTTGTTGGGTTTCTTTTCATAACCGGTTTTGTTACATTTTGATGTTGTTCATTGACTTCTTCCTTTTGTGTTGCATTTGTGTTTGGCATATTCATAGGTTGATTTCCCAAAGGTTGCGCTTGTTGTTCATCTTGTTGTTGAGTAGGTTTTGGAACATGTTGATGTGTGACTTATTCTAGTTGTTTTCTAAGACTTTTAGTGACCACTCTTGACATCTTCTAAAATCAATAGGTTCTAAAAAAGCCTTTGCATTATTTGTGAACATAAATCTTTAGAATGACCCTTCCAATAGTTAGGAGTTTATAGAAAACTTCTTTTACAAATTGGGCGCTTGTTTTATTTCAAAAACTTTACATCAACCTCACCCTATTCCTAATGTCTTAAAACAAAATCAAGAAACAACTTGAATCCTAAGATTACACAAAAACAAGCAAAACATGAAACAAATCAAAATTTCAAGCATGATTATTTTTCAAACTTAATATAATAAAACTATTAAATCAAACTAGAAATTATAAGTGTGATTGCTTTTGAATTTGATCTACTACGTGGTTGCCAAATGTTAACATGTTTTTCTATTCCCATTAAGGTTTTCAACTTTTGGTTTTTTCAACAATAGATTCTTAAAACAATAATAGGTACATGCAAACTCTAACAAAACTAAAACTAACCACAAGTCCTAAATTAACATGTACAAAAATTACCCAAAGCTTGAAGAAAGTTGGCTGAAAAGAAAATGCTTCATGTTCCAAAGTCAAAAGAATGAAACACAAAATCAAAATGAAATAAAAAGTCCTCCCCCTGTTAAATAGGTTTGTCTTCCTAGTCTTATAATAGTTATTTCAAAAATGAAAATAGTCGTAACTGACTATTAAAACAATCATTAACTAGTACCTAAACTAACAATCCAAAATTTCAACAAACTACACCTTATTTTACTACCTATTCAACTATGTATTCTACAAACTACCAGTTGATTAACATGTTTACTAACCTAGTATAATATTACTTATAAAGTTCAATAACTAGTTAGGTTAATGCCACATGTTAGGTTAAATAATAGATTAGATCACTTGTTAAATTAAACAACCTACCTAAATCTATAACCTATTAGATCACCTATTATTAAATTTGGGTAACATAACTACACCCACATTTTGTAATAGTGTATAGAAACAACTATCAAACCATAATGGTAGTCTTCAAATAGGATTGCATACAAATATTCATGTGAAAAACCCATATAAACTTTATATTGTTAACCCATAACATTCATCATTCCAATCATAGATTGCCATATAAAAAGGGATGTTCTTCGAGGAGTAAATTTTTTGAACATGCATGTAAATCACAAGGTCCAAATCAGTAGTTAATTGGTTTCGGAATTTTGATTTCACACATGACAAGTTGGAGAAGGTGTGCCCATCCTCCTAGATGTTACTAAACATTATGTAACCATGCAAAGTTTCACCACTTTGAACCATTTTAAAAGGTGGTGGATCACAATTCATTAGACCTAAACTTCTCCCACAATTTGGTTGTTGGGTTGTAATCAATAGGAGATTACATGGCAACTTGCCTTTGGTTTTGCATGGTCAACTCAAAAAAAAAGGACTATTAGTTCAAAATAAAAGGGTTTAACAATGGCCCAACAAACATATTGCAATGTTCCCAAGCTCTTGACGTACCTAAAGTGTGTTCGAAGAATGGTCATATGCCTCGAAAAAGTGATTTAAGCCTCTAGAGCCAATCAACATTGTGTGTAGATTACCCTACTTGCATTCAACAACTCTTAAATTGAAAAACACTTCTCAAACTTGGCAATTTGACTTACTGTAGTTAAAGAACATTAATCCTTCACCAAATTTGCAATTTTAACCCAATGCTCCTTGGTCACCATGCTCATAGCCCAAGTGGTCTAGTTTGTGACATGTAACATAATAGTTTTCCTTTTATGAAGAAAACAACATATGGCATTTGGGATGTAGGTTTTGTCCACCATGTTAATTATATGGCATCATCAACATGTTCAACAAATTGAAGGAAAACTCCAAAATGCTTAATTGAAAACTAGACAATAAATGTCACAATATAATGTACACATGTTTACTTCACAAAGCTTGAGGGCATTAACAAAATCATGCATCAAAATCTACCACCCTCGTGCGAACCCATACATTAATTCTTGTATAGGTAAGACATAAGTAAGATTCAATAATGTTTCCACATCACACAAAAGCTCATAATTGGGTTTTGAAGTTTCAACATGTCCATTGTTTACCACCATTTTCAAAATCATGGTTTTGTATTTTTACAAAAGTTTTTAGAGCTTGCAATAACATAGAGATCCAATAGGTCTTGACGTTCTTCAAAATTTTGTTACCTTTTGTGTGTGAAATTTCAATTAACTTACTGGTTTCAAGGGCACGCTTAGGGTTGTGGACAAAATTATAATCGAACAAATATGCTAAGGTAGTTTCACCATTTGATACCAAATTCAATGCATTCAATGTTTAGATAACAAGGTTTGTCCAATGGGCCATGTAATATACCTTGCTCACAAACAAGGCATGTTTTTACATAAATTGGATGGTAACTCCATTTTTCATCCCATAGAAAATTCCAAAATAGACTAGCTTGTTGACAACATATTATTCACTCAAAACCCCATATTCCACAAGGTTGCACATAATCACGGTAGTCAAATTGTTTGAAGTGGTTCAATCAACCACCTTTTGCAAGTTCAACAAAATGGGAACCTTTTCCAAAATTCTATGACATAAACATGTACATATGGCCAAGATTGATTGTCAAATGGTGATAACTTCATCACACCTCATAGAGATGAAATTAGATTTTTGCACCACTACTAGAAAATGTGGGTTCAATTCACTAGTTCTCATTTAGTGGGACTAGTGAATTCACTCCATCCCCATTAGGTCCCATTGAATTGCACCAATGAAATCATTCAAATATAGTGAAAACACTTGGCATACAAAGATGCATTTTGTTGTGGTGCACAATAACTTTAATGGCCCATAAGAGAATGGCCTCTACCATGCTTTAATTAGTTGAATTTGGCCAATGTTTGTGAGGACAATTTTACACTTAAAAATTTTGGAAAAGCTCTTTGAAGTTTTCAAAGTTAGTTAATGGGTGGCCTTGTTTGAGAAAATGCCAAATGACGACAAATTGGACATGCTTTTTTTTCTTGTTTTGCCTTGCCCCACATTCACAAGTTGGGCAACTAGTGTGTCTTTGTTTTTATGCAAACAATTTTTGTTTTTTCACAAAGAAAATTGGACCCAATAACAACTATTGGTGTTGCAACCACACATTTTTTTACCTCTGAATGTTCAATAAAGGAATCAAGCTTCCCCCCCACCCCCCTCTTTCACCTTTGTTCAAATCTTCCATCTTACCATATGAATCTTCCCATCCTCTCCACACACAAGTTTGAATAAAAAAATCTTCCAACCCATCAATCTTAATATACCTTATTCAACACCCATTGTTTTTTTGGTGTTTTTAGCTTTGCTTCACTAGGTTTAGGTTCCATAAACGTGTTTGGGTTAGGTATATAGATAGAAAGATGTTTAAGTCCCTTTATCAAATCCATTAAAGGTGTAGAGAAGATTTCAAGGTCAATTCAAACGAGGATGATGGATTGTTAAATGATGAAAGCTCTAAAGGTGTTTTACATGCACGAGGTGGTGTGGGCATTACAAAGCAAAAAAGAAGAAGATGAAATTTGAAGTTGGGTGCGGGTTTTAAAGCCATAATCATGATGTTCAAATTTTTTGAAAAAGGAAGAAATTGGGCATGGGAAAGGAAGACTTGAAACAATAAAATTTTTCATGGAAAAACAAAAAACTTTAAAAAGGAAAATAAAATTTACAACTTATGGACAATAACAATAACTAAGGATTCTACAAACCAAGATATACACATGCAAAAAACATGAATGTTAACTCAAAATGTTCAAATGAGATGAAAACAATGGATCCATATCGACCACAAATTTGGCTCCCAATGAAATAACAATGTTTGGTATTTGTAATTTACACATAACATGTTGCTCACAAATTTGACCCCCATATCACTCATAAGATCCACCTAATTTCATAATAAATTTGATCAGTCACACGTGCTTTTATTGGCCGTCAAGAAGAAACAAAAAACTTTAAAAAAAAGGTTTACAACTTATGCAAAATAACAAAATATTGTACAAATCAAGATACACACTTCATATATACGTCAAAGCCAATAATCTTAATCAAAATTTTCAAATCAAAATGAAAACAATTGATCTAAAATATTGACCACAATTTTGGCCTCTAATGAAATAACAATTTTTGGTTTATGTGTTTTCCACACACTAAGGTTAGATGTTTTTTCCTTCTTCATATTTTCTTGTTTGACAATTGCTTATATTCATTTAAATTTTATGATAGTACTAGAATCTAACAACAATTAGGGCATTCATTAGTTGTTTAAACATGACCATTCCTAGCATGCTAAAATGTATGGTTGTGAAATATCTAAGCCCCCCATTGAGCAGAAAACCCCCCACTACATTTTGTAGTATTAATTAGCTTGATCAAGTAACATAATATGAAGATGCATAATTTTGATATCTTCATCAAAGGAATATAATTAGGACGACCTACATAATCTTAAGAAAAAACATCCTTCCAAAATTTCAAAGAAAACATATATAAGTTTTCACAAAGTAACTATTAGTAAGAAAATGATATTTAGTTTAAGTGGGGAAATGAACATACCTTTGCAAGCTCTTTGAACACTTCAAGCACCATGTTGTAGCTCAACTTGGAAACAATTTGCCTTCCAACAATCTCCCAAAAAAAGAATCCTCCTTAGACCCAATGAAACATATCAATCAATTACAAAAATTCAAATGAGACCCCAAAAGCATTGGAAGGAATTCAACCACAACCTTTAGAAATCCCAACGTTCACAATAAATCAAAAACCTTTGACAACACATTCCATTGAAATAAAACATTCAACAAAATGCACATTTTATTGAAATGAAACACTCAAGAAGATCCAAACCGAAATACACATATAATGGAGATGAATTAAGCATGAAAATATACATGATCAAAATTTGTTTAGCTTTGATTTGTGAACTTCCTACATTCCACTTTCTATATTCCACTTGATCTGATAGCATTAATGAACTACATATTCTTCACAAATCCTTTGCCTCCAATTTGCCGTCTTTGAAGTTGTTACTATGGTTTGTTGCCCTGCTTCTTCAACTTCCTATTAAAGAACCTAAATTTACCTTCATGCAAAACACAAGGCACTTCCAATTTTGCACCTTTCAAGGTTGCTATCCACAATAATGCCTTCATCATGTTGCTTTTACGACATGTTAGTGCACTAAAAGGAACACTCTTGGAAAACAACAAATGCCATCAAATTTATGACGATGGCACTTTGTTGTAGAGGAATGGAGATGCCACTGAAAGTGATGGGAGGTGCCTACTATCCGATAGCGCCATGTGATCACCCATGTTGGCACAAATGGAGATTGTGGAGCTTGAGGTTGGTGGGAGGCTTGCTTTCCGCTCTCAATTCATGGTGACATTTCCAAATCTTATGGCTTAAAATCCTTTTCGTGGTCACCAAATGGTGAAATTTCATCCCGAAACAAAAACTTGATGAGAACATAGAAATGCCTAGATACAATTTCACTAAAACTTATTACATTGTAATTAGTGTTTTCTTTTTGAACTTTTTGTGATGTTGTTCAAGTGGCAATCGTCCATAAGTATATTTAGCCAAATCTAGCTATTCTCAAAATATGAAAGTAGAAAAAAATCTGGAGCACCTTTTCATATTGTATGCAGTTGTGAGAAATAGTGGCAAAATTTCAATTAAAAAATCATATTTTGAATGATTTAGAAGAAAGAAAACTTGTATTTTGGGAAACAATTGAAAATTAAAATTTCGAATTTTAACGATTTTTTTTCGAAAGACAGAGAATTTACGACAGAATATTCCTTGTAAAAAAACGTTTTTCGCAAAATGGCGAAAATTGGATAAAAAAATTCGCTGAAATTTACAATAGTGGGCGAGCGGCAGCCATAGAAACGTACCCTTAGTAAGTTACCAGTAAGTTACTGAAAGCGTCCAAGTACGCCGCACGAACCGAGGTGACGATGGTGTTCGTCTCTCCTCGTGTTCGTCGCGACGCACGCTCGCGGGCACCGTCGCCGACGGATTTCCCAGCGTTTGTTGTCGCAAGAGTGCGAGGGAATTGTCGCAAGAGTGCAAGGGAAGCGTCGCGGTGGAAAACACAAGAGATTTATAAATTTTTTTCTGGAGCCTGTAAAACTGATTTGCCGAAGTTTTCGCCTTGTTTTAGTTTTGTGGAGAGAGGAGAGCAATTGCAGATTTGTTTCTGCGTTTTCTTTCGTTTTCCGTGCTCAGAGAGATTGGGACTCACACGCACGCACGCACGCACACACACGGATAGAGAAAATGGCAGGTGGTGAGGAAGTTGGAACGGGAGCCGTGGGAGTACCGAGTTTGGGAAATACGATCTCGACCGTCTTGGTGGTCATTGGTACGCTCTTTCTCTTACTAGAATTGGTTCTCAGGGTTTAGAGGACATCATTGTTCCCTTTCACTGACGTAAACTTCGAATGCTTTCTTGCTTGCTGCTGCTGCTTAACAGTTTTGTCTTACGGTATTGTACATACAAAACAGAGAGACAAAATTCTGTCATAAATTGCAAAGTTGTGCTGTGCCTTTGTCTAAAACATCATCTTATTGCTGACTGACAGACCGGAGAGTTTAATAATGCATTGACAATAAAAGTTGAATGTGCTTTGGGTTCACTTGACGGGGTTTAGCAATGCAGGCCGAAGCAATGCCGTTGGTACAAACATTACAGCTTACAGAAGAGGATGAGCCCTCAGTGTATGCTGTTTTATCTTGCCCCCCTGCCTACGATCACTTCTGTGCTGGTAGCCATTACTTAAAATTGGATTGTTAGAGTGAATTTCAGAAATGGTAAGGTTTAGTAGGGTTTAGTAGAACATAGATAGATATAGTAGAGTGTGCGGAGGACGACTATGGACACAAGAAGGTTCAGCTCCAGGATGATGATGATTAAGTTTTCACAATGGATTGCAGATTTCCAAAGGCTGTACCTTGGAAAAAGTACTCAGGAACTCATGAGGGCCTCTCTGTCCATATTGTTGTCCCAGGAAAGGATTTCAATCTAGGTACAGTCTCTGCACCCATTGCTTCAATTTCACCATATCTTACATTTAGAGGATAATTGTGCAAGTATTGGTATGATGGAAATTCCTTAGGCAATGACAGTGGATAACATTCAATATCTCACAGTGGTTATTGTCATTGACTTGATTATGTCTTTGTTATGTTCCATGCTACTAATCATGATGCAATAATTACTGCAGGGGTGGACAGTGTGGGAACAGTTCCAGTGTCAATCTTGACTTATGCATCCATTGTGTCTCTTCATCCTGATTTGATCATTAATGCAGGCACGGCTGGTGGATTCCAGGTCTCTAGATGTTACCTGCATTGCCAAACCTTGTGTGGCTAAATGTTCTGGTCATCTGTTTTGGAAATTGTCTTCAAACGCAAGGGAGGATCTGTGATATTGATGCACTTAGCTTTGGTGGGAGGACTTCATTGTAAGGATGCCTCTTATTGCCTAGAGACTTATATGATCTGGGGATTGTGGCATATTGACTGCAATTGATGTACTCACTGATATTCTTGGGCATGGCAGTCAAAAGGTGCAGCTATAGGTGACGTATATGTGGCAACCCAGTTTGCAAACCATGACCGTAGGATACCTGTTCCTGTATGTATTGACTATAGTGAATCCTCTCCTTGCGATTTTTTGTCAATGGACTTTGCATGTTGGTGATAGTAGGTAGTTGGTTGCTGCTGAAATGCTGTTGGGGTTGGTTATAGGTTTTTGATGAGTATGGGATTGGAACTCTTGGAGCCACTCCAATACCTAACCTTGTCAAAGCTCTTGCACTCAAGGTGGGTAAAAGTCACTTATCAACACTGTACATGCCTTCCATCATCTGTTGTGTGCATTTTAGTTGGTCTCCTTTCTTCAATCCACTTAAAGGTTTGTGCCCAATAATGTCCATAGCTTCTGTCATCTGTTGCATGCATCTAAGTTGGTCGTGTTCCTTAAACCACTTCAAGGCTTGGCTCCAACAACGTTTTCCCCTTGCTTATAGTTCAGAGAGGACTCAACTGCCGGAAAACTCAATTTATGTTTGAAGGACTTCCATTCTAGATTGTTGCTGGAGGCATATGCATAAAGAAGCACCTTGCTTTGATTCACATTCAGTGTACACTGTTGTTGAGAATGTGGATAGCCAGAGAGAGAGAGAGAGAAAGCCCTGAGCACCTGCAAAAATCTAGTACACCTGAATTGTTTTTCTTTATGCTGTGGCATTGGCAAACTTTTTCATGATCATCACCAGAATGACCATCACAGAGACTGAAGCTTATTTTATGTTGGTTGCTGTTGGTAATACCAGGAGGGTAAGATGTCAACAGGGAACTCCCTTGACATGACCCCACAGGATGAAGAGATCATAAAGGCTAATGATGCTACAATCAAGGACATGGAGGTCAGTTTCCATGTCACTTGAAAGCACTTGCGTGTACTCATTCGTTGTGTGAAGTCTGTAATTGCAAATGTTTTGATGTGCAGTTGGTACCTAGAAATTCTGTGAAGGAATTGGGTGCTACTGTGGTATGTCATGCATGAAAAGCATTTGTGTATGGTGCAGGGTGCTGCCGTAGCATATGTGGCTGACCTGTTCACAGTCCCTTTGATCGCACTGAAGGCTGTGACTGACATTGTGGATGGCAGCAAGCCCACAGTAGAGGAATTCTTAGAAAATATGTCAACAGCAGCAGCAGCACTATCTGCAATGGTACCCCGTGTTCTCAAGTACGTGAGTGGGAAGAAGATAGCTGATCTCTGAAAAGTTTCGTATCTGGAAAGACAAATCAGTGTGGGTGATTGCTCTAGGGAAGGGTGATTCAATTTGTGTGATGTTGACGTTCTTGGTTCCAATTTTGGCAGGATGGTGTTGCAGATTGAACACCAAAATTGACCTATTTTTTAACCAATCCATCTTCTCCATGGCAGTTAACATGAGATCCAATAGGTGGGATATTTATGCAACCAACAAAACAATCATAGATCTTACACTTCTACATTCAATTAGTTGATTATTTGTCTAACAGTCAGATCTACAACGAGACTGCAAACATGAATAAAAAATTCTTTTTTGAGTAGTGTTGAGAGTCAAGATCACTCTTGGCACTTGAGGAAGTGGCTCAGCCTTCATTCCTGGCTATCTTCTGAATCTCTATCGGGCCTGAAAAAGAAGGTACATGTAGAGATTCCTTCTTTTCTCTATAACCTTTAATTATAAATGGCAAAATGGTTAAAGAATTACAATACCTTTAGTTTACGCAAAACTCTAATAAAAACTGAAAAAATGGCAAGGGAATGCAATACCTTCACTTGTTTCAATATAATAAGGTAAGGATGTTTGTAATATTCTCATTTCTTGTAGCAAACTCTAATCCAATGTGGTAAGGACATTTGAATACCTTCATTTTTTTTTGCAAATTTAATATAACATGCCAAAAATTTATTATACAAACATATATAATTCATGGTGAGAAAATGAATGCATCGCCCTTGTTTGTTTCATATACAAATAGACTTTTTTCTCTATGTGAGAATGAATGTTAATATGCATTTAAGTCATAAAAAGTTTGAGTGTACACTAAAAAGAGGGAAAAAATAAAATAAAATTGTGACATGTTACAAAAGCAAATTAGAGTGCAAAACTAATCCATCAATTTGTGAAAAATAATAATATATGATTTATTAGGAACTGTTTTTGGAGTGGTGCATTGGTGGGTGTGGGGTCGTGTGGGCCTTTCATTGGGACAACAAATATGAGAAAATTTATTCGAAAAACCAAGGACATCACTCTTAACAAATGCCTTGTAGCAAAATGCTCTAGGGAAATGGTTAAAAGATCCCCTCCGTTGTGACATCATCATTTTTGTTTATGTTCATGAGGCCGTCACCTTGTGTTTAAAGATCCCCTCCGTTGTGACATCATCATTTTTGTTTATGTTCATGAGGCCGTCACCTTGTGTTTGGGTGGGGGCACATTCCTGAAATGAAGGAGGAGTAATGTAAATTATCTCTTCTTGTTTCTGGGAGGGATATTCATTAACATAATGACTGATGTTTTACGTAATGTCCAGGGCAATGTTTTGTTTTGATGAGTTTCTTGTCGTAGCATGCATTGGTGATCATCCTCAAAAAGAAGTAGCATGAATTGGCAATTGTCCTCAAAAGGGATTAGCATGAATTGGAAACAAGTATCCAAATTGTTGATTTTCTTTTTCAAGCATCCTTGGATATTTTTTATTATTATCATTTTTCAAATTTCTGTCAAAACTTGTGAAAGAAAAACATCAAAAAAATTCATTTCAATCAATTTTCTTCATGTTTTTTCATTTGTTGTGAAAAAAAATTCCAAAAATGAAAAAAATCATCACTAAAAAAAAAGCACTTGTCTTTTTTCTTTTTTCTTCAGTTTTGTTATATTGAAAACATTGCTAAAATTTCCCAGAATAGATAAATTAGTAGAATTTGCACCAAAAAGACATAATTTTTCAAAAAAAAATCCCAATTTGTTTGTTGAGGGGAGAAAGAAAAGAAAAGAAAAAAGCGTAATTGCAATGGTCAAGTGTTACCTTGCTTTTTGCATTGTCCACGATGTAAGACACCACCATAGTATTCGTTAAAACAATATTTTGATTCTTAATTTAGCTGAAAAAAATATTAGTTGAAAATATTGTCTTGATATCATAAGAATAATAATTTGTACAATTCAAAAAATATTTTTCAAATTGTTCAAGTAATTTCAAAAAGTTACCCACCAACTCGTCCCTTCTCACCATACATCATCAAAAGTATTATTGTCACAACAATGCTTTAAAGACAAAAAAGAGGGTCTAGATTCTGATAAACCCTTCTCCGATACGTCATCGTCCGGATAATCGATGGACGATGATGATGAAAAACTGATGTTATCAGATTCGCCAGTGCTACACTCCAATCAAATCTGTCCGACAGGATGAAAGCAACGAAAGAAGGAGCTTTCCGGAGAAGAAGAGACAAGGCTTTTCCGAAGAACTGATCCTTCCTGCTTTGGACGCGCAGCTTTTTATGGCGCACGAGTTCTTCCTGCGCTGCTTCGCGTCCATTCTCGTTGCCATCATCTCGACGTATTTGCATTGTCCGCACACGCGATTGCTGATGTTAGTGTCAGAAAAGCAAATACATTTTTCTTTTCTAAAAGATCCGCTCGCTATTATGAGTTGTTGGCATTTGATTGAGTTTTTTAATGTATTTTAATTGCAAGAGATATTCAATCGCTCGCATGCAGGAGGGAGTGAAGGACGCGATGCGAGTGGCTTGCCTTCACGAAGGTCCAGCAGCTCCTTCCCAGGTTTCTTTCTACTCTGATTGCTAATTTCATGTTTTTGTTGCAAAGGTGAAGGAACTCGTTTCGATCTGATCCAATTCTTTGCGATAGAACAGAGAAAGCTGGATTTGTTTTTGCTGAATGCTCATCTAGTGCCTTTGGCTACGTGAAGATGGCGGTCGAGTCAGGTGATCTGTCGAAGCCCTTGCTAAACGTCTCTAAATCGTACGAGGAAGAGCACCGGAATATGCTTGGTAGCTTGCAGACAGGCGAGCATGGTTTGCTGGCAGCGGCAGCAGCGCATACCGGGCTCAGCTATGCTCGGACGCGTACTCTTCTCAGGCAGAGGCAGAGACGGAACGCCAGTGAGCCTGGAACCGAGTCAGTCTTGTGGAAATCGTTGAGGTGGCCTATCACGAAGATCATGGAGATCGAAAGGATTAAAACTCCTGCAGCATTGCCGTTGAAGGCAGGCCTTGCAGCTCTCCTTGCGGGAATCCTATGCTTCGCTCCTGGCGCTCTCAGTCCTCTCAACAAGAACGGTGTGTGGGCCGTCGTTACCGTGGACATTGTTCTCGAAACAAATGTCGGCTTAACACTCAGCAAAGGTACATTTTCCATCAATCTTTGTCTCACAATTCTTCAGGGCGCATTTGAGATGTCTGATCAGATTCAAGAAATGCACATACAGAGCTCTTGCTTTACACCATTCTTCAGGTTGCATTTTGAGATGTCTGGCTCACAATTCTTCAGGGCGCATTTCAGATGTCTGATGATATTCAAGAAGAATTCAGATACAGGGCTCTTGCTTTTCACAATTCTTCAGGGTGCATTTGAGATGTTTCTGATGATATTCAAAGCATACATATACAGAGCTTTCTTGCTTTTTCTCCACATTCAATGACTGACAAAAACTGGATTGTGATGTTGAAAGCAGAGTAAAGAAGAGAAAGGGGTTTTGTTTTGTTCACATTATATATCTTTTTGAAGTTTTGATTACAGAAATGCTGATTTGCTCCTCCTTTCAGGTTTGAATCGTACACTGGGAACATTGCTAGCGGCTGCACTTGCGATGGGTGTTGTTGTGTTGGGAATGTACCTTGGTAGTTATGAGAATTACTTTCTTCTCGTGTGCACATTTCTCGGAGGTGCAATTCCGACCGTGTTCAAGTTCAGGGAACCTTTCAAAGATCGATGGAATTATGCTGTGGTCATGGCTATGATCACCTTCCACCTTCTAATCCTGAGCCAGAGCGACCGCAGTGCAAAATTCAAACTTCCCCTGGTTCGATTTGGGATGATTGTGATTGGGTTTGTCATTGCAGTTTTGGTGAACATTTTGATCTTGCCAAATTTTGCTGGTAATAATGTCAACAATCTGCTTGCCACCAACTTTGAGCGCGCTGGCAATGTGGTGGAGAAGTGTGTAGAGGAGTATTGCAAAGGCACCGTGCTGGCTGACATCCCCCATGTCTTGAGCCACACTACAAACGATGAATTGCACTTGAGCTTCCATGAAATTGTGGCAGCAGAATCTGAAGCGGACAAGCTTGTTAGTGCCTAGTTACTCAAGCCTCTCTGGTGTGTGTATGTGTGTGTGCACACATGTGTAGTCAGCATTGAAAGGCTGCTTCTGTCTGTGCATAAATGTGTAGTGCTTTTACAATCTTTGCAGCTGAGCATTTCTTTTGCACCTGATTTTGTTGGCTGTGTCCTGAAATGTCCACTGCAGTTGGTGGCAGCCAAATCTGAGCCCCCACATGGCAAGTTCTTCTTCAGATACCCATGGCATATGTATGAGGAGGTGACAGAAAGCCTGCGCTTCTCTATGTATGATGTGGTGGCATTGGATTCATGTCTGCGTGCTGAGATTCAGGCACCTTTGAATCTGCGTACTTTGTTCAGATTGCAGTTTCTGGCTCTTGGCAAAGAATGTGCAGAGTAAGCTCTTGGTCCTTCTCTCATTCTGAACTTGGTCTATGGCTACAGCAACACAAAAAATACTCTTTTCAATCCTGCTCTTTTGTCTTTAGATTCTTGGCTCTCTCACTTGAGATACTTTTACAGAGCTAGCAGCTGGTTGTTCATACTTTGTCAAGCCCTTTGGTGGATAGACATTGGTATCATGACATTAATGCCCAAGAAGTAAATTCAAATACTTGTGAGCGGATCTTGATCCTTGCAACCAGCCAACTGGACTGTTGAATCTGCTGCATTAAGTTCCATACCCTGGTGTGTGTGCAAACCTGACAAAAGAATCCTTGAGGGTGAAAATCCTGTGCTGATATTGCTGAAGGATTAGGTGAGCAAAACAATGGCTAGGAATAACATGGGACCATTCTCTCCAGATCAGAAGCTAGGGGCCACCATTCTGTCACATTCTCCCTGGATCCTTAGACTAATCATTGCAGTGTCCAGACTGACAAGGTGCAAAGTCTTCCAGGTGCAGTCTGTGAACATCAGAACTGAATTCACAGCAGCCACTGATCCTGATATTTGTTGGTCAAGGATGCATTTGACAGAAGAACTCAGTAACTGAAATTTTATGCAGCTTTTCAGGTTTTTGTGGTGTGTGTGTACAGTGTCTTTCGAGCATTAGGAAAGACAATGCGCAATATGGAACGAATTGACACCCAGCAGATCATGGAGAGGGCAGAAGAGGTGGCCATATTACTGCAACATAACATTGCCAAGCATGCTGATATCTTGCTACAAGGAGCACCATGCCCTGGGCCTGCTGGAATGCCTCTCAATGAAAACACACCACAGTTCTTAGCAGGAGTATTCAATAATCCAAGTGCACCATCTGAAACTACTGATGACAATTCCCATCCAGAAACCGTGCAGGAGGATCTGCAAATTGAACAGTATGACCTTAATCTGCTCTTGTTTTATTGTTTAGTTTGCATTGCTGTATGGCAGTAGGGGTGATTAGAACCATAAGAAGTTCTTAGTTTTCAAGAATGCAAGATGCTGTAAAAATTGTTTCCTGATCCATCCTCACTCACACAAGCAGCAGTAACAAAGTGCTAACACATCAGTTTGTGTGCAGAAGAGAAGATCAAATAGAAAAGTCATTGGAACGTAAGTCCCATAGACTGGAGGGGCGGGCTGGTGAGTTTCTGAAGAGGAGGTCATCAATAGGTGATCATTGGGATGTTACAGTGCAACGCCTTGCAGCTCTCTCTCTCATCAAATTTTCTTCAACCCTTATTGAAATCGCAGCAAGGGCCAAGTTTTTGGCTTCTGTCGTGGATGATCTTGCTGTCAAAGCCAAATTTGACATTTCTGACCTGGAAACCTCTAAAAGCTCACCTGAATTCGAACATATATTTGGCAATGTGTGAGGTTCTCTTCTACCCAAAACCCAGAGGCAATCTGTTAAAGAGTACAAATATCGAGATTGCTCTTGTGTAGCTAAATGTAGTTCTAATGTATAGTCATTTACTGCACTGATTTGTGATCAGAATGCAAAAATCTTCAGGCTCATGATCATTGTCTAGATGAACTCCTTTCTCATTCATGCTGCCTGAAAATGCACAAAGTTTACAACTTTTGTTGTAAGCGTACTGACCCACTTCTGTAAGTCAATCCCACAAGCCTCTTTCAGTTACGCATAAAGTTTAAATCTTAAACCCTAAACTCTGAAAAGAAGCCTTCTGATGTAGAATCAGTGAGGATACTTGTACTGTAAGGTATTGACAAAAGTTTTTTACTTTTGTCTTGTTGTTTTTTCAAGTTATTTGGCCTGTCCAAGTTGCAAATATCATCTGGCAAGGATTAAGTATTCTGTATAGGGTATATAGGTAGCTGTTCTACGGGTTTTTCAGGCGTCTTGAATGGGCAAGAATCGGCAGTGGTGGCTGATCAGTGATTACCTACCTACCCACAACACTGCTGATTCTCCAGGTTCCTACCCACCTCTACTGCTATTTCATACTTCCAGTGAATTCTTCATGCCAGGTAAAACTAAAACCGTCACTGAAGAGGGTATATTCTGTTTGTCGCTAGGACTTGGCCTTTATGCAATGGAATGCAGCCCTAGGGTGCATTCTGCATATTAGTTTGTGGTGTTTCACTTCACTTATTAGCCTGGATGTGTACATAAATGACTGTTGCAAGGATCCATCAACAGGTAGCTGTTAAGAGTTTGATTTGCACCAGGGTTAATTACTCTTAATTAACCTGGTTTTATTATCACCCATGATGAGAATTGAGTGACTTCACAGTTCACACCTTATGAACAATGTAATTACTTTAGTTTATAGGTTTTTTTGGGGGTGACTTTGTCTAAGGCTCTTCTTTTGTTTTCTTTTTTCTGTTTTTTGGTTGGTTTTTTCCACCAAATGTCTGTTTTTCCCTTTTCTTTTTTGGTTAATGGAATTGAGCCAATGTCTTGTACATTTCACCAGACATGAATTGCTGAACAATAATATTTGCAGCATTTTCTTCCTTTTGAATACCTAGTGGTCATTAACCTTAATAATTTTCAGTCTTTGCAAACCACTCAAATTAACATCTTAAAGTTAACTAGCAGATTCAATTTTGTGTGTCTATTGGTATTCTTTGTTGTTACATAGTGGCCTTGTTTTGCACCCCCTTTGTTGGAAATGTAACAATACACACACAGTATGATTGATTCAATAATTTATCAGCTGCCTGCCCGAGGTCCAATCAACCCAAAATCTATCTTGCCCAAAACATTGGCCATGGCCAATATTATTGGCAAACTGTACCCTAAACCAAAACTGAAATTATTTTCTAAAATCCCACTGATCACAAAATACTTAGCACATTCAGAATAAAACACAGAGCCTGTTAATCAAACCCAGAAAAATAAAGTGAAGTGAAACACCACACCACTTAGGACTCAGCCCCCATTTATTTTTGTGCAAAATTTTGCACTGTTGTGAAATTTAGGAAATTTTTGGTCACAAAATCAACAATTAGAAAAAAAGAAAATCGCCATAGATCAAGAAAAATTTCAGCAAAATCTTCAAAAATCATGAAATCTCTGTACACATTTGAAGTAGGTAGCCAAATATGTACAATGCAGATAAATTTTTTCCTTCCATATCATGTTAATATCCAAAATTGGCTAAATTGGATTATGGGGATGATCACCACCACCTCGGCTACATCACAAAATTGCAAAAATTAAACACTGGTTAGGATGCCAGGAACTAGGAACCCTATAGTGAACCTCTAGACTAAAACCAAGGGATATTGCAATGTACTCTACTAGCCTTTTTTTTAGTGCAAAATTGTTGAAATTTTATGTCGCAAATTCAATCATTTTTTGAAAAAAAAAAGCCAAAAAAATTCGAAAAAATCGAATTTTTTAATTTTTAATTTCCCACGCACTGTTCCAGTGTATAGTAAAAAAATGTAATTAAATTATTTTTTCCTTTCATATTTTTAATAGCCAAATTTGGCGAAATCGGCCACTAGATGATCATCACCTTGGTACATCACAAATTTCTTAAAAAACATTGGTGCACATAAACCCTAAACCCCGTACCAAAATGAGTTTGGGAGGGGAAAAAAAAAGAAAAGAAAAACCTGAGGAGGATTTTTGAAAATTTTGAGATACAGAAAATTTCCAAAATATTAGAAACAAAACTTCGCAATTTAGTTTTCGAAAAAATGACCAAATTTGTGAGGAGAAATAAACACTGTCACCTTATGGAAATTCATGGAAATAGAATCCACAAACCATTAAAAGCTTAAACCCTAGACCCCAAATCCTAAATCCAGTCTTGCAAAGAAACAAGAATAGCGAAAAAAACACACAATCTGCGACCTGTTGTTGTTGCAGGTTTTTTTGCTTCGATTTTTGACAAAGATTTGCAATGGCTGTCGTTATGGCGGGTGCTAGTTTCTGTTTGCCATTGCCAGTACGAGCCTCAGGAGCTTTGTTTCTTGCCTCGTCGCCAACTGTTGCTGTTTCTTTTGGTGCTTTTACTTCCTGTCCGCAATGTCCCATGACATTTACGTTTCTCTTCAAAGCTTTTGTAAACCGTGCATGAATTAGGTTTGCATTGTATTATTTCTTTTTGGTTTCTGCTGCTCTTTAGTACCATCTGGAATGCTTGGGAGGTTGTTGAGCGGGCTCAGTTTCAGTTTTATCGCTTGTTTTAGGATAGGATTTTCCCTTCTTAGAGTCTTCAGTTTTAAGACAAGGTTTTGAGATGTGAAAGGATTTGCGGCTTGTCAACAGGCTTTAGCAGAGTTGGATTGAGTTCACGACGTGCTGATGCAAGAAGATCCGGCCAGCAACGCAGTTTATCAATTCATGCACTGGTGCAAGAAGTGGACTTGAGTAAGGTTGAGTAGTGATTTCTTTCCTTGTCACTATGTCATAGTGACAATACAGATGAATTTGTGTAAACCCTTGCCAGATTCACCTCCCCCGGAATCTAGCACTAGTGTTGTAGTCCTAGCAGGGGGAGGTGACTCTTGCTCTTCAATTTAGCAATAGCAGTTTTCAAGAGAGTCTATGTTTTGGTCTCCCTCCTGAATTGTAAAGCACTCAGAGAAAATTCCTAGTGCATTTGGAGGGCACCTTAAGGCTTATATCTCTGAGCATCCCTCCTAGAAAAGAGGAGGTATCTTCTGCTGACTCCTTGAGAATGGGAGGGAAATTACACCTAATTGTAGGCATAAGATCCATTCCACCTTTAAGGAGTAGGTCTAAGAATTAAGAACCCTCCCCCTCCTATGCCACATGATCTACATATGTTTTTCATGAAAATTGTGGGGCTGAACTCAACTACCACTTCATCCTTGGCCCCTTATTTTGGGAATACCCCCACCCTGGGGCTTTACCCTGCAAGAGTCTTTGGATTATGAAAATATTCTTGTTCCATTTTATCTCAGTTTTCTTAATCATGAAATTCTTGATGGGGGATGATGAGCAGGTTGTTCCCCAGGCAGACAGAGTATTGGTACGCCTTGAAGAGTTGCCCAATGTAAGGAGTTTTGGCAGTAGTTTTGTTTGTTTATTGTTTTACACTGTCTCTTGATTGATGTTGCATCATCATTCAAGCATTTTTCTGGTTTTGAGTTTTGGTCAATCATTTTCTTAGCTCATAAGAAAAACACCTCTGAGACAAGCCTGATGCGTTTTCCATCTATTGTTCAAATTTCTTTGCAGAAAAGTGCTGGTGGAGTGTTGCTACCAAAGTCAGTTACCAAATTTGAGAATTATCTTGTTGGAGAGGTATGTGAACATTATCATCCTACTTTGACAGTTGTAGTCTCAATAAGGTGTGTGACTGAACCTTATTTGGATGCACTACATCATGAAGCATTCTCATGTCAAAGACCTGTGTGTGTGTGCAATTTTTGCCCTGTGAGTTTGCTAAAAAACCTTGATGGGAAACTCCAAGAAGGTACCTTGACAGTTGTGGTCTCAATATTGATGCAGGTCATGTCCATTGGGAAGGAGGCCACATCCATAGAGAAGGGACAAAAGGTATTTGAGTCTCCACTTGGACACTTGCTACAACTTGTGGAGTTTTGGAACTAAGTTATTCTGGCACAGTGCTGTTAGTCCTGCTTAAAGAGGTGTTTGTTCAAAGGCATTATTTTTCATGGAATGACCTTCTGGGTGGGCATTCTGTTTTGTGAAATGCCCCCATGCTGGGCAGGCCTTTATTGCCTGGCATGGTGGGAAATTTTGTTTTGTAATTTCTGACCTCCACCTGTATTGGCCCACCTTGATCATTATGCCAGGCAATGCCCTGCTGCCAGGGTGTTATCCTACACATGATGCAAGAGCAGTGCTACAGCTCTTGAACTCTATACACTAGAATGTTTTCTATCTTTTAATTCAATTTGACCTCTCTGCAAATGCTCACCTTAGTAACCTTCTCTTGTTCCATGTTGCTTCAACTTTGCAGGTCCTCTTCTCAGATATCAATGCTTATGAGGTATGGCAGAGTGGACATAACATGGATTCTGTGCTTGACTTATTTTCCACATGAGCAAAGCTGCATTTTGTGTATTCTGCACTAGTGTTGGCACCTAGGAACTGTTATTTCTAAAATGAAGTCTTACCCACATCTTTGTTTTTATCTGTGGCAGGTAAATTTGGGAACACCTGAAAAGCTGTGTTTCTGCTGCATCAGTGACTTGCTTGCCATTGTTGAGTAACTTCACCACCAATTTTTGCTAGTTAGCAGCAAAACATTGACAAAAGGAAAACATACTTGTGTTTCTTTGAGCAGGAATTTCATTTTGCTTTCTCCACTTTTAGGACCCTTGAACTCATAACAAGAGATGAAACCATCTCTGTTTGGAAATTGTTGGATACTGATTCTTGTATGTTGAACATGCATCACTTGCACTTTTGCTCAAGCAGTTGTCTACTAACCTGACATGAAATCTCACAATGATTTGAAGTTCTCAGTTGATTGAACTAACCCTTTGACATGTTTTTGAGTTACAAATAAGGTACAGGTTTTTAGTTATTACTGGTTCAAGTACATGTTTTTATGGCTAATTTTACACATCTGCCACATTGTATTTGTTCAATGAAAAGTAAAATAATATGCTTCAGTAGACTGCATTTCTAAACGAGGAAGCTTTCCAATAAAAGAGTAAACAAGAGGACAATCTATCTACCTAGTAACAATAGTGTAAAGCAGAAGTGCAAAGCATCTAAACAAGTTGTCAGGAACAATAGACTTCATGAGTTAGTGACTAAGCAATAGTGAACTTCCGAAGCAAAAATATGCACATGAACTTCTTGCAATCATGTTGTAGGTAAGAAGAAACATTCTTCATCACACCACCAAAGCTCAATTTCAACACGGACAAGAGATGCGAAAGCAGGTATTGTAATATACGCATAAAAAAAATCTGCATGCTGTGGCCAGCACCTGCACTCAGCAGGAAGAATTTATCAAAACCACCAAGGATGTAGGATGTATCACCCTTTTGAGTAAACAAGCAGGATAAGAATGTGATCCTATCAATGAATCAATTGTTTTTCTCTTACTGTAAGATACTACTATGGTCTGTCAGATTGTCACTTACAACAGTACCATACTATTGTGCTGTACAACTCTGTAGTACTCCTTGCCTGAAACAAATGTAAGATCTATGGATCTAAACTTAAAATCAGTCAATTTCAAGTCTGGGGTCACAAGTCTGAAATTGAAAAAGTGCATCTCAAATGAGAGGGAACATACCATGAAACCTCTGTTTGTGTCCTGTGCAGGATTAGGCCTGCCATTTCTAATATGAAATCACGCACCATCACCTTGGAACACACACTGGGCAATGCATCCCATATTGTGTGTCCAAATCCTTTACTAGGGCAGAGCCCTCATGTTAACATCCTGGCATATCACCAGAAGAACAATTTCAGCTTCACACTTGGTCAGTCCTCCATGTTTTAATATTCTGGGAAAGACAATTGACAATGTGGCTGTTTTTCACCATCATTATACATGGTCTACTGCAGGTTCTAAGAATTGGTTTGGAGTTATGATTAGGGTTAGTCCTGCGTCAGTAATCCTAAACCCTGACTTGGGCTGCTTTCTGTAATTAGCATCTCAGATCCATATCTGAAATACTTTGCTAACTGAGATGGAATTGGCATCCAAAAATTAGCCTGGCATGGCTACATCCATACTGTTCACCACTCTGCAAGGTGAGATGAGTAGTGGCACATGGGTTGAGTAAGGGCACTCCCTACTTCACTCTGAGTGCATTGATGAAAGGGAGATGGCAGATATTGAGGCAGTAAGGCTGCCTGTGTTGTACACAGCTGTCCCACCCTGGGACCAGCCTTCCAAGAGTCTGTGGAGATCCTCCTGAGCAGTTGTCAAAAACCAATCATCATCTGGCAGTGTGCTGCAGAACACAGTAAACCACTCTGTCTCAGATCCCTTCACTTCACATAGGTACACATTTCTGGGCTTAAGCCTCAATTGAAGCTTCACTGTGTCAAACATTAAGAATTCAGGCTTTGATTCACAAATGAAGAAAATGTGGCCAATGGTGCTGAAGCTTCATGGTTGAGTTAGAGAAACCTGGAAGGATCAGCTCCAGTGGCAGCAAAAGCACTGCAAGCACGTTCTATGACACATCCAATTAACTGATGTGTAATCCTTGACAGGAATTTTCCATATAAAGAAACCTGTTTCAAGAAGTGCATGTCCAACACAAACTGCACCACCATATTGGTGATGCATTCGTATGGTTCTGGTTTAGCAGTTAAAATGTGAAATTGCAAGGAACTAAGATACAAACAACAAAGACTAACATTTTACAAAATTCAGGTGTTGGAGCTCTTGGCAAAAAGGAATGCTGGAGGCCTACTTGTTGCAGGCCAATTGCACCAAGGCTTCTTGAACCCTGTTCAATGGCCTCCCAGAACTCTTGGTCATCTGACAGCCAAATAACAAAGGCCTCTGTGAGCCGCATCAGAAACAGCTGTGCCACTCTGTCCCTACCAACAAGCACCTCCATTGCTGTCTGTTGCATGGAGGTCAGCTTCATGAACAATGACTGCAATGGAAAATCTTGTATTAGGGACACACACCTTTGCAGACTACTAAAACAAAAAAAGAGATGACATCTGGCATAAGGTAAAGAGAAAAACCAGAAGGTGCCTAATAGAGTAACCAGACCTGAAACATTGGAGAAGGCATGGGATCTTCATGCCAGGTGGCAGAATCATTGTCAAGATTGAGGTATGTCGTGGGGCTCAGCTTACTGTCACCTTCAGCATCATCAGCAAAGAAAAAATGGAGAACCAGTTGTCTGCAGAGGTGATCTTTAAGTCTATCAACAGCCCTCTGCAATTGCCGTTTCCAATCCTTGAGCTCTAGTGTGAGACCTGTTGTTGTCAGTGACTGGCCTTGCTTGAGCCCATGGTGGCCAAGTGCTTGCATATCTCCTGCAACTGCTTGGAGGCCACTTGGCACCAATTTTGAGGCCGCACGAGGCAAGAGCTCGTCAGCTAATGCTGCAGCATTCCCAATAAGTGCCAGCTGCTGTCCCTCTGTTACAGCAAGTCGAACCTACACCAAATCAGAACATACCATTAATTTTGCCACTCCACTTGTGGTCTGGCCTGTCAATAGAAATCACAAAGGCCACAAAAAAATCCAGTTTTATTATTGGTCTTTCAACCTACATACTAACTTTTCCCACAACAAACACAAACAATCTGAGTTGAACCAGATGGTCCAGCTTTACCCCTCAAGCTTTCCTTGCTGACTATTCCTCTCAGTCCATCAGCTGTCATTCTACACTGATATACCAGAGTCACATAGGGATATCTTCATAAGTATCAAGACCTTCTCCAAGCTTCTGATTTAAGCATACCTACATAGAATTAAGAGATGATTTAATAACCAGTTTATAGATATCTCAGATACAATATCACATTGGTGAACAGGAAAAAGAAGCAGAAAAAAGTAAAAAGAGAGATGCCATCCTAGAAACCCGAAAAAAATTGAGAATTGGTTTGAACTGTGATGGTCACATGAATGTTCAGTGACCTTCAACAACATGTATGGTAGCAGTGACCAGCTTTCACACCATCCCCACTGACTTCATCAGCTCCCAGCAGTGGGTGGAGGTCAATGTGGTACGTTAACATATATCCAAAGATGCTGTCACAAGACTGGAAGTAATAAAAAAACTCAGCCACAATGCTGGCTAGCTCAAAATAACATAAAAGAGAGGGAGATGGCAAAAGAGATTAAGAAGAAAAAGGAACATCAAACAAGGAGAAAAAAAACAGGGAAAGAGGAACAGGAGAAAGAATGTAGAGAACTTTGACAGCAGGATATTTTGAGAAAGATGTGGGCTTTGAAAGCTCCCTAGTCAGGAATAAGAAGCTCTTGAAATCATCACTTTGAAGATTCCAAAGGCAGAAACACCAGAAAGAAATCTTTCTTTGTAAAGCAAAAAAATTCTTATTCTGCTATTAGAAAGTTTGAAGAATAACTTTTTCTCTTCAGAAGACTAATTAAGCGTGCCATTTGAGTACAAAGCCATAAAAACATATGGAACCATCTATGAAATACTCCAAATTGGAATATTGGAATCTACTGAGGCATCCTAATTATGGAATTCCAGCATATTCTGGCTGAGAACACCTTGTCAAGTATGTCAATGTGTAAAACTTTTTTTATTTTGGGAATGCCAAATCCAAGTTATTGCAAGAAAAGTCATCAGAAGTAGTATTAAGCTCACAGAATGCTTTAGGGTACATGCCATTGCCAATAGAGAGTCTCTGTGTTGATACATGTAGAGATTCCAGCCATTACCAAGCAGCAATTTCAAAAACATGCAAATGCAAAAGACATTAACAACATCATATGTTTTTCTGGTTGTCTCAATTTGTCTCTCTACCTTCCTCCTAGCTGAGTTCTCTGTGCCAGGCTCCTCATCCTCATCAAGGTTGGGTACCGCCTTTATGAGTAGATTCACATATTGGTCAAAAAGTGTGGATAGCCCATCCAAAGTCATGCCTCCTAGCTGCATGCTAATAAGGGATCCCACATCCTCCAAGAAATCCTGGAACATGCAAAACCCAACAAGGACTTGATGTAAATAGGTGGAGAATACAAGAATTGTAAGTTGAGGTGAAGTTATGCAAATGGAAGCTGAAGAAGAGTCACATACACACCTGTACCAAAAAGTTGAAACGGTGCGCACTGCTAGACAGTCTCAGATTGGATGTCACTATGCTCATCCCAAGTCTAGATTGCATTCCAGTGCTATGCTGCAGTGACGTAGGGTGATCCAACACCCAATCATCAGCAGCTGCCAATGCAGCTACACTTCCTTCAATCTTTGTCAAGTTTGCCTGGAATGCTTGCTCCACACTAGGCCTCATGAGCTTAGAGAGGGTTGGGCATAGTGAAAGACCTTGCTTTTCCAGCAATACACAATGAGCAAATGCAACTCTCACACATTCAGCTGCTGCTCTCAAGCCCCCAGCCACTGCAGCTGAGGAAAGCACATGACGATTCAATAGTGCAGAATAATGCTGTGTGATGCTGTGTGCCCAAAGAACAAGTTCTGATGCATATGCAGTCTCCTCACCAAACACTACCACTGAGTCTCTTGAAGCCTGCAAGAAATTGAAGTCTCACACCAAGTTCATACTATTCTTCAAGATGGCAGCACACATCAAAAATCACCAAGATTAAGATTTCACACAATCAACAATGAGTCATCCATCAACCATACATGCTACATCCCTGTTTGCATCACTAGACTTCAAATTTTGCGCCCCTAACAAACAACATTATCTTACCTGGGCAATTGTTGAGAAGACCAACTGTGAGAGTGCAGCTGTGTACACTCCGCCATTTGAGACTTCACTGGGCCGGAGCTCCTTTGTGCTCCTTTGAAGGCGGTCATAGTGAGAATGCAACAAGAGTGTGTGAGCACGCAACCCATCACCAAGCCTGTCTAGAGCAGCTATGGCAGATCGGAGCTCTGATCCTCTGAGTGTAGGATGCTGAACTGCTTCGGCCAGGTCCTCCACAAGCCTGGCTCTCCGTTCTGACAAGGCTTCTTGGAGCTCTGAAATTGCAACCTGGGTTAATCCTGCATCCGTGTCACTTCTGTTATGTCCTTCAGCCACTAACTGCTCTCCTTCCTCCAAGACAGCAAGCATTTCTTCCACCTTCCTCTCAGCCAGTAGAACATCAAGGATATCTGGGATCTTCTCTGCACGAATCTCTAGATCTGTGGGCTTTTGGCCATCTTTTGAATAGTAATCTGTATCTAAAGAGGTGCCTGCTGGCCCAGAGGATATGGAGGCTCCACTCTCTGCCAGTATGTGGATTAGAGTGGCTTGGGATGAAAGCAGGTTGCGCATGGTTTGAATTTCTCCTTCCAACTCTGAGATTTCCTGTGACGTGCTGCTCTCACAAAACAGACATGGAGTTCTTACAAACTGAAAACCCTTGACATTGTAAACCAAGGAGCCCTCATATCTTCAGCTGTCAGTAATGGTTGCATCTGCTATGCGCAGGTACCCTCAGTCACCATTTCTGTATGCATGTATGAGATTGTAAAGGATACACCACAAAAAATCTTTGAATGCAACTGTTTTGTAAATTCCAGCAGAACCAAAATCAACATGACCAGAATGAGTGCTGTCACAACCATATGAGTGCCAATCACAAACTATCACACCATCACCTTTACTATGAATAGCAGCGACTAGCTGCTATGACTTCCCACTGACTTCATCAGCTACTGGACTTGGCTGTAGAAAAACCATGTAATAAAAAAATCAGCACTTGTGAGATTGCAGTGACACACAACAATTGAACTTATATTGTAACAATGCAGTGGTGGTGTAAGAGACTTAAGAGACTGGCACTGTGTGCCCAAACTCAGCATTGATCATAGTTACATACTGCTATTTCCTGTTATTCAAATCAGTCCAGTTTCGTTGTAGGTTTTGTATTCTCTCTTCTTAAGTGATGATGGGTTTCCTCCATTTTCATGTTTGCTGATTGGCTGATGTTATGTTCTCAGATCTAGAATCTCTATAACCTAGTCATTGGGTCATCTCTCAATTCACTGAAATCCTGAAGTAAGGAGAGAAATCCTAAATACTTATAAAGATCTACAAGTTTCAGCCTCTTTATCTGCGTGAATAATTCAGCAGGTGTTTTCTTTTTCTTTGAAACATAAAATTAGACACAAAAGAAAACTGTTGCTATAGCATGCAAGAAGGAAAAAAGGAATAAAAGAAAAAGAAGAAGCATTTCTTGAAACAAAACTATTGAGCTCTAAATACAAAATCAAAAACTTCTCATGCACAGCTACTTGCGATATGCAATGTTGTCATTAGTGTAGTGAGCTGCTTAGATTCATTGTATGCAACTACAGCTTATCAACTAAAGGTTGTGCACATTGTCCAAGTTGCCATGATGATGATGTGAAAGGGATTGATGGATAGTAGCAGAATAAGAAAGAAAGAGGAAGCATCAAACCTAATGAAAGCATCGTAGTTTGCATATATGGCTTTCCGCATCTCCTCAGCAGATGCTTTCTTCAAGTCTGTGAGCTCATCACAAAGCTTCCGAATCCCCTGCATATTGCAGCAGAAGATCAATGCTTTTAGCATTTGGGGTTTGCTGGCATTCAAGCACAAGTTGGTTCAGACTCTCATTTTCGTTGGCGTCCAAATCAAATCCGTGAATGCTGGCAACTAAGGCTCTTCGTTGCAAAGGATTGATCAGACCTATGACACACAAAAAAGAAAGTACTAATTAGAGTTTCCAGAAGAGAGAAAGGAAAGGATGTATGTAACCTTCTCAGTCATGGACTGGAACTTCGCATCCACAAATCCTTTGGAATCGAAATTCTCGGTTTCGAAAGCAAGTATCCCTCCATTTGAATCCTCGTACCCATTCCTCCCATTCATGTGCGCTACAGCTACTTCTGGAGATTCAACGCTCCATGTTGAACGCACCGATGGCTTCACTGCGGACACAGACATCCTGCAAGAAAAAAACACAAACTTCCTCTATCTCTCTATCTATAGGTCTGCGTGCGTGTCTGTCTGCGTTTGCATCTCTCTCTCTCTCACTGTTCGGTGTCTGTGTGTGTGTTGTGTATGTCTATCTCTCTCTCTCTCTCTCTCTCTCTCTCTCTCTCTCTCTCGATCTGCACACCTACTTCTCTCCCGGCTTCAATTCACACCGATCCATAAAAAATCCCTGCCATTCTTCAAATCGCCGAGCTCCTCACTCCTCCCTTCCATCTCTGCAAATCTTTCCGAGCACAACGTAAAGCTCTTCAGCTCCGAGTGAAGAACCTCCTCCCTCCACAGACAAACAAACGTCGAGAACCAAAACCCTAACTCTGATCAGGTCGATTATAAGCTAGAAACGACACCCTAATGTTGATCATGTCGATTCCAGCGTATAATCGACTATAATTTTGCTCCGTATTAGCAGGCCCTATTGCCATATAACTAAACATTCCAGTGAATTTTCCGGTTATTCAGAAAACACCCGGTTACCTTGGGGAGTGTAAGTCTGAAATGCCTGGGGGAGGGTAATTGTTTTGAAAAGGCCAAAGACAAGGTGCATATATATATATATATGCCAAAACCATTACCTATATAGCACATAAATGCATTTTTCATGTTTTGCAATTCATGTGGTTATGATGGATTTGTTCAAATTATGGTGACTAATTATTGAATATAAAAAATATTTTTTGATGTCGTATTTTATTTTCTTTAGTTTAATATTACCTTGGAAAAAACTCTTACCATATGCTCTTGGAGCCTTTTAGGTTTTATTACTGGTTTCAATTATTAAAAAAATGCTTCAAGCATATGTTTTTAATGTTTGCAATGCCAATTGCACAAGTAATTCTATTTCTTTATTTTTAAAAAAATTATCCTATAGTTATCCACTTATTATACTCACATGGTATGTGCTTGAATAAATGATGAAATATTTACCCTTAAATCCAGCTTATGCTGTTTTTTTTGGCTCAGGAAAATGGTTTTGGCTCCGTATAATTGTGCATGTTGCCGTGGCTGGTAAATGGTGCAATAGCGCTCTGCACCTGCAGAAAAGAGTGTAACAAATATGATCTAACTGTTACTCAGTGTTTCTGATCGGCCGATCATAATGATTGGTCCAGGTGGTTTGCTATTAGTAGTCCCCCACTCATTTGCTGTCCCAGTTTCAGTTTTATGGGTGGTGTTGCAAAAGAGTACATAACTAAACTTGGATGTGAAAAATATTTTCAAAGGGTTATAACTGAGCACCGCTGGAGATGCTCTAAAGAGCATAAATGTTCATCATTGATCTTTATCTGAACTGATTATTTTGCAAAGCCTTTCTACCCTTACACAGTTTGGAAATTCTCAAAGCTTATTTACATTTAGCCAGCTGATTTTTTTATTAAAATTTTGAACTTTACCTTTAGCTAATATATTAAAATGAATATACCCACCCAAAATGAAAACATCTGCCACAACATTTTATATCTTCTCAGCATTTGCTCTGAAAAACATGTCACAAATTGTCATGATAAAACCATACCAAGTTTTGATGTCCCAAAGCTTAAAGTAGGCTTAGCTTGAACAATATATTGATATTATTGTGTAGTGTTTTAGCATCTCCAGCTGCACACAGTTGCAAAAATATGTTTCACATCCAAGTTTAGTTATTTACTTTTTTTGCAACCCCACCCATAAAACTGAAGCTGGGACAGCAAATAGATGGGGGACTACTAATAGCGAACCACTCCTGAACCAATTATTACGATGGGCCAATCAGAAACACTCAGTAGCAGTCAGATCATATTTATTACACTCTTCTCTGCATGCACCTTGTACCAACCACCGCACACTGTGCAGTGATGCTGATCCCAAACCAGTTTTACTGAGCCAACTTGGCATATTTTGACTTTGCATCATCCAATTTTATCCTACAGGATCGCATACTGAGCACCATTGGAGATGTTCTGACAGCTTCCATGAGCATATTTCTCAGCCCAAATCAATTTTACTATAATATTTCATCCAAAATATACTACAAAGGCCATGCTTTTACTACTGCTGGTGGTATAGCAAGTTCAACCAAGTGTTTCTTTTTTATACAAAACTTTGGTTTCATAAAGTAAATTCATATATTATTGGCCAAATCTTGCCAATTTTTTGATGACACAAAATTGGGGAAAAAAGAAAAAAAAAGAAAAAAAAACCAGTTAAAATAAGTGTTGCATGAAGTTCCCAAGAGATGAATTCACAGCTCATAGAAACCCCTGGTGAACATCCCTCAAAATGTGGTGAAAACTAAATTGTTCCATAGTCTCTCCTTTTAAGGCAGATCCAACCGATGGGTGGGATCTTGAAAACCAGCTTTGTTTACATTACATCTAAATGGTCAGAATTTATTCCACATAATAAAATCTCATCTTTTTTTGTTCAAGCCAAAAAGCATCTAAAGTAGTAGCATCTTCTCAATGTAAACATCATTTCCTTCTCAACACAAGCAAAGATAATCTCAATAAAAGTCGAACTATTGAAAGCTGTGTAAAAATTTCATGTTACAAAGACTGGAAATTGGCTTTTAGCAAGTATCAAAAATGCTACTGCAAGACTTGAGCATACTTGTACATCAGTAATTCCTCGTGTTGTAATTGTACTGATTGCATTCCTGGTTTAGTGTGCTACTTTTAGTCATGTTGTTTGGGAATTGCAACCCAATCTGAATACAAACAATCTAATCTGTGCTTTTCAGGTTTGCATCTTTGCTAGTTACATCCTAAGACTCTTACAAATGGGACTAAGATCCCTGCAATGCATCAGAACCAAATGCAGAAAAATAACACCGCAGAAGGCAGAGAATTGCACTGTGAGTCAGCTTGTATGCTTTGCCAAATGCATACCCAACCAGAAACATTAGCTGTAGTTTTCCAAACTCACTATGTACAAGAATGCGGAGATGCATAATTTCCCACTTTTGGACTATTAATCATCCTCATCAAAGCCCACTTTTTGCTTCTTCCATTTATAAGCTGCTTCCAAAATCTTAAGGTTGGGAGCCATGCCTGACTCCTCCGGAAAGATGTAGTCCGTGTACTCCTCAAACCTGCACAGATCATTCAGGGTGCAGTCCAACATCAAAAAATTATCAGCAAGCTCTTCCTCTTTCTCTTCCCTGTGGATGCTCAAGCAATGAACTGCAGTTATGTGAGCAAAAAAATAGTCAAGAGAGGAAGTTCATTAGATGAGAATGAAACTCCATACCCTGCAGGTGTCCCATCTTCTGCAGAGATGGGCCGCTTTCTCTTCACTCTCCGTGGCATCTTCCTTTGTACAGTTGCCACATCACCAAGGTCTGCAAAGCTGTGCTCTGTATCCCGCCATTCCTCAAGCAACATAGCTCTCTCCTCTTTCTGGTCAGGTGCTGTTGTTTGCAAGCTTTCAAAAGCTCTCTCAAAAATTGCTGGACCACCGGATGGACAAAATCAGTGTGCATTTTAGCCAACCATTTGACCTCTAATGTCCAGAAATTGTACAAGAAAACACACTAAATTGACCTCAATGCAGAAGACTCACCTCTGGATTTATTCACTCGTTCCTTCATTTCTGCCAGTAACCTGTCCGGATCAGGCTCCCTGCCTTCTTCTTGTGCCCTAGATTCTTCCTCTGATGCCATTGTTGCCTCAAACTTGGCAAAGCTAACCCAGACTTTCAAGTGTTTTGTACGGTCCAACAGCCTCTCATACAGTTGCCTTGTCCGCTCATGCTCCCCTTCGGAAATCTCAAACTCAATGTATGCCTATACACATGGGAGAATACTCCATGTCAACAGAGAACATCTTAACCATTGTGGGAGGAAAAAGCATACATACAGTCTTGATAAGCACAAAAGCATGCTCACCCATTTGATAAACATCACAGACCCTTGATAAAAAAGAATGTAACCCCACCTTCCAAAGCAATTCAGGCATATCAAGAACAGGTTGTGCAATGGCAAGTTCAAAAATAGCCCGGCCCCTCTCAGTTTCTCCTAAAGACCTCTCCAGCTCTGCAAATTTGCTCCAGGCATAGCAGTTGGCTGGTGCCCACTCCAGATACTTTTCATACAATCTTCGACATCGATCTATATTACCAAGCTGCAACTCTATCTCAATATATGTTTTGAAAATCTGCAAATCAAACCCCCACCACAATCAGGCTTAAGTTGACCTCACAATGTTACAGGGAGAAGAAATGTCAATTTCTTCTTGATCTCAGACCAATAGACTAGGCAGAGAATCAAGTGCTAAAACTCATCTGGCACCAAATTCTTGACATTGATGAGGGTATTACATACTTTATCCTTTGGTGCCATGCCAATAGCAGATCCCAAGATTTGCCGCATAGATTTAAGGTCTTTCCGTCGTATCTCAAGCTGTGCTGCCATTAACCACATCTTGGCAAACGAGAACTTCCTATGTGGAATCAGTTTCAAACACTCTCTGCAACAGCACAAAAACCCCAGAATCAGTCATCTGAAACACATGTAATACAGCTTACAATCTGGAACTATGGATTGATGCAGACTTGTGGGTGAGAATCCCTGACTTGATGAAATACATGTGTTTCTTGACCTCCTCCTCTTCCCACATTTCTAAGCTGCAATATGAACTGACAAATCCTGCTGTGAAGCACAACAAGTGTTGTGCCTTTTGAACTTACGTAGATTAGAATTGCTTACCTGTAGACCTCCCTAGTCCTCTCCAGATCTTCAGCCTCCAACTCCTCATACAATGCATAATTGATCCTGATATGCCAGTATAACAGAAGTTCAACAGACCCAGATCAGATTGAGCAAGATAGAAGTGGAAAGAGATTAAAGCTTGCACACAAATCCACAAAGAAAAAAAGAACAGTCCAAGAGAGTTGTTCTTGCCATCATAACTCACCAGAGATAGATGTATCGTTGCCAATACCGTTTCTCATCTGCTGGAGGCACATTTGCTATAGCTCGCTCATACACTTCGTGGATTCGTGCCTTATCACCAACACTCTCTTCCAGGTGACAATAATCAAACCAGATGTCATAATTCAATGGACTCTTCTTAATCTCTTCTTCATATTGGAATCGTCTCTTGCCCACAATCACATCCTCAATACCCTCCCTGTCACCATACTGCTTCTCAAATTGCACAAACTTCCTGTAAAGATCTTCTGCCTGTCCCTTTGGGATATGGTCCAAGGCATACTTGTAAATGCATCTCGCTCTTTCCACCTCCTTGAACTTCTCCTCGAATTCAGCAAAAGAAACAAACAGCTCTTGGGTTTGTCCATCCTCACCCAATTGCTCAATGGCACGCTCGTAGCACTGTCTGGCTCTCCCAACTTCGCCATTCTTCACTTCGAACTTGGCATATCGGACCCATGCTTTCACAGTGGGATGACATTGCACATACCTGTCATAAATCGCTCTTGCTCTTTCAATTTCGTTGTACCGAAGCTCAAACTTGATGTATGCAGACCAGCCATGGTGATCAGGCTCCCATGTCATCCATCTCTCAAGTATCTGTCTTGCTCCTGCTACATTCCCAAGCATCTCTTCCATGTGAATGTACTTGTACCATAGCTGGTCGATGCGTGGCAGCAAAGAGACAGCCCTATCCCACACATTTCTTGCGCCATTGACGAACCGATGCTTCATCTCCATCTCTGCATACTTGAGCCACAGAGTAGTGTTGCGGTAATCTACCTCCAATGCTCTCTCCCATATGGACCTCGCCCTGGCGAAGTCTCGTTGGCTTTCTTCCCATTGTGCGTACTTCACCCACACACTCGTGTTCCATCTCACTCTACGTATCAGGTCTTCGAACTCCTTGCGTTTCCTCAAACGATACTCCGCAAGCTCCTCGGCGTCTGTGATCTTCTGCTTCGGGGGTCGAATCTCAGCCTCCTGTCTCTCCCGCGCTTCTCTGAGGATCTGTTCCGCGGTGATTTGCACAGGAGCTGGAGTCTTGTTCTTCACCCGCGTGGGACGTGGCAACTTCACCTCCGTTTCCTTCCTTGTCAAGAACCCTAACGCAGGATCCGCTTCCTTCATCGCCATGCTTGCTTGCATAAACCCTCTTCTTCTTCTTCTTCTTCCCTACTCAGCTAACAAAACACACCAAAACAAACAATCTCTCGATCTTGACTGTCTTCCCATCTCCTTCCCCACTTTTAGCCTACCCCTCCTTCCTTGCACGTCATGAACTCATGATCCTCTTGCTGCGCGCGAGAAGATCTCGATACACTATTGCAAGCTTCTTCGTCAGAGTGCACTGCGTGCACTCCTGCTGTTAGGGTTAGGGTTAGGGTTTGGTGCTCGTCGTCCTCGTCGAACGCTGGCGTCAGTCAGTTCGCAGAATGTTTTGCGCCAGTCGAGATCGATCGTCGTTGGATGCTTGGGACCCACTTCGCAAGCGACAGATGCAAAATTGTTGTTCTATGTGAAGAAAACAGCCAGGCCGTTGGCGAAGAGATGATCTCTTCTTTGTCGACGATATTTTGAGGTTCTTCTTACGGTCGGTGATAAGAAGAAGGAGAAGGAGGAGGAGGAGGAGGAGGGGTGGGGGAAGTAGAGCGGAGCGTGCAGGCAAGCGGTTGTGGAGAAGAGCGAGCGGGAGGACGTAGGAAGAGTGGCGGCATCTCAACTGCGCTTCGGTTTGTTTCACAGTTTTTTCTGGCATCGTTTTACGGTTAGCTGATGGAGTAGGGTTTCTGGATTTTGGAGTGTACGCGTTGTTGATTCTCTTGAGAAAAAAAGAAAGAAGGTGAAGCTTGCGGCAATGTCCTCATCCTACGAGAAAGTGAGAGGTGGGAAGCTGAGTCTCAAAGGCGGGCCAGGTCTGGAAAAAACGATAGACAAGAAGAAGAAGAAGAAGAACCACAAGAAGAAGGCGCAGCTGGGGACTGAAGAAGAAGAAGCCACGGATCCTGTTGCAGAGGTGGAAGTAGTAGGAGAAGAATCAGGAAAGAAAAGTGGAAAACCGGTGTATGACATCGACACAGGTACAGGCCACGCTCCGGATGGCAAGAAGAGCAAGAAGTACGAGGAGCTTTTCCCAGTGGAGACCAAGAGATTTGGTTATGTGATTCCGGAAGTGCTGTCAAGAGAAGCAGCTCTTGATGAACGAGTCAAGAAGAAGGCTGATAGGTACTGCAAGTAGAAAAAGGAAGCTGTAGTTTCTTCAGAATGAAAGCTTTGTTTTGCAGCTTGCTTATGGTGCCCTGAACCCTGGGGAAGAAAAAGAAGAAGAAAAACCAAAGCAAGAAGAAAATCTGCCACCGCAGATTGGTATGTCTGTCTTCTTATGGCCAGGTTGAAAATGGCTACTGAATGGAGAGGAAGCTCCTTCCTTTTCTCTGACATGTCCTCGAATGTTGTTAGATGTTTTGCACTGGTGCTGCTGCCACCATTTTGGTTGCATGTATCACCATCATGTTTGAGATGGTTGGATTCTTCTATAGCTTCCTCTTGCAAGAGAGTGTCGTGTCTATCACTCTGAAGGTGCTTGGAATCCTGTGGAAGATGTTGAGATCAAGACTGGAACCATGGAAATCTTGTGCAGATCTGTAACACCACCATGTTTTGAGATGTTGAAATTCTTCTCTAGCTTTCCTCTTGCAAGAGAGTGTCAATCACTTGAAGGTGCCGAGAATCCTGTGGAAGAGCTCAAGATCAAAACTAGAACCATGAAACTCTGGTGCAGATCAGTTTGCCATCATGTTTGGGATGTTGAGAGTCTTCTGTAGCTTCCTATTTGAAGAGAGTCAATCACTAAAGGTACTCAGAATCGCGTGGAAGAGCTCAAGAGCAAACCAGAACATGAAACTCTGGTGCAGATCAGTATGTCTTTATGGCCACATACAAAATGCTGCAATCAAGAGGGAGCTCCCTTCTTTCTTGTTCACCTGTGCAAATTGCTGCAGTTCTTATTGTCTCATGTGCAAGCGCTTCTATTCTGAATAATCTGTATATTGCAATCTCTGTTTCGCTTCTGTAACAAGATGTCAGTTGGTGTATATGGCCATCAAATCTACACATTTTGGTTGTTTTGAAGTCTTCAGTAAATGTTTTTCTTTCTGTTCTGTCTTCCTCCAGTATGCTTAAACAAATGTTTGTATTTTGCTTATGACAACGTTACTCAATTCTCTCTGAGAGAACCAGACTTAACAGACTTTAGCTTCCTATGCACCACTTAAGATAGAAAAGTATCTAATCCCCTCAGAGGCAGCTGAAAATGCTTTTGCCCTAGTTCAATGTCGCAAGGAACTTTGCACTAGATAGAGAAGTACCCAGTATGCGCAATGGTGGATGAGGATGATTTAAGGACCCTGGTTGAATGTGGCAAGGGACTTAGCATTTCCTTTTTCTCAAGCTTTTGTACATATAACCTTTGTGAACTTTTCTCACAAAAAGGAAACACACAAGAAAGAGAGAAACGGATGGAGAAAGCACAAAGGAGACCTCTTCCACCAATCTTTTTCAATTGATGTGGGTTGCAGAATAGTGCTCTCCCTGTTCCAGAGATTTTGTGAAAACCCTACTACAACAAACAGCACAAGAAAAATACAGCACTGCAAGCAAGCTAGCAAGCACAAATTCTAGACAAAACATCACTTCAAACTCTGCCCAATGTGCAAAATTCTCCTCGACCTATTCTCCTTTCTCTCAACTCAAAGCTCCTTGAAGCTCCTCTCCCTCATGCTCTATCTCTCCTCAAAGCACCAGTCATCAGTGGTTGAGGAACAAGAGGAAGATGCAAAGTGAATGATAAACCAAATGTCTTTATCTGTTTTGAATTTCAAGAAGATCAGAAACCCCTTTGCATCTTACAAAATTGAATGACAGATGATTCTGCTGCTGTGCACTATATCATCAACTGAGCTCAATTCAGAGGAGATAAAAAACTTTGTCAAGGTTGTCTGACAATGGATCTCTGCATAAATGTCTTTCTAAACACAGATATGAGGAGAACATCACCAAGTTGGTTTGCTTGCAGGAGATTTTATGTCCATCGTGTTGGCCAGAAAGCATGAATCCAGTATCCTGTTTTCCAGTTGTCGAGCAAGACCACCTTCCTGACAGCCAAGAAGCTGATAGCAATGCCAACAAGCATGAGAATTTGTTGCACCATCCTGGATTTGATCCGAGCTGCAAATTGCGTAATAAACCCTAACAACAATCCCACCACTGTGTAAAGAAACCCCACCACGAAGCCCTCAGCACCGAGCTGCATCCCTGAACCTTGGTAGAAGAAGAGGAGCTTCCCAGGCTGATTGCGGTCTTGCATGAACAGAGGCATCCTTCGAATGATGTTGTGCATCCCGCCGGAGACACTGAAGAAGTATACAAGGATGGCTATGGTGCACCAAACCCTAGGTTCCCGCATTGGAGAATCTGGCGCAATCAACTTCTTGATTATGAATGGGGTTGTAGCAAGGAAAGCTAGAACCAGGAACCACATCTGCCATTTGCTGATGGGTGGAGGCCGCTCAATTGCAGCAGACTTTTGCTTCGTTTTGGCTTCTACAAACATTGACATGCCCTCTGCACTTCGTGGAAACTCAGACTGACTCATCTCTTCTGACTCGTCAACGTTTCCATTGCCCGGTGGGATGTACCTGATGTGCGGAAGAGTTGTCACTCCGAAGAGCTTGAAAACTTGTTGCGATTGTTTGAACTCTAGGTCGCAGAAGAAAACCCTAGAGGCAACTGCCTCATTGGTACTACCTTTGTTATGTTTGATGTACGCAAGAGACGCGAGGCCGAACTCTTTCCGAAACTCTTCCAGTCTCAGCTCACTATTGTCTCGCAGTTGTGATGCATCGAAGAAGATGACCAGGGAATAAGGTCGAGGATCTGAAGTCGACATGAACCTTCTGAAGCTTGACTCATCCAGATGAATCACTCCATCTTTGCTTTTGGATTGTCGATGCAAAAGCTCTGCAACCCGATCCGCATTCGTATCCGCAAACACCACGGGAGGGCTAATCACACACAAACCCAACAACAAAAACACTGCAAAAACACGACCTCCTCCTCCCATTCTTCTCTTTGCTGCAATCATCTTCTTCTTGCCCCCCTCTTCTTCTCCTCCTCCTTTGATCTTTGGAACAGATTGATAAACGTTATGCAAGCATTGTAAACAATTCTGCCAAATCTGGAGAAGCAAAGCTATGATAGCGAGAGGGCACAAATGCTCAGCTACAAACCCTAACGAGAGTCTAGTGAAAACCCTAATGCTTTCGAATTCCTTACGCTGTTGCCGCCAGTTTGTTGCCTAGGATTTCCTATAAATTGCATGCTTCTCCGCTTTGGTAGTGGTTTTAGTTGTTGTTGCCATCGCTACTACACGGCGTGTCTGTTGTATTGATTGTATCTTCGTGACGGTGTTTGTGATAGGGTTTACAGTTAGGGTTTAGAGCTGGTGCAAGAGCGCATGGATCGTGCTCTCTTCTTTGTTTATTGCGGCTTGGGTATTGCCTCAAACATTTTGTTGCATGGTATTTCTGCTGTGTAGATAGTTTCTCAGAGATGGGGATCGTCTAGTCTTGAGGAACATGGGTTTGCAGTTAGGGTTTGGAGCAAGAAGGGTGTTATTTCTTCTTCTGTGTTTTTGCGCGGTGGGTATTGCCTCAAATCGATGATGATCTTTTGTTAGCCAAATCCGAGCCTTCCGTCTCACTGCTGCCAAGCTTTTCCTTGATCTAGTGTGAGGACTTCTGTTTTTTTTATCACAGAGAGCTTAGGGTGGGGCTTCAAGCCCTTTGATGGGTTGCTTTGATGACTTGCCAAGATCTTTGTTGTTCAGGAGTTCTCATGCGATGATGATCTTTGAGAGAGTCTGGAAGTGAGGAGACGTAATTGGCGGCGACGATGACAAAGCAACCGAGAAAAACAAACACTGCCTGAGATTTGTGCGCTCATCCTTCACCACTGCATCTCACTTCTGTCGTTCTTCTCCATCTCAATCAGTGATTGCTGGATCCATTTTCATTGTTCTTCCTTCTCGGTGATGCTTTACCACTCCTGCAGTATATACATCCTCTGTCCTTCGTGAATACTTGCCCTCATTGCCCCCTGTTATCTCTACAATAGTCTTGTGTTAGCATAGCTCCTTGTGATATTGTAAACAGAAGAAAACAATCTTGGCAAGGATCTGAAAGAGGAAGGTCATTAGAAGGCACCGCTGAAACTCAGCCTGGCGCCTTCTTTGAGTGACAATCTCAACACTTGATATGAGCCAAGATTTCGTTTCAAGCCTTCTGGGATGGAGGTAGGTTCTTTTGGTTTAGGGTTTGAGGCTTACAATTTAGGGTTAGCGGTAGATAGCCTCTTTGCTTTTTAGGGTACGGGTTCCAATTGCCCCTTGCAACTCAAGTAATGCCCAAACACATATTAAAACACATAATTAATGCAAATATAAGGAAAAATTAATGGTGGGCCTCATCTTATCAACAAACAAGGAAAGATTTTATCTAGTTATCATATGCGTTTTTATGAACATAATATTAGATGGGCTTAAACCTTAAGCCTTCAATTAATGAAAGATGATTGTAATTGCATAGAAATAATAGCAATAAAAAAATGATCATTAGTAGAGATTATGTACATGTCATCAAAACAAGGTGAATGGGAGGCCAATGCAATAGAACATGCTTCTTGTTAGCTTGTCAATGTGGCGAGCGTGCAACAATGAGCCTTTCAAAAGTTTTGCAATATCTTTGTATTAGTTGGATTGTGAGCATGCTGAATAACACAAACAAAGGAAAATGCTTTCTTCTTTGAACATTAAAAAAATCATGAAACTTATTATGGTTATGAAAAATAGGATAGTGTAATAAGTTCATTTTTTTTTAATAATTCCACATTTCTCCTTTATGAGTGTGGAGGATTATTTATTTAATATTTTTTTGATTATTTGCTTGATGGGGAAGAAGAAAATAACCTTGCATCACATGTGAAGGAGACAACTTAAGAATTATGGTTTTCTAAAGGAAATGTGATAGGTAAAGAACATAGTGGGAGATTATGGACAAATGTTAGTTTTTGTGCTCGTTAGATCTTGTGGAGAACAAGTATTGAAAATACCATTGCAAGCCATTTAGGAGAACAATTAAAGAACATTCATAAATGTTAAGAATGTAAGTTTTTCAAATGATGTGCGATGGAATTAGAAGTAGGTTCAAGATAAGTGAACAAAATGAAGAAGATTTGTGAAACAAAGAAGAAGATTTATGAAATAGAAAAGAAAAATATTGAAGTAATTGGTGCACCTCCATCAAATTAATCGTGGTTTGAATGTTTTGATAACATTTTTTTGGGTATTATCAAAATAAATGGCATACTTAATGCCAAAGGTCAAGGTGTGCGTGTGATGAATTTTAAAATTGGTGAATGTTAGTGATGAAGAAGATGTTTAGACAGCTCGAATGCCTAGTACCCTTGAGAAACAAATTCATGTGTATGGGGAAGACAATGCAAATGTTAAAAATATCCCATCTATTGATTCTAATAGCCTTAAAATTAGGGCATGCAAATTACTTGATGTGCAAAGGAAATTTAATGAGAAGTTCAAAAGGAAGTAGAGGCGATTGCCCATAGGTTCATTTATAACTATAGATGCCATAAATAATTTCACACATGTGGTGAAGGAAATTGAATTTTAAAAAATGAAAATGAAAATGAAAAAATTCAGCACATTTCAAATGTTGTAAAACGAAGAGCATAGAAACAAATGATGACACAAGGTTAATTGCAATTGGTTGTTTTGTTTCTAGATGTGTTGAAATCAAAGACCATAAATGGTAGTGGCAATTGATTAAAAAGAATTAGTAATGACAATTAACTTTGATTTGTATTTCCATTTGTGGGAATAAAAACTTGGATTCCATTTCAAAATTCATCTTGCATTACTTTGTCATGGTACAATTGAATGATTAATCACCCATTATTCAAAAAAAGCTTTCCTTAATTTCTCACCTTTTTTTTTTGCTTATTTTTTTTTCTAATTTGATAGGCAATTAGGTTGTCACATTTTGTTTTTACATTTGTTAATCTAAGTTTTGGTGCACCTCACACTTCATAATAGTTATGAATTACACAACAAGTAATTGTAATTGGTGATGTTTATCAACTCTAAAATTAAAATGTTTCATAGTTCTCCATTTATTTTTCGAAGAACCAAATGCATTTTCCATGACCACCCTCCTTAAATTCATATTGGAATTGTATCTTATTTTGTCCACATTTCTAGGATTACTAATTTTCCAATTCTTTTACAAATAGGTAAATTGGATGAGCTACATCACCAATTAAGAATGAAATGCATTTCATACTTCAAAACCAATAACTATTTTTGGGAGAATTTTGTAAAACTTCAATTGTGCATATAGGCTACATGTCTTGAACTACCCACCATCATGTACCCCTCAAAATTGACTAACATAAATGTTCCAAAAGATTTTGTTTACATCACACACAACTTGTAACACAATATTATGGGATTTTTTCCTACTAAAAAACTCGCCAATAACAAGTTTAACTTTTTTGTTTGGAAGGTCCGCCAAAATAATGTGAATTCCATCTATATCTTCACAAATGTTAGGTATACTACTAATTTTTTTAAACAAACAATGATGTCCTTCAAGCATTAACCTAAAAGAATCTTGATGTATTTATTAATCAATTCCTTATTTCATAGTTTTTTTTTTTTTTTAAAATTTTGCCACAATGAATGAATGTAAGCACAAGATATTAGAGGCTTTTGTTTCTATTTTTTTTCATTTTTGTCTTTTAACACAATCGTTTTTATTTTTTGGATTGGGAATCGATTAAGGGATTTGTTGTAACTCCAACTGTCTTTCCACGTGTGAAAATTGGCATTTCAACCTTTCATTTTCTACATCACCTTTTGATTCATTTTCATTTTGTGCATTTGGAAAGGTTGAAAATGCATTCTTTTTAGCAACCACCTTGTGAGAATAGGCATCATCGATGTTAAGCCGAGGATAAGTATGGCAAATCCTATGGGTTTTTCGTCTCCAAAGTATTGAAAAATTCATCAAGCATCCCAACCCTCTCAACAAACACCCGATGGAAAGCTAATAATTAGTTTTACCCCTATGCCCAATTGACTTTAACTTCCATCCATTCACCCATCATTCCCATCCATTTTAATTTACTTCAATCAATTCTTTCATCCTTTTTTGGTCCAATAGCCTTCTTTTTATTTTGCCCGTCATGCCCATTAGGAGTTTTTTCAATATATGTCATACAATTTTCTTTTTTGCAACCCTACATTTGTTGTCCCTTTTATGTTCATTTATTTGGATGAGGTTTAACATGATACTAACTTATGTGCATTGCTCATAAGTAATCATTTGTTTTAGTTGCCCCAAACTTTACCATGTTTTCCTCCTTTTTCAACATGGACATATATTACATCCATAGACATCATTGATGTTCAATGGGCTTTACATATCTTTTTTTCTCTATTAACATCTAATCCTTCCGATATTGCAACTTGACATTTTTTTATTATTCCCTTATTGACGTTTGTCTTTTCTTCCACAGGGTGGTGAAAAAGGTCACTAAAAGACTTGTGCTTATTTATGTCAATACATGAGTGGTGACTAGGGGACATTACAAGAAGAATAAATAATTAAAACCCCCATTTTAGTTTCTTACAAATGTTTGGAGTCGACTTTAAATCCTACCCCAACTCCATTAGCATGATTACGTTGCACACAAACCTTTATTTATGTAGGGGAATATGTTTAAACAATATGTGCAATAGTTTCAAACACACCTGAAACCCCATTTCACAAGACCATAAAAGTCCTTTGCATTTTCCATCCACTTGTTAAAGTTAATTTTTCCCCTTTTATTAATGTTTTCCATCTTGAAACATAGGTTACTTAAAATTGAGACTCATTTATTTCTACTTTGGTTTGTTCACCAATTTTTTCTTTCAGTGGCCCCTCGGGTATGGTGTATGAGTTTGAATGATATTGTTTTTGTCCTAAATGATTTTGTGAATGGCTTCGATTTCTTTTTCGAAATATGTGAGCACATTATTCAAGGTCATGTTCCACCTTGAGTATCACATTTTTTTATGCATCTCAACTTTTAACATTGGAAAAGTAATCTCGAAGTATACATCCCATTGTGATCAATGAAATGACTTATTACATAGTTGCCCACACATTAGTTATTCAGTTTAGGGATATTTTTGTGGAGTATATTAGTTATCATTAATTTGGTGTAATGATCCATGATGGGTGTGAAATAATGTTTCATGGCATTCAAATGATGTTAAATTAACACCCAAATTGGGTGGTGTTATAGATGGATGTTCATAACGCCTTCAATTCGATGTGATGGTCAACCATTTTTTTTTAATTACAATTTTCATTTCATTCTGTGGAATAACTTTTCACACTTGTTCAATGATTTTATGCACGCCCATCCCTATTATATTTTTTGCAAGCTTCCTAACATAGGGATTTCATGATCATTTCATTAGAATGAGGTACACAATACGGGAACCCATTGAAAGGAACATTGTTTATTCTAATTCATATTCACATTTTTCGCCTTATAACAACAACCCACCCTACTTATGTTTTCCTTTCGTTGGCAGATGATACACATATAGTAGATCCCACATCAAATGTGGTTCTTACTTTTTTTATGATTGTAGCATGAATTTTCAACATTACACTAAAAGAAATTTACATATTTTTTATTACAATTTACAATTTTTAATTGTAAATGACATTTGCAACTAAAATGATTTATAGTTGTGTTGGACAAGTTATATAAAATATTAATTACAAATGATGATCTCATGATGATGTCATCACAAATAATGGATGACATATTTATTTGAGTTCACTGCATTTTTCAATTGTTGACCATATAACACATGCAACTATCATGGAATTAGCGACCAATTTCTAATGACTAATGTCATGTTGCCATGTGGCATATTTTTAAAATATTAAATAAATCATATTTATCAAAACAAACTTTATTTCAACCATTTTTTAAGGTTTTTTATTCATACACATGGAAAAATCATTTTGTACCACGTGCCAACATTTATGATTTTTGAAACATCTTATATATTAAAGCTACAGTGGTGTCTATCTGTCTGTCTATCTGTCTATTCGGGCAATGCCTGGAAAATTTTTCCAGTCATTGCCCATTCCCTGTAGTGTGCTTTGTAGAACGGGGGGGGCCCGGGTAAGATGAAGAATTTTTTGATTTGGGAATTTCAATCTCTGTGACAATTATTACCCAACTAACAGCTTCGAGGACCTGAACGGAGGTGGCCAGAATCCTCGATAAAGGACCTGAATCAAGATTCTCAGTACCTGGTCCAGACCTCGAGACGAACCTGAAACGAGGTTCCCAAAAAGAAAACCCATCGTTGGGGACCTAAAACGAGGTCCTCAGAGAGAAAATTAAATTATTTCTCTGGGGCCTTGACCTAGACCTTATACACGTGCACTCTTTTATTCACCAACACTGAATTTGTTTTTTTCAAGGATTCATAATAGTCGTTTTTGATTTGTTTGGGAGAACGGCTGTTATGAATCCTGGGAACCGACCTGATAACCATCGAGGGTCTGTTCCTGTTTTTCAAAAGAAGTTTGAAACAAGAACCTAGACCGACGGTTCTTTGATTCTGATGTTTTTCAAAGCACCGTGATTGGCAGTTCTCGGTTTCGGACATATTGAAAAAGAACCGACAACCGAACACAGGTCCGGTTCAGTGTTGGGTGGTGCTTTTGAGTCTTTAAAGAACCACCGGTTCAGGTCCTTTAAATATTTCAGACCCTAAGAGCCGCCTGCTTCCTATTCTTTGAAAAAATAGGCAAGGGCAGCCGCTGCGGGGGCCGGGCAAGGTGCCACGTGTGGCTGGAGTGGCGTAGCCACAGGTTGCCCTCACTTGTTTAAAATAAAAAGAGGTGGGTAGGTAAATAAGTAGGTGGTTGTTTAGGTAGGTAGGTAAATATGTAAGTTTAAATAAGTAAATAAGTAAATAGGCTTAAGTGGGTAGGTAGGTAAAGAGGCCTAAGTAAGTAGGTAGGTATGTAGGTAAGTATGCCAAGGTAGGTAAATAGGTTGAAATAAGTAGGTAGGTAAGTTTTACGACATTTATGAATTTGTTTTATTTTATTTTGGATTTTAACCAAGTTAAGATTAAACTTTTTAAATTGGTTCATCCCATTTGGCCATCTTGTGTATTTTAGCATTCATGATGCATCTATTTATATAGTTGACACACTTGAAAAAAAAACCAAACAATATGCGATAAAAAATTGAATTGCAACAAATAATTTACAAAGAAGTTGTCACTAGATTTTTTTATCATGTATTATTTGGTTTCCTTTCCAATTATGTCAACTCCATAAGTAAATAATTCACTAATTAAATAATTAATTCATTAACTTTCTACCACCTATTTACTTATTACTTACGTATTACCTACCTACTTATCTACTCATTACCTATCTACCTATTATAAAAATAGGTTTTAATGGCATCAAATATTAATTAAAAATGACTATTAATTAATTAATAATTATATTAATAAATTTATCAATATAAATGATAAATTATTAATTAATAGTTATTTAATAATAAATAAAATATAAAAATGAAATAAATAATTATATAATATTAATAATTCATTAATAAGTAGTTAATTAATTAATTAACTAATTATGGTTAATCAATTAGTACTTAATTAATGACAAACTGTTTGATCAATAATCCTAATTTATGTAATATGTAATATTTAATATCAATTGATTTATAACAAATTTTAATTTATTAATTGCATCTATTTGAATATTACATTTCAACTAATAATTACTTAATTCATATTGAATGGATAATTAAATAATAATAATATGTTTAAATTTTAATAATGTTTAATTCTAAAACAATTAATAGATTGGTTAATTAATTAATATGTAGTTAATGAATAAATATTAATCATTATCATTCATTTATATTTCATGTCAATATATTTCATGATTAATAACTAATTCTAGTTTATTAAGTAATTTTTGATCTGAATGAGTAAATAAATAAATAATTAATTATTTTATTTTACTCATTATCATTTAATATTAATGAATAACTAAATAGTAAATAATATTAGTATATTTAATATGTAAAATCAATAAATTAATAATTAAATTTTTTTATCAAGTAGTATTTGATTTTAATGAATGAATTAAAAAATTAAGTATAAATAATTTAATATTAAATATTTAGTGATTAATCAATATTAAATGAATAATTAGTTAATATTAAAAATAAATAATATTTAATTATGAAATATGTATTAAAATATTTAATAAAAAATAAAACTTATTGATGGTTAAATATTAAATGTCAATTACATAATAATCAAATTTAATTTATTAACTCATATTTAGTTTCAATAATGGAATAAATAATAATAAATTTCGTTTATTTATTTTTTTATTGATATTACATGAATAGTTAATTAATATTAAATTTCTTTAATTTCCAATTTTAAAAATATATAATATTAAATAATTATTTAAAATATTATTTAGTAATTAATATTAGTTTAATAATTATTAAATATTAAATAATTGCATCATAATTATTGGTAGTAAAAAATAGAAACTTAAATCATATTTTACACCTTTAATATACCTTTAATTTTCATATAAAAATTACAATAAACCTTTACAAATATGTTAATAATATTCATGATAAATTTATACTAAAATATAAATAGATTTTTAATTGTGAAACCTAAATATGTATGCTTATCATGCTTATAATACACATTATAGATCAATTTGTGATTAAATTTTGGTTACACATGAAAGTAATGAACCATGGGGGCTTATTCATGGATGAATATAATCTTAGAAATATTCAAATAGAAGGATGAAAAATATAGTAGTTGCACATTAGTCGTGGTAGAGTTGCAAATCCTCCCAAAATTTGGTGAAATTGGTGAATAGTTGCACATTAGTTGTAGTATAGTTGCAAATCTTCCCAAATTTGGTGAAATTAGTGAGTAGGTGTAAAAGTAGTTGCAAATAGGATTGTTACATATCCTCACATTTGTTCTAGTGTTAGGGCTTTGAATGTGACCTTGAAATGTGTAGCTTGGTCTCTACAGGGGTTGGATCACTCTATATCACTTCCTTTTGACTTTTTTCATTCCTGAATTGGGCACTTTGGTCTAGTTGGATAGGGGGACCAAAATATCAAAGGGGGAGGGGGTAGTTTGGACTTATTTTTTCAATAAAACATTTGTGATTTCTTGTAGTTTTGAAAAAGTTGGTGGTTCAACATCATGTTGCTTGGGGGTATGAATAAAATAATTGTTCATAAATGCAAAGATGGTTTCAATTTTGCTCATTAAGTCTAAAAAACTTAAGGTTTGCATAACTAAATTCATGCAATGTGCCATGTAATCTACTGCATTATGCCCCATAGTTTGGGCCCTTACCATTAGCTCAAGCCAAAAATGGTGACAAATAGTTTTGGAAATAAAAATTTCATGCAATTAATGAAAATGCTTAACATGCATTAAAGAAAGTTTCAATTTTTTAATTTTCGGGGGGCAAAAGGGGGAAGGAATGGAGTTTTTGTTTTTCCTTTGTTCCCATGTAGTTCCCCAAGTTCCCTAAAATGTTCCCAACAGCACCTTATATTTACCCCATATGGTTTGTTCAAAGTTCAATTCTCATGTATATAAATTAAAAAGGTGGGCCACATAGGAACACATTTGTTTTTATTTTGCAACTTGAAGTTGAAAAAGGTACTTCTATTGGGGGGTGCCCAATGTTACAAAAAATTGATGATGTACCAATCAATATGGTCTCTTGGAAAAAAAAAAAAAGTTTGAACACATTCATGAACTAGTTAATAGATTCACATTATGTCACCTAAAGAATGGTGCATGTTTAGTCATGAAATGTGTGATGAAATTAATATTTGCACCTTGAAAGATTATCACCCCATGTGTTTCAAAACAAATATTCTAACTACATTTTTTGTTAGACCTCCAAATTTAACAAGGTTACCCATAGTCATATAGCTCATCCTATTTAATGTGTTATTTATATATATTATCTTTATATAGATTTAACAATATAAGGTTTTTGTTTCACTCTTCAATCAAATATACATGCATGGAAAACCAACTTTGGTTGTCCATGATTGCAATTTTGTTTCAACTCCTCAAATTTTAATCAACTTTATGCACAATGACTTTGATGGAATGAAAACAATTTGATGCATCACCTTTGACATTTTTCACCTTATTATGTTCAACTAATGTTTTTAAAGGTAATTTGGCATTTTCAAAAACTTAAAACAAATACTTGAAATTTTCAAAATCCATCATGTGCGAACCCTCTATGAGCAAATGTCACTTTGTAATAAACTTTGCATTTTATTTTTTTGCCTTGTCCCCATTTGTGAATAAAACAACAACTTAATCATTATTTGAACACACATATTTCTTTTCATTCTTCACATAATTCACACACACAATACTTTTTTACTGTAACACCAAGTTTAACATTTATGCACTTTCTAAAGCTCGAATGTTTGATCAAAAATCAAGTTTTACACCAACAACTTATCCTTGCTTTCAATTGTAAGACAAATCTTACATGTCATCAATTTTAGTCTCCCATCCTTATTAAATATTGATTCTAACAAAAAAACCCCACATAGCTTAACATTTTTGATTCAATACATTAAGCTACCACTTATTCTTTTAGGCATTTTCTTTTTTTGGTTCACAAATGTAGTTTCAACAATATTTATAATTGCATTGTCAAGTGTGTCATTAAAAGTTAAGATGTTTGTATAAAAAAATATAACATTAAAAAGGAGTTGTAATGGCAAAAATTGATTGATATTTAAAAATAACATTGACATTGACACATTCAACATTTGGATCAACTTCAGCAACTCAAACTTGGAAAAAAAATTTGAACTTGATGTTGAATGGCAAACAAAGGTGTGCCATAGCCAAAAACAAGGAAGGAACAAAAGTAGTTAACAAGATTTGAATTGAATATCTTGCAACTAAGTTATTAAAAATTTTAAAAATGGGTTTTTTGTAGCCCTATTTGAATTCTAAAAATTGTAACAAAAAAAAAATCAATGTGTAAAGGGATCAAAAGTAAAAAAAAACTTTGACAAGTTCAAAAAAAATAGTGGGACCTTATTAAGGAAAAACACACAAAGATGTAAAAGTGATTTACAATGTTGGAACAAAGAGATAATTTAAAAAGAATGTGAGCATGTATTTGGAAAGCTTATAATATAAATTTTTGGTTTACTTTTGCTCAAATTTGCCATTATTGTTTATTGTTGTGCCAAAACTAACTACATTCAATAACTACACAAGGACAAAAACAAGCAAGGTGCATCATCAAATGCAACATTTAAAAAGCTTTAACAAGACCTTTTGAATTAAACCCAAATCTAACTTGCAAGATTGAATTTCCAATACTCGCTTTGTTCCTTTAATATGAAGACTTCACAAATCTTTTCTTCATGTTGCTTCATGACAAAACCTTAAAAAACACAACATTTATCTTCTTAACCTATTCTCAATTTTTCTTTTGTCATTTGAAAATAGATGATGATTTGTTCTCCAAAACTTACATTATGGATGGCAATGGTTGATAATGGATGTTAAATCGTGCAAGAGAGGCAAAGGAGATGTGGAGTGCAATAGTGGCACCTCTTGTCTAGAGAGAGATCGAGAGATGGGAGGTGCCAACCAATGAATGGGATAAATAACTATTCATAGTGCGAAATAGAAATCATAGATTTTCCAAATGGTTAATGGTTCAATGTGGGTGGTTGATTTAACCTAATTTGGTATTTCTTTTAGGGCATTTGCATGCCTTTTTTTGTTAAAAGATTATGAAACTTTGCCACGAAAAAAAAGAGAGAGCTTAATCACAACTTTAGGACTATTCTACATTTTTCAAGCAATATTAATGAATTTTTAACAAAAATATAAATTAATTCTATTTAAAATTCATAAATATTAATTAATGAAGTTTACCTTTTGATTTCCCCATATTTGTTTTGACGAACCTTCAATTCTCATTTACAATTCATTAATCCTTGTTATTGATAATTGAATTAGGACATTAGTTACTATTCCTTGGTCAAAGTGTTTTTTTGTCAATTTTTGTGACATAAAAAATATTGGTGAAATTTTCCCGAAAAAGAAAAGATTAATCAAATATATTAAAGAAACAAAATTCACAAAAAAATTCCCAATTTTTTTTTTTTTTTGAGAAGACCACAAAATTTGTTCCAGAAAAACAAAGATAATAATCAATGTCATCAAATATTAGTTAACCATATAATTACATTTAATATTTAAGTTCACAAAGTTTACCTGAATTTTGTTCATTATATGGCCAATTAATTAAAGTAGACCCATTAAAAGCCACAAAAAGAGATATTGTAAACTCCCAAAAAACGATAATTTGATAAAAAGCCCCAAAAGTGGTTGTTAGACAGACCCGCTACATCATTGGGTGCCACCTGGCCAGTAGTAGGTAAATATATATGTGGGAATATTCCCCCCCCCAATGAAACAAGGGGTGACCCGAAAGCAAGAAGCCAACCAACAAAACAGAACAGCCCCCCCTTGCTCACTCACTCTCTTAACAGAACAGAAGAAACCCTAGACGGCGCATACACCGTCCGATTTTAGATCGGACGACTGATCTGGATTCAGATTAAAGCCATGCATGTTTACCTTTCAGACCTCATTTCAATCCGACCGTTGGATCTTACGCTAAAACGCCACTTTTGTGGCTAGAATGGAGGTGAGGAAAAACCCTCATCATTGCGCTTCTCTCTCTCTCTCTCTCCGTGTGCGTCGTGTTGACATGATTCTGTCCGCACATGGGCAGTCTCGCGACTCCATTTGCAAGCTCACGGGAAGCACCCACAACCCACTTGCCAGATTTCTCCAGAGATAGTGAAGATCAACACTATGCACTTGTTTGTTAGGAGATCTTGACAGCTTGCTGTGGCTTCTGGTTAGGTGTTTGGGAAGAGGAAGGGGGGGGGGGGCTAAGGGTTGAATGATTATGCCAAGGATGGTGATGATGATGATGATTGTGATGTGAGTGAGAAGAGATGGAGTTGGAGGCAGTCTCTTTCCGTGGCTATGTGTTCCAAGCAGCAGGAGTTGGGTGCTGTTGCATAGTGTAGTGCCACTTTAGAGAGCCAAGTGGGAAGTGGGTAGCAAGGAAGACAGCAACCACAATGCTCAAGTTTCTCAAGGGAGTGGTGGGATCAGGAGGTGGTATCAAGGATCTGCCTTATAACATCGGAGAGCCTTATTCCACTGCTTGGGGAGGATGGACACACTGCCGTGGTACTTCCAAGGTTTGTCTCTCATGCTGCAACTCTGGGTGGGTGCTGCTCTTAGCTTTTGAACTGATGAGGTTGTGTGTGTGTGTCCTTTTTTTTGGGGGGCGGGGGGGTGGGTTTTCAGCTGCTGATGTCTAGTGTCCCAGGTCTTCCGCTCCGTGTTTCTATGATGCAAACTGATCCAGATTAGACTCAATGGAGATTTGGCTTGGTGTGGAGGGACACAGCAGCTGAGAGTTTGATGAAGAAGATTTGTGTGCAATTCTTGGGTCTGTCATGGGATTAGGTTTTGTCTCCTGCCCTGGATTTTAGGCATGCATGCTCAGAAAAATCTAGAGGGATTCTTCTGTTTTTTTTTGACCTAGGATCCAGGATTCCAGATTCTGTGTTTGCTACCCTTGATTTGAAGCATACATGCTCAGAAAAAAACTGGAGGGATTCATCTGTTTTTTTAAAACCTAGGATCTGGGATTCCAGATTCTGCATTTTGTCTCCTACCCTTGATTCCAGGCATGCATGCTCAGAAAAACCTATAGGGATTCATCTGTTTTTTTGACCTAGGATCTGGGATTCTGGATTCTGCATTTTGCTGTGGCATCTGTTATGGTCCTCACTGACTCACAATGATTGCATGCAATGAATGACAGGATGACAACTCTGCAGTCTCGATCTTTTCGTATGCAGGTTCAAATGCTCAAGATGGCCGCCTGGCTGCAGCTCGCAATGGAGCCAAGCGCCTCCGAGTTGTAAGCTATAATTGATTAGAAGAATTTTTTCCCAATCCCCCATCACTTCAAGAGTTACACTTAGTGTATGTTAGCATCAGATACCTACTCTAAAGCAATCGATATTTGTTTGCAATAAAAATCCTTTCAGCTGTTCTGGTTGGGTTAAATACTTGCTTCACTGTTGCAAACCTCTTGTGACATGATAAGAAGCTCTGGTATGCATCCTCTCTATTTTCTGAAAAATGACTTGAGAGGGAGAGTTCTTTGCTGAGAGGCTATTGGCATGGGCAGGTGCGGCATCCAAATGTGCTGGTATTTTTGCACAGCACGGAAGCAGAAATGGTGGAAGGTAGTGTGGTCAAACCCACAATTTACCTTGTCACGGAGCCTGTTATGCCACTGGCTGACAAAATCAAGGAGCTAGACTTGCAAGGCACACAGCGGTACCTTTCCTCTCACTTCTTCTTTTGCTTGAGGAGATCATCATGACACAGATTTGTGCAACCAGTTTGTTCCAATGACTTTTCTAGCATTTTAATGTGCCCATGGGATTGACTGTGAAAGAGGATATCTTGCAACACAGGGATGAGTATTTTGCATGGGGCCTTCATCAGATTGCCAAGGCTGTCAGTTTCCTTAACAATGACTGCAAGCTGGTACTCTTTGATGTGCATTCATTCCCCCTGCTTTGAGGGTTTCTTATGGAATGTAGGGTGTGCTACAGATTTTTGACAGGCACAAGTGGATGATGTAGGTCCATGGCAATGTGTGTCTGGCATCTGTGGTAGTGACTCCAACACTTGATTGGAAATTACATGGCCTTGATGTGCTCTCAGAGTTTGATGGTGGGAATCCTGCTGCCACAGGTCCTATGCTTGTAAGTTTGACCAATATCTGTTAGGTTTTCACATTCTGAATGCAGTCTGAATTAAGAAAAGTCTACTCCATGAGGCTAAATAGAAGGGAGTGCACTAATCTAATCTTTTACCGTGAGAAATGGGCTTGCATCGGTGATGAGTATGGAGATACTTCTCAATTCTCATGAGAGTTAATTCCTCCTGCAGCAATACGACTGGCTGGTTGGGACACAATACAAGGCTCTGGAGTTGGGCAAGAGTGACTGGGCTACCATCCGCAAGTCTCCCCCATGGGCACTTGACTCTTGGGGTCTTGGTCGGTACTCTTCTTCCACCTCATGCTTTATGAGTTTTTTCTTAAGAATGCGCATGTGTTTTAAAGATGTCATTCCACCGTTTCCTTCTGCCTCTGCTCAGAACAGAAGACACTGCTTTCTTTGTTAGCAAGTGTGAGTCATTTGTCACAGAAAGTAGATGTGGAAGTAACTTCTCCCTGTTGACTGGCATTTCGCTTTTGAGACCCTCATTACTACTGTCTGCATCTTGCTTGAGCAGGTTGTTTGATATATGAACTCTTCTCAAATAGCAAGTTGATGAAGACAGAAGAGCTGCGTAACACATCATCTATCCCAAAGGTAGTTTTGGTTGGGTTGTGCTGGGTTTGCACCTTTTGGACAGGGTTTTGAAATCATGTACTTGCTCTGAAGACAGTCTCGTAGAGTGATCTGGCCTTGCATTTTACTGAGATTGTGGCTTTGGGTCCTTCCCAGACCTTGGTACCTGACTACCAGCGGCTTTTGGGTTCAGTCCCAGCGAAGAGGATGAATTCATTGAAGCTGATAGATAACAGTGGTGAGATCTCCAGGCATTCACCTCCCTGATTGAAAGACCAAAAAATGAAGCAGGACTCAAATTGGCCTTTATGATTATTCTTACAGCTGTATGTGGCACTAATGTGAACTTGGACATCTGTGGATTATGTGCAGAATTTTTCCAGAATAAGCTTGTGGAGACAATTCAGTTCATGGAGGTGTTGAACCTGAAAGACAGTATGGAGAAGGACACCTTCTTTCGCAAACTTCCGACCCTGGCAGAGCAGCTTCCTCGCCCTATTGTGACAAAGAAGGTACTGTCCCACCTCCTCCTTGTTTTATCATCTGCGAGGCCCAAAACAATCATATAAATTGCAGAGCTTTTGAACAAAGCTGTTGGTGATGGTGAATGAATGATCATCTCTCAAGCAGTGACTTGGTCACACAATCCTGAGAATGAGATATCTTTACATACCATAACTTTGGTGTCAACAGTTTGGGTAGCATTCTGCATTATGGGCATTCCTGAAACTTGCCTGAAAAACTTTGTGATCAATTTTGCCCACGTGGTTGTGTTCATCTTGCCATAGAGTACGAACTGAGTTTTTGAACCTTTTTATGTTTTGCAGCTGCTGCCATTGCTGGCATCTGCACTGGAGTTTGGTTCAGCTGCAGCACCTGCTTTGAACCCATTACTGAAAATGGGCTCCTGGTTGTCTCAAGATGAGTTCAATAGCAAGGCATGTTCTGTCAATTGCATTTCCTTCTTCTACTTGTTACCTCAAGCTAGGTGAACATCAATTGCAAAGTTTGGTCTTTTGATGTGTTTTTGGCTTTGGATGTTGATGCTCCAGATTTGATCATCAGATGTATTCCCTGCTTCAGGTTTTGCCAACTGTGATCAAACTGTTTGCATCAAGTGACCGTGCCATTCGAGTTGGACTATTGCAACATATTGAGAGTTTTGGTGGTGGTTTATCTACTCAAGTAGTTGATGAGCAGGTCAGCTATCCTACATATGTGCATCAGCATACCCATCTGGCCTAATCTACATTTGGTTGTTGGGCAGTTGCAAATGTCATTTGCTAACAAGATGTGCGCTTGCATGGGTGTCAGGTTTTCCCACATGTTGCCACTGGATTTGCAGACACATCTGCTTTTCTACGAGAGCTAACACTCAAGTCCATGCTTGTAATTGCTCCCAAGGTCAGTGATGCAGGTGACAAATGAAAGCTGGAAAGTGAATTGTTGAGCAGTGATGCATGAGCTTTCATCTTCATTCTTGAAATAGGTGTTGGGGTGTTTTAGGTCTTCTTGCATTTCCAGTTGGTAAAATCCTTTGCCCTAGAAGTGTAGGCACTAACACATGTTTGTGCTTGGTGGGTGGTTGATTGTGCAGTTATCTCAACGGACATTGACAGGCTCACTTTTGAAGCATCTATCAAAGCTGCAGGTTTGTACCTCCTATTTTTTACCATGTTCAAATGTGATACATGTATTTGCTGATGACAATGATAATAAACACTGCTCTCAAAGTTGGGTAACCAATCATGGGTTTGTCATTACCAGGTGGATGAGGAGCCAGCAATCCGCACAAACACCACGATTTTGCTTGGCAACATCGCCAGCCATCTCAATGAAGCGGTGAGCTTATTTATGCACCTTTGCTATGTCTCAACCTTGTTTAGATGGTAGAATGCCTAGCTTATTGCAGGAGGAGTTTGACAACACTTTGGGTTTCTGCTTGCGTGCAGACAAGAAAAAGAGTGTTGATCAATGCATTTACTGTTCGAGCTTTGCGTGATGGATTTGCCCCTGCCAGAGGAGCTGGTACAATATCCCCACTTAATCTTTTTGGTGGAGTCTTTTGTCAAAGGAATGTAGTAATGATACAGTTGGTAACATTGGCAACTGGAAGTTGCTCACCTCATTGATGGCCTCCAAACACTAAGCCACATGGAGCTGCAAGAATGAAAAGGTTGTCATGAAGATTGTGCCAATTGTGTAAAGTTTCAAGCGCTGACTGATGGCTCCCTTACCAGGCATCATGGCCCTTATGGCAACCACTGAATACTACGATGCCACAGAAATTGCAACACGAATACTACCTCATCTTGTGGTACTTACTGTTGATTCTGATAGGTACACTCACTCCAGTCCATTGAAGTACATGCAAAATGTTGATGCACTGCTGATTTACTTATTGGTGAAGGTTCTATCTTTTACTTTTACACTTCCATTCTTGGCATGTTTTGTGCACCCATTTGACAGTTATATAACTATGTGCATTTGACAGTGATGTGAGGACAAAAGCCTTTCAAGCAACAGAAGTCTTCCTGCAGGCAGTAAAGACCTACCATTCCAAGGTAATGAAACAGACCTTTCTTCTCTGTGAAACTCCAGCATGTGAGATGTGTTTCTCAACTAGTTGTTACACTTTTGAGTTCTATGCCTTATGGGTTTAGGACGATGGTATGGTGGGTGTTACAGCTGAATGCTGGAGACAGCAGCACAGTGCCTGCCACAGCAGTGACAGCAAGCACGACCACAGGATTGCTTGGGTGAGCTACACACTTGCTTTCTGGACAATATATTCTAGTCAGCACACCTAACAATGGGTAAGGTCAATCTCTCTCTCACACGGGTATTTATTTTATCTGGTGTTGGACAGGTGGGCAGTAAATTCATTGGCACCAAAACAGAGGGTTGGAGATCATGTGACAGCTCCTTCTGAAAGTACCTCTGTAGCAAACAACACAGGTAATTCCTTTAGTGTTCAGTGAGTGCATTCCAGCCTGCATTTTTGTGTTTTGTTTCCTGTTCCTTCTCCTTCCCCTCTTGAGTGCAATGGCAGAACTGAATCACATGGCTCACTGCCTTTGGATAAACCTGCCAGCCTGAAACAAAAAGGCTTTCAAATTGTTTCACTAACGTACTTTATCCATCTCCTTGGGCAGCTTCAGCAGTGGAAGTGTCTGCACCTCTGCCAATTGCACCACTCTCAAACTCGTTTCTCCATACAGACGAGGTGGCACCTGCATCTCCCACATCAACAGACGGGTGGGGGGATGCACAAGATAATGGATTTGCACATGACAATGATGAGGATGAAAAAGATGGATGGGGTGATATGGATTTGCCACCAGATCCAGTACCTGCACTGGCACGCATTCGAGCTGCCCAGATGAAGCCAGTCACAACAACTACTACTGCCAAAATCACAACCAAGCCTGGTGTGTCTTCTCACCTTCACTGAAATTGCAGATGCAAGAATAAATAAACCCATGTTTTGACATTTCTCTGGACATAAGTTTGTATCTGGGTCTTGAGATTTGCCAGTTTCTGTTAGGTCATATTGCACATTTAAGCTAATTTTGTTTTACTTTGTAAGTGTACTACGATTCACCACTAAATCAGTTGCCACTTGACCTCTTTTTGGCTTCCTGAAATTATGCATTCATGCTCACAGTCCTACATACAATGTGAACTACATGACTTGAGGTCTCAAAATTTCATACTGCTAATTTGAACTGATCATCTTGTTTGTTGAATCTTGCTGCCACAATGTCGAAGGTGGGGAGAGGGTTCGGGAGAGCACAACAAAGACTTCTCTTGATGTTCGTGAGACCACGCCAAAGAGTTCGTCTGCTGATGGTTGGGGAAATGAGGATGATCCTTGGGCTGCCATTGCTGCACCTCCACCTTCTACCACTGTACGAGCTCTCAACAGCTCAGGAGGGTCGGCAGTGTCTAGAGCTACTACTGCTGGCAGTGGTGCTCCCAGAGTGCGACAAGCTCAACATGTGACAATTGATGGTGCTGGGAGTGGGAGAGGGCGAGGACGATCAGCAGCACCCATGAAGCTTGGAGCCCAACGCATCCAGCGTAGTGCAGACTGAGAATTCCCTTTGTATTTGTGCATCCATACAGAGCTTTTATTTATTTACGATTGAGAACATTTTCATCATCACAATGTACACAATAAAATGTTATGCTCAAATCACCTTGGTTGCCATCTAGTTCACTCTGATCAGTCAAGACCCAATGGCCAAAATCACTGCAGTAGATGAAAGGTTACTAAAGAAAAAGTTGGCTGAGTTGCAACACTCAAGCCAAGGATCTCTCATATTAGCTGCTACTCAACCTCAGCTTGGTTACTGCAGTCATATAAGATATCCAATAATGTTAAAAATGTAACATCTTATTAGTTGCTGGATCCTGAAGCTGATGTATAACTTGGACTATGAATGGTGAAAGGATTTGTGAGGTGTTTTATTGGGGTCAAAGATGAATTGATGGCAAATCTTCTGTTGTCTTCTACATCTTGCAGGTACTGTAATCCTTGCAGATATTATTATACAAGGGTGCAACATCCTCTCCAATTTGTCAGTGTTGTTCACCAGAGTATAAACTTAAAGACTGAAAATGGCAGTTCTGCAAATGGTGTATATATGTAATGGAGATGAGATCCATGACCTGTTAAATTACAGAGGGAAGGAGAGATATACAGTTCTTTAGCCATGTGTACACAAAATCCAGATCCTTTTGCCATTACTAATGGGCTTAAGGAATACCACTACTACAATGCAACGGTGGTGAAGCTTTGTGCTCAATAACAGGAGTGAGAATCACGAGGGTCTTATTTTATGTAGGGAGAGAGGACGATTGCAGCAGGGGCTCATCGCCCGCAACCATAGCAACAAAGACCCAAAACATGAGAAGACCCACAATAATGGTGCGCAGCATTGCTGTGTATGTTGCAAAGGAGGCTGGTGGTTCAATGAGAGGATTCTCTTCAGAATCCCTGTCTTCGTTCTCTGGCTCCCCTTCCTCCACCTGCTTGAGCTGTTGTTGCTGTTGAGACCTAGGCCTCCTGTGTGCCACAGATGAAGAAGAAGATGTGCTGGCTTCTCCCGATTCTTTTTTTGTGCACACTTCTTCTTTACAAGAGGTGCAAGTACAGCGTCCACCCAAATAGGAAGGGACTTTTTCCCGGCCTCCCATATGCTTCACCAGCTTTCCTGTATAATTCTCACCTTCCATGTGCACTTTCTCCAGTGTTGATGGTTCCAGTACCTGCTTGTAAAGCCAACCCCAGAAAATTGTTTCTGCTTTTTCATACATGCTACATTGTTTGTCACAGACCACATCTTCTTCACCTCCACAGGCTTGATTGGATACCACTCAAGAAACCATGTAGAGATCAATCGACTTGGCATGGTAAACCTGGGAGCAGATTCCCTCTATAACTTGTGCACAGTTTGAATGGAACTTGAGCAGGAAAATGCAAAGCAATGGCTACTGTTTCTGGTCATGACAATGGACAGATACCAGGATTAAATAACAAAGAGGATAGATAGATAAATGGATGATAGCAGATTGGGGGCAAACCAACCTCCATGATGTCGTTTGCAAGCCGATGCAAAACAGGGTGGAGATTGATCAAAAAGAGAGATGCAAGTCGCATAGGGAAGTGGTCTTGGACCAGTACACAGCAGCACTTTGTCATATGCAAAGGAAAACCCACGTGTGATACGCCCTCACAGTCCATTATGACTGTAAGGCGAGCATCATCTTCTTTGGTCATGTTCAACACCCCATACTCCACCTGCGACACTGCTCCCCCCAACCCACTTCTCTTTTCCTTTCATTCTAGCAGAGACACAAAGCTTCTTCATCTTTGGTTCCAACCAACTATGAAGTTGCAAAGTCCACTTGCAAAAAGAATTGCTTGCAAAGTTGCAATCTGATTTTGCAAATGGGGAGTGAAACAACAGCAATAACACAACCATCAAGGGACTAAATCTCTTCAGCCAAAAATACACAAAAAGGAACCAACAACACAATTTGTGAAGATGAAGAGAAGGTAAAAAGGAATATGAAAAATTTGCATACCGACTGCTTGTGAGAATCGAGGACGCTCAGAAGGTGTGAGGATGGAGAACGCAAGTCCAAGTCGAACGATTAGCGTAGGGTGACCCAGTGTGTCATGATGGTGCCAAAAGACAAGGTGTGTCCAGGGCTTCAGGTCAGCTTGAGAGAGGAAGTAGTATCGCTCACGCCAACTTACTGTTTTCTTCACTCGTGCAACAAAGCTTGACACATCTCCAGCTGTTGCTAACCTAAACCTGTCAATCTCCTCATTGTCCATCCTGCCCAGCCCATTTTGTTTCCCCCTTCATCACTCTTCGCACCACTGCACTATGACAACCTACCTACCACATCTGGGGCATCAAGTGAGGACATTTTAATTTCCACATGCAGGCATATGACTAGAGAAATGTGCCTGCCCCAAGGGTACATTCTGATTTCTGTCTACTTGACATATAACTAGAGAAATGTGCCTGCCCCCAGGGCAATTCTGGCTTCTACCACTAGAGAACAGTCAGTAGCCTGAGCTGGACAAACTAGGTGACATATGACTGAGACTTTAATAGATGATTCTTGCACTCTAGGGGCACATTCCCTGGCATAAAGGATGATAGGTAGGTGTGAAATATCCAGTAGAGGTAGGTAGGTAGTGAGAAGATTGGCAGTTGGTGGTGGGTTTAGGAAATGACTGAATGACTCACCACTACAGATTCTGCCATTTAAGACACCTAAAACAAACTTCCAGAATCAATCACTACCTATCATCCTTTTTATGCCATATCAGCCACCACTGCTGATTTACACCAACGGAAAACCTGCAGAATCACTACCTATCATTCTTTTAGACCTGACTCTTTACAATGCTACTTTTCACCTGTCATGGAAGAAATGACTTTTTATCACTTCTATTGCATGTGATATTAAGTGTAGGGTAAAGCCCAAGAAGGTGGGTTTTATGGGAGTAGGGACCCCACAAGGCAGAGCTGAGTGTGGGCCCCATTCCTGTAAAGCCTGCCTCTATGGGCTTTACATGGTGTAAAAACTGTGCAGTTTTTTCCTTGTGATACTCAGCAGTTACCTGCTGGATACCCACCAGGTATCATGGGGAAAAAATGACAGTGGGCATTACCTTTTTCAAAATGCCTGCCGGCATATTACACTCTGTAAGGCTACCTGCAACAACACTAAAAAAAGCACACTGGTTCTTAAATGTATATCCATTATATTAACATTATAATATCAATTGTATAAGACCATTTTGACCTACTTTTGGCGTTCAGCTCTCAATACCTACCTTTCTGGGAGTTCAATTCCTTCAGCATCCAGAGCCTGCAACAAGAAGTCGAGAGAAGGATAGTTGGCAGCCAAGTCTTGCGCCTTCAGTTGGTTGCTGTTTGTGTCACCTTCACCACCCACAGGCTCCGATAGAGAAAGAATGCGGCGTAAGACCACTGAGGAGTCCTCTTGTTGTAAGTCATGATAAGCATTTGTGAGAGCTGTTGCCATCGACAAACAAATCATGGGCTTTGAGAAACTCTGACAAAAGGAAACAGACCAAAAAAAAAGAAGAAGCTTTTGTTAGAAAAATGAATGACAAGTCCAAAGAGGAAAATTATACATGATTGATTTACGCTCCCATATTCAAAAATCATTCATTGGATCCATGGATTATATTTATGGTCAATTCATTTTAATGTACAACTAGTATACATAGCCTGTTTCTGAGGGATGGATCTGATGCCAGCCAGATCTTTCTGCATAGAACTGATGATGCAGAGACTTGTTTCTCCTTAACAGCAACAGTTTTCCAGAATTATTATTTGGCTATCAAAACTACATGGAAATACTTCTACTCCAGGCTCTAAACTATGACCAAAAAGAGTCAAGGCTTAGGGTTGAGAATCAGAAATAAACCCTAAAGCCTTTCTATACACTACCCATCCTGGCAATCAACAGTACCCAATCAAAATTAACAAGTTTCTTTTCATAAATACACGGGGAGAATATTCCCATACTTAATTTAAACTTATGGAGTGAAAGTCTTTTATGCAGTCAACCAGGAAAGAAAAGACTTGAGAGACGGCCTGCTAATAATAATAATAATAATAATAATAAGGCTATGAGATATTTCATATCTGATAACATAACACAAAACAATCACCAAGCCTGAAAAAAGAGGAAATCCAACCCTAAAGAAAAGAGAGTAAACACAACCCAAGAACCAAAAAATGAAGAGTGGTTTGAAATACAGTGACAAATCCATTCAAATGTACAGGGACATTCATCAGCAACATGTAAGTACAAGAGAAGGGTCTATATTTAAACCCTTCCACAATTAGAGGCACCTGTCACGAGGTTGGTAGGCTAAGTGCAGAATGCCAAAAATTGCAGAAGGGCCAACATAGATCCTTCCTCTGCATTAAGAACCTTCACATTTTTTTGTGTTGACTAACTTTAAATGTGAAAGAAGTAACGATAAAGATAAAAAAAAGGTACCTTCCAAATTATGGAAGGTACTCTGACAGGCTGCCATGGGGTCTTCTGGGAAGTGGAAAGCCCCTTGCCCTAGATTCTTAAAATGGTCCTCTGAATTCACTAGAAAAAATTTGATGGTTCTTTATGGTATTGACCATGTACCATAAGACATCATCAGTTCCTAGCAATGGGTGGAAGTTAATGTCAAATGTATTAACCAATGTATTGAGTTTCTGTCACAAGACTGGCAATAACAGGAAACCTCAGCCATGATGCTGGCTACCTCAACAAGAACTAACAACTTAAAAGAGAAGGGGAACAACAACGAAAAAAACCAAAGAAAGAGGAATGCTAAGAGAATAAGAAGAAGTAGTAGCTGCATAAAAGAATCTAGGCTTCAACAGGATATTCATGGAACTTCCAAGCCACACAAAGAAAAGGAAAACAAGGGGCCACACTTCTGTTTTAAAACTTGTAGCATCAAAAGAAACTATGACGACTTATATACTTGAGATTTTTGACAAACTAGAACAAGTGCATTTTTGACATTCTGAAAACTTCTTGAATGGCAGAAGGCCACTACTACAGTTGATTATTAACAATTCAGAAGTAGGCGTTAGTCCTGAAAAAATTCCAGGAAATTTCAACAATACAGCAACTACTACTGTCTATCATAATGACCTATGAGAGATTTCCCAGCATATTTAGAGGGTGTCTTAAATCCATAATGTTCCCTCCTGACAAAGGAAGTCATCTTACGGTTCTGGGTTGGCTCTTACATTTTTGCAAGTGCCTGCCATTTTTCTTTGTGTGATGAGTAGGATCTGGCCACTAGATTTGGAAAAAACCTCTGACAGGTCATTACACACAGTAAGGCCCTCGAACAGGCATTTTACCAGAATTCAAAGCCTGCCCTTGGCTGCTGTCTCAGGTGGGCACCTTATTCTGGTAATGCCCCCTGTCTGCGGCCCTTACCTACCACTAAACATACAGTAACAACACCTGGTGAACAATCCTCAAAATGTGGGACAGAATGAAAACTACCCATCATTTCCATAGTGTCTCTCTCTCCCATGCTTACAGGCAGAGCTAAGAAATTGGCAATAGGGCAAAAATGATGGGAAGCAAAGGTACCTGGGTTGCTTGGGCAAGAAATCTGAAAGGAGCCCACCGCTGCAACCAGTTGAAAGGAGGAGCTTGGAAGATGGACAGCCATTGCAAGCTCCACCAAATGGGCCGACACTTAGCTTGTGACGCTCGTCGCAATGCTTCCAATGCTGACACTTTGATCAAAAACACCAACAACTTCCCTGTTGCAACCTTAACCCCTCTTCTTCTCATTGTTGTTCTTGAAGAAGAAGAAGAAGAAGAAGAAGAAGAAATTGTCACATTTGAAGATGCATCTGAAACTGATGATGGTTTCTTTCCCATTCTTGTAATCCTAATTTTGGCTGCTTCTTGCTGCTTCTCTTCTTCTTCCATTTCCATCTGCTCCATTGCTGTGCCCATTTTGTCCCGCTGCACACACTTGCTTGATAGCTTGTTGTGTTGTTAGGAGCTCTAGTTTCTGTTGTTTGTTGTTGTTATTGCTGTGTTGTTGCTCCTCCTCCATGACTTCCTTGTGCCGCTGATACTCATCTCCACCTCTGCTCTTTGTTCCTTTCCTTTTTCCTCCTCGTATCCGACTTCGCTTGTTCTAATAATACTACTTGGTTGCAAAGACTCGGTTTGTGAAACCATCAAGCTCTCTTGCTCTCGAGATAATTTTTAGTTGAAGCTTGTTTTCATGCCATTGCCACTGCTCTGCTGCAGTTATGGTGCCTAGTGTTAGTAAGCAATAAACACCCACTGGAGAGTGGATACAAAAGAACCTCGCAGAGCTTCATGTCCTTCAATAATGCAGATGCTTCACGTTCTCCTCCTCCTTCTTCAACCATAACTTTTTGAGAGATCAAAAGCCTCAGAGCCAGAGAGCGGAAATCTTGAGAGAGAGAGAGAGAGAGAGAGAGAGAGAGAGAGAGAGAGAGAACTCACTCGTCTGACGATTCGCCTCTCCTACTTCGCAAACTGTTGTCGTTCTGGCATCCGTCTCCACAAAACACCCTCGCGGTAGCTCCTCTGGCGGCTCCTGAAGTTGCCTAAAACTTCAAAGAGCCTTCAATCAATTATCAGTCGAGAACCGAGAAAACATCGAACCTCGAAAGCCGTCATCCGCGCACACAGAGAGGGAGAGAGAGAGAGAGAGAGAGTCTTGAGAAGAGAGTCCGATGTAGGTCGTATGGCGAGCGCGAAGAATATTCGAGCTCCTCGATATGTGCGTGTGAGCGATCGAATCCCGTCAACGAGTTGGCCGAAGGAAGGACCCACCACATCCATCGCAGCAAAAAGCTGGAGTAGCAGTAGCAAGTCTAGAATCATCGTCGCGTTTCGTGCTCTTGGGAAGAAGAGAGGCAGAGAGAGAGAGAGAGAGAGAGAGAGAGAGAGAGATCCTGTTTGACAAGAGCGTTGTGGGTGGGGGAGTGTGTGATTGATTGATGATGGCCTGCTGCTGTCTCGTACCCACATCTTCACTTGCACGCGTTGCTGCTCTTCCTCCCCCATCTCTTCTTCCCTCTTGCACAACATCACATCCTTGTGCACAATCACATTCACCCTTTCTATTCAGGTCGCAAGCTTCGTTGCCTGCATGTGTTGCTTCTTCTTCTTCTTCTTCTGCATTTGTTGCTGCCCCGTACCGCAGTTGCTTTGTTGCAAATGGGATGAGGTCATGGAAGTTGTTGTGTACAGATGTGAGTCAGCCATACAAGCAAGCTGCTGCTGCATCTTCTTTTGTGATGTCTGGTGGAGTGGTTGCCAAGGCTATGGCTGCTTCTACTGCTGTGGAGGAAGAGCGACCAGGGCGATTCTACTTCAACATAACGGGCTTTCCATTTCCATTAGGTCCATTCCTCGAAAGACGCACCATCCGGAAAGAGGTAACACTGCCATCTTCTTTCTTTCTCATTGTTGCTGTTTTCTTAACCATGTCAAGCTTGTGAGTTTTGTGAAGAAGCAGTTGTGGCCGCTGTGGTGGCGGTCATCTTTGTTCCAAGCAAATTCACAACCCCATTTCATATTGCAACTGCAATTCTTCACCAGTTTGCTTTGCTCCTGGAGCAGGATTCCTTGAGCACTCTTCTAGGGCGTGCGTAGAATTCTGCAGGCCCATCATGCAAGTGATTGTGCGAATTAGGGTTTTCAAATACCAGAGATTCTGAAGAACTTTGTTGCAGGTTGTGTGAAGAATGTGTGTGTGATGTTCTTCTTGTTTTTGTTCTTGCTGTGTTGATGACAAACATGGGTCGGGGCTGGGGGGGTTTATGGCAGGTTGAGAAGGGGCTGATATGGATGCTGGAGCAAGAGCAAGCTCTGGCATTTGGAAATGTGACCACAAACATACGCATGACAGTAATCAAGCTGAAATCAGGGGGTTTGTGGATCCATGCTCCAATAGCTCCAACAGATGAATGCATCCAGGTACTCCTCAAACTGGCATCATCATCATCGTCATCATGAAGAAAAGCATTCTTTTGCAGATCATGCTTGCATGTCCATCTTATATGTCTCTTACAATTATTCAGAGATTTGATTTCTCAGGGTTTGTGTAGTTTTGAGACTGAGGTTTTGTGGAAATGATAATGTTGTTGTGGAGGATGACAGCTGCTGAATGAGTTGGAAGCTCCAGTTGAGTACATTGTACTGCCTACTTTTGCATATGAGCACAAAGTGTTTGTGGGACCTTTCTCACGCAAGTTCCCTCGAGCTCATGTCTGGGTAGCTCCCCGTCAATGGAGCTGGCCTGTTGATCTTCCACTGCAGTTCTTTGGCATTTTTGGAGCAAAGATATTGCGCAATGATGATAAATCCGCTCCATGGGTTGATGAAATTGACTACAAAATTCTGAGTTGTTCAGTTGGTGAGAGCTTCATTCTTTTCTACTCATTTCCTCCTCTGTTGACTCCAGATGATGATGATGATGATGGTGGTGGTGGTGGTGGTGGTATATTGAGAACCTTTTCAACACTGACAGATATCATTGTGAGATTTCAGGTGTTGGCCCATATGTGGAGGTGGCATTCTTCCACAAGCAGTCGAAGATATTGCTGTTGACAGATGCCGTGATCTTTGTTCCAGAAAAGCCACCTGAAGTGGTGGGCAAGCAAGCGCTCCTGTCTGCAGCAAAAAATGGGTTGGCTGTAAAGCTTTTGAGTGCTGGAAAGGAAGTTCCGAGTGATCCTATCATTGATGATGAAGCCACTCGTCAGAGGGGTAATAACATGTTCTTTTTTCTGATGGATGTTTGCACTTTTGTTGTCAATGAAGCCTCTCCCAAGCTTCTTCTTTCCCTTAGTCCTTCACTGCACAGTGGATTTGGTTGCCTTACTCATATCCTTCAGCAATTTGATGGCCCTGTATTCTGTCTTTTTGCAACAATTTGAAAGTATGCACATGGAGATGATCAGAGTCTGTGACTTGTGCAGGATGGGAAAGAATGGTGTTACAAATTCTTTTTCTAGGTCCTTCAAACCTGCTGGAGCCCAAGCAAAGCTTTGCTCAAATGTCAAAGAAACTTATTGTCTCACCGATAGTCAAGACACTTGTGTTTGACAAAGTACCTGAAAAGGTTTGTTTCTTTTCTTTTTCTTTGAGCAAGATTTTGACTCCCATTGTTGGGTGACTTCCCTGACTACTTGCAACACCCTCAAATTGCTTCTTCTTTCTGGTTCTCTCTGCTACAAGTGAGACATGCATTGAAGGAGCTGTAAATGTGGGAAACTGCAGGTGAATGCTTGGGTGCAAGAGATAACAAGAGAGTGGAAATTCAGTCGAATCATTCCTGCACACTTTGCAGCACCAGTTGCTGCAGATGGCCGAGACTTAAGAGTGGCTTTTAGATTCCTAAATGACTTGTTGCCTGAGGAGGAGATGTGGGCATCGTCAGTTCTTTTGTCAATCTCTAGCCTTTTCAGTAGAGCTTCATCTGTGTTTCCAGCTGCAGATATGAAAACTCTCTCCTCATTAGATGAGTTCCTCGTGTCTGTGGGTGCTGTGAAAAAAACCATTTCAGGCAAGGGGAGACAATAGAGCAGATCCATAAATTTGATGACAATCTTCTGCTTCCCTCACAATTCTGTGTATGCACTGGGTCCAATACTGTCACATGCCAAAGAATGGGTACATTCATCGATGGAAGGGTCCTTCATGCGGTAGTGTGCAGACAAAAAAGTGTAGGGTAAAGTGCCAAGGTGGGGGCATTCCTATTTTAAGGGGCCTAGGATGAGGTGGTAGCCAAGTTCCAGCCCCGCATCTTGTGAATGTCCGCCACCGATGTGCTTTACCCATCATAAAGCACATGGTGAAGGTTATCATGAACCTTGATGTTTGTATATCATGAGGCACATGAGGCACATGAGGGAGGGTTCATTCACCTACTCCTTAAGAGTGGGAGGAATCTTACACCTATGAAGACTCTGAGGGAGTAGGTGTAATCTCTCTCTTTTCCAGGAGGTTCACACTTCTTACATATAAGTGTCCTCAGGTATCTGAGGAAATTTCTCCGAGTGGTGCTTCACCAGAGATGGAAAGCACTTCAAGAGTTTTTTCTTTGTATTTGAAAGTGCGTCATGCAACCTTGCATGGAAGATTTCTTCTATAGTTGAATGTGCCTTCCACCGCTCACATGCAGACCTTTTCGCGGCTATGGCAGAAACACATGAACCACGTCACAATGAGGTGGTGGGGATGACAACCCAATTGTCTAATTACTGTGGTGAAGTCAGCATCTTAAGCTTTGCAATTTAGGAACCTAAATTGTGTGACGCTATGGCATGCTTGTAAATTTGGGAGGCCATTCATTCTTTCTTCTGGGGTTTAAAGTTTAAACCAGTGTTGGCTGGTTCCTTGGTTTTAGGGGGATCTCTTGGTTTCGGTTGCTAACATTTTTGAAGCAATCAGCCCTGGTTTGGTTTCGATTTTTTGTTATTTCAAATATGGGACTCGATTTGGATTCTAGTTATTTAATTAGGGGACTGTATCTTGGTTTTTTTTTTTTTTTTTTTTTTTCCCTCCAAGTTAGATTTTTTTTTTTTTTTTGTTTAATTATTTTTTTTTTTTTTTTATTTTTTTTTTTGTTCCAAAATCAAAAATATTAAAATAATAAATTATTTTTTTAAAAAAAAC
>Ga0116231_10000012_pt1 | contig 154205 bp, 125 predicted proteins | sample S1TSphgellanicum_2_FD_89695 | JGI IMG/M metagenome (GOLD analysis project Ga0116231, IMG submission 89695) | Host-associated microbial communities from peat moss isolated from Minnesota, USA - S1T2_Fd - Sphagnum magellanicum MG | ecosystem: Host-associated > Plants > Peat moss > Unclassified...
TCATCTCGCGGAAGGTGCCTTCGCGCTGCATCTTCTTCTTCAGCGCCTTCAAAGCCTGGTCGACATTGTTGTCGCGCACGAAAATCTGAACGATGACTAGGCCCTCCTCTGGACCACCGCGGAGCCGTTCGCGTGTGAAGCGACGGGCGGGCAAAATGGGTTTTAGGCCCGGAAGGCCTGATCCCTCCGTGCCGAAGCGGCGGACATACCAAACGCGAGGCGCCCTGTCCACCGGCGCTCGCTCAAATCCCGCTGCACAGCCTTGCGCCCGCGTGAGAGTTCAAGCTATACACCCGCCTCCCGAGGCGGACGCGTAGCTCAGCGGGAGAGCACTACGTTGACATCGTAGGGGTCGCTGGTTCGATCCCAGCCGCGTCCACCATTCCTCTCCCGCAATCTCTCAGGCCTCATCCCCTCCTAGGCCGCCGCCATCCGGTCGGCGCGGCATTTCATCAGGGGTTGGATCTTCTGGCCGAACTGGTCGAGGCCGATCAGGAAGTCGTCGAAGGTCAGCATGATGCCCTTGGTGCCGGGGATCGAGGCGGCTTCGTCCAGGAGCGCTGCGACGGTGGCGTAGGAGCCGACGAAGGTGCCGATGTTGAAGTTCACCGCGCCTTCGGGAAGGTTGATATGGCGGGCTGTCGAGCCTTCGGTCGCCGTGGTGTCGGCCGCGCCCTGATCGTACATCCAGGCGAGCGCGTCTACATCGGCGCCGGCGCGATAGGCTTCCCACTTGGCGTGGGCCGCCTCGTCGGTTTCGTCCGCAATCACCATGCAAAGCACATAGGCCCCGACGTCGCGGCCGCTGGCCTTCCCCGCCTCCAGCAATCGCGCCACGACGGGCGCATGTTGGAAGGGCTTGTTCACCCCGCCGCAGGTGACGAAGCTGTAGTCGCCGTACTCGGCCACAAACTTCATGCCCCGGTCGCTCTGGCCGGCGCCCACGATCTCGATCTTGCCGACGGGGTGGGGCAGCAGGCGGCAGTCGGACATCTGGAAATATTCGCCCTTGAAGTCGGACTTGCCGGTCTCCCACAACTCCTTGATCACATGGACGTATTCGGTCGAGTAATCGTAGCGGTAGCCGAAATAGGCGTCGCCGGGCCATAGGTTCATCTGGGTGTATTCGTCCTTGGCCCAGCCCGAGACGATATTGATGCCGAACCGGCCCGGCGCGATGGAGTCGACCGTCACAGCCATCCGCGCGACCAGAGCCGGGGGCAGGGTCAAGACGGCGCTTGAGGCGAACAGCTTGATCTTCTTGGTGACGGCCGCCAAGGCCGCCATCAGGGTGAAGGATTCCAGATTGTAGTCCCAGAATTCGCTCTTGCCGCCAAAGCCGCGCAGCTTGATCATCGACAGCGCAAAGTCGAAGCCATAGCCCTCGGCCTTCTGCACAACCTGCTTGTTCAGCTCGAAGCTCGGCTTGTATTGGGGCGACGCCGTGGAGATCAGCCAGCCGTTGTTCCCGATCGGGATGAAAACGCCCATATCCATGTCGATCTCCTGGTCTCTCGTCGCGTCGCGGGCCGGCTTATGGGGCCACGCGTTCGGTATTCGGTCAACAGCCTAGTTTCGATTGCATACAATGCAAGGCTCGGGTTCGGTGAGACGGTGGCCTGGGCATTCGTGTGCAATCGCGCGGCAGGGCGTGCCTGAAATATGTCCAACGGGATTTCAGATCGGCTTGGACGCCCCGGCTCTTCTCGTTTCCGAGGCTTGCTCCCCAAGAGCTGAGATAGAGCTGCCGCACGGCGGCCCGCCAACTTAAGCTTTTATTCCGCTTCGCTCGGGCTTGTCCCGAGGGCCGAGCGTTCCGTGCCGCGGCGCCTGAGCGCCGGACAGCTCGATCCTCGGGGCTTCGCCCGAGGAAAGCGGAAGCGAGAGCTATCGACAACTCTCTGTCGAGTCGCTCACCCACGCCCCGCCATTTTCCTAATTGACAGCCAGACGCTCAAAGCTGATCGATTGGATACAAAATGCTCGATTGCAGGCGTGTCGAGCTGACAGATATCGAGTGGCTCCCATGACGCAAAACACCGGCCCGCTGAAGGGTCTCAAGGTCATCGAGATGGGCCAGCTGATCGCCGGCCCCTTCTGCGGCCAGCTTTTGGGCGACATGGGGGCCGACGTGGTCAAGATCGAGCCGCCGGGCAAGGGCGATCCCATGCGCGACTGGGGCCGCGGCGACTATCCGCTCTGGTGGGAGGTGGTGGCGCGCAACAAGCGCTCGGTATCGGCCAACCTGCGCGTGCCCGAGGGGCAAGACCTGGCGCGCCGCCTGATCGCCCAGGCCGACATCCTGATCGAAAACTTTCGCCCCGGCACCCTGGAGGGGTGGGGCTTAAGCCCAGAGCGGCTGCACGCGGAGAACCCGGGCCTGATCATCGTGCGGGTGTCGGGTTATGGCCAGACCGGCCCCTATGCAGACCGCGCCGGCTTTGGCGGCATCGGCGAGGCCATGGGCGGCTGGCGCTACATCGTCGGAGACGCAGACCGGGCGCCGTCGCGCATGGGTGTCTCCATCGGCGATGCCCTGGCGGCGACCTATGGCTGCATGGGCGCGCTGGCGGCGCTGCGCCACCGCGACGCCACGGGCGAGGGCCAGGTGGTCGATTCGTCTCTGTATGAGTCGGTGTTGCAGGTGATGGAAAGCCTGGTCCCAGACTATTCGGTGATGGGCTACATCCGCGAACGCTCCGGCTCGGTCCTGCCGGGCATCGCGCCCTCCAACGTCTATCGCTGCAAGGACGGGGAGTATCTGATCGGCGCCAACCAGGACCAGGTGTTCGCCCGGCTCTGCGCGGCGATGGGCGAGCCGGCGTTGGCGCGCGATCCCCGCTACATCGACCACATCTCCCGGGGCAAAAATCAAACCGAACTCGACCGGCATATCGAGGCCTGGACCCTGACGCTGACGGTCGATGAGCTGGAAGCGCTGATGATCGAAGCCAAGGTGCCGGCCGGAAAGATTTATCGCGCGCCGGAAATGCTCGCCGACCCCCACTTCGCCGCCCGCGAAAGCCTGATCGAGGTGGATCATCCCCGCTGGGGCAAGATGACGATGCAGAACGTCTTTCCCAAGCTATCGAAGACGCCGGGCGGCGTGCGGAGCCTGGCGTCTCAGACGGTGGGGGAGCATGGCGACGCGATCTTGGGGGAACGGCTAGGCCTGACGGCCGCAGAGCTTGGGGACTTGAGGGCGCGGGGCGTGATCTAAAACCGGTATGGCTTTGGTGCTTTTCTAGGCGCCTGTATCGCAACCCGCACAGTCCGTCTCGAAACCGCCATAAAGGCGCCATGATCTCTTGACGCTGCGTCAGTTGTATACACTCCTAGTGTCGGGCAGGCTGTTACATGGGGCGACGCGCGGTTCCGCGAGGTCCGCAAAACATTTCGCATACACTGACAGTCTCTCGTTCATTTCAGGCGGGGGTAGCGATGCGCAAGGATTTCCCAGCGGCCGTGGTGTGCGGCCTATCCATGGTTGCAGGCTCGGCGTTGGGCCAGACAACGCCTAGCGCGCCGGTCGTGGCCCATGAGGCGGCGCCCCTTCCCGCAACGCCGTCTTCGACTGTGGAGGAGATTCAGGTCACCGCGCGCCAGCGCACCGAGAGCCTCAAAAACGTGCCTGCGACGGTTTCGGTGCTCACCGCCTCAACCCTTCGAGCCGCAGGCGTCTCGCGCGTCGATGACGTCGTCGCGCTGACACCCGGCGTCAGTATCGTCAACGGCGCCGCCGAGCAGGCCGACACCCAGGTCAACATCCGCGGCATCAACAGCGCGCGCGATGCCGATCCCAGCTTCTCCTACATCGTCGATGGCATCCAGATCGCCAATCCAGCGGCGTTCAACCGCGAGCTGACCGACCTGTCTCAGATCGAGGTGGTGAAGGGGCCTCAAGGCGCCCTCTACGGCCGCAATGCCACAGCGGGGGCCATCATCGTCACCACCGAAAAGCCCACCGACGAACGGGAAGGCGATTTCGAGACCTCGGCCGGCGACTATGGTTCCTATACGTTCAAGGGGCGCATCGCAGGCCCGCTGACGGCCAAACTGAACGGCAGCCTTTCCGTCGATTACCGGAGCACAGACGGCGAGTTTAAGAATAGCGTATTCACCAGCCAACCCGCCTTAGATTCTTATCAGGGCGGCGATATCAACGGGCGGCTGATCTATACGCTGGACGCCGCTTCGACGCTCGACATGAAGCTGCACTACGGACAACTGACGTCCGGCGCCATCGACTACAACGCCGTGTTCGAACTGCCGGGCTTCGCCAGCTTGACGGGGATTGGAACCTACTATGAGAACGCCAACACCCATCAGTTCGTTTTCCAGAACAACGTTCCCAACACCAACGATCAGAACGCTCTCGATGGATCTGTTAAGTTCGATCACGATTTCGGATGGGGTCATCTGACGGCGTGGGGCCTGTTGTCGTCCATCAACGACGACCTACTGGCGGACGGCACATCGGCCTCCTTCGGCTTCTTCAACACCGCCCCGACCTGCCTGAACTCCGTCGCGTCGCTTTACGCCGAGGGGGTAAAGCTACCCTCGCCCCAGACCTTAGGTCCCACGCCTGCGGCCTCGTTCTTCGGCCCTTACACACCCACGACCTGCGACGGCTATCAGTACCAGCGCCGCGATCAGACCGATGTGAGCGGCGAAATCCGGCTCGCGTCGCGCTCGGATCAGCAACTGCGCTGGATGACCGGTCTCTATTACCTCTATGTCAATCATACCGTGGGCGTGGCGACCGGCATCGATTCGGGCGGAGCGCCGCCGCGTCGTCTCTATGTGCCCTCGGGCCAGCCCTATGCGACCGAGCAGCTGTTGGACGACCGCTTCATCGGCAACCTCGGCGCCGGCTTCGGCCAGCTGGAATACGATTTCCTCCCCGACCTGGAGGGATCGGCGGCGCTGCGGTTCGACTCCGATACGGCGGAGGACCATAATCTGGTGCCGACCGACGCGCGCACGCAATATATCGACTTCACGGGCGCCCCCTATACCGGCGGCGCGCCGCTGAACCCCGGCCTCGACCCGGCCCTGAATCCGGCCGGTATCTCGAACAAATCCAAGACCTTCTCTCAGTTCGAGCCCAAGATCAGCCTGCGTTGGACGGCAAGCCCGCAATGGTCGCTGTACGGCGATTGGGGCGTCGGCTTCAAGTCCGGCGGTTTCAACAACGCCGGCAGCGCTGCGACCGTCGACACCTTCATCAACCCCATACGCACCGCTGCGGGCTACAGCCCGGTCGATATCTCCGACGAGTATAAGAAGGAGGTCTCGACCCAGGGCGAGATCGGCGTGAAGGGGCGGCTTCTGGACGGCAAGCTGACGCTCGACGCCGCCATCTACGACACCGACGTGCACAACATGCAGTTCTTCGAGTTCTTCGTCGGACCCTTCGGTCTGTTGCGCGTGGTCAGCAATATCGATCAGGTGTCGCTGGATGGCGCCGAGCTCGGCGGCCAGTACCGCGCGACCCAATACCTGACCTTCAGCGCGTCGGCGGCTTACGTCTACTCGCGGATCGACAAGAACAGCGTGCGCCCCGATACCGTCGGCAACGAGTCGCCCTACACGCCGCAATATACCTGGAATTTGGCCGCGCAATACGACAAGCCCGTGCTCGGCGATATGAAGTTCCATGGCCGCCTGGACGTGCGCGGCACCGGGCCGACCTGGTTCAGCGACGTGCAAAAGCAGTCGGAGCCGAGCGTGTTCGAAGCGGAATACGGCGCTTTGGGGCTTGCCAACTATTCAAAGACCGAGCGGAACGCCTTTACCACCGTCGATCTGCGCGCCGGCCTGGAGCGGGGAAGCTGGACGGTGACGCTCTACGGGACCAACATCTTCGACAAGAAGTACCTGAACGAGATTATCCCCGCGCCGGAGTTCGGTGGGGCGTTCGTGTCGCCTGGAACGGGATCGCGGTACGGGGTTGAGTTAGGGAAGAGATTTTAGGTCGGTCGGACGGCGGCCAGAAGGCGATGTCTCACAAGACGGGAAGTTTGCTTTCGGCGGCCGCCGCCTCGATCACTTGAGCCCCGGGTAGCCGTTCTAAGTCAAATCGCTTCCAAAGCGGATTTTGCCTCATCGCTTTTGAAAGATCGTGCCAAAAGGGCTGCTCGCCATTTTCCTTGATATCGGTCTGCCCCTCAGTACTGGGCCAGCTCTCGTGGAGGATGCGCCTCGCGTCGCTAACATGACCTGTAAGCATAAGGTCCATCAATGCCTGGACCGTGACGGGCGTACCGCCTAGGGCGTTCGGAGGCGCGGGATAGAGCGTCGTTGGCCTATCTAAACGATCAGCCCACCCATTGAGCTCGTACCGCACGGCGATGCGACGAAAGCGAAGATCCTCGCGGCTGAAGGTGCGGCCGAGAAGAGCCGGTGCATCGAGCTGAAAATCGTCCGAACGCCACACGATGGGGAGAGGTACACTTGATCGGTTGGAATTTGGCGCGCCGTTGAAGTCGCCAACGACGAAGGGCGCATCGAACTCAGGTCCCCGGCCAGATGAACGAACAACGATATCGTCGGCCGTTGAAAGGTTAAGGATGCGGACCTGCTCCGGAAGAGGCCCGTAGGGCGCGTATAAGTCGACGTTTCCCGCTGACCCGCCCCAGTCGCCTTCGATAATTGCAGCCGGACCCGGCTCGCCGTTTTGTCTCCGCCACAGAACCAGCACCCTTATATAGCGTCCGCTGCTCTGAAGTTGCTTAATCAAAGCCGCAGTCTCACTCATGGACGGGGCGCCCGGCGCCGCAAAGCTGTTGCCTGTCCAGAGCGCGGTGACGCCGAACAGTAAGGTTAGCGCTCGTTTCATAGGCGTTCCGAGTTGGGTGTCCAGACGACCTGGACCGGCACTCTCGACCAAGTTGAGGGGCTTAGCAATGAACTGACCAGGGTTCGCGCCGGGTCCCTTGCTCAGCCGTAAATGCCCCCCAAAAACCGCAGCAACGCCGCCGTCACCTCGTTCGCCCGCTCCTGCTGTATCCAGTGCCCGCAACCCGGCAGCACAATCGTCTCCGTCAGCTTCGGCACGCAGTCCGATAGAGTCGCAACGGACTTGGCCATGCCTGGCAGGCGATAGACCAGGTCGCGGTCGCCGACCATGAAGAGGGCGGGCGTCTGGATGGGGCGGTGGGTAAAGGGAGCCATCAGCGACCAATTGCGATCGACATTGCGATACCAGTTCAGGCCGCCGGCGAAGCCGCTGTGGGTGAAGGCGGTCGCGAAGGCGTCCAGATCGCCGGCCGTCAGCCAGGGTGGCAGGTCTGGCGGCGGGGTCATGGCGTCCAGGAAGCCTTGGCCTCGGCGCACCATGCCGATCCCATCGCCGTCGGCGTTGCGGCTGAAGCCTGAGGTGAGGATTTTGCGCAAACTCAAGCGTACGTCGCACTCAAGCTCGGCTTCCGCCACGCCGGGGCTCTGGAAATAGAGCTGATAGAACTCTGCTGCATCCGTGCGGGGCATCAGCGCGGTCGGAGGCGTAGAGCCGCGCGGCCGGTAGGGGACGCTCAAGCCCACCACGCCTCGGAACAGATCGGGACGTAGCAGCGCGCTCGTCCAGGCGACGGGGGCGCCCCAATCGTGGCCGACGATGACCGCCGATGACGCGCCCAGCGCGCCGACCAGGGCGACCACGTCGCCGACCAGGTGAAAGATCGTGTACTGATCGATCTCGGTCGGCCGGTCGCTCAGGCCATAGCCGCGCATGTCGGGCGCCACAGCGTGATAGCCCGCGGCCGCTACGTCTCGCAGTTGATGACGCCAGGAGTGGCTGGTTTCGGGGAAGCCATGGCAGAACAGCACGAGCGGCCCACGGCCGGCTTCGGCGATGTGAAGCCCGATCCCATTGGCCTCGACCCGGCGATGCGAGAGCTCGGCCATGATGCGGTTCCCGATTTTACGCCGCCCCCCACAACCTTCGGCGGGATGGGCGGCGCGGCGACGCTGAAAACGCCGCCGCGACACGGGTCGGTGTTTTAGTACGTCGGCGCCGGGTAGGCGTAAGCCTTGCCATGGCCCTTGGAGGCGGCGAATTGCGCTTCGACGAAGGGCCAGTTCACGACCTTGTCGAACCACTGCTCCAGGAAGCCCTTACGGTCCTGCTTATAGTCGACGTAATAGGCGTGTTCCCAGACGTCGCAGGTCAGGAGCGGCGTGGCGCCCTCGCGCACGAGCGCCGTATCGGCGTCGTGGGTCGAGATGATCTCCAACGCGCCGTCCTTGGCGATGAGCCAGGCCCAGCCTGAGGCGAAGTGGTTCACGCCTTCGTCGACGAACTTGGTCTTCAAGCCTTCGAGACCGCCGAACGCCTTATCGATCGCGGTCGCGAGCTCGCCGGTGGGGGCGCCGCCGCCCGCAGGCGTCATGCATTCCCAGAAGAAGGCGTGGTTCCAGGCCTGGGCCGACTGGTTGAACTTCTTGGCCGGCTTCACACCGTAGGAGGCGTGGACAACCTCTTCCAAGGTCGCGGGCGTCTCACCGGTGTCCTTCAGCATACCGTTCAGCGTATCGACGTACTTGGCGTGGTGCTTGTCGTGGTGGACGCGCATCTGCTCGCCCGAGAGGACAGGAGACAGGGCGTCGCTCGGGTAGGGGAGGTCGGGCAGCTTGAACATCGGATAGTCCCTTTTTAGGCGTTGCGCGGCGCTGATGTGTGGTCTTTCAGGCGCGAGGTCAAATTCGATTTGCAGGCGCTTTAGCGACGCGGCGGCCGAGCGTCGGGTTTGATGTCGAGCGCCTTTAAGAGGGTGGCGACCAAAGTCGGATTGCGCCAGGCGAGAAGCCCAGCGGCCGCCGCGGCCGCCGCGGCCACGATCGGTCGTTCGGTCACCATAGCGATCAGCTTATCCGTCAGCGCCGTTGGGCGTTGGGGGGGCGCGCTACGGCTCGGCGCCCGCGGCGCCTTGAACCTGCTGAACATAATCAGGGCGCAGAGCGCCAGCGCCACCGCGAACCCCGCCGCGATGATCGCCGCCGCCCCGGCGGGGCCGAAACGGTCGCGCAGCAGGCTATAAATCGCAAACGCCGCCGCGACCACGACGACCCCAGCCGCCGCCGCCATGGCGGCGACGGCGATAATCGCCGCGACGACCCGATTGACGATGCTCACCGGCGATTGCTCGCGAACAGCAGACCGAGCACGAAGCCGGCGCCAAGGGCTGCCAGCGTGGCGGTGAAGGGGCGCTCCTGAACCCGCTCGACGACATAGAGCTTCGCCTGATCGATCTGATCGCCGGCGACATCGGCGTCGTCGCCGGACTGCGCCCGTAATTTTTCGACGCCCTCGGCCAAAGCCTTTTGCGCGGTGCGCGCCAGTTCAGGGATCGCGCGTTTGCTTTCTTCATAGGTGTCGCGCGCGCTGCGGGCGGTCTTGCGCGCGGTTTGGACGGTTTCATCCGCCTTATCGAAAACCGGGTCGAGGGCGCCGTTGGCGGACATAGGAAGCTTCCTTGGGAGTGAACGAGGGATATGGCCAACCAACGCGATCGTCGACGCGGGAGTTCCAGCAGACAACCGCTGCAGCCCCCTCGCTATCGCTCCAAGGCTAAGCTTACGCCCGTCCGACCGTCAAGCCGCCGCTTTGCGACGGCTGGGATGAAAAAATAGCGCCTGGCCGATCGCCGCCTTCACCGTCTCCGGCTGGAACGGCTTGGTGATCAGGAAGGTCGGCTCGGGCCGCTCCCCGGTCAACAGGCGTTCGGGGAAGGCGGTGATGAAAATCACCGGCACATCGAAGCGGCCCAGGATATCCTTGACCGCGTCTATGCCCGACGACCCGTCCGCCAACTGGATGTCCGCCAGCACCAGGCCCGGCGTTGCGCGGGCCACCGCCTCGACGGCTTCCGCGCGGGTGGCGGCCACATCGAGCACCTGGTGACCGAGTTCGCGCACGAGCGCCTCGATATCGGCGGCGATCACGGGTTCGTCCTCGATGATCAGCACCTGGGTCGCCAACTCCGCGTCGATTTCGGACTGGGCCTCGGCGATCAGGACTTCGATCTCGGTCGAGGAGGCGCCGAGGATTTGGCCGGCTTCCGAGGTGTTGAAGCCCTCCAAGGCCGTCAGCAGGAAGGCCTGGCGGGACCGCGGTGCGATCCGCATCAACCGGCGCGTGGCGTCGTGAGGCTCAAGATCGACGATCTCGAGCCGGGCGCCCGTCGAGTCCCAGATGGTATGAAAGACGTGATAAAGGGCCACGCGTGGCGTGAGGTTTGGGGACAGGGTCCGCTCGCCCGCCGCCAGAGCTTCAAGAGCGGCGCGAACATAGGCGTCGCCGGCGGCCTGCTCCCCCGTCAACGCCCGCGCGTAACGCCGCATATACGGCAGGTGCGGCGCTAGCCGCTCAAGCAGACCCATACTGCCTCCAAAAACTAAACCGGACCGAAACACATCACGCCGAACGAATAGGCCGTCCAGCGAATGCATTTAGGCCACCCCTCGACGAAGTTCAAACGCTCGGCTATGGCCACGGTTCCAATAAATCCGCTCGATGGAGCTGAGCAGGCCCCCCAGCGGGGAACCTTAGCGTCCCGAAGGAGTTTCAGGCCTTCAGCAATGCCGCCAAAAAAGGACGCGTTAGAGCGCGTGTCATTCCCCCTCATGAACGATCCAGAGCTGTCGGGGCCAGTCGGCGCCGATCCTGAACCGAGCATAGATGAAGCGCGACTTCGTCAGCAGGCTATCGGTGTTAAGCTGCGCCAGATGTTCGACGAGATTGTGAACGAGCCCGTGCCCCAGGACTTCCTTGATATCCTGCGCCGCGCGGACGACAAGGGTTCGCTTGGTGGTCAAGGTTGATGGTTCAGCGTAACAATCTCGACGCCGCCTCGGAGACGGCCTTCAAACGCGATCTCGTCGCGCTGATACCCCACCTGCGCGCCTTCGCACGAACCCTTTGCGGCGACGCCGCCGCGGCGGACGACCTTGCCCAGGACGCGATCCTGAAAGCCTGGGACGCGCGGTCCAGCTTCCAAATGGGGACGAATATGAAGGCCTGGACCTTCATGATCCTTCGAAACCAGTTCTATTCCGAAAAGCGGCGGTCATGGCGTCAGTCCCAGCTCGATCAGGAGGCGGCCGAACGCACCCTGGTCGCCGCCGACGATCCGGAAGCGCCCGTGGCGCTCGATGAAATGCGGCTGGCCATGGGTATGCTACCGTCGGAACAGCGCGAGGCGTTGATCCTCGTGGGCGCCGGCGGCTTCGCTTATGAAGAGGCCGCCGATATCTGCGGCTGCGCCGTCGGCACAGTCAAAAGTCGAGTCAGTCGGGCGCGTCGGGCGCTCCACGCTATTTTGGAGCAGGGCGCCTACGATCGGGACGGCTCTCCTGCGGGTGAAGCGATGCGATCGATCCTTTCCGATGCGGAGCGTCTGAGCGGGCCACGCTAGCCGTGCAGAACCGCCGGTTAACGATCCGGTTCCGTCTGGGCCTTGCGATTGCGCTCGCGCTGCTGCCCGTCCTTGCGCTTGGCGTGCTCCAAGCCGTCAGCGACTTTCAGCATGACGCCGCTTTCCGCCGCACGAGCCTGACGCAGGCGGCCGGGCGCAGCGCGACCGTCGCTCGGGACAGGATCCAGGGCGCGATCGCGCTCCTCCAGACCCTGACGCCCCAGGCGGTCGGCGCCGAGTGCACGCCGCGTCTCGCGTCGATCCTTTCGGAGCTGTCCGGCTATCGCAATATCGTCAGGCTGGACGATCTCGGCCGCATCGAGTGCGCGGGCAAAACGGTATCGGGGAACTTCAGCCGCGTGCAGCGGCCGTGGTTCCGCGCGCTGAAGGACGGCGCGCCGATATTTTTGGCGAGGTCGCTGCACAGCCAGGCGCCGGCTTTGCTCGCCGCCGTCAGGGTGAACCGGCCTGACGGCGCCTTCGACGGCGCCATCGTGGCTATCCTGGACCTGGAGGGCCTGCGCCCGGACCTGTCGGATCCGACGCTGCCGGCCGGCGCCGCCGTTTCGATCGTCAACGCCCAGGGCGAGATGATGGTCCAGAGCGATCCCAAGGCCTTCGCGCCTCTGCCGCCCAACTGGTCGGCGCGCGCAGAAAGCTCTGGCGGGCTGATCTACCATGCTCAAGACCTACGCGGGACCGTGCGGGACTTCGCCAGCGCGCCGCTCCTGAACAAGGACGTCTTCGTCGTGATTTCGGCGCCGGCGCCGGGCCTGTTGTATTGGGCGCGGCTCAATCCCTTCGCCAGCATCGTCTATCCGCTCCTGGCCTGGATTGTGGCCTGGGCCGCGGTCTGGGTCGTCACCGACTGGGTCGTCATCCGCTGGCTGGCCTATCTCGACCGCGTGGCCTCTATCTACGCCAAGGGCCGCTTCACGGTGCGGCCGGTCCAGGCGGAGACCGCGCCGCTGGAGATTCAGACCCTGGCCCACACCCTAGACACCATGGCGGATGGCATCGTCGCCCGCGATCTCAGCCTGCGGGAATCGCTGGCCCAGAAAGACGCCATGATGCGGGAGATTCACCACCGGGTGAAAAATAATCTGCAGGTCATCACAAGCCTCCTGAACATGCAGCAGCGCGCGCTCACCGATCCGGCGGCGCGGCTCGCCATGTCGGATACGCGCCAGCGCATCACGGCCCTGTCGCTGATCTACCGCGCCCTGTACCAGAGCCCCGACATGCGCCGGGTCGATGTGCGCCAGTTCCTGGAGGAGCTGATCACCCAGCTCTCCACCAGCGAGGGCGGCCGCCCGTCGCCCATCCGCACCAAGCTTCAAGCCGACGATCTGGAGATCGATCCGGACAAGCTAGCGCCCCTGGCCCTTTTCGCCGTCGAGGCTATCACCAACGCGCGCAAGCACGCCTTCGGCCCGGATGGCGGTTTGATCGACGTGCTGTTCCGCGTCGGCGAGGACGAGATCCGCCTTGAAATCGTCGACGACGGCCAGGGCGAGGCCGAAAGCCTGTCGACGTCGGGCGTCGGGCGCACCTTGATGAGCGCCTTCGCCCGCCAGCTGCGCGGCCGCGCGGAGCTCGAAGCCGCGCCCAACCATGGGGTGGCCGCGCGCCTGATCTTCCCCAAGCCCGAACCCCCGCCTGAACTTGATGCGCCGCCGGACTTCGGCGGGTCTTGACCCGAGGAACTGCGCGCAGCGCCAGCCGTTCGGCCTCCAGTTCGTCCAGGGAGTTCGTTCGATGCGTAAGCTTGCCATTCTTTTAGCCGCCATGACCGCCCTATCGGTTACGGCTTGCAACACGGTCGCCGGCGCCGGGCGGGACGTGAGTGCGACGGGGCATGTCGTGACCCATGCGGCGGACGACGCTAAGCCGTAGGCATTTCTCGCCACGCGGGGAGCTGAAATCTTGCCCCGATAGTCCACCATTTTCCGCCTTCCTCGGGCTTGCCCGAGGGAGACGGTAATGTGAGGAGAAGGAACTTAACGTTCCTTGCCTTCTCTTCATGTTTTCGAAACGCCCCGCAGGTCTTGCGGGGCGTTTTGCGTCGGGCCTCACACCCAGGGCTTCGCGGAACTAGGCGAGAGTGCTATCGACAAAGAAAATATTGAGGAGGACGTGAAATGGCCACCACAACACTCGCCTATCAGGCCCCATCCAAGCCGTGGAGTATGGGCATGGTGGTGACCGCGTCTGCGGCAGGCACTGCCTTCGAGTGGTACGACTTCTTCGTTTTTGCGCCTCTGGCCAGCATTTTAGCCAAGGTTTTCTTCACCGGATTGAACGATACCGCGGCCTATATCTTTGCGCTGGGATCGTTCGCGGTCGGGTTCGCCTTCCGCCCGGTCGGCGCGCTGATCTTTGGGCGCATCGGGGACCGAGTGGGGCGAAAAGGCGCCTTCATGATCACCATCGTCATGATGGGCGGCGCCACCTTCGCCATCGGCCTCCTGCCCAGCTACGGCAAGGTGGGCATCGCATCGCCGTTGCTGTTTATCCTGGCGCGGATCGTTCAGGGCATCGCGCTGGGCGGGGAATGGGGCGGCGCCGCCGTCTATATCGCCGAGCATTCGCCGGCGAACAAACGCGGCCAGATGACGAGCTGGATCGGCGCCTCAGCCGCTTTCGGCTTGCTGGCGGCCCTCATCGTCAGCCTGATCACCCGCACCCTGGTCGGCGAAGCGGCCTTTGCGGCGTGGGGCTGGCGGGTCCCCTTCCTGGTGTCGGTGCTGCTGCTGGCGGTTTCGGCGTGGTTTCGGATGAAGCTGTCGGAGAGCCCGACGTTCGAGCGGATGCGCGCGTCGGGTCACCGATCGGAGCGTCCCTACGTCGACGCCTTCTTGCGCTGGCCGAGCGCCAAGCTGGTTTTGATTGCGCTCTTCGGCATCATGATCGCCCAAGGCGCGGTCTGGTACAGCGTCTTCTTCTACGCTCAGGCCTTCCTTGAAAAGACGCTGAAGATGGCGCCGGACGCGGTGAACAGCGTCATGGTCGCGCTGGTGATCCTGTCGGCGCCGCTCTACATCTTTTTCGGCTGGCTGTCGGACCGGATCGGCCGCAAGCCGGTTATGGTCGGTGGCATGATCCTGTTTACACTGGCGGTCTGGCCGGGCTTTCACCTGCTGGCCAGCGCGGCCAATCCTGGGATGACGGTCGCCTCGGCGGCAGCGCCTGTCACCGTCGTCGCCGACCCGAACAACTGCTCGCTGCAATTCGATCCGGTAGGCAAGACCCAGTTCCGCACCGCCTGCGACATCTTGAAGAGCACCCTGACCGAGAGCGGCGTCGGCTATCGTAACGTCGTCGCCCCGGCCGGAACGATCGCTTACGCCACGGTCGGAACCGCTCGCGTCGCCTCAGCCGACGGTCGCGGCCTGTCCTCCGCCGCCTTGAAGGCGCTGAAAGGCCAGGTTTCCGGCAAGCTCAAGAGCGCGCTCTCGGCCGCCGGCTATCCCCTGAAGGCCAACCCCAAACAGACGAACAAAGTGGAGATTTTCGCGATCCTGTTCGTCCTGGCGATCGGAGCCACCGCCCTTTACGGCCCTCAGGCCGCCTGCCTGGTGGAGCTCTTCCCAACGCGGGTGCGCTACACCGCCTTGTCTTTGCCCTACCACATCGGCACGGGCTGGGTCGGCGGCTTCCTGCCGACGACGGCCTACGCCATGGCGGTGGGATCGGGAAACCTGTTTCAAGGCCTGTGGTTCCCTATCGTCGCCACCTCGATCGCCATCGTCACCGCGCTGTTGTTCCTGCCGGAAACGTTTAAGCGAAACCTGGATGCGGTGGCATAGGCGCGGCGCCTCACAAAAAGCGCGCGCGGAGCGCTGCGGGTTGGTCGCGGCGTAGCCAAGACAGCACGCCGCAGAGGGCGAAGAGCACCACGGCTCCGGCGGGGGTGCTGTGCAGCACAAAGAGGTGGGTCAGGATCGCGACGAACATCGTGAACCCGAGCCATAGCGCGCCCAGGGCTGCGAAGCCCGGCGTCAGCAAGGCGATCACGCCGACGATCTCAACGATAGCGGTGAGATAGCGGAACCCCTGCCCAAGCCCGATCTGGTGAAAGACATCCACCATCGTCGGCACGCCTGCCAACTTGGCGCTGGCGGCGGCGAAAAAGGCGGCGGAGAGGAGTAGCTGGATCGCCCAAGCCGCGATGTTGACCCTGCGGGGCGCGGGCTGGACGGATGAGACGGTCATTCAAATCTCCGGACATAGAGGCGTTGAAGGGAGACTGACACGGCCCGACGCATCATGATAGCCTATGTCGCTAGATAGGTCCCATCGGTCGGTCTTATATGTTGGACGGCTTCACCCTCGATCAGTTGCGGACTTTCATCGCGGCCGTCGATGAAGGCAGCTTCTCGGCTGCGGGCCGAAGGCTGGGGCGAGCGCAATCGGCGGTGAGCCAGACGCTGGCGACGCTGGAAGGCCAGCTGGGCGTGACGCTGTTCGACCGCGGCGGGCGTCTGCCGGTTCTGACCGAGCAGGGCCGGGCGCTGATCGCCGAGGCGCGCGTTGCCGCGGGCGCCATGGACCTGTTCAAGGCGCGCGCCAAGAGCCTGGCGGGGGGTTTGGAGGCGGAGCTGTCGGTCGTGGTCGACGTGATGCTCCCCATCGGTGTGCTGACCCAGGCGGTCGGCGCATTCCAGGCCAGGTTCCCTACCACCCCCCTGCGGCTCTATGTCGAGGCGCTGGGCGCAGTGTTGAAGCCGGTGCTGGACGGGCGCTGCGCGTTTGGCGTCATGGGCTCGCTCCCCACCGCCCCGCCTCAGGTCACCTTGGAGCGGCTGCTTGGCGTGCCCATGACCATGGTCGCCGCCTCACGGCACCCGCTGGCCGCGCACCCCGGCCCAATCCCATCCGATCGGTTGGCTCAGCATATCCAGCTCGTGCTGACCGATCGCTCGGACCTCTCGACCGGACGCGAGTTCGGCGTCATGTCGACCACGACTTGGCGCATCGCCGACCTTGGCGCCAAACACGCCTTCCTGCGCGCAGGGCTGGGCTGGGGCTCCATGCCGCTGAACGTGGTCGAGGCGGAGATCGCCGCGGGTGTGCTGGTGGCGCTAGAGTTCGAGGATGGGCCGCCAGCGGGTGGCTTCGTCATGCCCTTATCGGCCGCCTATCCCACCGCTACCCCCCCTGGCCCCGCCGGTCGCTGGCTGATAGACAGGCTCAAGCTGGAAGCGGTTGGCGAGGGCGATGCCTGAGCAGCTGTCGCCGCCCTACCCGCCCACATGCGCGATATTGTCTTCGGAATTGCGGTCGATGGCCTTGTTGTAGGGATCGACGCCGGCGAAGGCGGGGGCGCGGGCGACGGTGAAGTGGAAGGTCTGGGGGCCTGAATGGATGGGGACGTGTTCGAACAGGATGACATCCTTGGATGTAAAGTCCGCCCGGCCGGGCTCCTTGGCGAAGAGCCCGATATCGAAGGGCTCATCTAAGGGCGCGGGCGTCTCCTTGCCCTTGCCGTCGGCGTAGAGTTTGGCGCCGGACACCTCTAGCGTGACATCGTAGCGCCCATCGGGGCGGCGTTTGGACGTCGCCTTGACGGCCTTCAGATCGTACAGCGTGATCTTTTCGAACAGGTCGGCGATCAGCTGCTGCTTATCCGCCGGCGCCTCGGCGCGCAGGTCGGCGAGGAAGTCTGTCGTCGTCGGATAGGGCGCACCCTTGAAGGCGTAGCGCGCGATCAGCTTTTGCAGCGCGCGGTTGACCGGCGCCTCGCCCAGCTCGTCCTGAAGCCGGTACATGACCAGCGAGCCCTTGCGATAGTAGATGTAGGGCTGGTTCTCGACACGGTTGAGCGGCAGTTCCTCGATCGTTTCGCCACCGCGCGAGCGCAGGTAGCTGTCCAGCTCATACTTCAGGAATTTGCGAATCTGGTCGGGGCCATAGAGGTGCTTCATGGCCATCAGGGCGGAGTATTGGGCGAAGGTCTCGCTCAGCATAGCCCCGCCCTGCATGTTCGCGCCGATCACTTGGTGCGCCCACCACTGGTGGCCCAGCTCATGGGCGGTGACATAGGTGACCATGTCGATCTTGGCCTTATCGCGCGCATCGATGATGAAGCCGATGCCTTCGGAATAGGGGATGGTGTTGGCGAAGGACTGGGCGAACTGGGCGTAGTCCGGGAATTCCAGGATGCGGACTTGGCGGAATTGGTAGGGGCTGAAATTGGCCTGGTCGTAATCGAGCCCCACCTTCAGAGCCGCGATCATCCGCTTCACGTTCCAAGGGTGCTGGGGATCGTAATAGATCGCGAGATCGACGCCCTTGTAGGTCTCATGGCGCACGGCGTATTTGGCCGACTGCAACGAGAAGAACATGTTGATCGGCGCTTCGGTGCGAAACTCACTGATATGCCGGCCGCCGCCGACGCGGTCCGCGACGCGGTAGCCGGGCGCGATCGGTGTCTGATCGGCGACCGTGGAGATGGAAATGTCCGACGTTACCCAGTCGGCGTCCTTGCGCAGGCCGTTGAACTGGCGCGCCGCCTGGTCGTCTAGCTTGGGCATTCGCAGTTCCGGAGGTAGGCCGTACTTGCGCCGCTTCGCCCGATCCTCCAGCAAGCCCGACCGATCCATGCCCAGAAAGGGCGTCAGCTCGTTGTTGGTCAGGAATGTGCCGTTGTGCACGATCCGCGTTGTGTTGCCGGAGTTCTTAAAGCCATGCTGGCCGCGCCAGGTGGTGAAGGACAGCTTGCGGATTTCGCCCGGCGCCATCGGCGTGTCGAAGGCGAAGATACGATAATTGAACCGGTCGTAGGTCTTGAGCGGGCGGGCGCCATCGACCGAAAGGCTGCGCACGACGAGGTCGCGGTCGAAGCGGATATGTAAATCCCTGATCGGGGCCGAGGTCTTGTTCTGGAACGTATAGACGCCGCGCGCGATCGCGGCTGGCTGGTCCGGGTAGAGATCGACGGACAGCTTGACGTCGATGACCTTGGGCTGGGGGACCTTTTCGAACGGCAGCAGGGTCTTCTCGTAGTCCGCCGAATATCGCTCGTCGCCGAGCTCGGTGCGATAGGCGTTCCACACATTGGTGTTCAGGAAGATAAAGCCGCCGAGCCCCGCCGCGCCGACGACGCTCAAGGCCAGAAGTCCGCCTGCGGGTCCCGCCAACCGATGGGGCAGGCGCTTAAGCCTTGGCCACAGCGCGCCGCTGGGACCGCGCCGCCACAGCCCGTAGATCAGGACCGCCAGGCCTAAGGCGACGCTCGACCAGTAGGCGCGGAACCAGGCTCGGGCGACGCCGGCCAGGCCAAGGCCATTCATGTCCGACAGGGGCACGTCGGGGCCGGAACCATACTGATAGAGGTTATGCTCCCACCCCAGCTTGGACATGACGATCCGGGAAACGATGAAGAGCACCGCCAAGCCCCAGCCAATGAACTTGTGGGGCGCAAGCGTCTGAAAGAACACGGCCAAAACGGCCAGCAGGATGAAGTCCACCCCCTCGGGCAGCAGATACCAGCCGATATATTTGCCGAGCTCGAAATGGGCGTATCCCCTCAGCAGCTGCACCAAAACGCCGGTCAGAATGCTGACCCCAAGCATGGAGAACAGCACCAGCGATATGGCGGCGATCTTGGGCGTCACGAACACCCAATCCGGCACGGGCGTGACGTCGATCAGCTCGTCGGTCTTGCGGTCGCGCTCCCGCCAAACCAGCTCGCCGGCGTAGTAGATCGACACAATGATCGGGATAAACCCGAAGGCGTCCCGCGCGATCATGATCGTCTCCCGCGTCACGGGATAGATGTTGTCGCCGTACACGCTATCGGTGACCGTGAACCACAGGCCCGCGCCGGCATTGAAGACGCCCAGCGCCAGCAGCACGAAGAAGGCCGGGCTTTTGAACACCTGGGCCATGTCGAAGCGGGTGCGGGCGACGAACTGGGTCAAGAGAACCCGCGCGCCAAACGTCCGAGTCGGCTGGCTGGGCTGGGCCAAGGCGGTCGATCCGACCGGGGCGCCAGCTTGAAGCGCTTCACGCGCCGCATCGCGGCCGCGCACCTTTTTGGAGACGGGCTCGAACCGGAATAGTCCATAGGCGCTTGCGAGCAGCGCCACACCGATCCCTGTCCACAGCAGCCGGTTCCACAGCATGGGTCCCAAGAGCGGCGGCAGCAGGGTGTTGCGGTCGTTGGCGGTCCAATACCGTGTCGCGGCCCCGAAGGCGCCGATACCGAACGGCTCCAGATACGCTCTTAAGGTTTGGAACTCGGGCTTGGACGCGAGCGCGTTGGCGACAATGTAGAGAACTAAGAACGCCACCACCCCGACATAGCTCGCCATGATCGATCGCGTCGCGGCGGCGAGCGCAAAGAAGACCGCCGAGATGAAGAACAGGCTCGGCAGGGCGATAACGAAATAGGCGTAGAAGTAGTCCAGGGGGCGGAATGGGCCGACCTTTTCCGGGTCGAGCCACGGCATGGCCGAGCCCACCAGAACCGCCAGCGGCGGCGCCAGGAAGGCCAGGGCGACCGCAGCGCCTGCGCCCACGAACCGCCCATAGAGATAGTCGAACTTGGTGATCCGAGTCGCCCGGACGATCGGTCCAAAGCCGGTATCGTCGTCGCGCACCACCACATTGGCGACGAGCGCCGTCGAGAAGAACATGAAGAAAAGCGAGAAGATCAGGCAGACTTGCACGAGGGCGGCCGGCGAGTTGACGTGGACATTCGACGTGGCGCCGATCTGAATCGCGTCGGTCGTCACCGAACCGAAGGTGAGCAGGAAGACGATGATCGTAGACACCCAGAACACGGGCGCCTTGAGCTGATAACGCAGTTCGAACGTCGCGATCTTGCCGAACATGGAGCTTAGGCCGCCTTGGCGGCGGCGTGGCGCGCGCCGTACAGGGTGGAGAAGTAGACATCCTCCAGGCCGCCCGCGTGGGGCGCGAACCCGTCGCCTGGATCGGCGTCGGCGACGATATGAACCGCGGTGCGGCCGCCCGACAGCCGCGTGGAGATGACCGCGTGCCGCGCCCGCAGCTCCGCGACCTCGCTCTTATCCACCGTCTTGATCCAGATGCGCCCCTTAAGGTCGGCGGCGAGTTGGGCGGGCGCGCCCTGGCGCAGGATCCGCCCTCCGTCCATCACCGCCATGGTTTGACAGAGGTCGGATACATCCTCGACGATGTGAGTCGAGAGGATCACCACGACGGTCTCGCCGATCTCGGCCAGAAGGTTCAGGAAGCGGTTGCGCTCCTCGGGGTCCAGGCCCGCGGTCGGCTCGTCGACGACGATCAGCGAAGGGCCGCCGATCAGGGCCTGGGCGATGCCGAACCGCTGGCGCATACCGCCGGAAAAGCCGGCCAGAGCCTTGCGGCGCACACCGTAAAGATTGACCTGCTCCAAGAGCCGCTCGACCTCGGCTTTTCGCTCGGCGGCGTGGGCGAAGCCTTTCAACACCGCCATATGATCCAGCATGTCGTAGGCTGAGACCCGCGGATAGACGCCGAAATCCTGGGGCAGATAGCCCAGCGTGCGGCGCAGCGCCTCGGGATCGCGGATCACGTCGATGTCGTTGAAACGGATATGGCCGGAGGTCGGGGTTTGCAGCGTCGCGATGCAGCGCATAAGCGTCGATTTGCCGGCGCCATTAGGGCCCAGGAGTCCGAACATGCCGCGCGGCACCGCCAGGCTCACCCCACCTAGCGCGCGCACGCCATTGGGGTATTGGTGCACGAGATCGTCTATTTGCAGCATCGCCCGCCTCTTCCGCCCTTCCCGCAGGCTCCCCCCGGAAGCCGTAGACGATAGCTGCACGCCCTATGACGGGGCGGCAAGTGAAACCGGCGTCATCTATGTGCGGCGCCAAGCTTTGAGGACCCAATATGACCGACTACGCCGTCCCCCCGCTCCCGCCCACCTGCCTGCCGATCCTGGGCTCAGATACGCTGTTTCCCGTGCGGCGGGTGTTCTGCGTCGGCCGCAATTACGGCCTGCACGTCAAGGAGATGGGCGGCGATCCCAAGGACCAGCCGCCGCTCTTCTTCACCAAGCCCGCCGACGCCGTGGTGGCGCCGGGCGGCGACGTGCCGTATCCCTCGGCGACCAAGGACCTCCACCATGAGATCGAGCTGGTCGCGGCGCTGAAGGCCGGCGGCGCCGACCTTGCGCCCGAGGCGGCGATGGCCTCGATCTTCGGCTATGCGGCTGGCGTCGACTTGACCCGCCGCGACCTCCAGGGCGCCGCGAAGCTGGGCGGCCAACCTTGGGACTCTGGAAAGGCGTTCGACGCCTCAGCGCCCGTCGGCGCTATCCGCCCCGCCGACCAGGTCAAAGACCTCACCGGGTCGATCAGCCTCAAGGTCAACGGCGAAATGCGCCAGGACGGCCAGCTCAGCGATATGATCTGGTCGGTAGCCGAAGTGATAGCGCAGGCTTCCAAACTCTGGCGGCTGGAGCCCGGCGACCTGATCTTCACCGGCACCCCCAACGGCGTCGGCCCGCTGAACCGCGGCGATCGGGTGCGAGGTGAGATCGATGGGGTGGGCGAAGTCGCGTTTACGGTGAGCTAGGCTTGGCCCGAAAATCTATATCGCTATCGGCGGCCAGATAAGTGAAGGCGACCCAGGCGGCGACCGCCTTGTCCATGCGCTGGGGATCGACCTTGTCCAAGGTGTCGTCGGCGGAATGGTGGATATCGAAATAGTGGGTCCCGTCTTGTTGCAGAGACGCGAGCGGGACCTGGGCGCCCAGCGGTTCGATATCCTCGCCGCCGCCCCGCGCGGGCGCCCGATCGACATAGGCCGGCAGGGGTGCGATCGCCTCGGCGAGCATGGCGCCATAGGGCGTTTTCGCGGCCGCCCCAGGCAGGGCGACGCCATACACCGGTTCGGCCCCGAAATCGCACTCGGCGGCGACGACATAGTGGGACTGTTCGGCGGCGGAGCGCGCGGCCGCGAAGGCCGGGCCGGCGAAGTCGATCTCTTCCGCGCCAAATAAGGCCAGACGCACGGTTCGGCGCGGCGCCTGGGGCATATCCAGGATCAGCTTGGCGGCGGCCATGGTGATGGCGGCCCCGGCGCCGTCGTCGATGGCTCCCGTGCCTAAGTCCCACGAATCCAGATGGCCGCCGATCAGCACCACCTCGTCTGGCCGTTCGCGCCCGACGACATCGGCGACCACCGTATCGGCCGTGGCGCCGGGCTTGAACGTGGGCGTCAACACCAGATGCATACGCAGGGGCTGGCCCTTGAAGCTTGGATCGACGCTCAAGCGATCGAGCTGCTCGGCGTCGGGAACCGACAGGGCGCCCGCGGGGATGGGGGCCATGCCGGGGGGAAAGTCGGTGGCGCCGGTATGGGGCAGGCGACTGTCGCTGGTGGATAGGGTGCGGACCAGATAGGCGACCGCACCGCGCTTTTCCGCCTCGGCCGCGCCCATGAAGCGCATCACCGCCAGGGCGCCATAGCCCGAACCGTCCTGGGCGCGCACCATCGGCTGAGTGACGACGACGATCTTGCCCTTCAGGCTTCCGACCGGCTGGGCGAGCATGTCGGCGTAGGTGTGGAAGAGGGCCACAGGCGCCTCGATTCCCTCCGGCGGAGTCGCGCCGGCGTTGCCCAGCGAGGTCACCATCAGTTTCTGAGCCGATGGCGAGATCAGCTCCGCCCGTTCCTCGCCCCTAGTCCAGCCGGGCACAGGGAAGGTTTCGATATGCACGTTCTTGAAGCCCATGGCCTTCAGCCGCGCCACGGCCCACTGGGCGGCGCGATGCTCCTGCTCAGAGCCCGCCAGCCGCTCGCCGATCTCCGTCGTCAGGTCGCGCAGAAAGGGATAGGCGGCCGAGCCCTTCAGCGCCTGATCCCGCAGGGCGGCGGCGTTGGTCTGGAGTTGGACGGGATCTGGCGTCTGGGCCTGGGTGGCGCCGGCAGCGGCGAGCAGCGCGGCCGCGAGGGTTACCGTCTTGAAGGTCATCGGCGCTTCCTTGTCCAAATAACTGACGCGCCACACCGGCGGAGCCAGCGCCGTCTTGTCAAGCCGGGAGAACGTCCGCAAGCGCTTGCGCCGCTCGCTCGAGCACGCCAGCCCAGTCGCCAGGCTCCGCCTGCCGGAAAAGTCGTGCGCTGGGATACCAGGGTGTATCGTCCCGGTTCGACATCCAGCGCCAGTCGCAGGGCTTGGCGATCAGAAGCCAAAGCGGCCGGCCCAGCGCGCCCGCCAGATGTGCGACCGAGGTGTCGACGCTAATCACCAGATCGCAGATCGAGATCAGGGCGGCGGTGTCGGCGAAATCGGTCAACAGGTCCTCGACCCGCAACAGGTCCGGCGTCTGCTCAAGCCAGGCGAGGTCAGCCGTTGGCGCTTCCTTCTGCAGGCTGATCGTCTGAGCGCCGGTCTTCCGAGCGGCGGCGATCAGGGGGGCGAGCGTCTTTGCGGAGATCGACCGGTTGCGGTCGTTGCCGTGTGCGGCGCTGCCGGCCCACACCAGGCCGATCCGACGTCCCTGCGACGGTGGCAGGCGCGCTCGCCAAACGTCAGCGCGCCCCCTATCGGCGACCAGATAGGGCGACAGGGGAATAAACTGGTCCCCGCTTTCCCGGGGATGCGCGGGTGAGAGAGGAGCCCGCCGCTCTCCGAGCGCGAGCGGAAGGCTGAGGAGCGGGGTCTGGAGATCGCAGGGCGGAACCGGCTCGCCGACGCCGATCACCCGATCCACGCCCTCCAGCCCCGCCAAAAGGGTCTTCAGCGGCGGCTGCACCTCCAAGATCACGCGCGCGCCCAGCGCCTTTACGGCCGACGCGTAGCGGCAGAACTGCAGCGTATCGCCAAGCCCCTGCTCGGCGTGCAGCAAGATCGTCTGGCCGACCGGCGCTTGAGCCTCCGCCCCGCCCAGCCAGAGCGTCGCGTCGGGATAGGTGGGACCCGGCTCGCCCCTTCGCCGCCAGCGCGCCTCATGGCGCCGCCATCCCTCGCGCCAGCGACCTGCGCGCAGCAGGGCCAAGGCGCTGTTGAACTCCGCCTCGGCGAAGCCGGGATCGATGGCCAGGGCCGCGTCGAACTTGGCTAACGCCTCGTCCGTCCGGTATAGCCCGTCCAGGGCGAGGCCCGCGTTGTTGAGCGCCTGGAGATAGTGTGGCCGCAGCGCCAGCGCCCGCTCGTGGCTCTCCAGCGCCGCCTCGAACCGCCCCAGCGCCGCTAAGGCGAGCCCACGGGTGGTCAGGGCCTCCGGATGAGCCGGTTGTAGAGCTAAAGCGCGATCGGCGCTCTCCAAGGCGGCGTCGAGCTGGCCCATCCGACGCTGCGCCACGCTGAGATTGGCTTGCGCATCGGCATAGGCGGGGTCGCGCGCCAGCGCCGCGATGAAACTCTCGGCGGCTTGCGCCCACCGGTTCAGCTCGCCGAGCGCCAGGCCGCGATTGCTCCAATAGGCGGCGGAGTCGTCGGGACGGAGCGCCACCGCCCGATCGTAATCCGCCAGCGCCTCCGACCAGTATCCCAGGGCGCCGAGAACGCCGCCCCGATTGAAAAAGGCCGCCGCATAATCGGATCGACAGGCCACCGCCTGGCTGTAGCTGTCCAAGGCCTCGCCCAGTCGTCCCAGTCCCTCCAGCGCCACACCCCGATTGTTGTAGGCGTCAGCCCGTGGCGTCAGCGCCAGGGCCTCATCGTAACGCTCGATCGCCTCTGCGCTGCGGCTGAGCGCGTAAAGCCGGTCTCCCTGATAAAGACAGATGACGGCGAGCCACGCCGCGGCCATGCCGTGCTCCGCTGGCGCCCCCCCCAGCGCGCGGCGATAGAGCGCCTCGGCCTCCGCTTCCCGCCCGTGGATGTACGCTTGGTAGCCGGCGAGGGCGAGACTGGCGCCGTCCGCCTCGGTCACGCTCAGGCCACCTGTGCGGCCAGGGCCTCGATGCGCTGAGCCGCCTGATCCAGGGCCTGGGCCGCGCGAGCCTCGGCCCTGGCCTGATCCGATTGCAGACGCGCCAGTTCGGACTGCGCCTGGGCCAGGCGGGCCTTCAGATCGAGCACTTCGTCGGCGATCATCAGCGAGGACATCAGGAAGAGCCGCAAATCGCCAACCTGGCCGACGGCCGCCGCGACCTCTCGCACCTGGCGGTCAAACTGTCTGGCCAGCGACTCCACATGGGCCTCTTGCCCATTTTCGCAGCCGACCGCATAGGCGTTGCCATTGACCGTAACTGTTACCGTGGCCATCAGGCCGCCTCCTCGTTCAACCCTTCGCGGTCAGATGCGTCTCCGCCAGACATGGACATAGCCTCGTCCTCACCTAGCGCGGCGCGCACCTCCGCCGCCGCCCGACCTAGGGCCTTGGACGCCGCCGCCGCGGCCGACGCCAATTCGCCCTCGCGGACGCGCGCGGCGTCGAGCTCTGCCGCGAGACGCGCCCGGTCGCTTTCGAGCGCCGCATAGGCGGGGTCATTTTGCCGGAGCTCCATTACGGTCGAGCCCTTGGCTGCGCACGCCGCCTCCAATTGCTGCAGCGCGCGATCCAGCCGCTTGGTCGCCTCCACCAGCTCCCGCGGGGAAGCGGAGTCCCGCGATATCGGCTCGCGCATCTGGACCTCCGAATAATGCAGCCTTTGACTATAGGCTGCGTCGCGCGCCAGCCAAAGGCCACAACCGCGTCACCCGAGCCCTATTCGCACGATGGAGGGGGGCAAGGACTCCATGTCGCGCTCGCGATGAGGTCGCGCCGAGGATTGTGGGACGTCGCGGACCAGATCGCGACTTGCGTCTTTGCTTGAGCGCGCGCACACACCGGCCCGCCACGGCGCCTTTAGAAGACCACACGAGATACACATGCCCGCCGACGATCACATGCCGCTCGCGCCTTCCGAGGCCGATGCCGCCGCCGTTCCCTCTATCTCCACCTTGGCCAACGCGATCCGCGTGCTGGCCATGGATGCGGTCGAGCAGGCCACGTGCGGCCATCCGGGGATGCCCATGGGTATGGCGGATGTGGCGACGGTGCTCTTCACCAAGGCGCTGAAATACGATGCGGCGGCGCCCGATTGGGCGGACAGGGATCGGTTTGTACTGTCCAACGGCCACGGCTCGATGCTGCAGTATGCGCTTCTCTACCTGACGGGCGCGCCGGGCATGACGCTTGAGCAGCTCAAGGACTTCCGCCAATGGGGCTCCTTGACGCCGGGCCACCCCGAGTATCGGCATACGCCGGGCGTCGAGACGACCACCGGCCCGCTTGGCCAGGGCATTTCGACCGCCGTCGGCATGGCGATGGCTGAGCGCCACCTGAACGCGCGCTTTGGCGACGAGTTGGTCGATCATCGCACCTGGGCGATCTGCGGCGACGGTTGCCTGATGGAGGGGATCAGCCACGAGGCCATCGCCCTGGCCGGGCGGCTGAAGCTCAGCCGGCTATGCCTGTTGTGGGACGACAACGACATCACCATCGACGGCGCCGTCTCGCTGTCGGACGGTGTCGATCAGCTCTTAAGGTTCAAGGCGGCCGGCTGGGCGACCAAGCGGATCGATGGCCATGACTACGTCCAGATCGCTCGTGCGCTCCGCTGGGCCGTCCGCCAGGATCGCCCAATCCTAATCGCCTGCAAGACCAAGATCGGCAAGGGGGCGGCCACGTTGGAAGGTCACCACGATACCCACGGCAAGGCGCTGGGTAAGGCCGAAATCGCCGCGACGCGGGAGAAGCTCGGCTGGCCCCACGCTCCCTTCGTGATGCCCGACGCTATCGTCTCGGCCTGGCGCCGCGCCGGCCGGCGCGGCCGGGTCGCCCGGCGGGCCTGGACCCAACGGCTGAAGCAATCGCCTCACGCAGCCGCCTTCCATCGGGCCATGAGCGGCGACGTTCCCGCCGCTGCGCTGGCCGATCTGGACGCCCATATCGCCAAGCTGGTCGAGACCAAGCCGGCGCTGGCGACCCGCGCCGCCTCGGGCAAGGCGCTGGACGTCCTCTTCCCCGCCATCCCCGAACTCTTCGGCGGCTCGGCCGACCTGACCGGCTCGAACAACACCTTCGTCAAGGGAACGGCCGTGTTCGACGCGCCCAGCTATGCGGGGCGCTACGTCAACTACGGTATCCGAGAACACGCCATGGCGGCGGCGATGAACGGCTTGGCGCTCCACGGCGGCGTCATCCCCTATGGCGGCACCTTCCTGGTGTTCGCCGATTATTCTCGCCCCGCGATTCGCCTGGCGGCGCTGATGGGCGTGCGCGCGATCCATGTGCTGACCCACGATTCCATCGGTGTCGGCGAGGACGGGCCGACCCACCAGCCGGTCGAGCATCTGGCGTCGCTGCGAGCCATCCCCAATCTCTACGTCTTCCGCCCCGCGGACGCCGTGGAGGCGGCGGAATGCTGGGCGGCCGCGCTTGCGTTGAAGGCTAGCCCTTCGGCCCTGGCCCTGTCGCGCCAGGCTACACCCGCGGTGCGGATCGCGGCGACGGCGGAAAATCTGTCGGCCAAGGGCGCCTACGAACTGCGCGCAGCCGAGGGCGGCGAGGCGAAGGCCACCTTGTTCGGCACCGGCGCCGAGTTGGCTCTGGCGCTTGAGGCGCGCGATCGCCTCCAGGCCGAGGGTATCGCGACCCGCGTCGTCTCCGTCCCCTGCTGGGCGCTGTTCGAGGCGCAAAGCCTTAGCTATCGCCAGGCTGTGATCGGCGCGGCGCCGGTGCGGGTGGCGGTCGAGGCGGGCCTGCGGATGGGCTGGGATCGGTTCATCGGCGAGCACGGCGGCTTCGTCGGCATGACCGGCTTCGGCGCCAGCGCGCCGGCGTCCCGGCTCTATAAGGAGTTCGGGATTACGGTTGAGGCGGTGGTCGAGGCGGTCAAGGCGCGGCTCTGAGGCCACGGCTTTAGGGCTCAAAACTTGAGCGGAGGCGTTGTCTGGCGCCTAGGGTTGCGGCGCGGATGAGGCGAAGGCCCTAGAAATTCAGGGCGTCCTTCCAACTCTTGCCAAAGCTGTTTCGCGGCGAGGGATAAGCCGGCTCCGCAGGGGGCTGTTGCATTGGGCGCCGTGCGCACCTGCCGACGGCGCATGGAGCCCAAACGAGGAGCGCCAATATGTCTCGAGTTCGCCACGCGTCTTCGGTCGCCACGCCTGGGTGTGACGCTCCCCCGTTACAGCCCCGTCCTCGCGACAAGCCCGAGGACGGCGGAAATGGTGAAATGTGGGACGTCTTAGATATCCGTTCCTGCTGCGCCACCCTACGCCAACTGATCTGCGCGGTTACCGCTGCGATCTGCACCCTCGCGGTCGGCGCGGCCTCGGCGGCGCCCGTTCCTGCGCCGGGGTCGAACCTGATCGTCTACGACAACGACTTTTTTGGACCCGAAAGCGCCGACATCTTGCCCCTGATCGGCGACCCGAGCGTGAAGGTCTTAGGCTTCACCGTCGTGACCGGCGACGGCTGGCTGGATGAGGAGACCGCCGATATCCTGCGTTTCCTTGAGATCGCCAAGCGCACCGACATTCCCGTGGTCCGGGGCGCCCTATTCCCGCTTGTGAACTCCGAAGCGCGAACGCGCGCCTGGGAGCAAATGTATGGCAAGATTGTCTGGAAGGGCGCCTGGAACGCCGCCGGCCCGGACAACAGCTTTCATCCGACCGACCCTTACTTGATCCCGCCGAGCCCCCTAGGTCCGCCTAAAACCAAGGCGGCGCCAGGGACGGCGGCGGCGTTCTTGATCGATCAGGTGCATCGCCACCCCCATCAGGTCACCGTTCTGGCGGCCGGACCCTTGACCAATATCGCGCTCGCCATCCGGCTGGACCCAGAGTTCGCGAGCCTCGCCAAACAACTCATCTTTATGGGCGGCTTCGTCGATACCAATCTTCAGCAAGTGACCGGCAGCGCCAATTTCGCCACCGACTTCAACATCTGGTTCGACCCCGAAGCCGCCGATATCGTGCTGACCGCGCCCTGGGCGAAGATCACCTCGGTGGGCAGCGTCAGCAACGCCGTCGTCTACACGCCGGCGCTCGGCGCGCGCCTCGCCGCTAAGGCGACGCCAGTGACCCAAGCGGTGGTAAAATATTCACAAGCTCTGCCGCTTTGGGACCAGATCACGACCGCCATCGCCGCCGACCCCGGTATCGTGACCGGCGAGGTCCAGGCCTATATGGACGTCGATACCGACCGCGGCATGTACCATGGCGTGACCCATGTCTGGCCGGACGCCACGACGCCGCATTTGGGCGAGCAGAAGGTCCATATCGTCACCGCAATCGATACGAAGCGGTTCGTGGACGATTTCGTCCGCGACGCCCAGTTTCCTGTTCCAGCGGATCGGCCTTAAGTGCGAAGGGAGCGTGTGGAGCGGAGCCGTAAGGGGATGGCGGGCATGTGTCGCATGTTGAATCGCATCGCAATAGCCGCGGTGCTCATTTGCGCAGCGGCGCTGTCGTCCGCGGCGCCCGCTTCGTCCGCCGCCGCGCCGGATGCAGACGCCAAGACCGCGCGCTATTTCGAGTCCGTCCGCCAGCAGCCTGTGCCGCTCGCCATGTTCTTGCAGCGGATGCCAAAGGGCGGCGACCTGCACAACCACTTGTCGGGCGCCATCTATGCCGAAAGCATGATTGGCTGGGCCGACCAGGACGGTCTGTGCGTACGGCTGGCCGATATGAGCCTCTCAAAGCCCCCTTGCGATTCGAGCGACGGCCTGCCCCCTGTGGCGCAAGCGCTCAAAGACCCCGACGTCTACCACGATCTCGTCGACGCCTTTTCGATGCGCGATTTCGTGGCGCGGGACGGGGTATCTGGCCACGATCAGTTCTTCGCCACCTTCGCGCGCTTCGATCCGGCCACGAAAACCCACGCCGCCGACATGATCGCCGAGGCCGCGAACCGCGCCGCGGCCGACCGCCTCGACTATCTGGAGCTGATGGACTCACCCGGCATGGCGCAAGCCCGCGCCCTAGCCGCCTCTATGCCGTGGACGGAGGATTTCGAGTCCGCCTTCGCAAAGTTGGCGCCGGGCGTCGCGCCCCTGGTCGCTGAGGTGTCCAAAGACCTGGATGCGACTGAAGCCGAGGTGAAAAGTCGCCTGCGCTGCGGCACAGCGGCGGCTCAGCCGGGCTGTGCGGTGACGATCCGCTTCATCGCTCAGGTCATCCGCACCTTCCCGGCCGAGCAAGTGTTCGCCCAGGCCGAGTTCGGCTACGCCCTGGCTGCGGCCGACCCGCGCGTTGTCGGCGTTAATCTTGTGGCGCCCGAGGACGATCCGACCACCTTGCGCGATTACGATAAGCAGATGCGCCTCTTGGGCTATATGGGCCGGCGCTACCCCACCGTGCGACTATCGCTGCACGCCGGCGAACTGACGATGGGCCTCGTGCCGACCGCGGACCTGCGCAATCACATTCGAGAGGCCGTGGAGATCGCCGGGGCGCGGCGGATCGGCCACGGCGTCGACCTACGCTATGAGGACGATGCGCGGGCCTTGCTCCGCGAAATGGCGGCGAAGCGGGTGATGGTCGAGATCAACCTGACCAGCAACGACGTGATCCTGGGCGTCCGCGGCGCCGATCATCCGTTCGAGACCTATCTGCACGCCGGCGTGCCGGTCGCCCTGTCCACCGACGACGAAGGGGTGTCGCGGATCGACCTGACCCACGAGTTCACGCGCGCCGTCCTGACCTATGGGCTGAGTTATGCGCAACTCAAGACGCTCGCCCGCAATAGCCTGGAGTACGCTTTCTTGCCGGGTGAGAGTCTGTGGACCGGGGTCGCGCCCTACCGCGTGGCGCCCGCCTGCGCCGGCGTGGCGCTAGGCTCGGCATCGCCGCCCGGACCTTGCCAAGCGCTTTTGAAGGCGAGCCAGCGCGCGGCGATGCAGTGGCGACTTGAGGGTGAGTTCAAGGCGTTCGAGGCGACGGATTGGGGGCGGTGAGGCTTGCAACGCCACGCTCAAGGGGGACTAAAACCATGGCCACAGGTTGGATGACACGGGCGATCGCGGCGCTGGCGGCGGCTCTGCTCGTCACGGCCGCACGCGCCGAGGCCGCCAAGATCCCGGTGCGGGTGGTGGTGGTCACGACCTTCGAACTGGGCGCCGACACAGGCGATACGCCGGGCGAGTTTCAGACCTGGGTCGAGCGCTTGCCGCTGAAAGAGACGCTGCCCTTTCCGGCCGGCAATCACGCCCTGCGCTATAATCCGCAGAAAGAGGTGCTGGGCATTGTCACGGGCAGCGGCGCGATCAACGCCGCGGCGTCGATCATGGCGCTGGGCTCAGATCCCCGGTTCGACCTCACCAAGGCCTATTGGGTGGTGGCCGGCATCGCCGGGATCGACCCGAACACCGGCTCGGTCGGATCCGCCGCCTGGGCCGAGTGGGTGGTGGACCGCGACCTGACCCATGAGATCGACGCCCGCGAAATCCCCGCGGGCTGGACCACAGGCCTCGTCCCCCTGACCCGCAGCCGCCCCTTCCAGCCGCCCGTGCCTGCGCCGGGCATCTTCAGCCCCAACGCCTACCATCTCGATTCCGGTCTGGTGGACTGGGCCTATCGGCTGACGGCCAGGACGCCGCTGGACGATAGCGCCGACCTGAAGGCCATCCGCGCCGCCTACGCCGCGCATCCGGCGGCGCTCGCCCCGCCCCATGTGATGAAGGGCGACGAGATTTCCGCCAGCGTCTGGTGGGTCGGCTGGCGTATGAACAAGGCGGCGGAAGCGTGGATGACCTATTGGACGAAGGGCAGGGGCGTCGCCGTCACGACGGCGATGGAGGATTGCGGCGTGCTGCGGTCGCTGCAGATGCTGTCGAAGGCCGGTCTGGTGGACGACCGTCGGGTGCTGGTGCTGCGGACAGCCTCCAACTATTCCGCGCCCGGCGCGGGCCAAACCGCGGCGGGCCTTATCGCAGCGGAGTCGTCGGATAACAGCGCCACGCACCTTTCGGCCTTCCTGCCTTCGCTGGAGGCAGCCTATCGGGTCGGCAGCCCTGTCGTGAACGCGCTCTCCGGCCGCTGGGAGCTCTACGCCGACCACCCGCCGGGCAGGTAGGGCCTGGATTCAATTGCCGACTGGCTTTTCCGATTTGGGCAGGGCGACGAAGGGTAGGGTGGGGGTGAAGGCTGTGGTGTAGGCGGCGTGGTAGTCTAGCGTCTTGGGGTAGACGCCAAGGGCGACCGCCGTGTCGAAGAAGCGCTTCCAGCCCGCGTCCGTCATGGCGCCCACGCCCCCTGTTTTGGCGTCCCCGGAGGTTACCAGACCGTACTGGCGCATCTTGGCGCGGGCGTTGGACAGCACATCCTCTGTCATGTCGGAGTTGGCCTTGAGGATCAGGGCGTCGGCGGGGCTCGGATCGCCCTCCAGATACTGCTTCCAGCCCACAGCGCTGGCCTCGACGAAGGCCTGGACCGCGCGGGCGTTGCTGGCGATCAGCCGGTCGGGCGCCAGCACCATCGTGGCGTAGCCGGGGTAGCCATTGTCAGCCAGCAGAAACACCGCGGGGCTGACGCCGGTCGCCTTCTGGATCGTATAGGGCTCCGAGGTGACATACCCTTCCTGCACAGCGCGCGGATCGGCCAGGAAGGGCGCCGGATCGAAGGTGTACTTCCGTATCTGGGCGTCTGTGAAGCCGTACTTAGCCTTGAGCCAGGGCCAGAACGAAGTGATCGCCGCATCGGAAATCAGGATCGGATGGCCCTTCATGTCGGCCAAAGACGCGATCCCGCCGTTCGCGTGGGCCATCAGAACCTGGGGATCTTTCTGGAACGCGGCCATGACCGCGCGCACCGGAACATGCTCCGCCGCCAGGTTCAAGACGCCGAAACTGTTGGAGCCAATGCCAAGATCGGCGGCGCCCGTCGCCAGCAACTCCGGCACGTTCGAGCCCGAGTCGCCGGGGATGATGGTGACGTTCAGTCCCCGCCTCGCGTATTCGCCGGTGGCGAGCGCCTCATAGAAGCCGCCTTGCTCGGCCTCAGGGCGCCAGTCGGTGGCGAAGCGGATCGACGTCGAGCCCGCTTTGGCGGCGGCCTTGTCATGGGGGTGGGGCTTCGAACAACCGGCGGCGGCCAGCAAGGCCACCCCCACCAGCACGAGGGCGCGGCGAGTCAGGTGGGCTCGGGTCATGGGGCTCCGGGGTCTCGGCGAACGGTCCCTTGGTCATAGCCAAGCCCGGCGTCGCCGTACAGATTTGATCCTTTGGCGGATCGGCAGGCCAAGCGGTGAGGCTCGATCTCGACCCTAATCTTTCAGCTTCCGGGTAATGGTTTCCAAGTCCGTCGCCAGCCCGGCCTCGGTCGCTTTTAGCTCCTCGATCCGCTTCACAGCGTGCAGAACGGTGGTGTGGTCGCGGCCGCCGAAGCGCCGGCCGATATCGGGATAGGAGCGGGTGGTCAGTTGTTTGGCCAGATACATGGCCACATGGCGCGGCCGTGCGACGGCGCGGGTGCGGCGTTCGCTCAACAGATCCGCCTGCTTCAAATTGAAGTAGTCGGCCACCACTTTCTGGATTTCGTCCACCGTGATGCGCTTTTCCCCGCCGCGCATATGCGGTCGCAAGAAGCTCTGAGCCTCGTCCAGGGTCAGCGTGGACAGCCGCTCGCCGGCCCGCGCCGCCAGGGTGTTCAGCGCCCCTTCCAGTTCGCGCACGGAGTCGCTGAAACGGTCCGACAGGAAGTGCATCACATCGCCGCGCGCATGACCCTCGATCCCCAGATCGTGCGACAGCAGCGCCAGCTTGCGTTCCAAAATGCCCAGGCGCAGGGATTTGTCGGCCGCCTCGATCCCGCAGACCAGCCCGGCGCCCAAGTGGGAGCGCAGGCGCCCGTCCAGTTCGGCCAGGGCGTTGGCCGGTCGATCCGAGGAGAACACCACGCGCCGCCCCTCGCTCATCAGGGCCGCTAGGGTATGAAACAGCTCTTCCTCAGACGTTCGCTTCCCGCCGATGAATTGAACGTCGTCGACCAATAGAAGGTCCGCCGTGCGGAGGTCGTCCTTGAAACCCGGCGCCGCGCGATCCATCAGCGCCTTGACGAAGGTAGATGTGAAGCGTTCCGCCGTCAGGTAGACGATCTTCTTCTCGGGGCGTTGGCGAGCGGCTTCCCAGGCGATCGCATTCAAAAGGTGAGTTTTTCCAAAGCCATAGGGCCCGTGGAAAAAGACGGGATTGAAACAGCCGTCAGACCATGCCGCCACGCGCTTGGCGACCAGGACTGCGAACTCATTTGAGGGGCCGGTCACGAAGGTGTCGAAGGTAAAGCGCTCCTGCAGGCCAGCGATGCGCGCTGGCGCCTTGGCGCCGTCGAACACAACCTCAACGTTAAGCGCAACGCCCGCCGGCGACGTTGTGGCCGCCGCACCGGTCGGCGCCTTGTCCACAGGGGCGTCTGCGGCCTCCGGGACGACAGAGAGATTGGCGCGTGACGACATGTCGTCCTCGCCGTCCTCGCCTTCGAACTCCAGCCGACACTTCAGGTCCAGAACCCGCCGTTCAGGATCGTTCTGGGTCCAGAGCTCTCCGATCCGTCGCCATGCGTAACGCCGGATCCAATCGCGGGCCAGACCCGTCGGCGTCACGACCACAAGGGCGCCGCCTCGGCTCCGCTTCAGCCGCGCCGGCGCGATCCAGGAGCCGAACTTATCCTCACCCAGTTCCCCCTTGAGTATAGCGCACGCCGCCGACCAAGCCTTGGTCGCTAAGCTCGCAGTATCACGGTCCGTTGCGGTCTTGTCGCTATGGTCCGTGGCCATCGCCCCCACGAAAACGTTCATACAGCCGCACCCTTCCAAAATCACCAGCCCGACGTCGCCACATCGAGCCGATCTAAAGCACACACGTCCGCTTCGCCGGAGCCTGTGAAGCTCCGCCGCGAAGATCGAAACGAATTAAGAAATTGATCTGAGGCCCACACAGTAGCTGTGCGACAGGGGAGATCAACGGGGATTATTGGGCGCCGAAGGCGGATAAAATCGTTGACTCGCGCAAGACCCTCATCGGGCAAGGGAAACTCAAATTAAGGGGGGGCTGCGCACATTGTCGCGTCTGCAGTTCGTCCGCGCACAGCAAAAAAGCCGTACGCGATGTATTCGCTTACGGCTTTGAAAATACTCTGGAAGTTTTGATTACTAGGCGGTAGCCAATTTCTTCAGACGTGCAGCGAGGCGTGAAACCTTACGCGATCCCGTATTCCGATGAACGACGCCCTTGGACACGGCGCGCATCAGTTCGGATTGCGCTTCCACAAAAGCCGCCTTGGCCGCCGTCGCGTCGCCGGACGTCACGGCCTCTTCAAATTTGCGCAGAAATGTACGAACGCGCGACCGACGATTACGGTTCACTGCGGTGCGACGTTCAATCTTGCGGACCGCCTTCTTGGCGCCCGGCGTATTGGCCATGATGACAACCTAATTTCGGTGGGCGACGGCCATCGACATGAAACATGCCGAGCCGAGGCGCTTAAACGGAGGCGGGCTTGTACCCAAAGCGTGGGGCCGCGTCAACGCTGGATGAACGAAAGAAGGTTTCACGCGAAGACGCTCAGACGCGAAGAAGAGACCTAATACCCGCCACGTGGATAGCATAATGCGGCTCAGCTCGCCTAGACGGCCAGCTTCGCCAGGTTGGCGCGCCGGATCGCTGCACCCTCGGCGTCGTAGAGAAAAGGAACGAAAGCGTAGCGCACGCCGCGCGTGACCGCCGTGGCCTCGTGCAACAGGTTGCAGCCGAATACGACGGCGCCGCCGGTTGGAGGTTTGTAAAGACGCCGGCCGAACTCTGGAAACCGCAGGTCGCCGCCGTCGTAATCCTCGCTATTCAGATTTAGGGTGACGGCGAAACGGCGATGGGCCGTGCCGAGCGTCGCGTCGTCGCGGTGGGCGCTGAAAAACCCGCTGTCGGCGCTGTCGTAACAGGTGACGAGATAGCGTTCGATCTCGCTCGCCTGCCAGCCCCAAGCGCGTTTGATAAGCGGGAAAAGCCGCAGCTCGAGGCGCAACCGGACGGCGGCGCGCAGGTCGGCGTCCTCAAGTGTTGCGTCTGTCCTGCGCTTAAGCGCAGGGTTGAGACGGGTGACCGTCACGCCGTCCTGATCGGCGGCGAAGCCGGACGGCGTTCCGCCTTGGCGCCGATAATAGGCGATCAGGTCCGCACACAGCTCGCGCTCCAGGATGCGCGGCGCGAGCAGCACCGGGGCGAACCCGTCCTCCGACGCCGGCCTTTGGCGCGCCGCCTCCAGCTCCAGCGCTAGGCGATCGAGGATGAGGGGCGTGTCCTCGATCGGTTCGGCCATGACGATGCGCAGCATGGGGTCGATCAGGAACGCGGCCGGCCGCAACGTCGCGCCGTCGTTCAGGCCATACAGTCGGCTGATAGCGTGTTCATAGTCCCAGAAATAGCGGATGCCCGGGGGGGAGTTGCGTAAGCCCCGCTGGATACGATCCGCCCGGTCGGCGCTGACCCCGAAGAAACAGGCGTTGACGTCGTCGAACAACGCGCGGCGGCCAAGTATCGCGGCATGGGCCTTGGCGCAGGCCTCCAGGCCTAAGGTCGCAAACACCATGAGCACGATCCATCGGCCGCCCGCGACATCGAAACCGTATCGATCCACGCCGTCGGTCGCCGCGACGAACAGCGGAGCCGGCTCGCCGAACTGCGGCGGCGCAACGGGGGCGTTGGGGCTCATATCGTCCAGTGTCAGGGGCCGAGATAAATAGAAGGTGAAGGGCGGGGGCGGCGACCGGCGATCAGGGCATGTGCGACGGCCGCGCGCCCGGTGCGCAGGACGCGAACCTGTCGGCGGGCATGAAGATGACATAGTCCGGCTTGACCCTATCGAACACGTTCCAGTCGAACCGGCACCACTGATGGTGAATCCAGGCGATCTTGCCGACGTGAGCCGCGAAATAGGGCGGCATGAAATCTTGGGCGTAGGAGTCGCCGATAATGAGGACGGTCGGGCCGGGATGGCCTGTAGTGGAGAGGGCGTTAGATTGACCTGGACCGTCGTCGAGACCGTCTATGATCGACTCGCGCAAGGACTGTCTCTGAGCCGTCAGGTCCGGCGCCGCCATGGTTTCGGTGGGTAGCTCGGTTGCGCCGGACATATGCTGGAGGTCGGCGAAGTTTTCCGGAACCTCTCGCCAGTGCAGGCTGCCGGGCGGCGTGATCCAGTCCGGCCGTCCCAGGCCCTCGACGAGAGCATTGTAGGCGATGAGAGCGCCCTTGTCGGTCCAGTGCGTATCGTAGTGGTAATAGATCGAACCGCCGGGTTTGGCCGCCGTCAGCGCCGGCCTGAGATCGACGGTCTTGACGCCGCAGGCGCGTGTTTGGGCGAAGAGCAGATCGGCTTCGCTTGGAGCGCCGTGGGGAACCCAGTTTGGCAGGTCTTCTGCGTAGATGACGGCCGAGCTTGGGGCCATGGAGAAGACCAGCGGGACGGACCGTGCAGCGAGTTGGGTATGGAGCGCGCAGATCAGCGCGCTGTAGGCGTTGACCGCAGCGGGGCGCGCGTCTGCGCCGGTGACGATCAACAGGTTTTGGCGCAGGAACAGCCGATCCGCCTTGCCCCGCAGCACCTCTCCGCCATCGATCTGGCCGCCGAGGCGCCAATGGAGTTGGTTGTCGGCTGAGATCAGGAGCCGGCGAAAGGCGAAGTGGTCGCCCAAATAAGCATTCACGGCGCGGGGAAACGTCAGCCAGGCGGCGAGAGAGCGCGGCCGAGTGGGCGCTGGGGCCAGCATACGGTTCTCCGCGTCAGACCTGGACTGGACTCGGGCGAACAGCATTCCAACAGAAGGAACGAGCAGGACGGCGAGGACGAGGGGCGCAAGCCAGCGACGCCAAGCGGGAAGAAGAGCCGTCATGGTCGGGCTAGAACCTGAAGTAGAGGAAGGGGCTGAAGGCGCCGCCGCTGACCTGCAAGAGGCTCAAACCCAGCATCGCCGCCGTGACGCCCCAATCGGCGAGCGGGCGCAGCAGGCCTTTGGATTGCGCCTTGGGGCCGTCTAGGAAGGCCAAGGCTGCGGGCGCCAAGGTGTGGGGCGCCAGCGTTTCCAAGCCTTCTGCATCGTCCACCTCCGTGGTCATGGCGCGATGACGGTTGCGGCGGCCCAGGGGATCGAGGGCCAAAACGGCGGCTATCGCTAGGATCGCGACCTCCGCCGGCTGGAGCGCCTCCGCCAGGGCCGGCCCCATCCCGCCCGCGCCGTTCAGGCCGACCATTCCGCGCCAGACGTCGAGCGCTCGGGCGAGGTCGGATGAGCGAAACAACACCCAGCCGAACACGATGGCCAAGGCGGCGTAGGCCCAGGCCGCGGGCGCTGGTAGACGTCTGAGCCGCTCGGACAGACCTGCGCGCTCGATCACCAGAAAGCCCCCATGCCACGCGCCCCACAACACGAAGGTCCAACTCGCCCCATGCCATAGACCGCAGAGCAGGAAGACGATGACCAGGTTGCGATAGGTTTGCAGGTGCGAGCCGCGATTGCCGCCGAGCGGGATGTATAGATAGTCGCGAAACCAGCTCGACAGGGTGATATGCCAGCGCCGCCAGAACTCGGTGATGGATTGAGACTGATAGGGCATGTTGAAATTTCGGGGCAGGCTGAATCCAAACACAAGTCCAAGACCGATGGCCATGTTGGAATAGCCGGCGAAGTCGAAATAGATTTGCAAGCTATAAGCCAGGGTCCCGGTCCAGGCATCCAAGAGCGCCGGGCGCGGGGTGTGATCGAACACGGCGTTGGGCAGGGCCGAGATCATGTCGGCGATCAGGACCTTTTGCGCCAGGCCGATCACGAACATCCGCATACCCGCCGAGGCGCGGCCCAGACTGTGGCGGCGTCTACGGATTTGGCTGGCGATCGTCTTGTAGCGCACGATCGGTCCCGCCACGAGCTGGGGGAACAGGGCGATGTAAAGCCCTACCTCCCAAAGCCTTCGATTGGCCGGAAAGCGCCGTCGATAGACGTCGATCAGATACGACAGGCAGTGGAAGGTGAAGAAAGATATGCCGAGCGGCAGCGGAAGCCCCGGCGCCAACAGCCTCAAGCCCAGAGGCTGGGTCGCCTTCGCCAATGTCAGCACTGCAAAATCGGAATATTTGAATAGACCAAGTACCCCGAGATCGACCGCCATGGCGATCGCCAGCGCTATCTGTCGCAGACGTCCTGATAGCCGATCCATAATCCAGGCGGCCATGAAGTTGAAGAGTATAACGCCGATCATCACGACGACGAAGACGGGCTCACCCCACGCATAGAAGAGAAGGGACAGGACCAGAAGAACGAGGTTCTTCAGCAGGATTTTGGGGGTCAAAAAATAGAGGGCTATAGCCGCTGGAAAAAAGAAAAACAGGAACGCGATCGACGAAAATAGCAACTGTTACGCTCCGGCTGCCCCACGCCCGAATGGCACAGCCGAACGCAAGGGACAATCCTGAGTCGCTCTCGGCGCGAGTCGGCGAGCGGGCGTCATCTAACCTTCACGCTAAAATGATTAACCTTTGGGCAAGGGTTGTTAAGCGCTCGCGAGGGGGATTGGGCTATGGCTGTTCTGACGGTTGACGAGGCGCCCGCACAGAGCGCGCTGCATCAAAGCAAGACGATCAATTTGGACGGCAAGGTGCATCCCACCGGGATCGCCGCCTTCGCCCTGTTCCTGGCGGCGGGCCTCGGTTACGCCATCTATGGCCTCGTCAGCGATCTTAGCACCTACGGCCACGGAGAGCCGCTCGCCATCGGGGCGCTGCTGCTGCTGGGCCTAGCCCTTTTGATCGCGCTCGGCTTCGAATTCGTCAACGGCTTCCACGATACCGCCAACGCCGTCGCGACCGTCATCTATACGCGCAGCCTGCCACCCCTGGCGGCTGTGGTCTGGTCGGGCTGTTTCAACTTCTTGGGCGTGCTGCTGTCCACAGGCGCTGTGGCCTATGGCATCGTCACCATGCTGCCGGTCGAGCTGATCTTGAACACGGGCAGCGCCGGCGGCTACGCCATGATCTTCGCCCTGTTGCTGGCGGCGGTGATCTGGAACCTCGGCACCTGGTATTTCGGCATTCCGAACAGCTCGTCCCACTCGCTGATCGGCTCAATCCTGGGCGTCGGTCTCGCCAACCAACTGCTATCTACCAAGACCGCGGCGTCGGGCGTGGATTGGGGCCAGGCGGGCAAGGTGATCCAGTCGCTGGCCTTCAGCCCCGTGTTCGGCTTCCTGCTGGCGCTGACATTGCTGCTTGTGATGAAGGCCTTGATCCGCATTCCCAAACTCTATGAGCCTGCGGACCCGACCAAGTCGCCGCCGCTCTGGATCCGCGGCCTCCTGATCCTGACCTGCACCAGCGTCTCGTTCGCCCATGGCAGCAACGACGGTCAGAAGGGCATGGGCATTATCATGCTGATCCTCATCGGCGTGGCGCCCACGGCCTACGCCCTCAACCGCACCATGAGCGACAAGGCGGCGCCGGCGTTCATCGCTCACGCCAACGCCGCGTCGAGCGTGCTCGCCGCACACGCCAACGGCGCCCCGCCGCCCGCCCTTTCGGTCGCCGCCGACACCGTCAGCTCTGCGCTGAAGTCGGGCGATCTCAATAAACCCCCGGTGTTCGCCGCCCTCTCGGTCGTCGCGTCCGATATCGGCGCCGAGGTCAAGAGCTACGGTTCGGTCCGCCAGGTTCCTGCGGCGCGGACACAGAACCTCAGGAACGAGATGTTCCTCACGTCCCAGGCGATTACCAAGCTGGGCAAGACGGCCGGCGTCTTCTCTGCGGCGGACGCTAAGCCGTTGAAGGACTTCACGGGCGGCCTGAACAACGGTACCCGCTTTATCCCGACCTGGGTGAAGGTGACCGTGGCCGTCGCCCTGGGGCTCGGCACCATGGTCGGCTGGAAGCGCATCGTCGTCACCGTGGGCGAGAAGATCGGTAAGGAGCACCTGAGCTACGGCCAGGGCGCGGCCGCCGAACTGGTCGCCGCTGTCTCGATCAGCGCAGCCGACATGTACGGTCTGCCGGTCTCCACGACCCATATCCTGTCGAGCGGCGTCGCGGGAACCATGGTGGCCAATGGGTCTGGGCTGCAGTGGGGCACGCTGCGCGATATCGGCCTGGCTTGGGTGTTGACCCTGCCCGCCGCCATCCTGATTTCCGGCACGCTCTACGCCATCTTCCGCACAATCTTCGGCGGGGTTTGATAGAGGGCGCGTTATCCTAGGAGCGCTTCGAGCGTGGCGTCGGCGTCCAGGTCGGCGTCCGCCACAACCAGGCGGCCACTCGCTAGCGTCAGACCGCTCGCCAAAACCTGTCGGCGTTTGGGGCAGAGGTCGAAGCAGCCGGCCTGAACGATCCGCACCTTGCCCCAGCCTTTGGTCGGGCCGAGGCGCTTGACAGCATCTTTCAGGATGGCGCGCACGCCGTTGGGCCCCAATCGGCCGTGTAGCTTCTTGGCGCATTTGGCGCACACGAAGATGGTCTGGGCTGCGGGCGCCTTGGCGAGCGCAACGCGTCCGAGGGTTTTCGGTGTTGGGTGTTGACCGCTCATGGCCTGGGCAACGCGTCGGCGGGCCCTTAGGATGCCGCCCTCAGTCCCACAGGTCGGCGACAGAGCCCTTGCGGTTCAACATCCGCGCCGCCCGCTTGACGACGCTCAGCACCCGCTCTGTGCGCCCCTCGGCGTCGTAGGCCAGGTGCGCGCGCGCCAGCCCCTCCAGCACGAAGCGGGCGAGGTCGCGACTGGCCTGGAAGCGGGGTCCGGCGCCGGCCTGGACCATTTCGAACATGTGTTCGGTCACTTGAGCCTTGTCGAACGCGGCCTGAGCGTCGCGTAGCCGCGCGCGTAGGCGATCATCGGTGCGGGCCGCGGCCTCAAGTTCGCCGAAAGCCACGAAGGCCGGCTCGTGCAGAAGCCGCCAATAGGAGTCGATCGCGTGATCGGTCCGGTCGGCGCCGCTGGGCATCTGATGAGCGATCCGCTCGAACGAGCGGGCGCGCTCATTCTGGATGAAGGGGATCGCCGCCTCCAGCAGGGCTTCGCGCGTGGGGAAATGGTACAGCATGGCGCCGCGCGTCAGGCCGGCGGCTTCGGCGATCACGGCGTTGGTGGCGGGGTGGTAGCCCTGCTCGGCGAACAGACGCATGGCGACGCCCAGAATGCGCGCCCGCGTCCGCCGCGACTTGGGGCTGTCGCCGGCCAGACGGGGGGTGTCGCCGGCCGCCTCTGCGTCGTCGTTCGCCTCCGATTCCCTCATAACTCTGTCTGGGGTCGCGTCCATCCGCCGTCTTCGCTGCACTGCAACATCGTCAACATAGGCCCTTGAGCCGTCTATGCCTAGAGCTGGATCGTCTCCCCGCGGCGCCATGTAACGCCCCGATCGTTATGAATGCGGCGTAAGGCTTATCGCCAGCCATCTTGCATCCTACCGGCCAACCGTTACCAAGAGAGACTACGATCGGGGACGTTACAGCGTGAAACACGTCACGGTCATGTGCGGCGAGATCGACGCTTTGAAGGTCTAATGCGGATTCTTTTGGCGACGGACGCCTGGGAGCCCCAGGTCAATGGCGTCGTGCGCACGTTGGCGCGGACGGTCGCGGAGTGCCGCGCGCTCGGTCATTCGGTCGAGGTGATCTCGCCCGATCAGTTCAAGACCGTGCCGATGCCGACCTATCCGGAAATCCGCTTGGCCATGGGCGCCTACGATCCCATCAAGGAGCGGTTCAAGGCGTTCGAGCCCGAGGCCATCCATATCGCCACAGAAGGCCCGATCGGGCTGGCGGCGCGGCGGGTGTGCCTGGATTGGAAACTGCCCTTCACCACCAGCTATCACACGCGCTTTCCTGAATACATCGCCAGCCGTGTCCCCATACCTGTGGCGGCGACCTATGCCTTTGTGCGCTGGTTCCATCAGCCGTCGGGGCGGGTGATGGTGGCGACGCCGACGATGCGCGACGAACTGCTGAAGCGCGGCTTTCGCAATCTCTCGCCTTGGTCGCGCGGTGTGGACACCGAGCAGTTCCATCCCGACCTCAGGGACGCCGCTTCGCCCAGAGTGATGGAGGGGCTCCCACGCCCGATTTTCGTCTATGTCGGACGGGTAGCGCCGGAAAAGAATATCGACGCTTTCCTCGCGCTGGATTTGCCCGGCGCCAAGGTGGTGGTCGGCGACGGGCCGGCGCGGGACGCCTTGCAGTTGAAGCATCCCGAGGTGGTGTTCGTCGGCTCCAAGTTCGGCGTCGAGCTGGCGGCCTACTACGCCCAAGCGGACGTCTCGGTCTTCCCGTCGCTCACCGACACCTTTGGCTTGGTGATCCTGGAGGCCATGGCGACCGGCACGCCGGTGGCCGCCTTCCCGGCGCCTGGCCCCATCGACCTTATTCCAGGATCGGGCGCTGGCGTCGTCGATGACGACCTGCGTCAAGCCTGCCTCGACTGCCTGAAGCTCGATCGCGCCGCCGTGCGCAAGTACGCGGAAGGCTTTTCGTGGCGCGCCTGCGCGGACGAGTTCATCTTGAACCTCCAGCCCTACCCAGAGCCGGAGAAGACCCGCTTCTGGCGCCGCCTCCGTCGCCTCGCGCGCCTCCGCCGCCGCGCCACACAGCCCCAGACGCCCGCGGATAAGGCGGCGCCTTAACGCGGCATAGCCGACACGCGAAAGGCCTCAGTTCGCAAAGGCGTCTGTTCGCGCTGCCGCGTCGTTCCGCGCTGAGATCGCGACAACGCTGAGCATTGGAAGACTGCAGTGCAGAAGGATCAGCCACCACAGGCTCTTTGTCAGGGCATAGGCTATGACGAAGAGGAAGGCTGAAATCAGGCTCCCGGCAAATTGCCGAAGGTTCTTGTACCCATGCGCAGCTCCGTAGGCCGCCGCAGCAACAACTATGCCGCCTATCAGTCCAATCTTGGGGGGCAGCGCCCAGAGCAGGTATCCCCTGTATAAGACCTCCCAGGCGCAGCCCGCCACAATGCAAAAGATCGAAAATACGATGAACTCCGATCTTGTTGTGGGGGTGAGCGCCTGAGCCTCCTTAATTTTCCCCTTCGTGCTCTTCATCTGGGCCGGCAGCGACAGAGTGAACCCCGCAAGCAGACAGGCGGCGAGACCCAGTCCGATCAGACCGCCCATCGATAGCGGGAAATCGAAGCCAAGGGCCGCGAGATGTCTTGAACCGGCTCTCCAATCGGCGGCCAGCAAAGCCAGCAAGCCAAACGCCATCGCGATAGATGACGCATAACGCCCAAGTTTTGACGCTGGAGGGCGGTTGCGCCCGTAAAGCGAACGCCCCAGCATAAAGGCAGGAACCAGGACGATCAGGCAGGTGGTCAGGACGTTATCCAGCAAGACAAACCTCAGCTTTGAGATGGGAACCCGAACAGCCTATACCAATCGTCTGAAATCATGACTCATGTTGAAGTCCGCGAGCGTAGCTGCGGCGTTTTCCGCGCTCCCGCGCGGCCCCTCCACCACCTTCGGTGGTCCCCCTCCCCATCGCTTCGCGATAGGGAGGATGAAGAGCGCACCGGTTTTCATCTCCCCTGTCGCGACGCGATGGGGGAGTACCGCGGAGCGGGGAGGGGGCCGCACGGCGAAGCCGGGCGGAACACGCGAAAGTCAGAACTTATGACGGCTGGTATTAGCCCTTTCTGGGATTCAGCCAAAGCCGCTCAAGCCTCGCCATCGCCTTGGGCGGCGGCGCGTTAAAACTGGCGCTGTTCGGTGCGCGTATTTCGAGACGCGGGCACACTCGCTCCTCAGCACGAATTTCAGCGAAGGCAACCCACCTTCGTCATAGTGAACGCACCCACCTTCGTTATCCTGAGGAACCCCGGCGGCGGCGCTTCCCACGATATCCGATCGCGGACGATTGTAGATTTACCTTGCGGCGACGCTTGGATCGCCACCTAAAAAAACTTGCGCCCTTTCGAAGCTTTTCTTTTGCAGCAAGTCACTGACTTAAAACGAAAAAATCCAAAAAATCCGCGACAAAAAATCCCCCCGCCCCCGATTGCCAAAATACGCTCTTTACAGGGGGGGCGGCTTTCCCTAAATGCGCAGTCCCGGCGGACCCGAGTCCCGCTCTTTTGAGCGCTGCTAACGCCGGTCTAGGTTCAACAATCATAGGGGTTTACGTGAGGTGGGAAACTACCATACGCCCCTGGACCTGGTCCGCGAGCGGTCCGTCGAACGTCCTGTCGCCCTTGTGCGGCCAGGCGTCGTGGCCGTAGCTGCGAACTGGTTTCAGGACAAGTTTCAAGGCGACGTTCTGTACGCCGTGAAGGCCAACCCGTCCGCGTGGGTCATTCAGACCCTGTGGGATAACGGGGTGCGCGCTTTCGACGTCGCGTCGATCCCAGAGATCGAGCTGGTCGCGTCCGTCGCGCCGGAGGCTCGGCTCGCGTTCATGCACCCGGTGAAAAGCCGGGCGGCGATCGCGCGCGCCTATCGTGAGTTTGGCGTTCGCACGTTCGCGCTGGATACCCACTGCGAGCTCCGGAAAATTCTGGAGGCGACGGGCCACGCGCGGGACCTTAACCTGATCGTGCGCATGGCGGTCTCGACCGACGGGGCGCAATACAGCCTGACCAACAAGTTCGGCGTCTCGGCCGAAGAGGCGCCGGCGCTCCTGCTCGCCGCCCGCCAGGCGACCGAGGAGCTGATGGGCGTCAGCTTCCACGTCGGGTCTCAGTGCATGAACCCCTATGCTTACCGCGCGGCCATGTCTCAAGTGTCGCGGGCTTTGGTGCGCGCGGGTGTGTTCGCCGATGTCGTGGATGTGGGCGGCGGCTTCCCGTCCGTTTATCCGGGCATGAGCCCACCCGACCTTCAGCTCTACATGGACGCAATCCATGAGGGGTTCGAGGAGATGATGGTTCACGAAACCACAGAGCTGTGGTGCGAACCCGGCCGGGCGCTAGTGGCTGAATCGTCGTCGATCCTCACCAAGGTCGAGCTGCGCAAGGGCGAGGCGCTGTATCTGAACGAGGGGTCTTACGGCTCCCTGTTCGATGCGACCCACTCCAAATGGCCGTTCCCGGTCAAGCTGGTTCGCGATGGCGAAGCGTCGAAAAAAGCCAAGCCGTTCGGGTTCTACGGCCCGACCTGCGACAGCATCGACTACATGCCGGGCCCGTTCTGGCTTCCGGAAGACGTGGGCGAGGGCGACTATGTCGAGATCGGCATGTTGGGCGCTTACGGCGTGGCGATGAATACCCGCTTCAACGGTTTCGGCGATACCGAGACCGTCGTGGTGGACGATGCGCCCATGGCCTCGATGTATGGCCTGACGCCTGAGGCGGCGCCCGCCGTCGCGGCGCGCCAGGACGCCGAGATCGTCAAGATGTCGTCACGCACGCGGCGTAAGCGTCGTCGGAAGTAGATTGCGTCCCCTTCCCCCTTTTATGGGGGAAGGGGCAGGGGATGGGGGTCTCGCACCGAGCGTGAAGACTAAAGCAAGGACGGCGCCTCTCGCGCTCTTTCTTGCATCGCTCGCGTCCAAACCCCCAACCCCTGCCCCTTCCCCCATAGGAGGGGGAAGGGGTTTCTAATCGCCGTCCCCGTCGCTCCGTCCGGGTCCGGCCTTTTTGCAAGACGGGCGCTCACCAAAGGGAAACCTGAACGATGAACGCTCCCGTCCATCCCGACTCCAACAAAAAAGCCGAGCTGCTCAGCCAGACGGTCGAGCATGTCGATATCACCACCTTCGACGGTCGTCCGGTGATCGACTATATGCGCCAGATGAGCTTCACCTCGCGCGATACTGCGCGGGCGGCCGATATCTTGACCATGGCCTACGAGGACAAGCCCTGCTCGGTCTGGCTGACCCTGGCGGGGTCGACGTCTGCGGCCGGCTGTATGCATGTCTATCGCGACATGGCGGCCAACAAGATGATCGACGCCGTGGTGGCCACGGGCGCCTCCATCGTCGACATGGACTTCTTCGAAGCGCTCGGCTTCAAACACTATCAGGCGAAGTCCGACGTCGACGACCGCGACCTGCGCGCCCTCTATATCGACCGCATCTACGATACCTACATCGACGAGGAAGAGCTCCAAAACTGCGACCACACGATCAAGGAGATCGTCGATGCGCTGGAGCCCCGGCCCTATTCCTCGCGCGAATTCATCTACGAGATGGGCAAGTGGCTGGCGGCCGGCGGCGCCAAGAAGCCGGGCTCGCTGATCCAGACGGCCTATGAACACGGCGTGCCGATCTTCTGCCCCGCCTTCACCGACAGCTCGGCCGGCTTTGGCCTGGTCAAGCACCAGATGGAGCGGATCAAGGCGGGTAAGCCTTACGTCACGATCGACTCGGTGGCCGACTTCCGCGAACTGACGGACATCAAGATCGCGGCCGGAACCACGGCGCTGTTCATGGTCGGCGGCGGCGTCCCGAAGAACTTTGCCCAAGACACCGTCGTTTGTGCGGAAATCTTAGGTCTGGAGGCCGAGATGCACAAATACGCCATCCAGATCACCGTCGCCGACGTGCGCGACGGCGCCTGTTCCTCGTCCACGCTCAAGGAAGCCTGCTCCTGGGGCAAGGTGGACGTGACCTACGAGCAGATGGTGTTCGCCGAAGCCACCACCGTCGTCCCGCTGATCGCGTCCGACGCCTACCACCGCGGCGCTTGGAAGGACCGCGAGGAGCGTCGCTGGGCGGATTTGTTCAAGAAGGGGTGAGGCGTGAGAGGCGGCTGAACTGCGGGCGCGCCTTCGTCTTCCGTTTCCCCCGGACTTGTTCCGGTGGGCCATGGCGCGACATTTCAGCCGCCGAATGGCTGTCGGAGTCCGCGCTGATTTGGCGCGATCATGAGCCCGTGCAGGGCGCGACGTGTGACAGCCATTTGGCAGCCGATGCGTCGCGCCATGGATGCCCGGAACAAGTCCGGGCAAGACGAGAGAGTGGGCGCTTTATGATCTGGGTCCCGGCTTTCAGCGGGATGAGCGGAGGAAATGGCCTATTTCAAGCGCTGGATGCCCTTGACTTAGGCGCCCGCGACCGCAAAACCGCACGCCACTAACGAAATCCGCTCGGAGAACAATAAGGTCATGGCCATTCGCGTCGCTATCAATGGGTTCGGCCGCATCGGCCGTCTCGTGCTGCGGTCCCTGGCTGAACACAAGCGCACCGATATCGAGGTCGTAGCGATCAACGACCTTGGTCCGGTAGCCACCAATGCGCACCTGATCAAGTACGACTCGACCCACCGCCGCTTTCCGGGCGAGGTCACCTTCGGCGACGACTGGCTGAACGTCGGCTTTGGCAAGATCAAGACCACCGCGATCCGAAACCCGGCCGACTTGCCCCACAAGGCGCTCGGCGTCGATATCGCCTTTGAGTGCACGGGTATCTTCACCGCCCGCGACAAGGCCTCGGCCCACCTCGACGCCGGCGCGCGGCGTGTGCTGATTTCGGCCCCTGGCGAAAAAGCCGACAAGACCGTCGTCTATGGCGTCAATCATGACGTGCTGACGGCAGACGATGTGATCGTCTCCAACGCGTCTTGCACCACCAACTGCCTGGCGCCGGTCGCCAAGGTGCTGCACGAGCTGTGCGGGATCGAGCGGGGCTATATGACGACGATCCATAGCTACACCAACGATCAGCCGTCCTTGGACCAGATGCATAAGGATCTCTACCGCGGACGCACCGCCGCTCAGAACATCATCCCGACCTCTACCGGCGCCGCCAAGGCCGTTGGGCTGGTGCTTCCCGAACTGCTCGGCAAGCTCGACGGCGCCTCGGTACGGGTGCCCACGCCCGACGTCAGCGTGATCGACTTCAAGATCGTGCCCAAGCGCGACGTGACCAAGGAAGAGATCAACGCGGCGATGACGGCGGCGGCGCACGGGCCCATGAAGGGCGTGTTGGCGGTGACGAACGAGCCGCTGGTCTCCAGCGACTTCATCCACGATCCCCACTCCTCTAACTTCGCCCTGCCCGAAACCCAGGTGATCGAGGGCAAGCTGGCGCGGGTCTTCAGCTGGTACGACAACGAGTGGGGCTTCTCCACCCGCATGGCCGACACCGCCATGGCGATGGCCAAGTTCCTTTAGGGCGATCATGACCCTCCGCACTCTTGACCAAGCTGGCGACCTCGCCGGCAAGCGCGCGCTCGTCCGCGTGGATTTCAACGTGCCGATGCAGGACGGCCGGATAGGCGACGACACGCGCCTGCGGGCCGCTTTACCGACGATCAAGGCCTTGTCCGCCCAGGGCGCTAAGGTGATCCTGCTGTCCCACTTCGACCGGCCGAAGGGCAAGGTTGTACCGTCCATGAGCCTTGAGCCCCTCGTCGAGCCCTTGTCGGCGCTGTTGGGCCGGCCTGTGGCGTTCGCCGCCGACTGCGTCGGGCCTCTGGCGGAAGCGGGCGTGGCCGCTTTGGCGCCCGGCGGCGTGATCCTGTTGGAGAACCTGCGCTTCCATGCCGGCGAAGAAGCGGACGATCCGGTATTTGCTGCCGAGCTCGCCAAGCTTGGCGATCTCTACATCGACGACGCCTTCTCCGCGGCCCATCGCGCCCACGCGTCCACGTCGGGCCTCGCCAAGCTTTTGCCCGCCTATGCAGGCCTGGCGATGGCGCGGGAGCTGGAGGCGCTCGATAAGGCTCTGGGCGCGCCGGTGCGGCCGGTGGTTGGGATCGTCGGCGGCTCCAAGGTCTCGACCAAGCTCGATCTCTTGAAGAACCTTGTCACCAAGCTCGACTACCTGGCCATCGGCGGCGGCATGGCCAACACCTTCCTGTACGCCCAGGGCCACTCGGTGGGCGCGTCCTTGTGCGAAAAGGACCTCAAGGCGACGGCGCAGGAGATCGTCGCGCTGGCTGTGGCGAACAACTGCACGCTATTGCTGCCTGTCGATGTGGTGGTGAGCGAGGAGCTGGCGCCTGGCGCTGCGCCCCTCACCCGCGGCCTGGACGAGGTCGGCGACGCCGAGCGCATCCTCGACGCCGGCCCCGCGACGGTCGCCAAGCTGAACGCCGTGATAGACACCGCCAAGACCCTGATCTGGAATGGGCCGCTGGGCGTGTTCGAGGTCCCGCCCTTCGACGCCGCCACGGTCGCGATTGCTCACCACGTGGCCGAGCGTGCCAAGAGCGGCGCCCTGGTCGCGGTTGGCGGCGGCGGCGACACGGTCTCCGCCCTGCATCACGCCGGCGTGGCCGACGACCTCACCTTCGTTTCGACGGCCGGCGGCGCCTTCCTGGAGTGGATGGAAGGCAAACCCTTGCCGGGCGTAGAGGTCTTGCACGGGTAAAAGAGACGACCGGCCGCATGGGGCGTCCAAATTTCGACTTGTGATCTGAGCGCCTGACCGGTTTAAGCTATGGCTCTGCACCGGAGAGCTTTCATGCCGGAAGACGGCTCTAACCTCATCGCTATGCGCCCCGCCAATTCCGCCAATGGATTCGACCTTCGTCGAGTCGGAACGCACCCAGATTACTGGTATCCGCTGGCCTGGTCGCAAGATCTGGCTCCCGGCAAACTTTTGGCCCGGCGGTTCGCCGGCGCCCCCATCGTCCTTTACCGCGGCAAGGGCGGCCGAGTATTCGCGCTCGAGGACCGTTGCGCCCACCGTCAGGTGCCCTTGAGCCAAGGGGTCGTGAACGGCGACGAGGTCAAGTGCGGCTATCATGGCTGGGCCTACAACAGCGCCGGCAAATGCGTGGACGTGCCCTACCTCGGCAGAGAGCGACTGCCCAACGGCGTGAAAAGCTATCCGACCCATGAGGTCGACGGACTGATTTTCTTTTTTCCCGGCGACCCGGCTCTGGCCGAGGCGCGCAGGCCGACCGCGCTCGGATCGTCAGCGGACAAGAGCTACAAGACCCGCCAACTGAACCGCGAGGTCGCGTGCCACTATACGTTCATGCACGAAAACCTGTTCGACATGAACCACCAGTTCCTGCACCGCAAGCAGATGGGCATGATCAAGGCCAAGTGCTTAGGCAAGCGCATGGGCGAGGATTGGGCGGAGGTCGATTACACCTTCAGCCGGACCGAGGGAAAGTCGAGCCTGGGCGAAAAGGTCATCGTCGATCTGGTGCGCACGCGGGGCGAGGCCAAAAAAGATTTCTCCGACCTGATGACCATCCGGACCGACTACCCCTATCAGCGGCTGAAAGTTTGGGTCGGTCGCGAAGTGGGGGAGGGGACGGAGCCCGTGCTCGACGTCTGGCTCGGCTATACGCCGCTGGATCGCGACCAGCGCACCAACCGGACCTTCGGCTATCTGTCGGTCAAGAAGCCGCCCGTGCCCGGCCTGATCCATATGGTCTGGCCGTTTGTGACCTGGTTCACGGAGCGGATCTTCACCGAGGACAAGGACGTGGTGGAGTTCGAGCAGAAGGCCCACGACGAGCAGGGCGGCGACTGGAACAATGAGGTGTTCCCGGCTATCCGCGATCTGCGCGGCGTGCTCGCGCGCTGCGGCGTGCCGATGGATCAAGACCCCTCCGCGCGGCGAACCTTCGCGGCGGAGTAGCCATTGGTTAGGCGCGAGCAAGTTCGCCAAGAATAAGTTGTCGGTATCGATAGCGTAGACACTCGACCTGCGGATGGACGTAAAGTGGAGAGGGGCGCAGCGCGTGAGCTTTACCCCCGACGAACTTGCCGCGGTCCAAACTAGCCTGATCGTCTCGACACGCGCCGTTGTGTTCGCACTGCCCTTGGCGGTGGCCATGGCCTGGGTTTTGGCGCGCAGTCGCTTCTTTGGCCGCACGGTGCTCGATCTCTTAGTCCATAGCCCCATGGTGCTGCCGCCCGTGCTGGTCGGCTATGGATTGCTTCTCGTGTTCGGCGTGCAGGGGCCGGTGGGCGGCTGGCTGTTGCGCAGCTTTCATGTCCGCCTGGTGTTCACCTCGACCGGCGCGTCTGTAGCCAGCGCCGTGATGGCCTTTCCCCTGATGGTGCGGTCGGCGCGCCTGTCTCTGGAGGGGATCGATCCTGCGATTGAGACGGCGGCGCGGTCGCTTGGCGCCGGCGTCTTCGACCGGATGGCGACCATTGTGCTCCCCTTGGCGGCGCCGGGCGTCGTGTCGGCGGCGATTGTGGGCTTTGCGGCCTGCCTTGGGGAGTTCGGCGCGGTGATCACCTTCGCCGCCAATGTGCCGGGCCAGACCCAGACCCTGCCCTTGGCGATCTACAGCGCACTACAGACCCCCGACGGCGACGCCACCGCGTTCAAGCTGGCGGGCGTCTCCTTCGCCCTGGCCATTGCGGCGTTGGCGCTCTCTGAGGTCGTGGCGCGGCGGGTCAGCCTTGCCCGATAGTCTCTTGAGGGGCGGGCTGGAGGTCGCCGTCGCCAAGCGTCTGGGCGACTTCTCGCTCGATGCGGCCTTCAGCGTCCCGGCGAAAGGCGTCACCGCCCTGTTCGGTCGCTCCGGCGCTGGCAAGAGCGCGACGCTTGGCGCCATAGCCGGCGCGGTGAGGCCGGATCGCGGTCGGATCGCGCTGGGCGACCGGGTCCTGTTCGACGGCGACCTCGGCATAGACGTGGCAATGGAGCGGCGCGCCATCGGCTGGGTGTTCCAGGATGCGCGGCTGTTCCCCCACCTCAGCGTACGCGCCAACCTCGATTACGGCGCTCGCCGGGCGCGAGGGCGCGACGCGGGCGTGCGGTTCGACGAGGTGTTGAGCGTCCTAGGGATCGAGCCGCTATTGGCGCGGCGGCCCGCGCGGCTGTCGGGCGGCGAGCGTCAGCGGGTGGCCATCGGTCGTGCGCTGCTCAGCCAGCCGTCGCTACTCCTGATGGATGAGCCCCTATCGGCCCTCGACGCGCCCCGCCGCACCGAAATTCTCCCCTTTCTGGCGCGCCTCAAGACCCGCTTCGCCCTGCCGATCCTCTATGTCACCCATTCCCTGGCTGAGGTCGTGCGCCTGGCGGACCAGCTAGTGGTGCTGGACGAGGGGCGAGTGGCGGCGCAAGGCGCGCTGGCCGACGTCCTGGCGAGGGCCGATCTGCCGCTATTATCGGGCCGCGCCGATGCGGCGGCGACGCTCGATGGGATCGTCGCGGAGCACCTGGGCGAGCGCGGTCTGAGCCGGCTTCGGATCGGCGAGGTCGATCTGTTCGCGCCCCGCCTGCACCAAGCGCTGGGCGAGCCCGTGCGCGCTGTCGTGCTGGCGCGCGACGTGCTGCTGGCCCGCGTGCGGCCCGAGGCCATCTCCGCCCGCAACATACTTGCCGGGCGGGTCGCCGGCTTGGCGTCGCGGCCGGATGGGTCGGTGATGGTGCGCGTGGCGCTGGACGGCGGCCCGGCGCTGCTATCGGCGATCACGGCGGATGCGGTGCAGTCGCTGGGCCTCGCGGTTGGCGAGCCGGTCTGGGCGATCCTGAAGTCCGTGGCGGTGGAAGGCGCCGCGCCGGGCGGGTTGTTGTCCCTGTTCGACGACTGAGCGCTTGGTCTCAACCCGGCCGCGGCGCGAACAGGATCAAGCCCGCGCCGCCAAGACAGATCAGGCCGCCGACCATCTCCCAACGGTCGGGCGTTCGCCCCTCGACCAGCCTCAACCACAGCAGCGAGGCGGTGATGTAGACCCCGCCATAGGCCGCATAGGCGCGCCCCGCCGTGGCGCTGTCGATCCGGGTCAGAAGCAGGGCGAACAGCACGAGCGCGGCGACGCCGGGTATGACGTAGACCGGCGAGCGCCCCTCCTTCAGCCAGAGCCAAAAGGAAAAGCAGCCCGCGATCTCGGCGAAGCCGGCGGCGATATAGATGGCGAGGGTGAGGACGTAGCGCAGGGTGGGTATCTCACAAGCCGGTCTAGGGGGGCGAAAAAGCGATTTCCCGAACGACGTTGTCATCGATATGGGATGCCTCAGCCCGTTGGGACGCTTCGATACCTCGCCTTCGCCGGACCCGCCATGCTGAGCCTCAAGACCATCCAATGGCGTTCTATCCGGGTGGGGCTGACGAAGGTCTTCGTCCTGTTCCTGGCGCTCGTCATGCTGCTGGGGTTTTTCGCCGTGGAGGAGCTGGGCGCCGTCAACAAAGTGTCCGCCGAGATCCGGGACCGTTGGCTGCAGAGTACACGGGTGCTGGGCGATCTGAACAACTACACCTCCGACGCCCGCGCCGCCGAAGCGAGCCGCCTGCTGGCGCGCGACGCCGCCCAGCGCGCGACCGTGGACCGCCAGATCGGCGACCTGAACCGCGCCATCGCCAGGTCCGACCGCGATTACCGCCGTATTGTCCACGATGGCGACGAGATGCAGCTCTACCGCCGCTTCGTCGCCGACTGGCAGGCCTATGGCCGAGTCGCCAACCGCGTGCTCGCCCTGTCTCGCCGCGGTTCGTCGCAGGACGCCGACGCCCTCTACATGAGCGGCTCGTTGCGCGCCTACAACGCCGCCAGCGACGCGCTGGGTGTCCTGACCAGCCGCACGGTCGCCCGCGCCGCCGGCGTCAATAACCAGGCTCTCGCCACCTACGCCACCGCCAGGGCGCTGATCCTCCTGGTGCTGGCGGCGGCGGGCGTCGGGCTGGTGGCCGCGATCAACTATATCGGGCGCCATATCACCACCCCTATCCTCAGCCTCGCCGCCGCCATGCGCGCCCTGGCCGCCAACGACATGAGCGCCGAGGTGGAGGGGGCGGAGCGGGAGGACGAGGTCGGCGAGATGGCGCGGGCTGTGGAGGTCTTCCGCAGCAACGCCATTGAGTTGGCGCATAGCCAGCGGGGATTGGTGCAGCAGGCGACCATGCTGGAGGAGCGGCTTGAGGCCGAGCAGGCGCTGACCGACTTGCAGCGTAACTTCGTCTCGATGGCGTCCCATGAATTCCGCACGCCGCTGACGATCATCGACGGCCATGCCCAGCGCTTGATCTCCACCGTGGAGTGGGCGTCGCCGGACGATGTGGCCGAACGGGCGGGCCGCATCCGCACGACGGTGCGCCAGATGACGCACCTCATCGAGCACCTGATGAGTACATCCAAGTTGCTCGACGGTAAGGTCGGCCTATACTTTCATCCCGCGCATATCGATATCTCTGAATTGATATCCGACGTTGTGAAAATTCATCGCGAGATATCGCCTAACGCGCACATCGTCGAGCCGGCGTGCACCCAGACATACGTTTTCGCCGACTATAAATTATTGTATCAGGCCGTCAGTAATTTGCTCTCCAACGCCATAAAATATTCTCCGGATGGTGGCGCAATCCAGGTCGGTGTCAATGTCGCCGGCGACCAGGTAGAGATTGTCATCGAGGATGAGGGCATCGGCGTTCCGGTCCCTGACCTCGATCGCGTGTTCGACCGCTACCACCGGGCGTCCAACGCCCATGGCGTCGTGGGCACGGGCATCGGACTGCACCTCGTGAAGATGGTGGCGGACCTGCATGGCGGCGCCGTCGCGGTCGAAAACCGAGACGCCCGAGGCGCGCGTTTTACGGTGCGCTTGCCTATAGCGGCCCGTTCATAGCTGCGCCTCGACCGGCGCCGGGTCCGAACGCGACTGAGAAAGATGAGGGCCGACGTCGGCCCTGGCCGCGGCGTCCAAGACGTCGCAGATCGTCGCCAAAAGTCCGCGGGCGTCTATGGGCTTGGTCTGCACGGCGTCGAAGCCCCGCGCGAGCAGAGCGTCGTCGCCGCCGAGGACATCGGCGGTCAGGGCGATGACAGGGATCGTCGCCAACCCGGCCTGTCCTGAGCGGATCTGCGCGACCGCTTCGCCGCCGTCCATGCGCGGCATCTGAAGGTCCATCAGCACGATGTCGAAGGAGGTCGACCGCAATATATCCAAAGCTTCGAAGCCATCGCCGGCTGTGGCGATGTCCGCGCCGACAGCTTCCAAAATGGCGCGCGCGACGGCGAGGTTGATCGGGTTGTCATCCACGACGAGGACGCGCACGCCCGTCAAGGGCGGCTGATCGAGGGCGCTGTCGCTGGTGCAAACGGTCTCGGGCGACGCCGCTGCGGGCAGCGGCAGGTGAACGGTGAATGTGGACCCTTCGCCGACCGCGCTGGTCAGACTTACGTCCCCGCCCATCAGCTCGCTCAACTGTTTGCAAATCGAGAGCCCCAGTCCCGTGCCGCCAAAGCGTCGCGTGGTCGAGGCGTCAGCCTGGGTGAAGGTTTGGAACAGCCGACGCTGCTGGTCCGGCGTCATGCCGATACCTGTGTCGGACACGTCTATCCGAATCCCCGCCTTATGGGGCGAGAGGCTTATCTTTACCCGCCCGTCATGGGTGAATTTCAGGGCGTTGGAGACCAGGTTCAGCATGATCTGGCGCACGCGCGTCGGATCGCCCAGCACCCACCGTGGCGTTTCCGGATCGACCGCGTAGGTGAGCTCGACGCCCTTTTCGACCGCCAAGTGGATCCAGAGGTCGTGCACGCTCCGGCCCACCTCGATCAGGTCGAAGACTGCGGCTTCGAGCTCAAGCTTACCGGCCTCGATTTTGGATACATCCAAGATGTCGTTTAGGATCGTCATCAGACTGTCCCCAGACCGCAGGATCATCTCGACCTGGCCCATCTGCTCGGCGGTGAGCGTCGATAGCTTCAACGCCTGGGCCATGCCGAGCACGCCGTTCATCGGCGTTCGCAGTTCGTGGCTCATCATGGCCAAGAACTTGGACTTCGCCGCATTCGCCGCCAGCGCCAGCTTGGTCTGCTCCGAAAGCTGGGCGGTGCGGTCTTCGACCTGCCGCTCAAGCGCGCGCTGCTGGCGTCGCATAGCGGCCGTGCGCCAAAAAATTAGGCCCGCTACGGCTGCGAGTCCCAGCAGGACCGTCGCCACCTTGAACAGGGCGGTCTGGTTCCATGCCGGCTGGACGTCGATCGGCAGATTCAGCGTCGATTGGGCCCAGACCCCGTCCTTGTTCGAACCTCGCAGCCGGAGCTCGTAGTGTCCGGGATCGAGGTTGGTGTAGTTCGCGATCCGATGCGCGGCGTCGGTCTCTATCCAGTCATGGTCATAGCCAACCAGCTGGTAGGCGTAGCGGTTATTTTCCGGGAACGAAAAATCGAGCGCCGAAAACTCCACCCGCAGGCTTTTTACGCCTGGTGGAATCCGCAAACCGTCTTGCCGCACGGAATTCAGCAGGTTCGCGCCGATCGACTTCGCGCCTTCCTCGACATTGGTGATCACGATCGGAGGCTGGAAACGCCATGGCTTGATAGCCTCTGGCCGCACAACGTCCACGCCCCCGACGGAGCCGAACAGAATTTCGCCTTCCGGCGTCACAGCGCCAGCGGCGGACCAGTGATCGTTGAAATAAACCCCGTTCTCAAGGTGAAAGCTCTCGATCTTGAGTGTTTTCGGCTCGATCCGCACCAAGCCCTCATCTGTAGACGCCCATATGGCGCCGTCCGGCGCGATCTGGAGATCGTCGACATTGTCGTTGGGTAGGCCGTCCTTCATGCAAAGGTGGCGGAAGCGCAGCTGGCCATGGATGTCTCGACCGATCAAGATATCGATCGCGCCACCGGTGGAGCTGATCCACAGACGTCCCATCCGATCGGTGACCAGACTGGTTATCCCGCCGCCGGCCAGGCTGTCCTCGTCGGATCCGGGGATAGCGCGTTCGATCGCTTTGAGGGTGCGCCCGTCGAGCCGGGCCAGGCCCGCATGGGTTCCGACCCAGAGGGAGCCATCTGGACCCGGCGCCAGAGCGCCGACGTGGGTATTAGGCAAGCCAGCCTCGATATGGTCGAGCGAGCCGGCCGGTTGACCGCGACGTCCCAGCGCGATCCGACTGACCCCGACGTTACCCACCCAAAGGATGTCGCCTTGCACCAATAAGGCGCCGACGCGGCTGTCGTCGTTGGGAATGTGGACGCGATCGACCGTCTTGCCTCTCAGCGTGGTGCGATAGAGACCTTGTCGCGTGCCGATATAAACGGTCCCGCCTGGCGTGAACGCCATCGAGCGGACGTAGACGTCAGGCAGGGCGTGCTCCGGATCGTGACTGTTCGACTTGATCTCGCCGACCGGCCCCAAGACCGGATCGACGATATCGACGCCACGATCGGCCCTGCCCATCCAGACCTTGCCGTCCGGTGTCGGCAGAATACTCACGACGCCGTTCATGGCGAGGCTGTTGGGCTGGGAGGATGTGCCGAAGATCGTCGTCACACCGGTCTGGCTGGGATCTGTGACGCTCAGGCCGCGCATCGTGGCGACCCAGATGAGGCCCGAGCGATCCCGCGTCTCCGCTATGACGCCGTTGTCGCTGAGACTGCTTGGCACCGCGAGGTCGCGTTGGAAGTGGCGCACGGTCATGCCGGCCGGATCGACCACGAAGACGCCCTGGCTCGCCGAGCCGAACCAGATGCGGCCGTCCAACGATTGGGTGATGGCCACCACGCCTTGGCGCGCAAAGGCGCGGGACGCCTGCCGCGAAGCGACCTCATCGGATGCGTGCAGCGGGGTCGCTCGGTCGCTGCCCCGAAGGACGACATAGGCGCCATGGTGTTGGGTTCCGATCCATATCCGCCCGGCGTTGTCTTCTGACAGCGCGGAGGCGATCGGACTAATTCCATCCTCAGCTTGCAGTTTGACGGAGGTGAAGGCTTGGCTCGCGGCCGGCCGCCGCAGTAGGCCGGCATGGGTGGCGACCCAAAGCGCGCCCGTTCGATCGCGCATCAGGGCTAGAATATCCGCCGCGCGCAACTCGACCTGCACCTTGTCGCTTTGCGTGTCGAGGTGGACCAGCCCAAGGTCGCTGCCGAGCCAAAGACCTTCAGCGCCATCGTCGACGATGGAGGACACCGTTGCGTTGCCCAAGCCCGCCTTAAGGCCATATCTGACGAAGTCGTCGTGCTCAGGACGATATAGCGCGATGCCGCCAACGTTGGTCCCGACCCAAAGCCGACCGCGTCTGTCGGTGTGAAGCGTGACGATGTAGTTGTCGGGCGCCGCGCCGGGCGACTTTGGATCCCGCATATATTTTTTGAACTGATAACCGTCCCAGCGCATCAAGCCGCTCTGGGTGCCTATCCACATAAAGCCCTCGCCGTCCTGGCCCAGGGCCGACATTTCCGAACTGCGAGGAAGGCCGGTGTCCTGAGTGAGGTTGCGAAATATCGGCGTCGTAAAAGCGTCCCACCGCGCGCCCAAGACAGCCTTGTGGGGCGTTACAGCGGCGCGCACACCGGTATTTCCGCAGAACCCTAGCGCAAGCGCGCAGAGTGGAGCCCTAATCCATGCCCATTTGCTAAAAACAGTCAGGGCCTTCATCCGATCAGCCTGTCCGATCGCTTGCGCGACGCAAGGCATCGTGCCGACTGTACAGTTAAGTTAGCCCTACCACGGTGGCTTGTAAGTCCGCCGGACAGACGACAGCGCACAAATAAAGCAGCTACCGCCTCATGCCTTAAGAAGCTTCCGTTGCGGGAGCTTATTTTAGCGCTCGGTCGACGCCATCCCGCTCAAGCTTCATCAGACATGGATCAGGTGAGAGATAACCTCAGGCTGCGTGTTGGCGGTGGTCCCTTGGCTAACGACTCGCCCGCGCTGCATGACGACATATTGGTCGGCGAATCCCCAGGCGAAATCCAGGTTCTGCTCGACGACGATCACGCCTACCTTCAGCTCGGTCCGGATGCGGCCCAGCGCCGCCTGGATGTGCTGAACCACGGACGGCTGCACCCCCTCGGTCGGCTCATCGAGGAGGAGGAGCCCTGGGCGCCCGGCGAGGGCCCGACCGATCGCCAGCTGCTGTTGCTCGCCGCCGCTGAGAAAGCCGGCCTGGCGACGGCGAATATCGTTGAGCTTGGGAAACAGGTCCCAGACATAATCGGGAATGCCCTGGTCCTTCGTCTTGCGCCCGTCCAGCGCCGAGAGGCCGACGACAAGGTTCTCTTCGACGCTCAAATGCGGAAAGATGTGGCGGCCCTGAGGCACGAAGCCGATGCCGCGCCGCGCTCGGCGATAGGCCGTTAGCTGGCCGATGCTGTCGCCGTTCAAGAAAATCTGGCCGTCCGACAGCTTGTGCAGGCCTACGATCGTGCGCAGCAGGGTGGTCTTGCCCACGCCGTTGCGGCCAAGAACCGCGGTGGCTGTGGCCGGCTTCATGTCCAGGTCGATATCGAACAGAACCGGCGCCTTGCCATACGCCGCGCCGACTTGACGAAGGTTCAGAAGCTCGGTCATGCGCCGCGTCCTTCTGACTTGGGCCGTCCCAGATAGATGGACTCCACATCCGGATTGCTGCGCACCTCGGCCAGCGTGCCCTCCATGAAGACAGCGCCTTGGTGCATCACGACGATATGACCCCCGAGCTGCTCCACAAAGTCGATGTCGTGATCGATCACCAGAATGGTTCGCCTTCCCACAAGGCTGCGGATGATCTCGGCGGTGCGACGGGTTTCGGCGGCGCCCATGCCGGCGGTCGGCTCATCCAGCAGCAGAAGTTCGCACCCCGTGGCCACCACCATGCCGATCTCCAGCCACTGCTTTTCGCCGTGGGAGAGTTCGCCGGCCAATACGCCGCGCCGATCCTGCAGGCCTATGAGCGCCAGGGTCTCTTCCACCTTGGCCTGGGTGTCAGCGTTCGGCGTCAGCCCAAAGCCGCGCCACCAGCGACGGTCGCCCGACGCGATGGCGATATTGTCGAAGACGCTGAGGCCGACAAGGACGCCGGGCGTCTGGAATTTACGGCAGATTCCGCGGGCGACGATGGTGTGCTCAGGCAGGCGGGAGATATCTTCGTCGCGAAACAGCACCTGGCCGGCTGTGGGCCGAACCCGGCCGATGACCGCGTCGCACATGGTCGATTTGCCGGCGCCGTTTGGCCCGATCACCGCCGTCAGGCTGCCGGACTCCAGGCTGAGCTCCAGATTGTTGAGCGCCTTGAAACCGTCGAAGTCGACCGAGACGGCCTTCAGGCTGAGGAGGGGCGCAGACATCAGGCGCCCGCCTTTGTCTTCAGCCGCGGGCGGCGGATTTTGCTCAAGCGCCAGTCTGAAACCAGACCGGCCAAGCCCTTAGGCGCCGCGGTCACGGCGATAATGAAGAGCGCGCCCAGCACATAGAGCCAGAAGGTCGGCAGAACGGTGGAGATCTTGTCCTTGGCGAAGTTGACCAGGAGCGCCCCGGCGAGCGCCCCCGCCAGGCTGGTCCGCCCCCCCAGCGCCACCCAGATCACCATCTCGATCGAGGGCGCGACGCCAACCAAGGCTGGGGAGATAACGCCGGCGTGCAGGGTGAAAAGCGCCCCGGAAATGCCCGCCAGGATGGCCGCCAACGTAAAGGCGATGATCTTGTAGGGCGCTGGATCGTAGCCGAGGAAGCGAACGCGATTTGTCCCATCCCGCGTCGCGCGCAACAGCTTGCCAAAGCGTGAGGCCAGCAAAAGTCGGCCGCCGATCAGGGCGCCGGCGACAATGGCCAGAGTGACCCAATACAGGGCGTGAGTCATGAGGGGCTTGGACAGGCGCAGACCGAACAGGGTCTTGAAGTCTGTCAGGCCGTTGAACCCGCCCGTATAGGCTTGCTGGCTGATCAGGAGGATGGAGAAGGCGAGCGCCAAGGCCTGAGTGATCAGGGCGAAATAGACGCCGCCGATTCGCCGCCGAAACATCAGCCAGGCGAACACCGCCGCGACCAGCGCCGGCGCCAGCACCACGGCGGCGATCGCAACGACCGGGCTCGCGAAGGGCGCCCACCAGCCGGGCAGGGCCTTCAGGCCGGTCCAGACCATGAAGTCAGGCATGGTGTCGCCGCCCGACAGCGAGGCGAGCTTCAGGTGCATGGCGATGGCGTAGCCGCCCAGGCCGAAGAAGGCGCCCTGGCCAAGGCTCAAAATCCCGCCTTCGCCCCACAAGATGACGAGCCCCATGGCCGTAAGCGACAGCGCCAGAAAGCGGCCCAAGAGATTGAGCTCGTAGGGCGCGAGCAGAAAAGGCGCGGCCGCCGCCCCCAGGAAGAGCAGGACGGCGATGAGGGTCTTTGGCGAGAGGAGGAGCTTTGGTGAAAGAGCTGGCATGGCGCTTACGAGTCCAAGGCGCGGGAGCGGACGGCAACCACGCCCTCTGGGCGAAACTGGAGGAAGACGACGACGAACAGCAGCATCAGCACCTGGGCGAAGCTGACATCGACGAACACTTGGGAGAGGGCGGAGACGAGGCCGATGGCGACGGCGGCGATAGCTGTGCCGGTAATGCTGCCGAGGCCCCCCATGACCACGACCAGGAAGGCCGGTACGATATAGCTCTGCCCGACGCTGGGTGTGACGGGTCCAAGCAGCGCCAGGATGACGCCTGCGACGCCAGCGACGGCCGCGCCGAGCGCGAACACCAGCATATCGACCCGCCGGACGCTGACTCCCATGGCCGAGGCTGTCGGCCGATCCTGGTTCACGGCGCGGACCAGCAAGCCGAGGCGTGTGGTCTTCAGGAACACCCCAAGACCGCCCAGCGTCAGGGCCGCGATCAAGATGATGAAGAGACGTGTGTAGGGCAGCGAAACGCCGCCTATGTTCATGACGCCGTCCAACCAGGACGGCGCCGTGACCGACACGCCGGTCGCCCCGAAAATATCGCGCGCCGCCTGTTGGGCGATCAGGCTGACGCCCCAGGTGGCCAGAAGCGTATCGAGGGGCCGCTCGGCCAGTCGGCTGACCAGCAGCACTTCGAGCACAGCGCCCAAAACGCCCGCGCTGACAAAAGCGGCCAGGATCGCGGCGGGAAGCGCGAGCGGTCCTGGCACGATATGCATGGTAAGATAAGCGATATAACCGCCAAACATCACGATCTCGCCGTGCGCCATGTTGATCACGCGCATCAAACCAAAGCTCAGGGCGAGCCCCAGGGCGGCGAGGAGGTAGATCGATCCAACGCTCAGGCCGTTGAAGACCTGTCCGACTAGGAAGGCTGGATCGATCATATCCTTAAACCTCGTTCGTTTTCAAAGACGTAAGGCTAGCTGATGGTGCAGCTCTTGCCGGGGAAGGCCATAGGATCGTAGGGGTCGGGCTGGATCACACCCTTGGAGGTCCAAAGGATCTTGAACTGTCCCGTCGCATCGGCCTGGCCGATGTAGCCGGTCTGAACCAAGCTGTTGTTCGGCGCGAACTTCACATCGCCCAGCGCGGTGGGGGTGTCGGCCAAGGCGACCGCCGCCGCCCGGACCTTCGCCGGATCGAAGCTGTTGGCCTTTTCGACCGCCGCCTTCCACAGATAGACATCGACGTAGCCATGGACCATCGGGTCGGTGACGACGGAGTCAGCGCCATACTTGGCCTTATAGGCGGCGACGAATTTCGCGTTTTCCGGCGAGTCGAGCGTCTGGAAGTAGTTCCAGGCCGCATAGCTGCCCGCCACCAGGGACGGACCCATGGACTTGGCTTCCTGCTCGCCGATGGAGAAGGACATCACCGGCAGAACGCTCGGGCCGAGGCCGGCCGCGGCGAGCTGCTTGAAGAAGGCGACGTTGGAATCGCCGTTCAGGGTGTTGAAGATGACGTCGGGCTTGGCCGCGCGAATCTTGGCGATCACGCCGCTGAAGTCCGTGCCGCCGAGGGGCTGATATTCCTCGCCGCTGACCGTCAGACCGGCGTTGACGATATGCTTGGCGACAATGAGGTTGGCTGTGCGGGGGAACACATAGTCGGAGCCCACCAGGAAGAACTTCTTATAGCCCTTTTCCTTGGCCCAATCGAACGCCGGCAGGATCTGCTGGTTCGGCTGCGCGCCCGAATACATGATGTTGGGCGAGCATTCGTTGCCTTCGAACTGCACGGGGTACCAGAGCAGGCTGGCGTCCTTTTCAAAGACCGGCAGCATGGCCTTACGGCTGGACGAGGTCCAACCGCCAAAGACGGTGACGACCTGATCGCTTTCCAAAAGCTTGGCCGCCTTCTGAGCGAAGACAGCGGGGTCGGACGCCCCATCTTCGACGACGGGCGCAATCTGCTTGCCCAACACGCCGCCTGAGGCGTTGATCTCATCGATCGCCAACAGCTCGGCGTTTTTGACTGTGACCTCGCTGATCGCCATCGTGCCGCTCAGCGACTGCAATACGCCAACCTTGACGGCGCCGCCCTTGTCGGCCGGCGCAGATGCGGTCGAGGCGGAGCCGCCCCCAGATTTGGAACATGCAACGACGGCTACACCCGCCAACAAAACGGCGATAAGGCGCCCAGCCCTGACCCCCTTGTTCATCTCAAAGATCCTCATTCGCAAACGTTTCAAGAAATCCGGGAATATTCGGTCGCTAAGCGAAAGCACTGAGCGATCCGTCATATCGGCATGGGACTATCGGCTGGCCGCCAACGTTGGGCGATGGGCTATTTGACGTAGTTAAATATGAGCTGAAATGAGCCTTATTGTTGATCGACGCACCTGCTTTAAGACTATTATCTCGCACGTCAATCCTGACGGGGCGCGTGGGCGCAATACGTCAAATACCCCCTGTCGCGACTCCCGTTGACGTATAGAATGACGGTTGAAGTCGGTTAGGGGTGAACGCTTCGCATTTCGCCATTGGGATGTTTGCGCACGTCGCCTGCCGCGGGCTCGAACCTTGATCCGTGAGGCGAAGATTTGTCTGCATCGACACCCACGCTCAACGACCCGGTAAGCTAGTGGCCGGCGGCGCCTTCTCCACTGTCGCCTCGACGGCGCGCCAAGCGAGCCGGCGTCAACGCGTCGTCCGGGCCCGGCGGCAGTATAATCAGTGGGCGGCCGACCAGACCTTGGAGGATTTCGCCCTTCGCTTCACCGCGTTGAGCGCGCGCAAATGGACGCTGACGCGGATCGCCAATACCGCTCTGGGCTCCATCGCCTTTCTGGCTTGCGAGGCGGTTGGGGCCTCCATCACCCTCGAGTACGGTTTCTCTAACGCCGTCGCCGCTCTTGTGGCGATGACCGGCGTCATTCTTCTGACCGGCTTTCCGATCTGTTTTTACGCCGCCCGCTATGGCGTGGATATGGATCTGCTGACCCGCGGATCGGGCTTCGGCTATATCGGCTCGACCATCACCTCGGCCATCTACGCCGGTTTCACCTTCATCTTGTTCGCGATCGAGGCGGCGATTCTGTCGGCGGCGTTGGAGCTTTGCTTCCATATTCCGCTGGCGCTTGGCTATGTGTTCAGCGCCCTCATCGTCATTCCCATCGCCGCTTATGGGGTCAAGCGGATCAGTTGGCTGCAGACCCGGTCGCAGCCGATCTGGCTGGCGCTCCAGATCGCGCCGTTGATCTATATCGGCCTCAATCACAAACTTCTGGACGGGTGGACGACGTATCCGGCGCCGGGCGGGGTCGGTTTCAGCCTGGCTCTGTTCGCCTCTGCGCTGGCCGTCTTGCTCTCGCTCCTGCCCCAGATCGGCGAGCAGGTCGATTACCTGCGGTTCCTGCCGCCCAGAAGCTCTACAGGCAAGCTCAGCTGGTGGTCGGCCCTGATTTTTGCAGGCCCGGGTTGGATCCTGATCGGGGCGGTGAAGATTTTGCTGGGTTCCGCCCTGGCTTACATCGCCATCAATCAGGGATTTTCGCCTCTGCGCGCGTCGTCGCCGAGCCAGCTTTACAACATCGTGTTCTCAGGGCTGTTGCACAGCCGGTCTGCAGCCCTCGTCGTTACCGGCCTCTTCGTGGCGGTCTGCCAGGTCAAGATCAACACCACCAACGCCTATGCCGGCTCGATCGCCTCCTCCAACTTCTTCTCGCGCCTGACCCACAGGCACCCTGGGCGCGCCGTCTGGCTGATCTTCAACACCTTGATCGCGCTTCTGATCATGGAGGCGGGCATCGCCAACGCCGTGTCGGGAATCTTGGCGCTCTACGCCAATTTCGCCGTGGCCTGGCTCGGCGCCGTCACCGCGGATCTCGTGGTGAACAAGCCCTTAGGCCTCAGCCCCGAGGGCATAGAATTCAAGCGGGCCCATCTCTACGACATCAACCCCGTCGGCGTGGGCGCCATGGGCTTTTCGCTGTTGATCTCGACCGCCCTGTTCTGCGGCGTGCTGGGGCCGGCGCTTCGCCCCTTTTCGCCTATCGCCGGCCTGATCGCCACCTTTATCGCGGCCCCAATCCTGGCTTGGGCGACGCGCGGGCGGTTCTATCTGGCGCGACCCGACACCTTGCCGACCGGGGGGGAAAGCCTCGTTTGCACCATTTGCGAAAATACCTTCGAGCGCCCCGACATGGCGTTCTGCCCGGTCTATCAGGGGCCGATCTGCTCGCTCTGCTGCACCCTTGAGGCCCGCTGCCACGACGCCTGTAAGGACCCCGGGCCGGTCTCTGAGCAGTTCAAGGCTGTAAGCCGCAAGGTATCGCGCATCTGGCCGTCAAAGGGGGGCTACGCGCTGGTCGGGCGCTTCGCCTCGGTGCTGGTCCTGTGCGCGGTGGTGATCGGCGGCGCCTTGAGCCTGATCTATATCCACCAGACCGACAGCGCCTCAGGCTCCGCCGATATCCGCTCGACGCTGATCGTCGTCTTCGTGACCTTCTTCATCCTGGCGGCGTTCGCCGCCTGGTTCCTGGTGCTGGCGGTGGAGAACCAGCGCGCCGCCGAAAGCGAAACCGATCGCCAAACCGATATGCTGTTCGACGAGATCGAAGCGCATCGGCTGACCGACGCCGAGCTTCAACGCGCCAAGGAGGCGGCGGAAACCGCCAATCTCGCCAAGAGCCGCTATATCGTCGGCGTCAGCCACGAAATCCGGTCCCCCCTCAACGCCATATCCGGCTACGCCCAGCTCCTGGAGCGCAACCCCACCGCAAACCTGTCCGACGCCGTCCGGGTGATCCGGCGCAGCGCCACGCACCTATCGGACCTGGTCAACGGCTTGTTGGACATATCGCGGATTGAAAACGGGACGCTCCGCCTCGAACGCAGTCGGGTGAACCTGGTCGAACTGCTCACCCAAATCGTCGACATGTTCCGCCTTCAGGCCACAAGCAAAGGCCTCTGCTTCCGTCATGAGTGGCCGTCGAACCTGCCCAAGTTCATCTATGTGGACGAAAAGCGGCTGCGACAGATTCTGATCAACCTCCTCTCCAACGCCGTGAAGTACTGCGATGCGGGCGAGGCCTCGCTCGTCGTCAGGTGGCGCGGCCAGACCGCGGAGTTCATCGTGTCCGACACGGGCGTCGGCATCGCGGCCGCCGATATCGAGCGCATCTTCGAGCCGTTTGAGCGGGTCGGCCAGCGCGGCGAAGCGGACCGTCCCGGCGTCGGCCTGGGCCTGACCATCACCAAGGTGCTGACGACGGTGCTTGGCGGCGATATACAGGTGCGCAGCGAGCTGGGCGTCGGCAGCACCTTCACCGTCAAACTCCTCCTCTCCGAAACCGCAGCCCCGGCCGACTCGCCGACCTTGGAGCACGAGATCGACGGCTATCTGGGTCCGCGCCGCTACATCCTCGTCACCGACGACGATCCGGTGCATCTGGACCTTCTGAGCGAGATCCTTGAGCCGCTCGGGTTTGAACTGGCCTTCGCTCGCGATGGAGAAACCTGTCTGGAGCTGGCGGGGCGCCGGACGCCGGATCTGGCGATCATGGATATCGCCATGCCCGGCATGGGCGGCTGGAAAGCGGCGCGCGCCTTGCGCGAACGGCACGGCGATCGGCTGGCGATCCTGATGGTGTCCGCCAATGCCCATGACTTTTCTCTGGGCCGGCGCGAAGATGACGCCCACGACGATTTCCTGATCAAGCCCTTCGAGATCGGCGACCTGATCGATCGATTACAGGTTCTGCTAGACCTGGAGTGGACCTACGCCGCAGCTGCTCTCGAGGAGGCCCCGCCGCTATGACGGAGCTTACCGACCTGATCATGGTCGTCGACGACGATCTCGAAACGCGTCAGATGCTGACCACGGCCTTGGAGCAGGCCGGGCTGAAAGCCATCGGCGTGCCGGACGGTCAAGGCGCGCTCGATCTGGTCGAGGATATGCGCCCCAATCTGATCGTGCTCGACGCCGTCATGGCCGGTCTATCCGGCTTCGACACTTGCCGTCGCCTGAAGGCCGATCCGGACCACGCCCATCTGCCGGTGATTTTCATCACCGGGCTTACCGAAACGGAGCATGTGGTTGAGGGCTTAAGGGCCGGCGGCGTGGACTATGTGACGAAGCCCGTCGTGCTGGAGGAGCTGATCGCGCGCATTCGCGTGCACCTTTCCACGGCACGGCTGGCCCATAGCGCCAGGGTCGCTCTGGATATGGCCGGTCGCTCGTTATTCGCGACCGATGCAGACGGCCTCTTGCTCTGGCGAACGCCCCAGGCGGCGCAACTCCTCGCAAACCTCAGGTTATCAGAGCCGGACCGTGTGGACTGGCCTCCGGCCATCGTCGACCATGTCCGCCGTTTCATCGCCAAGGGACAAGATGTCGGCGCGGGGCCATGCCTTGTCCCGGTCGGCGTCGGCCAGCTTGAGATCGCGCTGTTGGGGCGTGGCGGCTCGAACGAGTATTATTTTCGAATGAGTGAGCCGATTGGCGGCCGCGAGGCCGGCATATTGAAAGCTGCCCTTGGGCTGACCGTTCGTGAGTCCGAAGTACTGGTCTGGATTTCCAGCGGCAAATCGAATCGCGATATCAGCGACATTTTGAACATTAGCCCAAGGACCGTGAACAAACACTTGGAGCAAATCTTCACCAAACTCGGGGTAGAGAACCGGGCGGCGGCGGCTGCCGTGGCGACACGGATCGTCGCCGCCCAGAGCTGACGGGATAAGTTAGAACTGAAGCTGAAGGCCGCCGGTGACCTGATTGCTGTCCGGCGCGTCGGTGGTTTGAACGTGGGCGTAGTCTATCGACAGCCGCGCCTTATGCCCCTTGATGATGTAGTTGATGCTGGCGTCGGTCTGGCGCGTATCGATATGGGTCAGGGTGGCGTCGAACTCTTGATAGCGCACGACCGGCTGAAACTTGCCGATCCCGATCTCTTGAGGAAATAGAAGCCCCGCCGAGATCAGATAGGCCTTACCCTCGGTCACGCCGCCGACATTGGCGGTGGCGCTGGCGTTATTGAAGGTGGTGGGCACATCCGCGACCCCGCCTGTGTCGAAGTGATAGTAGGCCCCTTCCAGGGTGACGGCGCCGCCGTTAAACGCCTTTTTCTCCAACAGACCATCGACGTTCCAGGCCGTGTAGTTGCCAGGCTTGGCCGCCGTGCCGACGCCATCCTTTTGCGACTGGCCGACGAGGCCGATCGTCAGGATGTCGGCCGAGCCATAATAGGTGCTGCTCTCATAATAGCCGGGGTTGTCTTCCACATCCCAGAAATTGTAGACCACGCGGCCGGCGTACAAAGGGTTGCCGCCCTCGTTGGCCGCGCCTTCGATCCGATCGTGACCGTTAAACGCGCCGAAGGCATAGGTCAGGCGCTTTCCAAAGAGCTTGCCCCACACCGTGGCGCCATCGTCGCGGCCGTCGAACTTGGCCGGATATTGCGACACGACGCCGGGATAGTTGTAGGAACTGAGATAATAGGGGCCGTCCAGGTTGGACCGGTCGCTCGGCGGCAGCATTCGGCCGATCCAGACGTTGAATTCGTCTCGCGGCTGATAGCGTGCGTAACCGTCTAGGACTTCGATATTACCGTTGGAATCCCGTTCCGTATTGAACGTGGCGCCGATATCCTTCGTCAATTGTCCGTTTACATATAGACGGACGCTATCCAGGCTGAAATTCGTGGCGTTCCCGCCGTTGGGTGCGCCGCTGCTATCGTTGGTGACGCTGGCGCGCATACCCATGCCCAGGCTCAGCGACTGCCCGTCGCCAAAGTTGAAGGTCGCATCCGCGTGCGCCATGCTGAGCGGCGCTAGCAAGGATGCGGCGGCGACACCTGCACACAGAAGTCCCTTAATCGAAGGCAAAAGCCTCCCAGCCCGAGGCGCATTGCGCAATTGGGTCATAATAATCCCCCGATGATGAAGACGAAAACTGCCAGTATAAAGCAAAGCGTCCAGCGTGTTATATTTCCGGCACGCCTGCTTAACCGTTTTGAAATTTATGATTTCTGAAAAATGTTTGAATACGTCAAAGTGCGTAGGCGCTGTGGGGCCGGGTTTGGGGTTATCCAGGCGGATTGATGGTGTCTGACCTCGTCCCGATACCAAACTTTTCCCGTCCCAGACTGACGCGCGCGCCATAGAACTGTTTGGCGGCCGCCTTATCGGCGACCCTCAGGCGCACCCAGCCCAATTCTTGAAGATGCGCCGGCATGGAGGCGCAGCCGGGATTGAACGCTTCGCCCCGTTGAAGCGACGCCGCGCCTCGCGGTCGGCGGCTAAGAGCGAGCACAATATCCTCGCCGCACCAGAAATAGGTCTTGTTCTGCTGCGCTGTCCGCAGGGTCATCGTTAACGGCAGGCCCAGCGTCTTGCCGTAGAAATCGGTGGTCGTCTCCATCGTCGAGGGCGCCGAAAACACCACATACCCGCCGAGCGCCATGATCTCGCGGGACGGCGCCGCCGCGCCGGCGTCGTTAAAGGTGGGGAGGGCGAGCCCTGCGGCCGTGCCGGCGATCAGCGTCCTGCGGTTGATGGGTGTCCCTTGGCTGTCGGCAGAGCAAGTCCGGCGAGCCTACAGGCGTCGGTCCACCCCGCCAGCCATGAAGCGATGGGGCCCGAACTGCGGCCACGCGCGCACCCGGGTGTGCTCAAGAACGCCGCCCAACAGCAGAGCGGCGACCACGATACAGGTTAGGGGGATGCGCAGGTTCGGATACCAGGCCGGCGCCTCGCCGGACCGCGTGGCCCGCAGATCGACCCAAAGCATGGCGGCGACCGCTAGCGCCAGGATGAATAGGCCGGCTGTGTCCGCGACCAGCAGCGCCACCCAGGCCGCCAGCGACGGAATGACGCTCAAGATCAGCCGAGCTGGCAGCCTCGCCCGGCTTGCGCCGCTCTGCGGTGCGATCGCCAGACCCCAATGAATACCGCCCAAGAAGGATAAAATCGTTGCGCCGTAAGCGACCAGCGCATCGGCGGCGAGGCTGCGAGGTCCGCCGGTCAACAAGGGCATAGCGCCCGCCAAGCCAATAAACGGTAAGGCGCCCAGGCCGCCCAGCCAGGCCGCACTTACGGGAACTTTGGTGTCGGCGGTCGCCATCGACGCTTTCCTGTCTGGGCTGTTCGAACTTGCGTCGAGAGGCGCGACCCTAGCAACGGCGTGGCGAACCAACAACGGGGGCGAGTCGACCTGCGCCGCCCGCGCCTGGGCCATGTCCACGGTAGCTCAGGCCGCGGTCCTCATATAAGCACGCCCAGACGTTCGCCGTTGAGGCCCCACGATGCATACCCTGACCCTGGCGCTCGCCGACACCATCGCCAACGAGGCCATCGCCGAAGCCCGGCGGCGGAACTTCCTTCCCTTGGGCGTCGCCGTTCTGGACGCCGGCGGCCATCCGGTGGTGATCAAGCGGGAGGATGGCGCCAGTCTGTTCCGAACCGATATCGCCGCGGCCAAGGCCAAGGGCTCGCTCGGCATGGGTTTCAGCAGTCGCGAGCTTCTCAAGCGCTCGACGGCCCAGCCGCTGTTTTACACCGCCCTGTTCGCCATGAGCGGCGGCGAGATGGCGCCGTCTCCGGGCGGCGTCCTGATACGCGGCGAGGATGGGCGCATTATCGGCGCGGTCGGCGCCAGCGGCGATACGGGCGACTCCGATGAGATTGCGGTCATGGCCGGCATCGCTGCGGCCGGCCTAAGCTTCGATGCGCCGCCAACCGCGTAGAGCCTTTCCGGATCAAGCCTTGTCGGATCAGGTGACGGCGGACCTCACTTCGGTTCGTCGTCCTTCGCCTCTTCGTCTTCGCGTATCACCGCCTCGATCCGTGGGGGCGGCGGTGGGTCGATCTTGAAGTTTACGCCAAACAGCAGGAGCAGCGACGTCGCTGCGAACGCCACCCGGCGATGTCGTCTGGCGAAACGAAGGGCGCCGATGGTTAGGGGGCCGATCGCCAGCAGGGCGACAAGGGCGACTATAATTGTCGTCAAGGATGCACTCCGGCTCACCCCGTTCGAGCGCAGTCTAGCCCTAAAATACCGCGTGTTCCCCAAGATCGACACGGGCCTCGCCACGGATCAGGTGCTCATAGAAGTCGGACAGGGTTTCCGAACCGGTCGAGGGCGTCGCGGCGGCGTCGTAGAGGCCGGTCTCGGGGTTCAAAACCAGCATGGACTCGGTGGCGTAGTAGCGGCCGATCCGCGCCAACTCGGCCTTTTCCGCAAGCTTTGGCGCCACCCGCCCCAGCGCGCCGAGCACCGCTATAATTATATCGAGCAGCGCCACAGGCACGCGCTTGAACTTCGGCTCGCGCTGCAAGAGGGCGAACAGATGCTCCCCTTGCTGTTTCGGCGTGATCGCCTCGCCGGGGCCGCCGATGGGCAGGATGCGATTGTGCCGGCTGTCGTCTTCGATGCAGCCGGCAATATAGCGACCCAGATCGTCGTCGCCGATCGGTTTGCAAGCGGTCAGGGTCCCGTCGCCGAACACCAGAAACGGCTTGCCGGTCTTTACCCGCTCGACCTGTCCGGACAGGGATTTGAAAAAGGCGGTCGGCCGGACGATGGAGTAGGTGAGACCGGAGTCGATCAGGATGCGCTCGAACGCCAGCTTGGCCTGCTGGAAGGCCAGAAGCGGTTTCTGGACGCAGATCGCCGACAGCAAAACCACTTGGGTGACGCCGGCCGACGTCGCCGCCGCCAGCGCGGTCGCATGGGCGCCATAGTCGATAGCCCAGGCGTCCTTGGGCGCGCCGGTGCGCGACGCCAGGCAGGAGACCAGGACATCGAAATGTTCGCCGCGAAAACCGTCCCGCGCGAGCGAGGTGGCGTCGGTCACATCGCCGAACCGCAACGCGATCCCCTTAAGCTCCGTCAGTGTGTCGTCCCGCGTCCCGCCTTTGGTACGGCTCGGGCGAGGTCGCACGAAACAGACGACCTCATGGCCGCTTTGAACCAGCGCCCAAGCCGTCGCCCGGCCGATAGTGCCGGTCGCGCCCAGCATGAAGACACGACGGGGCCTTTGTCCCTCACGGGCCAAGCCCGGCAGAGAGGGCCGCGGCGCGGTCAAATCGCGCCTCGCCCCGGGGCCGCGGCTATCAGGGCGCGTGTGTAGGCGTGCTGAGGGTTCAAGATCACCGACGCCGTATCCGCCAGCTCCACGATCTCCCCGGACCGCATCACCGCCACGCGGTCGCTGATCTGGGCGGCGACCCGCAGGTCGTGGGTGATGAAGACGATTGTGAGGCCGAGTTCGAGCTGCAGCTCGCGGAGCAAATTTAGCACCTGGGCCTGGACCGAAACATCCAAGGCCGAGACGCTTTCGTCGGCGATCAGGACATCGGGCCGCATGGCCAGCGCGCGGGCGATACCGACCCTTTGCCGCTGGCCGCCCGAGAAGGCGGCGGGACGGCGGGCATAGGCTGTGGCGCTTAAGCCCACGCGCTCCAACAGCGCCTTGGCGCGCGCCTGCGCCTCTTGTCGGGTGCAGCCCGCGAGCTCCGCCGCTCGCGCGACGGTCGCGCCAACGGATCGCCGGGGGTTCAGGGAGCCGAACGGATCTTGGAAGATCATCTGGATTCTGCGCCGGGCCTGGCGCAGCGCCGTGCCTCTAAGCCTCGCCAGGTCATGGCCGTTGACGAGCGCCGCGCCGTCGCTGGGCTCGATCAACCGCACCAAAAGCCGGGCGAGCGTGCTCTTGCCCGACCCCGATTCCCCCACGACAGCCAAGGTGGTCGCGCGCTCGACCGTCAGGTTCGCGGGCTTCAGAGCGCGTGTGCGGCCATAGGTTTTCGCCAGGCCTTCAACCTCCAGACAGTGTCCCGGTTTGGTGTTTGGGACCGGCGCGCGCAGCTTGGGCTCAAAGCTCGGCACCGCGGCGATCAGGGCCTTTGTATAGGGCTGAGTTGGGCGCTTGAGAATCTCGTCGGCGGTCCCGACTTCTACCAGGCTACCCTTCTCCATCACGGCGATGCGGTCGGCGATATCGGCGACCACGCCAAGGTCATGGGTGATGAACAGCACGGCTTGGCGATGCACGTCGCGCAGCTCGCAGATCAGCTTCAGCACCTGGGCCTGGCTGGTGACGTCGAGGGCCGTGGTTGGCTCGTCGGCGATCAGGACATCTGGCTTGAGCGCCAGCGCCATGGCGATGCAGATGCGCTGGCACTGGCCGCCGGAGAGCTGATGGGGATAGCTGGCCGCGATCCGTTCCGGGTCGGGCAGGTGCATCTCCTGGATCAGGCGTAGCGCCTCCGCTCGGCGCGCTTTGGGGGTCAGGTCGCCGTGGATGGCGAAGACCTCTTCGATCTGGCGGCCGACCTTGGCGCTGGGGTTCAGCGCCGCCATCGGCTCCTGCGGGATCATGGCGACACGGCGGCCGCGTATCGTGCGCCAGGCGCCCTCGCTCTGGGCCGTGAGATCGATATCGCCGAGCGTGAGACCTCCGCTGTGGATGGAGAGGCCGCGGGGCAGCGCGCCCATCAGGGTAGAGGACAGGATCGACTTGCCCGAGCCGGACTCGCCGACGATGCACAAGATTTCAGCCGGTCGAAGATCGAGACTGATGTCATGAATAGCGAACGGCCGGTCCGCGCCGACGGGCAGGGCGACGCTCAGCGACTTGACGCTTAAAATCGGTGGTTCGGGGATCGGCGGCTGGGAACTCATGATCCTCTCGACTGCGCATCCCGCGCTTCGTTCAGCCCATCGGCAAGGAGGCTAAGACCCAGCACTAGAGAGGAAATCGCGAGACAGGGGAAGATGACCAGGTGCGGAAAGGCGAAGGCCAAGGCGCGCCCCTCGTTCACCATACCGCCCCAGTCGGGCGCCGGCGGCGGCAGGCCTAGGCCAAGGAAGCCCAGCGCGCCGATGACGATGGTGGTGTAGCCGAGGCGTAGGCAGAAATCGACCGTCAGAGGCCCTGTGGCGTTAGGCAGGATTTCGATGAACAGGATGCGCCACGCGCTCTCGCCCTGGATCACGGCGGCGGCGATGAAGTCCCGCTGTTTCAGGTCGGCGGCGATGGTGCGCACGATGCGAAACACCGCCGGCGCGCTGGCGAAGGTGACCGCGATCACGACATTGAGCGGCGAGGGACCCAGCGCCACGATGACGACGATATAGAGGACGAGCACGGGAAACGAGAGAATGACATTGGCCAGGAACGACAGGCCCGTATCGATCCAGCGCCCATAGTACCCGGCGAGCAGCCCTGCTGAAACGCCTACGGCGTAGGCTGTCAGAGTCGCCAGCGTCGACAGCGCCACGACGGGTCGCGCGCCGTAGATGACCCGGGACAGGATGTCGCGGCCCAGGAGATCGGCGCCCAGCCAAAAGGTCCCGCCGCCCGGCGCCGGCGTGCCCGGAGGGGCCAGCGGCGTTAAGCTCTTTAGCGGATCGAACGGGGCTAGATACGGCGCGAACAGGGCGACCAGCACCCAGAAGCCGACGATGCCGCCGCCGATCAGGACCGTGGGACGACGGAAGTGTTTCATCCTGCGGTCGCTTCCACCGACGCGGTCGGGTCTTGCAGGGCCGCCTTTTGGATCGCCCGGACCAGACGCGGGTTCAGCCAAGTATTGATCAGATCGGATATCAGCTGGCTGACCACGACGGCGACGACGCCGATCATGGCGCAGGCCTCGATCAGGTAGATGTCGGAATTGACCGAGGCCTGGTAAAGGAGCGTGCCAAAGCCGGGATAGGCGAAGAAGACCTCCACCACGATCACACCCGATAACAGCCACGGGATCTGCAACATGATCACCGTGACCGGCGCGCCAAGCGCGTTGCGGAGCGCGTGGGCGAAGACGATCCGGGCCGTAGAGGCGCCCTTGAGCCGCGCGGTGCGCACGTAAGGGCTGGCCATCGCCTCGACCATGCTGGCGCGTGTCATGCGGGCGATATAGCCGGCCGACGACAGGGTCAGGACGGTGACCGGTAGCGTCAATTCCTTGATTGTGACACCGCCCGAGAGCGTGCTGACGCCCGGCAGCCACCCGAGGCCGAAGACGAAGATCGCCGACAGGAACACCGCGGAGGCGAACTCTGGGATAGAGGTGGTGATGATCGCCAGTACCGACACGCCGCGATCCACGCTCGACCCCTGGCGCATACCAGCCAGAATACCGAGCCCCAAGGCGACAGGGACGGTCACCGCCAACGTCGCGCCCATCAAGACGCCTGTCGCCGCGAGCCGGGGCAGGATCAGCTCCCGCACGTCGGCGTGATAATAGGTCGATAGCCCCCAGTTCCCCGTCACGAACCCCCAGAGCCAGCGGGCGTAGCGGATGGGCAGGGGATCGAAATAGCCGTTCTGCAACAGCCAGGCATGGCGCTGGTCGGGGGTGGAGAACTGGCCCAGCACCTTGACCGCGACATCGTCGACGTTGACCTCCAGCACCAGGAAGACGAGCAGCGACACGGTCAGCATGGTCAAGGCCATGACGCCTAGGCGCTTGCCGAGGCCGCTGAGGACGGGCGTCAGGTTGGTCATCCTAGGCCCTCGACGCGTTGACGCTGCCCACGCTTCCGTCTTGCCCGGATTTGTTCCGGGCATCCGTGGCGCGACATCTGGGTTGTCAAATGGCCGTCAAACGTCGCGCTATCGCGCCTAGGACCTCGTGCGCCGTGATTTTGACCCGTTGAACCCTGGCGACCCCTTCCCCCTTTTATGGGGGAAGGGGCAGGGGATGGGGGTCTTAGCGCCGCCGGTGAAGACAAAGGCGGGACGACGCCTCTAGCGCTCATTCTTTCATAGCTCGCGACCGAACCCCCATCCCCTGCCCCTTCCCCCATAAAAGGGGGAAGGGGGGCCTTGGAGCTGGCCCCGTCATAATCACGGCGACGGGACTGGTCTGACGCCCATGCGCGGTCCGACACGTCGCGCCATGGATGCCCGGAACAAGTCCGGGCAAGACGGAAGAGAGAGGGAGGACCTGGGCTTATCCTCATATCAGCCCCACCTTATCCATGCGGAAGTAATCGGACGGATGCAGGCGGTAGTTCACGACGCGGTCGGAGATGGCGGTGAACTTTTCGGGCCAATAGGGCTGCACGATCACCGCCTGGTCGCGCAAAATCGCTTCGCACCGACCCATGGCGACCGCGCGCGCCCTGGGATCGAGGATCGCCATGGCCTCATCCAGGCTGCGGTCGAAGGCGGGATCGGCGAAGTGGCTCTCGTTCCAGGCGCTGCCGGTGCGATAGGCGACATCGTAGAGCATCACGCCCAGCGGTCGCTGGGACCAGTAGGTGAGGCCGAACGGCGTCTTATTCCAGATCGACCAGTATTCGGCCGGCGGCATGACGTTCAGATTGATGCGGATGCCGGCCTCGGCGCAGTTCTGCTGCAGGATTTGGGCGGTGTCCTGCTCCCAGCGGCCTTGGGTGTTGCCGAGCGTCAGGGTCAGGTCGATTCCGTCCGGATGGCCGGCTTCGGCCAACAGCGCCTTGGCCTTGGCGACGTCGCGCGGGCGGGGTTTCAGGTGCGCATAGTCGGGCTGGGTGGGCGCCACATGGGTGTTTTCGGCCACCACGCCCATGCCGCGATAGGCGAACTTCAGCATTTCTGCATTGTCCGCGGCGTGCTGCACCGCCCTGCGGATCCGGATGTCGGTGAAGGGCGGCTTATCCACCTGCATCCGCATCACCAGCGTCTGGGCGGACTTGGTGCTGAGAAGCCGGGCGTGGGGGATGCGTTTGACGAGATCGAGCTCGGAGATGTTCACGCGATACAGGATATCGACCTGATCGGCGGCCAGCGCGGCCACATGGGTCGCTACATCGGGGCCGAGGTCGATATAATCGATCTCGTCGACCCTGGCCGGCGTGCCCCAATAGTCGGCGCGACGACGGAACTGGGCCCGTCGACCGACCTCGAATTTCGTCAGTCGGAACGGGCCCGTGCCGACAGGGTTCTTCGGCCAGTCGCCGCCTTGCTGCTCGAACCGCCGATTCAGGATCGGGCACGTCCAGGTATAGAGCTGTTCGGGCAGCGAGCAGAACGGGCGGCTGCAATGCAGGACGAACGCGTAGTCGTCCAGCCGTTCGAAACCCGTCACAGCGGCGAAGCTGGTGTGGTTCACCGATTGGGAGTCGGGCGCCAGCCAGCGATGAAAATTGAAGGCGACGTCGTCGACGTTGAACACGTCCCCGTTCGACCAGCGGATGCCTTTGCGCAGCTGAAACCGCCAGGTCTTGAGATCGTCCGATGGCAGCCAGCTTTCGGCCAGATAGGGGTGGGTGATGTTGTCCGCATCGACCTCGGTCAGATACTCGAGCGAGTTTCGAACCAGGTTGGACGCCTCGACCCAGGCGCTCAGCGCCGGATCGGTGATCTGCTGGATGGCGCAGACCATGCGCAAACGTTTGCCGGTATGAGCGGTCTCACCCGGGCCGCAGCCGCTCAAGCCGAGGGCGCCGACGCCGGCTGCGCCGATCCCAAGCGCCGCCCGAGCCGAGGGGATCGAAACGCCGAGCCATGAGAGGGTACGAAGCAAGCTGCGGCGATCGATATCGCCGCGCAGGAACTGATCGGTCAGGTCGTCCACGGCTGGATGCAGCCGCCCACCTCCGACGTTCCTGATGCCGCGGATCATACGGGACATCCAAGGCGTCCACGGCGCCCGACGCCACGGTGTGACCGTCTCATTGTATCGCCTCCCGCCGATCCGAGCCGCCAATTGCCCGGAGCACTTCCCTTGCCCGTGCGCTTGAAATCAAGCCGCGCGATCCCCAAAGCGCCCGACTAACTGTCACGATGTTCACCGCCTCGCCTCAAATTCTTTTTTTGGATGGGTTCATGTGCATATTTCGCTTGGGATATTGCGCTGTGGCTGGGCTGTGATCGATCTGTCGACGGTTGAGCGGAGAGGATGGCGATCATGAGGCCTGGGGACGGCCGCCCCTCTGCAGCGGCGGGCGCCAAATTGGCGGCGATATCCTCGGCCGATCCGAACGTGGCTATTACGGCGGCGAGACAGCTGTTGGGCGCCAAGCCAGACTTGGCCGCGGCCAAGGCGCGGCAAATCTTGGCGACGGCGCCTGGCCGGCTAGATGCGCGCCTGCTGCTGGGCGCCGCGCTCCGCCGCGCGGGCGACCCTGCTGCGGCCGTGACCGTCTTGCGTCCGTTAGTCCAAGCTAACCCGGCCGTTTGGGGTTTCCAGTTCGAACTGGGCGCCGCCCTGGCCGCCTTAGGCGAAACCGAGCCGGCGATTGAGGCGCTCCGCCGCGCGACGGACCTGAACCCGCAGTCGTCGCTAGCTTGGCACGCCTTGGGGGATCAACTGGCGATCGCGGGCGACCTGCGGGCTGCCGAAGCCGCGCAGGCGCGCGAGCTCTCCGGCTCGGTCAATGACGCCGCATTGCGGTCAGGCCTCCAGGCGTTGCTTGAGGGCGATCTCGCCAAGGCCGATCCGATCCTGAGCGACCGGTTCGGCCTGCATCCCACCGATGTCGTCGCTGTACGACTGCTGGCCGACGCCGCCATGAGACGGGGTAGCTTCAGCGCGGCGGAGGCGCTGTTGCGGCCCCTTCTCGACACTGCGCCAAACTTTATGCCAGCGCGACAAGCCTATGCGGTGGTGCTGTTGGTGCGCAACGAGCCCCAGGCCAGCTTGGTTCATTTGAATTTGCTGATCGAACAGGCGCCTCGGACCACGCTTTTTCGGAGCCTGCGCGGCTCGGCCCGCCTGCAAGTCGGCGACTACGACGGCGCCCTTGCAGACCTTGAGGCGTCCCTCGACGCGGATCCAGATCAGCCTCGGGCCTGGCTCAGCTATGGGCACGTCCTGCGCACAATCGGCCGGCGGCCCGAATGTATCGACGCCTATCGGCAGAGCTTGAACCTCCAACCCACGCTGGGCGAAGCCTATTGGAGCCTCGCAAATCTAAAGGTGGTGCGGTTTGACACCGCCGATCTCGCCGCGATGGAGGGCGCCCTCGCGCGGCCCAACCTCAGTGAGGACGATCGCGCCCATATCCACCTGTCTTTGGCCAAGGCTTTCGAAGACGAGCGCCAGTTCGATACGGCCTTCGACCACTACGCCAAAGGCAACGCCTTGCGTCGGTCGATGTCCGCCTACGATTGGCAGGCCAATCGCGACTACGTGCGTCGCAATGTGGCGACGTTTACGGAGAGCTTCTTTCGGGCCAGAGCTGGCGTCGGCGACCCATCGCCCGACCCGATCTTCGTCGTCGGTCTCCCGCGCTCGGGCTCCACGCTTATCGAGCAGATTCTGTCCAGCCACCCCCTTGTGGAGGGCGTGTCCGAGCTGCCCGACCTGATCGCGATCGCCACGCGGGTGAGTTCGCGCCAGGCGGCGGCGGGTGAAGACCTTCAGGGGCGGTCTCCTGGGGCGGAGGGGCAACCGCCCGGCAGCCACTACCCCGCGATGTTGGCGTCGCTCCCCGCTGAGGCTTTCGCTGATCTCGGCCGAGACTATATCGAGCGCACCCGCGTGCATAGAAAGCTCGATCGGCCCTTTTTCATCGACAAACTGCCGAGCAATTTTATGCAGCTTGGACTGCTGCACCTGATCTTGCCCAACGCCAAGATCATAGACGCCCGGCGAAATGCGATGGCGTGCTGCTTCTCAGGCTTCAAACAGAATTTCGCTCGCGGCGCAGACTATAGCTACGATCTCTCCGACCTTGGGCGCTACTACGTAGACTATCTGGACCTGATGGCTCATTTCGATCGCGTGCTGCCCGGCCGCGTGCATAGGGTTCAGTACGAGACGCTGATCGCCGATCCAGAGGTTGAGGTGCGTCGCCTGCTGACCTATTGCGGACTCCAGTTCGATCCGACGTGCCTGCGTTTCTATGAGACCGAGCGGCCTGTCCGCACCGCCAGTTCCGAACAGGTCCGCCAGCCCCTGTTCACAGAGGGCCTAGATCACTGGAAGAATTTTGAGCCCTGGTTGGCGCCGCTAAAGCTCGCCTTGGGCCCTGATATCGCCTAGTTTTGAGGCGCTGGCTGCTCGAAAAGTAGTTTTCCCGACTGTGCGGCTTCAAGGGCGCCCAGGCGGGTCGCGGCCGAATGCGGCGATGTTGGGCTCAAAACGACGCCACACGGCGATGCGCGCCCTATCGGATGCCTTTTTTCGATGGGCTCATCTCGATAAATCGCTTTCCCATTAAGCGTTCTGGGGGAAACCCTTGATCCAAGTCAAAAATGTGACGTGTTCAACGTCTGGGCCAGCATCTGGTCCGGTCTGAAGTCTAAAATAATAAAATATCGGGCATGTAATAATATTTGTGAGCAGGGGATAAAAATGTCGCAGTCGAGATCGATCGAAGTCGAACGCCGCCGCCGTAGCGCCAAGCTTATGGGGGTCTTGATGTCTGCGGCCAGCCTGACGGCGATCGCGACGACCGGGGCTCACGCGCAGACCGCAGCGACGGCGCCCGCAGCAACGAGCGCAACGCCCGCCGCGACAACCCAGCTTCAAGAAGTGGTCGTGACCGCCAACCGTTCCGGCGCTCAGTCGGTGCAAAACGTGGCCATCCCGATCTCGGTGGTCGATCCGACCTTGGCGGACCGCTCCGGTCTCGGCAATCTAAGCGACCTGGCCAAGTTCTCGCCGTCGCTGACGATCATCCAGGGCGCACCGGGCTTCAATCAAATCTCGATGTTGGGCCTGACCTCCATGCCCTATCGGACGTCGGATACGTCTGACCGGTCGCTGGTCGCCGTCTATCTCGACGACACCCCGATCTCGGTTCAGGGACAGACGCCCGATCTGCGCGTTTACGACCTCGAGCGAGTGGAAATCTTACGGGGACCGCAGGGTACGCTGTATGGCGATAGCTCTATGGCCGGCACGGTTCGCTATATCACCGCGAAGCCCAGCTCAACGTCCAGCTTCGGCACGCTTGAGATCACCGGCGCCGATACGGAGCACGGCGCGCCGAGCTACAGCATCCGCGGGATGTTCAATACGCCGATCGTCGACGACAAGCTGGGCTTCCGCGCGACCTTCTATGACGGACAGGATGGCGGCTACATCAACAATATCGGCCTGCGCGACAAGAAGGATGCGAACCTTAACGATAGTATCCAAGGCCGCGCCGCTCTGCGTTGGACCTCGGATTCTACTCTGACCGTCGATTTCGCCGCTACGTTCGAGCAGAGCCACGCGTATGGCCTGAACGACGCCGAGAGCGGCCTTCCAAAATACGAGATGGATACCAACTCACCGGAAGGCACGCGTGATAGCCTTCAGCTTTATCAGCTAAATATTGATAAAGACCTGGGGTTTTCTGACCTAATTTCTTCGACCTCATACACATGGCGCCGTATCGGCTATAACCAAAGCGACGATTATACGATTGGTTACTACTTCGCGAACTACTACGGCTTGCCGAACGCGCTCTATAACGCCCCGGCAAAGTTCAATCTCGCGACGAACGACCTGATCCCCGCCGAACATTATGAGATCGATAACAAGATTCACGATGTAACGCAGGAGTTCCGGCTAGTTTCCAAGGACGGCGGCCCGATCAAATGGACGGTCGGCGCCTATTATGAAGGCCAGCGTCGCAATCTCTATCAGGACATTCCCACACCAGGCTTCGATACGTCATCTTATACTGCAGGATTTTATGAACTGGCGACGGGCCAGCCCTATAACTCGAAGACGACCGATGGCGCCTTCAATCCCAATGACATCTTTTCGGGCTTGCAAAACGAAAACGACGAGCAGTTCGCTTTATTTACGGACGATACTTGGCACGCCACCAAGAAGCTCGACCTGACCGCGGGCGTTAGATACTTCAACTATAACGAGAGCTATTATCTGTACGAAGGCGGCGTCTATGGCGCGATCGACCATGTGCCCTTGACGGAGAACGCCAAGGAAAAAGCGAGCGGGTTCAATCCGCGGTTCAACGCCTCCTACCATGTCGATCAAGATCTGATGGTCTATGCCGAAGCGGCCAAGGGCTTCCGCTATGGCGGCGCTAACCAGCCAACCCCGATCGCAACGCCAGCTGAATCCGCAGGCCCCGTGCCTAACCGCTGTCTGTACGATCTTAATCAGTATGGCCTCAGCACAGCACCTCTGACCTTCGGTCCGGACCACCTTTGGGACTATACCGTGGGTGAAAAGGCCAAGTTGGCCAACGGCCGAATGACGTTCAACGCAGACGCCTACTACATCGACTGGTCGGACGTGCAGACGCGTTTGCTCTTGAACTGTTCTTACTTCTTTACGGAAAGCGCTGGGTCGATCCACAGCAAGGGCGTTGAAGCGGAGACGACGTTCAAGATTACCCCGGCCCTGACGGTCTCGGGCAGCATCGGCTACAACGACTCCCACGCGGCGGACAACATCCCGACCGTTGGAGCCTTTATCGGCGACCAAGCCCCCTATTCGCCGAACTGGATCGCCTCGACCTATGTGTTTTACGATAAGCCGGTTGCGGATGGCATGATGCACTTGCAGGCCAGCTATCAGTTCCGGAGCGAACAGAACACGACGTTCGACCCGTACCAGACGAGCTATAATTCGGCGACCGGCGTGCTCTCCAAGACCGGCCCGAGCGAGGGTTTCGCGATCATACCGCCCTCGCACGACGTCGATGCCTCGGCGGCCTATGACTTCGGGCGCTACGAGGTCGGGATTTATGGCACCAATCTGATCAACGGCGTGCGGGTCACCAACATCGGGAAGGCCAGCGCCACCTACTACGCCAACTATGTCGCGGGTAATATCGACACCATAGCCCGGCCCCTGACCGTGGGTCTGCGTTTGAAGGCCAAGTTCTAAAGGTCTATTTCCGAGGAGCCGCTGCGTGTTTGTTCCCGTATTGACGACATCGCATCTCACTAGGCTGGCGACGGTGGTCGCCAGCCTTTTCTTTTTCGCGGCGGTCCAGGTGACTTTCGCCCAGACGCCCTACAGCGAACCGGGCGTCGAGGCGCCCGAGCTCGCGCCGCTCGGGCCTCATGCGGTCGGGGTTCGTACCCTGACGCTGATCGAGCCCGGCGTGCCCGATGTGCTGCATATCGATAAGGCGACCCACAAGGCGCCGATCGTCGACCGTACCTTGACGGTCGAGGTCTGGTATCCGGCCCACCCAGAGCCTTCGGCGCCGAGGGTGGTCTACCACGGCGCCATGGAGTCCGAGGACGCGAGCCTGACCGCGTTCGAAACGCCTGGCGTCGCGGTCCGCGACGCGCCCGTCGATAAGTCGGGCGCCCCCTATCCCTTCGTTGTCATGTCCCATGGTTACAGCGGGACGCCGGTCGCCATGTCGTGGCTGGCGGAGAATTTGGCGTCTAAGGGCTATGTTGTCGTCGCCGCCCACCACATGGACCCGCCCTATGGCGACAAGGGCGGGTTCGTCGGTCCGGCGCTGTGGCGGCCGCTCGACATCGCCTTTCTGGCGCATACCGTGCAGGCCCGGGCCAAGGCCGGCGATCCTTTGTTTGGCGGCCTGGTCGATCCGGGCCGTGTGGTGCTCGCCGGCTATTCGATGGGTGGGTATGGCGTCATCACCGCGGGCGGCGCGGGCCTTTCGCCGGTGACGGCGTCGCTCGCTGGGCCTGGCGGCTACCTCTCGGCCTATGCGCGGGGCGGAGCGAAGGCGGCTGAACTTCACATTGACGGACTGAAGGCGGTGATTGCTATCGCGCCCGCTGGCGGCTCGGGTTTCTTCTCGGCCTGGGACGGTGAAGGCTTGCGCCAGCTCAAGGCCCCCTTGATGCTGATCGCCGGCGATCAGGACAAGACGGTCGGCTACGCCAGCCCCAAGACGATCTTCGATCACGCAACGCGCGCTAACCGATATCTCCTGACCTTTCATGAGGGCGGCCACTCGATCGGCATGAACGGCGCCCCGGCGTCGATGCGCGGAAAGCTCTGGGATGAGGACTGGTTCGAAGATCCGGTATGGCGCAAAGATCGCGTGATCGGGGTCCAACTGCATTTCATCACCGCCTTTCTGGACCTCTACGTGAAAGGCGAGACCAGCGCCGCCGCCTATCTCGACGTCATCCCCAATTCCAACGACGGCGTCTGGCCCCCGCCCAAGCCCGGCGCCCCCTATGCCGCCTACAGCCCCGGCGCGGATGGGATCACAGTGTGGAAAGGGTTCCAGCGCAACCACGCGACGGGCTTGAGTTTTGAGCACAAGGCGGCGGACGGCGGTTAGGAGTCGCTGGGCGGTTTCCGCGCCATCGCGCGGCCCCTCCACCGCGTTCCGCGGTCCCCCTCCCCAAGCTTCGCTTAGGGAGGATGAGGTCCGCCGCGTTTCATCTGCCCTATCGCAAGGCGATGGGGGAGTACGGCCGAAGGCCAGGGGCCGCGCGGCCGTAAGGCCGGGCGGAACAACGCCCCCTCACACCTGCCGCCCAAACGTCCGAGCCTCCGCGCCGCCGGTGAAGCGGGAGATGATCCAGCTGCGGAAGGTGGAGATGACAGGGTCGGCCAGGTCTTCGGAGTGGAACTTCAGGTAATAGCCGTAGCCGTCTTCGAATGAGGTTTCGAACGGCGCGACCAGTTCGCCCGACGCTAGTTCGCGAGCGAACATGTCCAGATCCGCCAGCGCCACACCGTCGCCCGACCGGGCGAACTGCACGGCCGAAAGGGCGGTGTCGAACGCCAGCCCCCGGTCGGTATCGAAAACCAGGCCGCACTGGCGCGCAAACGTCGCCCACAGAAGGCCTCTCGGCTCCCCCTCCAACCGCACGTGCAGCAGTTCGTTGGCCGAGAGGAAGGACTCCAAGTCCTTGCCCGCATGGGCGGCGGCGATCTCGGGCGAGCAGACGGGCGTGGTGCGCACCATCCACAGAAGGTCCGTCACCTTGTCGTCGACGTTGGGGCGGTCATAGACCACCGCCACGTCCAGATCGTGGGCGGGGAGCCCTGTGACATGGCTGCTGGAGACGTCGATCAGGATGTCCGGAAACTCGCGCCGAAAGTCCCGCAGCATCGGCAGAGCCAGATGGTTCAGGAGCGACGGCGGCATGTGGATGCGCAGCGTGCGGCTTGACTTCGAGCCCTCGCGAATGGTGTTCAGAACCTGTTCGAGCCGGTCTAGCGACTTTTGCACGACCGGCAGCAGGATCTCGCCGGCTTCTGTCAGCGCCAGCCGGTGGGGGCGTCGCTCCAAGAGCTGTTTGCCGAGCAGGTCCTCCAGGCTGATGACGTGACGGCTAAGCGCGCTTTGGGACACATGTAGGGCGTTCGCGCCGGCGGTGAAGCTGAGATGGCGGCCCACGGCGTCGAAAGCGCGGAGCGCGTTGAGCGGCAGCCACCGGCGATTGATCAACATCATGCTCCCTGATGGTTACCGTTCAGGCGATTAAGGTTCAGGCGGTTGCCGTTCAAAGACGTCGCCAAAGAGCTATTCATAATCGCCTTGCCCCACGGCGCAAAATCGCGCGCTCCCTGAAATGTCGAGCTTAACGTCGCAGCGCGTGGCCCCACAAAGTGCAAAGCCAGAAAAAACGCAGATAGCGATATGAGGAAATGCGATGCGCCGTAGGGTAAGCGCTATGCGATGGTCGATATTCGAGGCTGGAGGAGAGTCATGTTCGATCTGGAGCGCATCGGCGCGCTATTGAACGCCCGCAAACCGGGGCACAGCCTGCCCCAGGCGCTCTATAACGATCCTGAGGTCTTCGCTTTCGATCTGGAGGCGATCTACGCCCGCTCCTGGATTCTTGTCGGCTTCGATGTCGAACTGCCCAAGGCCGGCAGCCACCTCGCGCTGAACCTTGGACCCTGGCCGATCCTGATCACCCGCGACCGGTCGGGCGCTTTGCGCGGCTTCCACAATAGCTGCCGTCACCGTGGCGCCCAGATCTGCCAAGAGGGAACAGGAACCTCGGCGCGACTCGTCTGCCCCTACCATCGCTGGACCTATGAGCTGACCGGCGAGCTGGTTCATGCGGGCCGGATGGCCGAGGATTTCGATCCAACGGCCCATAGCCTCAAACCCATCCATGTCGAAAGCGTCGGCGGGGCGATCTATGTCTGCCTTGGCGAAACCGCGCCGCCCATCGACGACTTTCGCGAGAAGTTCGAGCCCCTGATCGCGCCTCATAACGTAAAGGATGCGAAGGTCGCCTTTCAGAGCACGCTGGTGGAAGACGCCAACTGGAAGCTGGTCATGGAGAACGGGCGGGAGTGCTATCACTGCGCCGGCGCCCATCCTGAGCTGTCCGCCAGCTTCCCGATCACCGCCAGCGCCTATTTCGACTTTGGCGGCGACCGTTTGCAGGAAATCTATAATGCGCGGATGGCCGAGGCCGGGCTGCCCATCGGCCCTGTCGAGGGCGATTGGTGGGAGGCGATCCGCTTTCCGCTGAACGAGGGCTACCAGTCCATGACGCTCGACGGCAAGCACGTGGTCAAGAAGCTGATGTGCGAAGCGGGCGACGGCGATATCGGCTCGCTGCGCTGGGCGATCGAGCCGCACAGCTTCTGCCACGCCACCAGCGATTATCTCTTCATGTTCAGCGCCCTGCCGGTCGCCCCCAACGTGACCCACGTCGTGGCCAAGTGGCTGGTGCATAAGGATGCGGTGGAAGGCGTCGACTACGACATCGAAACCCTGACCGCGCTCTGGAACGCAACGAACCTCCAAGACAAGGCGCTGGCGGAAAACAACCAGCGCGGCGTCAACGCTCGCGGCTACACGCCGGGTCCCTATTCGCAAGAGGCGGAGACCTTGGTCATCAACTTCGTCGATTGGTATTGCCGCCAGGCCAAGGCCTATATCGCGGCGCACACGCGTGCGGCGGAGGCGGCGCCGGCGCGCGAACCAGCGCCGGTTCCGGTCCTGGCGGAGAGCTGATCATGTCCGACGACGCCCCTCTTTCGCCGCTCCGAGACGCCGTCGAGGTCCCGGCCAACTCTCATGCGCTCGACCCCAGCGCGCTTCACCCAGAGACCTTGGCCATCGGTTTTGGCTACGATCCCTCCACCGCCAGCGGCGCGGCCAAGCCGCCGGTCTATCTTACATCTACCTATGTCTATCCCAGCGCGGAGCACGCCAAGGCTGTCCATGCCGCCTATTTCGAAGGCGCTCCGGCGCCTGAGGGCGGCGGTTACATCTATTCGCGCCTGAACCATCCCAACCTCGATATGGTCGAGCGCCGCCTCGCGGCCTTGGATCGGGGCGAGGATGCTGCCGTCTTCTCCAGCGGTATGGCGGCGATCAGCGCGGTCATGATGCAGTACCTTCGCCCCGGCGACGCGGTGCTGCACAGCCAGCCGATCTATGGCGGCGTCGACAGCCTCTTGCAGCACCAGATGACCGGGCTCGGGATGCGGCCTATCGCCATTTTAGACGCGCTCAGCGAAGCCGCGTTCGAGGCGGCGGCGGAGGCGGCGCTCAAAGGCGGACCCATCGGTCTGATCATGCTGGAGACACCGGCCAACCCCACCGCCACCATCGCCGATATCGCGCTGGCCGCCGAGATCGCCCGACGTATCGCGCCGCGCCAGGGCGGGCGCCGGCCGCTGGTGACGGTGGACAACACCTTCCTGGGTCCCTTCGTCCAGACGCCCCTGGCGCATGGCGCGGACCTGACCCTCACCGCCCTTACCAAATACTGCGGCGGCCACAGCGATCTCTTGGCCGGCGGCGCGAGCGGCTCGAAAGCCCTGGTCGAGCCGCTGAAGAAGCTACGCATGGTTTTGGGCTCGCACCTCGATCCCTTCTCCAGCTGGCTGCTGCTACGCTCGCTGGAGACCCTGCCGCTGCGCACCGAGCGGGCGGCGAGCAATGCGCTGCGCGTCGCGACCTTTCTGCGCGACCATCCCAAGGTGGCGTCGATCACCTATCTGGGCTTCACCGGCGACGAGTCGGCGGGGCGTGCGACCTTGGATCGCCAGGCTAAGGGCGTCGGCTCGACCTTCTCCTTCAATCTGAAGGGCGGCGAGGCGGAAGCGTTTCGGTTGTTGAACCGGCTGCGCGTGCTGCGCATGGCGGTCAGCCTCGGCGGTTCGGAAACCCTGATCTGTCACCCCGCCACCACCACCCACTATGCGACGCCCCAAGCGCGCCGCGAAGCGGTCGGCATTGGCGAAGGTACGCTGCGGGTCTCGGTCGGGCTGGAGCATTCCGACGACCTGATCGCCGATCTTTCCCAAGCGTTGGAGGCGGTCTGATGGACGGCGGCGGAAGCGCAAATCCGGGCGGTCGCGATCCCTTTTCCATCGCCGGCAAGTTCCGGCCGCCCGAACAGCGGTTCGACGTCGTGGTGATCGGCGCTGGCCCGGCGGGGACCAAGGCCGCCATCGCCGCGGCGGGCGAGGGTTTGAGCGTACTGCTCATCGACGAAAACCCGGTCGCCCCCGGCCTGATCGGTCTGGACGTTCCGCTCTTCTGGGGCGGTCGCGCGACCAATGCGGTGCAAAATCCCGGGCGGATGCAAGAGCGGCTCTTCGCCGCCAATCCGGACCTGGAAGTGGCCTTCGAGGCGGGCGTCGAGGTTATGCTGGGCGTCTCTTGCTGGGGCGCGTTCGTCAATGGCCCAGGCCTCGGCGCCCTGCCGGAGCCGATTGTCGGATTGGCGGACGAGACTAAAAGTTGGCTGGTCGGCTTCAAGCGTTTGATCGTTGCGGCGGGCGCGCGCGATCTCGCCCTGTCGTTCAAAGGCTGGGATCAGCCCGGCGTCATGGGCGCCCAGGGCTTGCATAGTCTGCTTGGGCGTTACGACGCCTTCGCCGGCCGGCGCATCGCGATCCTGGGCTCCGGCGATCTGGCGGTGGAGACGGCCATCCTGGCGCTGGGCCACGGACTGGAGGTCGCCGCCCTGATCGAGGTGCGCGACGCGCCCCAGGCCTCGCCCGAACACCTGGCCCGGCTGGCGGCGTTGGACGTGCCGGTCCTCACCGGCCATGTCCCGGTTCTGGCGACGGGCGGGATCGATGGCGTGGAAAAGCTTGTCCTGCGCGCGATTCACGATCCCAAGGCGGAGGCTGTCGAGATCGCCTGCGACACCGTCTGTCAGGCCATCGGTGTCGTCCCGTCGGTCGAACTTCTAGACGTGGTCGGCGCCAAGCTGGCGTTCGACGGCGCTCGTGGCGGCTACACCCCGGTGCTGGACGTCGACGGGCAGACGACGATTGCGGGCGTCTACGCCATTGGCGACTGCGCCGGCGTCGCGGCCGGGCAGGGGGCTGAGGTTTACGCGAAGGAGTGGATGGCCGCCTTGATCGCGACCGGAGACGATAGCGTCATCGTCTGCCAGTGCGAGGAGGTGACCCGCGCCCAGCTGACCGGCGTGCATCATCCGGCCTACCTCGGCCCGATCTCGCCCGGCATGGCCAAGCGCAGCATCGCCACGCTGGCGGCCGACGGCCCCGTCAACCAGGACCAGATCAAGCGCCTGACCCGCGCCTGCATGGGTCCCTGCCAAGCCCGCCGCTGTCGCGAGCAGGTGGCGCTGACCCTGGCGGTCGCGACCGACACGCCGGTCTCCGCCATTCCGCTGGCGGGCTACCGCGCGCCCGTGCGCCCCCTGCCGCTGCAGGTGATCGCCGATTGGCAAGAGGCTGCCGAGATGAGCGCGGACTGGGACGTCTGGTTCGGCATTCCGGCTCAGTGGATCCCCTACGCCGACATCGATACCGACCGCGAAGCGATGCATATCGCCGCGCTGGGCGGCAACATGCATATGTGAGCGGCAAGCGATGACGGTTTTTTCCACAACCGGGGCGAACGGGGCCTCTGTGATCGTGATAGGCGGCGGCGTGACGGGCCTAAGCGCCGCCTGGTGGCTCGCGCGCTCGGGCGTCAGCGTGCTGGTGCTCGACAAGGGCGTGGTGGGTTGGGAAGCGTCCGGCCGCAACGGCGGTGGGGCGACCCATTATCACAGCCCGCTGTTCCATGAAGAGCAGCGCCTGTGGCCCCAGATGGACGAGCTCCTTGGCTATTCCACCGAATACAGGCGCGAGCGGATCATCATCGCCCTGACCCAGGCCCAGCTCGACCATTATCGCTACCTGGCCTCGATGCACCGAGCGCTCGGCAATCGAGTCGACGATCTCGACCCCCAGCAGATCAAAGAGGCCGTGCCGCTCGCCGGCGACACTGCGCTGGGCGGCATTCACGTCTACTTCGGCGGCCACGCCAATCCCCAACGCACGGTGCAGGCCTACGCCTGGGCCTTGCAGGACCTGGGCGGCCGTATTCTCCAACATGCGCCGGTCACGGAAATCCTGAAATCGGGCGACCGGGTCGTGGGCGTGCGCACACCTCGCGGCGATTTCGGGTGCGATCAGCTCGTGGTCGCCGCCGGCCCTCAAACCGACCGGCTTTTGGCGCCCTTGGGCGTGAACCTGCCACTCGCGCCTGCCCGCGCCGAGATGATCGTGACCGAGCCCGCGCCGCTCATGGCCATCGGCGGGGTCGACGGCAACGGCCTCTATGGCCGCCAGACCCTGCGCGGCAACCTCGCCTATGGCGGCGGCCCCCACGAGTGGCTGGATGTCGATGAGACCGGCCCCAAGGTGCGCCCCTCCACGCCGCTGCTACGTAACCTCTCTCGTCGCGTGGCGGAGCTTCTGCCCAAGGCGGCCCAGCTTCGCGTGATCCGCAGTTGGGCCGGGATCGTCGAGAATACGCCCGATGGCCGCCCAGTGATCGAGCGCCTGACCGACCCCGGCAACGTCACGGTCGCCGTCATGTCCGGCGTCGGCTTCGGCCTGTCGCCCGCCAGCGGCCATGCGATCCGTGACCTGGTGATCGACGGCGCCTGCTCCTTCACCGACCTCGAAAAGTTGAAGCTCGCCCGCTTCGCCGACCTCGCCCCCGACTGGCGCCGCGAGCGCGGCTGGCGGCCGGAGGATATGCAGGTGGCGGCGGCTTGAGGCTCGCGACCCCCGAACTTGGTCCGGGGGCCTGTGGCTTAGGATTAGCGGAATTTACCCACTATGGTCAGCTGGATCTCCCGCCCCGATTGATAGGTATAAAAACCGCCATCGGATTGGAACAGCGCGGTTTCGCTGCCGGAGGGCACGTAATTCACGATCTGGCGCTTGTCCAACAGGTTGAAAACCTGAAGTTTTATCTGGAACCTGCTGAAGCTGTAGGCAGCGTCCCCATTGATAGTATCATAGCTAGGCAGCTTGAGTTGTAAGCCGCCTTTGCCGCCGGCCACGTATTCGTTCCCGACCTGCTTGTAGGTCAAGGACGCGTGCCAGGGGCCGCGGGCGTAAAGCGCGCCCATAGCATCGGTCCACTCCGGCACGCCCGCTAGTGTTTGCCCAGGGTTGCCGGAGATACCTTCCGAAACGTTGGCGGCCTGGGCGGCTTGGCGGGCGCCGTTGGTCGAGCCGTTGAAGAACACCGTCACACCGATCGGGAAGGCATAGGCGGCTTCTCCCTCGAACCCGCTATAGCGAACCTTGCCGGCGTTGCAGCTGGCCGCATCGACGCCGCCGTTGGGGTCGGCGATGTCGCAGGCCACATTGGTGTTGGCGGCGTTGATCAGATAGTAGTCGCCGTCCATCGTCACCCGGCCGCGTGTATACACCATACCGGCTTGATAGTTGGTCGTCGTTTCCGGCTGTAAATGCTGGAGATTGACGCCAGGAACCTGAAGTTCTGATAATTGAGGAATCAGGAAGCTGGTCGCGTATTGTGCATACACCGAGTACCAGGGTAGTATCTTGTAGTTTGTTGTCAGGAAGTACAGAGGGTGTTGATAAGTATTCGACCCCTGAATCGGCCCAATCTCGCTGGCGCCGTTGATGGTCAAGGTGTCCTCCTCCGCATCGATGGTGCGTTTGAAGTTCACATACTTGAAGCCAGGCGAGATTTTCAGGTTGTCGAGCGGCGTCCAGATGAAGTCTACGAAGCCCTGCTCCTGAATCCAGCTCGAAAATTCGCAGGTCTTGCAGTTAGTCGGCGCTGTCAAACCCGACCCGGGCTCTTTGGCCGGGGTATATTCGATATCTGGCGTATTGGTCGTCAGGTCGTAATAGGCCTTTTGACGATAGGTATAGGAGCTTTCGATCAGGCCGCCGAGTTTGATGATGCCAAAGGGGAGTTGCTCGTTCAAACGGATAATATCGCCATAGACCGTATAGTCGTTGCGCTTCTTATATCCGCCAATATCGGTTCCATCCGCAGGCTTGGTCGGCGAGGTTTCGGCGCCAATCAGGCCGCTATTGTCGTTGGAGGATAGGGTCTTGTTAGAGTAAAAATAGGTATAAGGCTCGTCTTCCACGCTGAACGTCGACGTCGCCTGATATTTCATATCTACATAATCAAACCATGTTTGCTTTCTTTCAAAATTATACTTATAATAGTGCTCTTCATCTGGAATGTCAGTGAGCTGGAAGTTCTTGCCGTAAGCTTCGGTTTGCTGCAGCGTTTCGCCGGGTCCGTTAGAGTCTGGGAAATTGTACCGGCTCCAGGCGTGAGAAGCGAAGGCGGTCAGGATGAACTTGTCGCCGACGGGCAGAACGAACTTGGCGAGCTGATTGTAGGCGTCGCCGCCCGAATAGGACAGTTCCGTATCCGAATTGCGTTCGTCCAGGTTCACCAGCAGCTTACCGCCGCCCAACTGTGAAATCTCGCCCGTATTCAGGGTCGTGACGGCCGCTTCGGTATCGAAGGAGCCGTAAGTGAACTTTTGCTCCACATTGAACTCATTCAATACGTCGGGCGAGAAGTAGTGGATCGCGCCGCCGTAATTGGCCTGGCCCAGGTCGCCGGCCGCGCCCGGCCCACGGTCCACGACAGCCGCCCCGATGGTGGAGGTCGGGAAGTAGTCGTTGGGATGGTGCGTGGGGTTATTGGTGTCGCCGAACGCAATACCGTCGTAAGTGACGTTGTAGAAGCCATCCTGAAAGCCGCGCATCGTAGTGCTGAAGTAGTTGCCGATGCCGCCCGCGTTGCCGCTGATGCCCGAGATACTGGGGGCGATGAACACGACCGTACTGATGTTCCCTGTTTCCGGCGTCACCTGCTCGATGAAGTCGTGACTGATGATCGATTCCGGCTGGGTTTCGTCGATAGACGCCTTCACCGGCGCGGTCTTGGCCCCAATGCTACGCTCGGCGGTGACGATCACGCTCTGAACTTCGGTGCCTTCGGCGCCGGCGCCGGTGGTCTGGGCGCCTGGCAGGCTGGCCGCGCCGGCCCCGGTATCGGTCTGAGGGGCCGCCCCAGCGGCGGGAGGATCTGCGGCCATCGCCGGCTGAAAGAGGGCTGTGCCGAGCAGGGCGATGGATGCCCCAGCCAGTAGCCGGAAGCTATATCCCTTATAAGGTTTCATAAAAAATCCCCAGATTGGCATATATTTCAGTACAGAAAATAATTATCGTTGTGGAAGTTCGGACCACAATGGTTTGCGGCCTAAATTGAGTAATTATAATTCAACTAGATGGCCCGTAACTTCCCCGTAACCTGATTTACATTCTGACGCGCTGGGTTCGCGAGTGAATTTTAGATGGCTATTTTGTGTCATATTTTTGAATATTGAGGCGAGCATCTTCGCCTGGGGCCGATTCGATGGGTGACTTCGGCGGTCGGCCTGGGCTTAAGCCCTATCGGATGTGCGCCATGGCGAGAGTCGCGGCGATACAGAAGAGCACGATGACGAGCGGCGGTGCACGCCAGCGTTCCAGCAGTAGAAACCCGACGACAGCGATGGCGACGTCTTGGGGGCCGCGTACAGCGCTGGTCCAGATCGGGCTGTAGAGCGCCGCGCCCAAGATGCCTGCGACAGCGGCGTTGACGCCGGCGAGCGCGCCTCGCGCCATCGGATGGCGTCCCGCCCAGGTCCAAAGCGATACGCCGGCGGTCGCGATCAGCAATCCCGGCAGAAAGATGAAGCCTAAGGCTGCCGCCGAACAAAGCGCGACGTCCCAGAGGCCCGCCCCCGGGGGCGCGACCAGAGCGCCGAGGTAGGCGGCGAAGCTGAAAAGCGGTCCCGGTAAGGCCTGGGCTGCGCCATAGCCGGCGATAAACGCGTTGTCGCTTCGGCCTATGTTGTAATTCCAAAAAAACCGCCACTGCGTTGCGATTGAATTTCAATATCGCGAGTATTGAATTGCCCGATTTAGCGGCCTGGTCTAATTAGATTGTCATATCATTTTTGTGCGCGATGGCGGATTTGACCGAAGACAAGCTTGCGCCCGATCCCGTCGCTTCGCCCCGCGGCGACCTGACTAGCGCCGATCGGCGCCGGATGCTGGCGAACTTGCAGGATGAGACAGACGGCGCTGCAATCTACGATGCGCTGGCCGAAGGCGAAAAGGACGAGAAGGTTTCTCGCGTTTACAAGCGCTTGGCGACGGTCGAACGGCGCCATGCCGAGTTCTGGCGCGATAAGCTTCGGGCTGGCGGGCACAAGGGAGAGGTTCGCCCGTCGGGACGGGCGAGGCTGCTGGCCTTTATCGGGCGGCGGTTCGGGCCGTCTCTGGTGCTGCCGACGCTGGCCCGCGACGAGGTCAAGGGCGGCGCGACCTACACAAGCCAGGCCGATGCGGTCGAGGCGGGTTTCCATACCGACGAACGCTCCCATGCGCGCGTGATCCAGGCGGCGGCGTCGCAAGTCGGCGGCCTGTCGGGCGGCTCGTTGGCTCAACTCGAGGGGCGCCATAAGTCGGGCGGCGGCAATGCGCTGCGCGCCGCCGTTCTGGGCGCCAACGACGGTCTTGTGTCCAACCTCAGCCTCGTGATGGGGGTGGCGGGCGCGGCGGTCAGCGGCCGAGCGATCCTGCTCACAGGCCTTGCGGGTTTGGTGGCGGGGTCATGCTCAATGGCCATGGGCGAATGGCTTTCGGTCAACAGCGCCCGCGAGATGCACTTACGCCAGATCGCCGCCGAAAGGGATGAACTGGAGGCTGCGCCCGAGCTTGAGAAGGAAGAGCTGCGGCTGATCTACCAGGCCAAGGGGTTGGATGAGGCGGCCTCGGCGGCGGTGGTGAACCGCATCTTCTCCGACAAGGATGTGGCGCTCGACGCCCTTGTACGGGAAGAGCTCGGCATCGATCCGGAGGAACTCGGCGGTTCGGCCTGGGCCGCGGCGGGCTCGTCCTTCGCCCTCTTTGCGCTCGGCGCCATATTCCCGGTGTCCCCCTTCTTCTTTTCGGACGGCTGGACCGCCATCGCCCTGAGTATCGGCTTTAGCGGCATCGCGTTAGGCGGCATCGGCGCGGCGACATCGCTTTTCACGGGCCGCAGCCTGGCGTTTTCAGCGACGCGCCAAATCGCCATCGGCTACGCGGCGGCGATTTTTACGTTTGCGGTCGGACGTATGATCGGGGTCAGGGTGAGCTGAGAGCGTCGGCCCTCGCGCCTCCTCACTTGACTGGGTCGAGGATCAGCACCCGCGTCGTGCCTGGACGGGCGCGCGGGCGACCGCCTGGCGTCGGGTTCGGATCGGTGTCGGCCGCGACGATGAAGAGCCGGCCGCTGGCGGGATCGACCGCCATGGTGCGCCCGCTGGCGAGCGTCGGGATCGTGTCCAGGACGGAATAGGCGTCCGGCGAGGTCTCCTGGTAGACGGTAAGCGTGCCGTCGACGCCGTTCGGGCTGAACACCCGCTGGCGTGTGGGGTCATAGGCGATGGCGTCGCTGCCCCGCCCGATGGGCAGCTCGGTCACGACACGGCCGGTGTCGGCGTCGACGACCATCATCTTGGAATTCACGCAGCCCATGAACAGACGCCGACCGACCCGATCCATGGCGAGGCCATGGGGCGAGGCGCGGTCCGGCGTCGACCAGCGCGCCACGACCGCGTTGGTGTGGGCGTCGATCTTCAGCAGATCGCGCTTTTCCACGCCAGCCACATAGACGAAGCCGCGATCGTCGGAGGCGGCGTACTCCATCTTTTCGCCGGCCTCGATCGTCGCCACGACGCCGTCGGTCTTGGGATCGATGACCGTGATCGCGCCGGGGTCGCCTTCGATGACGAAGATGTGGCCCGTGGCGGAATCCACAGCGATCGCGTCGGCGTCCAAGTCTGCGGGGATCTGCTTGACGATCTGCAGGGTCTTCAGATCGAACGCGACGGCCAGGCCCGTCTTGCCGGCGTCGGTGAAGCCTCGCCCGTTCGCCGCCGAAATGCCGACGCCGTGGGTCCCGCCCTCGATGCCTAAGACCTCGCCCACCAGGGCGCCCGAGCGGGCGTCGAGCACCGCCAGCCGGTCGCTGTGGGCGATATAGACGCGGTCTGTCGGCGCATCGAACACGACATAGTCCCAGCGATCCGGCGCGCCCAGGGCCGTCGATTTCGTTAGCACATAGGCGGGCGCCGCAAGCGCGGGCGCCGCGATGGCGAGACAGCCGATGACGGCGGCGAGGCGTGCGAACATGGGTGCGCTCCGGTTGAGGCGGTCAGGCGGCGGACGTCGCCGGCCTACGGAGTTTTGGCGACAGAAGGATTAAAGCCACCATGGCGCCGCCGATCGCCGCCGTGGCCAATATGCGTCCGAAGTCGAGGCCGCCCTGGGCGTGCGGCTTGGTCAAGGTGTCGCCGAGCGTCGCGCCGAGCGGGCGCGTCAACACATAGGCGGCCCAAAACAGAACCGCCTGGGGCGCCCATTTCAAGAGGTGCAGCAAAGCCACCACGGCGATCAGGCCCGCAAACACCACCGCCGCCAGCTCGAACCCCCAGGCGTCCCACCCGGCGGCGGGCGGCCGCGCGATTTTATCCATAAGGTCAGGCAGGCTGTCCGAGGAAAAGTCGCCGAGCGCGGTGCCGAGCGTGTTGGAGACCAAGACGGTCAGCCAGTAAAACGCTTCGTCCCGGCGGGTGGCGATGTGGTCTGCGGCGATCTTGCCAGTGGTCAGCTTCCACGCGATCAAGACCACGATTACCAGCGTCAGCAGCATGGCCGAAGACGCGATGTAACCGAGTTTCAGCGAACGATCTATGAAATCGGACGTGGTCGTACCGACCGTGGTTGTGGCCACCACCACGAGCCAATAGATCGAGGGACGATAGCGCCGAGCCCGGATCTGGGCTGTCACCGTAAAGACAAATGCGGCGAGGAAGATCAGGGTGGCGACGGCGTAGCCGAGTTTCAGCGTCATGGAGACCGCATCGCCGCCGGTTTCGCCCACGGTTGTGGCGCAAATCTTCACCAGCCAGAACATCGATGTCGCCTGGGGCGCCTTGCTGAGCGCCTCGCCGGCCCAATCCCCCGGCTTCGTCTGCATGGTCATACAGTCATGTCCGCGCGATGATATGTTCGTCATACGCAAGAGCGAGCATGGGGAGAAGCGGTTTGCGCGACCTGATTCTGTCGGGCGTGAAGGGGCGCGCGGTTGCGCTCGGAATTATCGCACTCGCCGCTGTTTCCAGCCCCGCCTTGGCGGGCCCGCCCTACCTTAGCGACGATCCGGAGCCGACGGATGTCGGCCATTGGGAGATCTATAACTTCGCGATCGGCGCCGGCGGGCCGACGGGTTTGGCGGGCGAGACTGGCTTCGACATCAACTATGGCGCCGCCAAGGACCTGCAATTGACGGCTGTCTTGCCGCTGGCGTACGGCGCGCCCGACGCTTTCAGCGACAGAGGGCTTCGGGCCGGTCCGGGCGATGTGGAGCTGGCCATCAAGTACAAGTTCCTGCACCCGTCGGATGGGACCTGGACGCCCGCAGTCGCCTTCTTCCCTCGCCTCTTCGTTCCCACCGCCGACCGCGCTTTGGGCACGGGCCGGCTCGGACTGTTGCTGCCGATCTGGGCGGAGAAGGATTTCGGCCCATGGTCTGTGTTTGGCGGCGGCGGCTATCAGGTCAATCCCGGCCCAGGGCAGCGGAATTTCTGGCAGGGCGGCGGCGCGATCGGCCGAAGTTTCGGCGAACGGCTGTCGCTGGGGGCGGAGCTGTACGGCCAGACGCACGATACCGACGCGGGCGGCGCGTTCACTACGCTCAATATGGCGGCGACCTACAGGCTGACGCGGCGCTGGTCATTGTTGGGCTCGGCCGGACCGGCGTGGGATCGGGCTCGCGCCGACGGCTACGTCTTCTATAGCGCCCTCAAAGCCGATTATTGACGGATGAGCTGTCGCAACGCGCTTCCAGCGGGTCTTGTCTCCGCTCGCAAATCATTGGCATATTATACGAATAACCTATGGGGCGCCGGCCTTGATCGAGCGACAATTGTTTTCGACGGCGAACGGCGAGGGGGCTCAGTATAAGAGGCTCATCGAGGGCATAACGGACTACGCCATCTACATGCTGGAGCCAGATGGCGTCGTCGCCAGTTGGAACCCCGGCGCCGAGCGCGCGAAGGGCTACACTGCGGACGAGATTATCGGTCGCAACTTTGCGATTTTCTATTCTGCAGAGGATCGGGCCAACGGATTGCCGCAGAAATCCCTTGAGACCGCGCGTCAAGAAGGGCGCGCCGAGCTGGAGGGCCGGCGGTTTCGAAAAGATGGCAGTAGCTTTTGGGCGCATGTCGTCATCGATCCCATCTTCGAAAATGGTGAACTGATCGGTTTCGCCAAGATTACGCGTGACGCGACCGCGTTGAGAGACGTACAGATCGAGCTTACAAATGCTCTAACGGCTGCTCAGGCGGCGAACGAGGCCAAGTCCGCCTTTCTCGCCATGATGAGCCACGAAATTCGCACCCCCCTCAATGGCGTTCTCGGCATGGCCCAGGCCATGGCGGCCGGTGAACTGTCGGATGTTCAACGCGCTCGCCTTCGCGTCATTCAAGAGTCCGGTCAGATCTTGATGGCCATTCTGAACGATGTTCTAGACATCTCCAAAATCGAGGCGGGTCAGCTGCAGGTTGAAGCGGTCGATTTTGACCTTGGTCAGATTTTGCGCGGCGCCCAGGCGTCGTTCACGACGAGCGCCAATGAAAAGGGCTTGTCTCTTATGTTCGAGGTCGATGAGGCCAAGGGCATCTATCGGGGCGATCCGACGCGGGTTCGGCAAATTGTATATAACCTGCTGTCAAATGCTCTGAAGTTTACCAGTCAAGGTCACATCGCCGTCGCGGCGGCGCGATCGGCGACAGGGCTCAGGTTGCAGGTCTCAGATACCGGCATCGGGATGTCCGAGGCCACGCTCGCCAAACTGTTCACGAAGTTTAGCCAGGCCGACGCCGCCACGACTCGCCAGTTCGGGGGTACGGGTTTGGGCTTGGCGATCTGCAGCGAACTCGCCACGCTCCTCGGTGGGGCGATCGGCGTGCACTCCGTTCTGGGCCAGGGCGCAACCTTCAATGTAGACCTGCCCTTCGCCTACATCGGGCCGCCGATAGAGGCGTCTGACGCCACTCTTGGATCTGGCGTAGCCGGGGCGGACTTGGCGCTCCGCGTCCTGATCGCGGAGGACAATCCGACCAATCAGCTGGTTTTGAAGACCCTGCTCAATCAGGTTGGGATCGATCCCGTCGTCGTCTCCGACGGGGTACAGGCCGTGGAAACCTGGCGAACAGGCGAGTGGGACGTTGTGTTCATGGACATCCAGATGCCTCGCATGGATGGCCGCACGGCCGCCTTGGAGATTCGGCGGCTGGAAGCCGAAACGCGACGTTGGAGGACCCCCATCTACGCCCTATCCGCCAACGCCATGGCCCATCAGGCTGCAGACTATCTAACGGCCGGAATGGACGGCAACATTGCAAAACCGATCGATCTTCGGGAGCTGTTCGGCGTTCTGGAAGCGGTGATCGAAGGCGCCGCTGCAACGTGCGGCCAAGAGCCCCTTGCTAGCCCGCCGGGCGGTCGAACAGCGACTTCCTGATGATGGCGTGGGCGCCCTTGTTGCCGTTGACGACCTGGGTGACGCCGAAATCGACGCCGATCGAGAGCAGCGAAATCGCCTCGTCCTCGGTGAGCCGGTAGGCCGACATCAAGAAGCGCCGGGCTTGGCGAAACGCGTTCTGGACCGCCGCGTCGAGCGTAGAGTGGCTGTAGACCGCGCTCTGCGCCGTTTTGCCGAGCTCGTTCAGATAGTCCGGATGGCTGAAGCCTAGCACGACCCAGGCGTCGGGTGTCTCAATCAGAGGGAAATCCAGATCGATCAGCCGGCTAGGCAGGCTGGCCTTTGGGTGACGGGTAAGACGAAAGACGCCGGTCAGCGAACATTCCAGCGCCGTGCCGCAGAACTCGCCATCGCCTTGGGAGGCGTGAGGGTCGCCGATGGAGAGCAGCGCGCCCGCCACCTCGACCGGCAGGTACAGCTTGGCGCCCGGCCCCAGACGCCAATTGTCGATATTGCCGCCGGTTTTCAGCGGTGGGACGGAGTCGACCAGGCCCGCTGTGTTGGGCGCGAGCCCGATAACGCCGAAATGGGGCCGGACAGGGATTTCGACGCCTTGGAGGATGTCGTATCGGCGCTCGACGGTGGTCGGATCGACCCGCACCCCCGGATAGTCCATGCGGGCGTGCACGACGCCGGCGGGATCGGTCTGGGGCGTCCAGCGATAGGAATAGAGGGCGTGGGCGCAGGCGCACGGGCCGCCGGACGCGCCTTCCTGAAAGCCCCCCGCTTGGCCGGGGCGATCCACCTCGTAGATCGTGACGACCTCCCGGGCCTTGGGCTCGGTGAGAAGGTCGTCGTACTGCATCCCCCAGAAGGTGGCGGCGTTGCTGCCAAAGCTCTTACCCGCATGGTTGGGGTGGGCGCTGGGGCGTGGCAGGATCGCCATTACCTCGATCTCCAGCACGTCGCCGGGCTCTGCGCCCCTGACGGCGATGGGGCCGGTACAGATGTGGACGCCAAAGCCCTCGCCGGGACCGCGGCCATAGATGGAGGCCTTCATGGGGCCGGCGCCGCGCCGATCCACAGCCTTATGATCCGCCGTCCACTCATAGACGCTCTCGGCTCCCGGATCGCCCGCGACCATGCGCTCATAGTCGTCGCCCCCATGCTGAGTGAGGGTCTCCACCGTGACGATATCGCCCGACGCCACTTCGAGAACAGGGGCGATGTGGCGGCTGAAGTAGCCCCAGTGGACTGTGCTGCGGTTGGCTGCGAGGTAGTGGCGGGTCGCGCCGCTCGCATCGGAATCGAGGGCGAGAGGCCGATCGACTGCCGACGCAACGTCCGCCTCGCCCCAATCCTCCGGGTCCGGAATATCGTCGAGGTCGCGCTCGCGCCTTAGGTGAGGGGAGCCGCGGCGTGGGCCATCCTCGGTAAGCGCGACGGAGAGGCCGGCGGCCTTGCGGTGCTCCCGCGGCGACATGGCGAACCGTTCCCGGAACGAGCGGCTGAAATAGGCGATGTCGTTGAACCCCCATCGCAGGCAGATGTCGGTGATCGAAAGCTGCTGATGCAGCGGACTGGCGAGGTCCGCCTTGGTGCGATCCAACCGCCGGTCGCGGACATAGGTGGAGAAGCCTTGGCCGGTCAGGCTCAAGAGCTTTTGGACGTAGCGGACGGGCAGGGCGTGCTCTCGCGCCACCTCGGCGAGGTTCAACTCCGGGTCGGCCAGCTTGATCTCGATGGTCTGAAGGATTTTGTGCAGGATGGCGGCGCGCACGCTGGCGGCCCCGCCCAGCGGCCCCTCGGCCGCCTCGCTGAAGAGGCTGGTGAGCAGGAACTCCGGCAAGGCGATCTCGATAGGGCGAATCTCGTCCAGCTCCAGCGTATCGATGGCGTCGGCGACCGACTGCAGCATCCCGGAAAACACCCGCCCCACGCCCTTATCGCCGGGGACCAGCACCACCTTGGTTGGCAGGGGCGCGAGCAGGCTGGGGTTGAGGAGTTGCGGCGGCACATCGACGAGGAGCGCCGTGAAATCGGTCTCAAGCGTCAGCGCCGCTTCGCTGCGCGTGCGTCCGCACAGGATATCGCCCGGCTCCATCCGCAGGGTCTCGCCTTCGCGGATACAGCTGGCCGCGCCCTCGATCAGCAGCACCAGCCAGATGGTGTCGCGCCGGTCGAAGAAGCTCTCCTGCAAGGTCTGCCGCCTCGACCTCGCACGGGCGAATCTGACGCCTGCGTAGGAGGCGACGGTCGAGAGGTGGCCATAGAAGCTGCTGTCGTCGCCGGGCGGAAAGACGGCGGTGATCGAATGCGGTGCGATAGCCTCCTGCCACGCGGTGCGCCGCGCTTCGATCGCGAAGGAGTCTGTGCTGAACTGGCGGATGTTCACGTGGAGTGAGCGGTCCCTGTGTTCGCGCCCGCGCCGGAGCAGCGCGCGAGCAAAAGAGTTTGCTGCGTCCGGGCCAGTGGCGCAATGGCGACGTCGTCCAGGCCCGCCAGACGGCACATCTGCGCCAAGTCTTCAGCCGTATAGGCGTCGCCGTCGGGCGTTCCGGTCAACATGCTGAGCGCGAACAGCGTCGGGACAGGCGGCGCGACACGGGAGGCGTCCGGCGTGTACTCCACGATCGCTGCGGCGCCGCCGGGCCCATCGCCATAGGGTTGGCGCAAGTTTGCGGCGACCCGCGTCAGAAAGGCGATGCAGGTCGACCTATCGAAGTGGTGCAGAAAGTTGGGGATCAGGACCAGATCGTAGGGACCGCCCAGCTCTGCGTCGAACGCGCTGCCGACGCGGGTTTCGAAGCGGTCGCCGATCCCGGCGTTTTGCGCGTTCTCGCGCGCAACCTCCAGCACTGCGGCCCAATCCAGGGCGGCGATGTGGGCATCCCCGCGCCGCTTGGCGAGCTCGATGCCGAACAGCCCGTGACCGGCGGCGACGTCCAGGACGCGCAGATCCGCCGGCGCCGCCGACGCCAAAGCCTCCGCCAGGCTCTCGGCGACGGGTCGCATGACGTTGGCCATGCCGCGGGCGAAATCGACCCAGACGGCGCTATCGGGCGTGGTGTTCGCGCGATCTATAGGTCCGCCGCGGCGCGCCCACCCCACCGGGTCGTCGAAATAGAGCGCGATCTTAGCCGGCGAGGCGAGAAACCGCGCGGCGGCGCCGATGTAGGTCGGCTGCACCTCGTCCAGGAAGGCTGAAGCCTCTGGAGTCAGCCGATATAGCCCATCGTCTTTCGTTAGGAGGCCATACACCACCAGGGTGTCCGCCAGGATGCGCACGCCCCGCGGCGCCGCGGCGCAGGCGTCGCTCAGGGCGTCGACGGTCGTTGCGCCCTTGGCGATGGCGGAAAATAGCCCAAGTCCGATGGCGGCCGACAGCGCCGCCGTCTGCTCGAAGGCCGTCATCATGCCTATGATCCGCCCTGGGTCCGGGACGGTTCCGTGCGGTGGGGTTGTCATGGGCGCAGCCGATCTGATTGACGCTCGATAAGCCTCTAGAAAAGTTCAGGGCTGGTCCATGTGCGAGCCCGACCAATTCTTGCCCGGCTTTACGATGGCTTTGGCCGTCGGCTGCGGCGACGTCGGTTTTTCAGGCGCCACGCCACCCGAACGGGCGCCTTGGCCGATACGCATGGGGTTGAACAACAAATCGCCGCTCCGCCGACAAGACGCTAACCCTGGCGCAGCCTTAGGGTGGAGGGGTAGACAAGGCGGCCCGCGGTACGCGGCGCCCTGGCCGGAGCGATGTGTATGACCCTGGCGCCTTCAACGCGGTTCGACGAGGCCTTCTTCGAAAGTCTGGCGAGTTCCGTCGGGCCGGTCGAGACTGCGCGCTCCTTGCCGCCGGCCTGCTACACCGATCAAGAGTTCTACACCTTTGAAAAGGAAGCGATTTTCTATCGGGAGTGGCTGTGCGTCGGACGCGAATCCTGGCTCGCGGCGCCCGGCGATTACTTCACGGTCACCCACGCCAACGAACCGATGATCCTGGCCCGCGGCAAGGACGGCGTGATCCGGGCGATGTCGGCGGTCTGTCAGCACCGCGCCATGCTGGTGGCGGAGGGCCATGGCCAGGCCAAGGCGTTTGTCTGCCCCTATCACCACTGGACCTATGGGCTCGACGGCAAGCTGGTGGGCGCGCCGGCGATGGAGCGCACCTGCGACTTCGACCGCAAGGGTTTGGGCCTGCCCAACTTCAAGGTCGAGCTCTGGAACGGCTTTATCTTCGTCAATATGGACCCCGACGCCGCGCCGCTTTCGCCCCGCCTAGCCGATGTCACCAAGGCCTTGGCCAATTACGATCTTCATCTCGCCGAAGGCCCCAGGCCCGATCCGCCCACGCGCTATCCGTGGAACTGGAAGGTGATGATGGAGAACAATAACGACGGCTATCACGCCACCCGTTTGCATCGCGGCCCTCTGCACGATTTCATTCCGAGCGAGCTTGCCACCTTTCCCGAGCTCCCGCCCGACACGGCCGGCTATTTCCGGTTCAACGGCACCTTGCACCCCGATGTAGGCTTCAACGCCTTGCAGAAGGCGGTGCTGCCGATCTTCCCCAAGCTGACCGAGGCGCAGCGCAATCAGGTGCTATTCGTCAATATCCCGCCGACCCTGTCGTTCGTGTTCCTGAGCGACTTCGTCTTGTACCTGACCCTCCACGCCGAAAGCGCCGGCGCCCACGCGATGAGCATCGGCTGGCTGGTTCGCCCTGGCGCCATGGAAGAGCCCTTGTTCGATGCGCGCATGGCGATGAACATGAGCGCCGCCATGGAAATCACCGCCCAGGACCTGCATGTGGACGAACTGGTGCAGATCGGTCTGCAATCCAAGTTCGCACCGCGCGGTCGCTATTCCTGGCAGGAGCAGGCGCAGCGCGACCTGAATGTCTGGCTGGTGGAGCGCTATCGTCGCGCGTGGGCGCGCAGGAGGGGCGAGGCGCCAAATGCTCCGTCGCCAAGCGCGTCGACCGCGACGCGCCAGACAACACCGGGATGCGCGACGCCCGAGCCGGCGGCTGTCGATTGACCGCCGCCCCGCTCGATCGCGCTGGGTTGAGCGCTGTGGCGGCCGTCGCGCCTCGGTGGCTGACCTTTGTCGCGCTGAGCGCGCTGTTCTTCCTGGTTTCGGCCGGCACCTTCAGTTCGCTGGGCGTCGTCCTGCCGGTGATGGTGACGGAGCTGCACCTGAACTGGACCCAGGCTGGCCTTGGCTACACCTTTCTTGGCCTCGCTTGCGGCCTGGCCAGTTTCGCGCCGGCCGTGCTGATCCGCTGGATCGGCGTGCGCGGCACGCTGATCGGCGGCACGATCTTGCTGATCGGCGGCTTTGGGACCATGGCGCTGGCGCGAAACGCCGAGATGTATCTGGCGGCGACGCTGCTCGTGGGGATCGCCTTCGCCCTGACGACGACCGTGCCGGGCACCCACGTCCTGACCGGCCTGTTCCAGCGCCGATCCACGGTGCTGGGCGCGTATTTCACCATCGGCGCTTTGGGGCAGGTGGCCGGTCCCTTGCTATACCTCGCCATCGAGGCCGCTCATCTGGGCTGGCGGTCCTATTGGTGGATGTTCGTTATCGCGTCGGCGACGGTGGGGAGCTTCGCCGCCCTTGTGGCCACGGCCAGGCGGGAGCCTAAAGCCGCAGCCGATATTCCGCCGGAGCAAGTCGGCCCAGGCGACCTTATCGACGGTTTGCGCGACTGGACGGTGCGCCGCGCGCTCGCCACGCCTCAGTTCTACATCATCGTCGGCGCCTACACGATGTACCTGCTGATCAACACGACGGCCCACGGCTTTGCGGTGGAGCATCTGACCGAGCGGGGTATCGCGCCCAAGGCCGCCGCCGCCATGTTGAGCTTCGAGGCCCTGGTCGGCGCGATCCTGGCCGTCGTCGGCGGCGTGATCGGGGAAAAAGTGGGGCCTAAGGTGCTCCTGATCGTCTCCCTGGTCGCCCTTGTCGTCGGCATGACGGCCTTGGCCGAGGCGCGTGGCTACGCCCTTATGCTGGTCTATGCCTTAGGGGTCGGCATCGGCTACGGCCTGAGCTTCCTAGCGTCGACCATGTTGCTCCTCACCTATTTCGGCAAGCGACCTAATCTAGAGCTCTATTCGCTGATGTGCCTGATCAGTACATCGGCCGCCATCGGGCCGGCGTTCGGCGGCTGGGCGAGGGATACCTTGGGCAGCTTCTCCGGCATGTTCCTGCTCTGCGCTGCTGTGACGTTCGCCATGCTGGTGGCGACCCTGTTTCTATCGCCGCCCAATCCCAGCGCTCGCGCCATAGCGGACACGCCTTGAGGTGCGCTCGGCCCAGGCTTTGGGCGCCCGGCGCCCTGCCCGCGGCCAGACGGACTGAAGATTGGCGCCGCGACAAGGAATTCGAGCGCGCGAGGCCAAGACGAACGCCGCCTCTCACATCAACCTATCGACCATGACCACGACACTGCAGCAAAACGAATTCGGCCTGCCCTCCGATACCGGCGGCAAGGATGTGGGCGTCTTCCTGCCCATGGCGAACGGGGGCTGGATCTTGTCCTCCAACACCCCGCCTCTGGACGGTTCCTACGCCTACAACCGTCAGGTGGCGCGGATGGCCGATGAGCTAGGGCTCGACTTCATCATGTCGATGGCCAAGTGGAAGGGCTTTGGCGGCGTCACCGAACACTGGAAATATGCTCTGGACAGCCAGATGCTGATGGCGGCGCTGGCTGAGGCGACGAGCCGGGTCAAGGTCTGGACGACGGTCCATACGCTCCTTCAGAACCCGGCCGTCACGGCCAAGATGATCGCGACCTTGGATCAAATCAGCGGCGGCCGGGCGGGCCTGAACATTGTCACGGGCGCCTACAGGGACGAGTTCGATCAGATGGGCGCCTGGCGCGACGGCGTCGGCCACGATCAGCGCTACGACCTCGCCAGTGAGTGGATCGGCGCGATTAAACGGCTCTGGGTCGAGGATTCCGTCACGCTCGAGGGGCAGTATTTTACCCTGAAGGACTGTGAATCCTTCCCCAAACCTATCTCCAAGCCACGCCCTTTCCTGGTCTGCGCCGGCGCCTCGAAGCGGGGGATGCAGTTCACGCTGCAGGAGACCGACGCGATCTTTCTCTCCGGCGCCGACGACGCCGAGCTGGGTCGCAACAGCCGCATGGCCAAGGCTATGGCGGCGGACGCGGGCAAGCGGATGCGGACCTATATGATGGTCAACCTCGTCATCGGCGAAACCGATGCAGCGGCGCAAGCCGAGGCCGACCGCTACCGCGCCGGCTTCGACGAGGGTGCGTTGAGAGGGATGTTGCGGGCCTACGGCTTTCTCGACGCCGAATTGGGCAAGGAGAACGCCTTCATCGCCAACGCCCGATCGGGCTTCATGACCTCGCACCTGATCGGCTCCGCCGCGACGGTGGCGGAAAAGTCCATCGCGCTGCTGGAAGGCTGCGACCTGGACGGCATGATGCTTATCTTCCCGGATTACGTGGGGACCTTGCCGATCTACGCCGCCGAGGTGTTGCCCCGCCTGCGCGCCGCCTTCCCCGCGCGCGTTCCGGAGACCGCCCATGCCGCTTGAGGGCGCCGACATGTTAACCTCGGAGCGGCTCGCGCCGATGATCCCGCCTGCGATGACCGCCCTGGTCGTGATCGATGTTCAGGGAGACTTCGCGGCCCCAGACGGCGCCATGGGCTACGTCGGCGTCGATATGAGCGACGTCGAGTCGACCATCGACCGGATCGAGCGCCTGATCGCCGCCGCACGCAAGGCCGGCGCTACGCTAGTGTTCGCTCGGGTGGTGACGCGGCCCGAAACCGACTCGGAAGCGCTGAAGCGGCTTTATATCCGCAAAGGCTATGGCGAAGCCGCCGTCGCCATCTGCCGCGCCGACACGCCGGGCGCCGCCTTTTATCGCGTCGCGCCCCAGCCCGGCGATATCCAGATTCAGAAGCCATTGTTCTCCAGCTTCGTCGGCACCGATCTCGACGACCAACTCAGGGCCAAGGGGATCGACACCCTCGTCTTCACCGGCCTCACCACCGACTGCTGCGTCGACTGCACCGCCCGAGACGCGTTTCATCGCAACTATAGCTGCTTCATCGTCGACGACGCCTGCTCGGCCTATGGCGAGGACGTCCATTCGGCCGCGATGCTGGGCCTGACCAAGAACGTCGCGCTGGCCGTCACGACTCAAGAGGTCGAGGCGGCATGGACGTCGTAGGCGTCGCGCCGACCGCCGCGAAACCGCCGGCGGCCTCGGGCCGTGGCGTCCGCGGCGCTGTCGTCGCCGCTTGCACCGTCGGGAACTTCGTCAGCGCCACGCCCATGGTCAACAGCGTGTTCGGCGTCTTCCTGCTTCCCCTCTCCAAGGCGTTCGGCTGGCCGCGCGCAGAGGTCTCCGGCGTCCTGGCCTTGATCGCGGCGATCGGGGCGCTGGCCTATCCCATTGTCGGCCGGATTGCGGACCGTTACGGCGCGCGTCGCACCGTCCTGATCGGCAACCTGCTGTTCGCCGCCACCATCGCCGCCCTGGCGCTGGCGAATGGGCGACTGACTCAAGTTTATTTCCTGTTTGCGCTTGTCGGCGTCGCCGCGGCCATCCCGAGTACGGTGCTCTACGGCAAGGTGGTCGCGGGCTGGTTCGCCGCGCGGCGGGGCTTGATGCTGGGCGTCACCGCAGGCCTCGGCAACGGTGTCGGCGCCACTGTGATGCCGGGCGTCGCGGCGATCCTGATCGGGCTATGGGGGTGGCGCGGCGCCTATCTGGGTCTGGGCCTGATTGTTCTGGCGCTTGGTTTCCCGATCCTGTTCCTAGCCTTGCGGGAGGCGCCCAGGGCGACCGCGGCATCGGAGGACGTCGCGGTGATACAGGTCGGCGCCACCAGCGCGGAGGCGCGAAGAGACCCGGTGTTCGTTATGCTGGCCGTAGCGATTGCGCTCGGCGCTGGCTCGCTGACCGCACTCTTCACCCATGTCGTCGCGCTGCTTCTCGACCGGCATATTCCGATTGCGGTGGCGACCGGCGTGATCATGGCTTTCGCCTTGTCGGGCACGGGTTGGCAACTGGCGTTCGGCTATCTGCTGGACAAGGCAAGTACGCCCAAGATCGCGGCGCCCTTCTTCCTAATCTCGATCCTTGGCGTCGTCTTGATCGCCATGGCCAGCGCGCCAAGTTTGCTGCTTCTGGGCGGCCTATTTGTCGGCCTGGGGCTCGGCGCCGAATACGGGCTGATGCCCTATGCCCTGGCCCGCTATTTCGGATTGCGGGCTTATGGCGAAACTTACGGCCTGATCTACGGCCTGATCGTCCTGACCATGGGTGTGACGCCGATGCTGATGGACATCGTGTTCGACCGCATGGGCGCCTACGCCATAGCGCTCGCGGCGATCGGCGTGAGCCTGGCGCTCAGCGCCGGCCTGATCCTGCTTCTGCCGCGGTATCGCTATACCGCCCAAGGCGAGGCGCTATAGGCAAACGCCTACCCCCCCTCATGCCCAAAGATCGTCCGCGGAATGCGCACGTGCACGCCCTGGCGGCCATCCACCACCTGGGTGACGCCAAAGTCCGCCGCCACGCTCATCAGGGAATAGGCGTCGTTGCGGGACAGGCCGCGGTGCTCGGTCAGAAGTCCAAGCATGTCTAGCGAGGCCGCGCGCATGGCGACGTTCAGGTCCTCGTCGAAGCCGTGGACGATCCACCAGTTGGGCGTCTCCAGGAGCGGGGAGGGGAAGCTGAAGTCTTTGCGCAACGTTACTTGGAACAGGCAGTTCAGGGAGGACTCGATCGCTGTGCCGCTCAGCTCCCCGTCGCCCTGGCTGACATGGGGATCGCCGATGGAGAAGAGGGCGCCCGGAACCTGCACCGGATAGTACATCACCGCGCCCGCGCCGATCCGCCAGTTGTCGATATTGCCCCCATGCACGCCCGGCGGAACGGTCGAGACCCGACCGTGGACGTCCGGCGCGACACCGGCGGTGCCCAGATGAGGCCGCACCGGCACCCGCACACCCTTTAACGCCGGCTGGCGGTCGCACACCGGGCAGTTGGTGATGGTTCCGGGCGTCAGATAGAGCCCTGGAAAGTCATAGGCGTAGAGCGCGTGGGCGGTGTTGGCGGCGGCGTCGAGCTGATAGATCGTCACCCGCTCGGTCTCGCCGAACTCCTTGTAAAGATAGCCCCAGTTGGCCGCGAGGTTGGAGCCGTAAGGATTGCGGGGCGTCATCGACAGATAGCGCACCTCCAGCATGTCGCCCGGTTGCGCGTCCTCGATCCAGATCGGCCCCGTCATGATGTGGACGCCGGGGTTCCGATCCGATTCCGGTATGCCTTTGAAGATCGCGGTGACGCCCTCGTCCATCATCAGGTCCGGCGCATCGCCAGCGTGGTGGGTGATGGCTTCGGCCTGGATCAGGTCGCCGGACTTCACTTTCAGCACCGGCGCCAGGGCGGCGTCGAAATAACCCCAATGTACGGTTTCCGGGGTGGCCCGCAGCTTGTGCAGCGCTCCTGGTTCGGCGGTGCGCTGAGGCTCTCCAGCTTGGCAGATCAGCGGCATGGCGTTTCCCCCGAAAGTTAAGCGGCTTGGCCGATCATGAAACTGGTCATGCCGACGGACTTGTATTCGATGTGATCGACGGGCGTCTTGACCGTGTCACCGGGCAGGCGGGCGCCGGCCACATACAGAAGCGGCCAGTAGTGATCGGGGCTCGGCTGGGCGAGCTGAGCGTCGCGTCCCTGGTCGGCATAGGCGATCAGCTTATCGGGCGTATCGTTCACCACCGCGTCGCGGATGTGGTTGCTGAACCGGGTCGCCCAGTCGTAGGCCTCGCCATAGCGCTCGTGCCACCGCATGGCGCCGAGATTATGGACCGTGTTGCCCGAGCCCACAATCAGCACGCCCTCGTCGCGCAGGAGCGCCAGCTTCTGGCCGAGCGCATAATGCCACTCGGGCGGCTTGGTCGCGTCCATGCTGAGCTGAACAACGGGCACGTCGGCGTCGGGGAAGGCCTTCATCAGCACCGACCAAGTCCCATGGTCCAAGCCCCACTGGTTCAAATCGAGCGCGACGTGCAGGGGCGCCAGAAGCGCCTGGACACGCCGGGTCAGCTCGGGTGCGCCCGGGGCCGGGTACTGAATCTTGAACAGATCGGGCGCCAGCGGGCCGAAGTCGTGAATGGTCTTAGGGTTCGCCATCGCCGTCACGGCTATACCCCGCGTCAGCCAGTGGGCCGAGACGCACAGGATCGCCTTTGGCCTTGGCAGACTGAGCGCCATCTCTCGCCAGGCTTGGGTGACCGCATTCGTCTCCAGCGCGATGGTCGGGCTGCCGTGGCCGAAGAAGATGACGGGCATCCGGGGGAGTGACATGGGTGCAGCGATCACAAACTAAGACTTCGAAACTGTGGACTTGAAGGCGGCAATTCTAACGACCCCTTCCCGCTCCTATGGGGGAAGGGGCAGGGGATGGGGGTCCTCGCGCCGCCGTCGAAGATAAAGGAAACTGATGACGCCTCTTGCGCTCCTTCTTTCATCGCCTGCGATCGCACCCCCATCCCCGGCCCCTTCACCCATCGAGCGGGGAGGGATCATAAGATTATTCTTCGCCTTGATAGGCTGGGCTGGGCGCGCCGTCTTTCATCCTAGCCCTTCACAACTTGCACCTGCCGCTCCAATTGGCGCCCAGGCGCCCATCCGGCGGTCACGCGCGCGCCACGCGTAGAATTTGGGCGCAACGATGAAAGACAGGCGCGCTGTCGCCGGCCTAGGCTATCCTTCCGCTACCGTGTTGGAGAGCGTCAATGAACGCCGTCGTCCCGCCGCCGATCCGTGAGTTGAAACCAGGCTTTGGGGCCGAGGTGCTGGGCGTCGATTTTCCGCGCGCAAACCCGGAGCAGCGAAGCCTGCTTGTCGACGCCTTTCAGCACCACGGCGCACTTCTGTTGCGCGACCAGACCATGTCGCCGGACGATCTGCTGGATTTGATCCGCCTGTTCGGCGAGCCCGAGGGCCATACGCTTCAGCAGTTCACCCTGCCGGGCTATCCCAACATCTACATCCTGTCGAACAAGGTGGTCGACGGTCGCCCCATCGGCGCCCACAACGACGGGGTGGGCTGGCATACCGACTATTCCTACAAGGCCGAGCCGGTGATGAGCACCATGCTCTACGCCGTCGAGGTCCCGCCCGAGGGTTCCGATACCCTGCTCGCCGACCTCTGCGCAGCCTACGACGCGCTGGCGCCCGAGCGGCGCGCCGCCCTGGACGGACTGAAGCTGCATCACAGCTACCAGCACTTCATGGAGAACCGCGAGTGGGGCGCGATGAAGCTCTCCGAAGAGCTCAAAGCCGAAAACCCCGACGTGATCCATCCGCTGATCCGCACCCACCCCGCCGATGGGCGCAAGGCGCTGTGGGTCTCCACCGGTACGGTCAAGGAGGTGATCGGCTTGCCAGAGGCGGACGGCCTAGCCCTGGTGGACGAGCTGGTCGAATGGGCGACCCAGGACCGCTTCGTCTATCGCCACAAATGGCGCGTCGGCGACGTGCTGATGTGGGATAACCGCTGCACCCTGCACACCGGAACCCTCTACGACGACACCAAATACGACCGCCTGATGCACCGGCTTTGGGTGAAGGGCGATCGGCCTTACTGAGGGGGCGCCCGCCTACTTCTTCTTCTGCCCGACGGGAGCGCCCGGAAGGTCCTTCAAACTGGGCTGCGACGCGTTGGGCTTCGGCGCCTGCGCCTTCTTCGACTTGCCCTTAGTTTCCTTCATGGTCGTCTTTCCTGATCGGGCTGATGTTGGTTGGGGGTTTGTCTTCCACGGGTACGCCTTCGACGATCGTGGTCAGGGCCAGTGCGCCCGCCGTGGTGATCTTCCAGCCTTCGCTGTTGCGATCTGCATAGCCGAGTTCGGTCAGCGCGCGAGCGTCGGCGATGTTGATCCAGTTCACAGCTTCGCCGGCCTGCTTACGCGCCAGATTTCGCAGTGCGATAAGTTGGCCTGGAGAGAGTCTGTCTGGAGATTGGGCCGCCATCCTAAGACGCAGCTCCGTCGTCATCGCCGGCGTGCTTGTAGGTTCGGATCACGGCGCGGAGCAAAATCGCCCGGCGCACGCCTAGTCCGCTCGCGGCCAGCTCCAAACGTGCGCCTTCCAGCACCTTGCCGCGGTGCCGGCCGCCGAGCGCCCAAGCCTCGGCTCGGACCTCTTGCGGCGGGACCCAAGTCGACCGCAGGCCTTCGACCCATCGGGAGACTAAGGACGACACCGGACTAGCGCTTGAACGTGCCTCTTAACCCGAGAATGTCGGCGAGCCGTTGGCGCGGGGCTGTACCGGTCGAGCGCGGGTCGTTGAGGCCCGCGAGGGGCTTGGAGGCGGGCGTCGCGGGGGTGATCAGGCGGGACATGACGTCCTTTCGCGCCGACGCTTTCCACGGAGCGGAAAATCGACGACCGTTCCAACATAGGGTGTCGATCCGCCAATTGCTTGCGCTGGTTCGCCGTTAACGGCTGCGGGCGCTAAAACGGCTTGTCCCCCGCCACTGTCACCCGGAAGCCGGAGCGCACTTGCGGGAAATAGTCCCACACCGCCAGGTGCTGGAGGCAGCGATTGTCCCAGAACGCCACCGAATGGGGCCTCCAGCGGAAGCGCACCTGGAAGTTGGGGTTGGCGCAGTGGTCGAACAGGTAATGCAGGATCGCGTCGCTCTCGCCCTTGGAAACGCCAACGATCTTGGTTGTATAGGAACTGTTGACGAACAGCGCCTTTTTGCCGGTGACGGGGTGGGTGCGCACGATCGGGTGATCGCTACAAGGGTATTTGCGGTCGATGTCTGGGAACAGCGGGCGATAGACGGGGTCGGCGTCGTGGGTCGCCTTCATACCGTCCAGATAGGCCTTCATCTTGTCCGATAGCGCGTCGTAAGCCTCGTACATGCTGGCGAACAGGGTATCGCCGCCCACCTCGGGCACGATCGGCAGATAGAGGATTGACCCCAGCGGCGGCTCGGCGTCTGCCGTGAGGTCGGAATGCCAGCTCTCGCCGGCCACGAACTTTGAATTTTCGTCGGCGTGGATGGCGACGATCTCCTTGTGGCCGGGGATGCCCGGTACGCCCGAGTGGATCGCCAGCTCCCCGAATAGCCGACCGAAGGCCTTATGGCTGTCGTGGTCCAGGTTCACCTGATCGCGGAAAAAGATCACCTGATACTCCGCCAAGGCTCGCTTCAACTCCGAGATCTGCCGGTCGCTGAAGGGACCCGCGAGATCGATGCCCAGGACCTCCGCGCCGACGCGGATCGTCAGGGGTTTGACCTCGAAGGTCTCATAGACCGAGCGGATGGGCAGGGGGGGCTTGGCGATGGCGTTCATGGCTAAAGCTCCGAAGAGGAGGGGGATTGGCCGCAGATGGACAGCGCGGTCAGGGCGTAGATCAGGGCGCTGTCGGCCAAGTCCTTTGGGCCGGGGCGCCAGCGGGTGAAGCCTGTGGTCAGCGAGGGAATGCGCTGGGTATTGAAGACGTTATGGTCTCGCCACATGCTGGAATAGACCGACGGCGCCCGCTCCGCCGGATGGCCCCGGGTGAGCTGCGTCGCCGTGCCGACCGCGGCCGCGAGGGGGCCGATCTCGGCGTCGTCGGCTTCCGCGCCATAGCGGACCACCACCGGCTCGATCTCGAAGGCGCCGACGTCGCAGTCGGCCACCAAGCGCTCCAGCTCTCGCTGGATATCGGCGGTGCGTTGGCGGGGCGTCAGGCCCACCTCGAGATAGACATTGCAGATTTGCGTGCCGGCGCCGAACGTGTGGGGCAGACCGCCGCGGATGGCGTCGATCTGGGCGCGGGGGATCGCGACGCCGCCCGTCGTCTCATAGCGATGGCGGTCCGGATAGGCTTTCGTCCAGGCGTTCAGCGCGGCGATCAGAGGCGCGAGCCGGTGGATCGGGTTGGGATGGTCGCGTGCATCCATTGGATGGTCGAGAATGGGGGTGAAGGCGCCTTCGCCTAGGAGCCGGATACGGAACAGCGCGTAGCCGCAGCCGACCCAGGTCATGCCGAAGTCGCAGCCCTCCGCTGCGATGACATAGTCGGGCGCCACACCGCCGTGGTGAAACAGGTAGTGGGCGCCGATATCCTTGCCGAGATTGTCGATCCCCCGACGCTCCTCGATCGGCTCCGGCCCGATCTCGCCGGGGCAGGCCGTGAGATAGAGCCGCCCCGCCAGGTCGTATCCAGCCGTCTTCAGGGCCTTGGCGGCCATTAGGAAGCAGCTCATCGGCCCGCGATCGTTGGCGATGGGGAAGCCGTACAGGACGCCGTCCTCCAGCCAGCATTTGCGCCATTCGGGATCTGCCAGCGTGGCCGGCCTGTACTTGTAGGCGTCGAGATCGGGGTCCCAGGTCGGGCTTTCGGTGTCGAGATGGGCTGTGAAGAGCAGGTTCCTACCGCCGCCGCCGCCCCCGAATTGGCCTATCACGTTGAACCGCTCCGGCGTCGCCCCGACCTTGCGGGGATTGAAGCCTTCGCGGGCTAGCCAGTCATAGACGAACTGGCCGGCCTCGGCCTCGTGGCCCGATGGACTATCGATATTGCTGAGCGTCAGGGCGAGATCGAGCAGTTCGCCCGCATCGATGGCGGCGGCCAAGCGGACCCGATCCGCTTCCGTGGTCACGCCGTCGCCGCCAAAGAGCTCGCCATCCATAGTTCGCCTACTCCCGCGTATAGCCGTCAGGGATTGTCGGCTCCGGCCCGGCCTTGCCCCACAACACGATCTCATTGCCCCAAGGATCGCGAAAGGCGTGATTATAGCCGTTGAACTCTTTCCAATAGTGATTGCGCCAAAGCTCGGTGGCCCCACGGGCCGTGGCGGCCCCCAAGATGCGCTCGGGCGTGTCGTCGTCGCCGATCAGGATCCAGATGCGCGGTTGGCGACCCCCGCTGCTGAGCGTGCGCGGTTCGACCCCAGCAGGTTCGGGATGTGGGCGGGCGTTGGCCGCCTTGAAGATTCCGAGGTGCAGGTTGCCGATGGCGCTTTCGCTTCCGTCCTTGTTGAGAAAGTTCCCGCCTGGAACCATGCGGTGGTAGACGCCGTCGGGTCGGGCGTCGTTCTCCCAGCCGAAAACTTCGGCATAGAACCGTCCGGCGGCAGCTGGATCGTCGGAGGCCAGATCCACGAAGATCAGGGTGTTGGGTGAGGTCGTCATACCACCGGCCAAGCGCATTTGAAGGCAAGCCCGCTGCGGGCGATCACGCCGTCCGCCGCCTGGTCGACATCGGCATAGAGCTTGGCCTCGTCGATGGTGGTGCAGCGATAATTGTCCACCACCTTGCGACCGTCGACGAATACGGTGTGGACGCCGCGACCGTCGGCGGACCAGACGAGCTGGTTGATCACGTTCGAGAGCGGTCGCCACTCCGGCCGGTCCGTATCGTGCAGGACGATGTCCGCCTTCTTGCCGACTTCGAGGGAGCCGATCTGGTCGATCATGCCCATGGCCTTGGCGCCGTTCAGGGTCGCCATGGTCAGCGCCTCGTGGGCCGGAAAGACGCCGGTATCTCGTCGTGCATCCTTGAAGAGGGCCGAGACGAGATACATGGCCCGCATCAGGTCGGACGTGTTGGAGTTGTTATTGCCGTCGGTGCCGAGAAGGATGTTGACGCCCGCCGCCTGCATCTCCGGGAACTTGCCGTTCGGGCCGGCCCCATAGGCGCCTTTCAGCGCCGACATGGGGCAATGGATCGCGTTGGCGCCGGTCTGTTTCAGCAGCGCCACCTCGTTCAAATCCAAGTGGATAGCGTGGGTGAGCGAGACATGGGGCCCCAGAACCCCGATCTCCGCCAGGTGCTCGATAGGCCTGCGCCCGGTGTGTTCCAGAAACCATGCAGGATCGGCCTCGACTGGGCTCATATGGGCGGCGACGCCGGCGCCGTGCGCCCTGGCCAGGGCCGACGCAGCTGTCCATAGCGCGTCGGTCGCCGTCATGTGGCCGACAAGGCCCGGCCAGGCGGCGATCCGGGCGCCCCCATCTCCCCTAGAATTGGCGCTCGGGTAGCGAGCCAGTTCGGCCTCCAGCACCTTGATGGCCCTGTCGGTCATGGCCGTCTGGTTGGCGGTCGGATCGAAGGCGCGGTCGTCTGCCCACTGGGCCACGCGGCCGCGGATGCCGATCTCCTCCAACGCTTCGACGACGGGCTCCAGGTGATTGATCGTTCCCGCTTCGACGAAAGCCGTCGTGCCGGTCCGCAGCATCTCCAGCGCCGCGAACTGGGCTGAGACGCCCTCGTCCCTGGGCGTCTGGGCGTTGTAGAGCGGGACGAGCCAGGACCAGACATTCTCCTGCCAGCCCGTATCGTCGGGCACGAATCCCCTGGTGATCGGCTCGCCCGTGATGTGAATGTGACCGTTGACAAAGCCTGGCGTGGCGACGAAGCGGCGCCCGTCGATCGTCGTTTTGGCCGCGACCGCGGCTTCGACCTCCGCCGTCTTACCGATGGCGACGATGCGGTCGCCTGCGATGGCGATGGCGGCGTCTTGGACGATGCGGCGCTCGGCGTCCATCGTGACCGCGAGCACGTGGCGGATCAGGGTGTCGACCCGCGGTCGCGGTGGCGTAGGTGTCTGTGGCGGCAACGCGGCCTCGTGGTCTTTGCAGCCTGCGGCCCGTCCGAGAGCAGCCGATAAGCAGAGCTTCACAGACCGTAACGGAGCGGCCCTTCCCCTGTCTTGGGGCGGTTGCGTCCGTTTTTTTGCGTTTTGCGCGCTCTGGAATCGTCGGGCGCTGAGGCGAGAGGCATCCGTCTGCTCAAAATGCAGTCAGGAGACTTTTATCCGTCATATCAAGATGGGGTGTTCGCGATCTATTGCCGCCAATAATTTCCTGTGCCGTCAATGGGCGGGGGAAAGATCAAAAAGCATAACGAGCCAGGATCGTAAGCATTTTCTTCTCAATTCGGTCGGGGACGACAACCATGTATACGCGATCACAATTCAAGTTCGGCGGGATTGCGCTGCCGCTTTGCGTGCTGGCGGCGGGCTTGGCGCCCTTGTCCTTGGCGCAAGCCCAAACCACTGTCGCAACCGCAGCCGAAGTTCAGGAAGTCGTCGTTACCGCCGAACGGCGATCGACAAACTTGCAGACCACGCCCGTGGCTGTGTCGGTCGTCTCGTCCGACGCCCTGGACAAGTCGTTCACCAACGAAATTTCCGGATTGAACGCGGTGGTCCCTAGCCTTGAGATCACCAAGACCTCGGGCTTCGAAAACCTGGTCACGATCCGCGGCGTCGGCTCCGAGACGCCCGAAAATGCACCCACCACGACACCTGGCGTGTCGGAGTTCATCGATGGCGTCTACATCGCCAACACCGTCTCGCTGGACCAGACCCTGTTCGACATCAACCACATCGAAGTGCTGCGCGGACCCCAAGGTTCGCTCTACGGTCAGAGCTCCATCGGCGGCGCCATCGTGCTGGTCACCAACCAGCCGGTGCTGAATAAATATGACGGCTCGGCCGACATCAGCGTCGGCGACTACGACCTGTTCCGCGAGCGGGCGGAGGTGAACGTTCCCCTCGACGACACCTTGGCCGTGCGTGCGTCGATCCAGAAGTACGATCACGACGGCTTCACGACCGATAGCGCCATTCCCGGTTTCAAGCTGGACGATGCCCACGATGTCGGCGGCAAGCTGGCCGCGCTGTGGCAGCCCAACAGTACCTTTTCAGCCACCCTGACCGGACAACTCTACTATGCCGACCAGAACGGCGCGGCGCAGAAGAATATCGACGATCCAAGCTCGGACCCTCGCGTCGTGGATCAGGACTACCCCGGCCACTTCGCTCTCTACACCCAACTGATTCACCTCAATCTGGAGTGGGATCGGCCCTGGGGCATCGTCAAGTCTGTAACCGCCTACCAGGGCTTGGACAATAAGATCGCCGAAGACAGCTCCCGCAGCGCTGTGGCGGTTCTTGGCTCCTACGACGATGTGGCGGCCTGGGACACGAAGCTCGCCAACTATACGGAGGAGTTCGATATCCTCTCGCGGCCCGGCTCGCGCTTTGAGTGGACGGTGGGGGCCTTCCTGCTGGGCCAAACGACCGAACAGTTCGTAACGGAATTTGAGGGAACGGGCGAACCCACCACCCTCGCCATACCCACCAATATCTTGACGGCGACGCCGGCGAACGTCGCTTACGGCAACCTGACCCACGTGGCGCGGCGCTCCTATTCCGGCTTCGCCCAGGGGACCTATCACATCCTGCCCAAGCTGCGGTTCACCGTCGGCGCGCGAATCAACTACGACTCCTACAGCCTGGATAGCTTGAACTTTTCAGGCGTCGGCTTCGGCGGCGCAGGCATGGCCGGCCCGCCGGTCAGCCATGGCTACAACGATACGGTGCCGACCGGTACGGCGCGGCTCGATTACGATGTCACGCCGACCAATCTCGTCTACGGCAGCGTTACGCGTGGCTATAAGCCTGGCGGCGTCAATGGGATCGCGAGCGCCGTGGTGGTGCCAAACAGCTTCAATGACGAAACCAATACGGCTTTCGAAGTTGGATCCAAGAATCAGTTCCTGAACCGGACCCTGACCTTGAACGTCGCGGCCTTCTACTACCTCTACCACAACATGCAGTATATCGAGACCGACCCCGTGCCGTTCGATGGCGGCATGGCCAACATTCCCTCTGTCCACATCTATGGCGCGGAGGCTGAGGCCGCCTACACCTCCAGCGATCGTCGCTTGCATCTGAGCGGCAGTCTCGCGCTGGAGAACGGTCAGGTAGAGAGCAACTACCGCACGATCGATTCCACGGTTCAGAAGACGATCGAGGACAGCACGTCCTACACCAGCCCCTGCGCTTACGGCGGCGCCTATTACAACCCCGCGTGCTGGGCGGCGGTGGAGGCGGCGGCCGTCAACATCAAGGGCAATACGCCCCCTGCCATGCCCAAGCTATCGGGCTCGTTCACCGCCTCCTATACCTTCGACGTGCCGGGCGGCGTGTTCACGCCCCAGGTGCAGTACATCTATCGTGGTGACGAATGGGCGCGCATCTTCAACGATCCAACCTTGGATAAGGTTGGAAGCTACGGGATCGTGAACCTCAATTTCGAATACGCCCCGACCGGCGCCCATTGGAAGGTGTCGCTGGCGGCGACCAACATCGGCAACGTCGCTGGCGTCAATTCCCGCTATACCGACCCCTATGGCACCTTCCAGACGAGCCAGGAGTACATTCCCCCGGCTCAGGTGGTAGGAACCATCCACTACGCCTTCTAAAGAGAGCGCCGACGGCGGCGGCGATGGGGACTTTGCGTCATGAGCGTGTGCGTTATCGGCTCGCTCAATCTAGACTTGGTCAGTCGGGTCCACGCCCTGCCGAGGCCCGGCGAGACGGTTCTGGCGACCGCGGTTACGCGGCACGTCGGCGGCAAAGGCGCGAACCAGGCGGTGGCGGCGGCCAGGGCGGGGGCCTCCACCCGTCTGCTAGGCTGCGTGGGCGAGGATGACGACGGCGTCTGGCTCTTGGCCTACCTCGCACGCGCGGGCGTCGATACCTCCGCTGTCGTCGCCGATCCTGCGATGGCGACGGGCCAAGCCTTCATCACCATCGATGCGGCCTCGGAAAACACCATCGTGGTTTCAGGTGGCGCGAACGCGGCGTGGCGGGGACCCACCGCGATGGCGGCGGCCATCGGTGCGCCGCGCGTGCTCTTGGCCCAGTTGGAGCTCGACCTCGACGTGATTGCGGCGGCGCTGGGATCGTGCGGTCCAGATACCCTGCGGATCGTCAACGCCGCACCCGCAACGCCTAACGCCGCAGCGCTCATTCCAGCGTGCGACGTGCTGATCGTCAACGAGACGGAACTGAGCGCTTATGCGAGCGGCCTAAAGGCCGAATCGCCTGATGCGTTCGAAGCCGCCGCCCGGCGCCTGCTCACACGCCCAGGCCAATCGGCGATCGTCACGCTCGGCGGCGCCGGCGTCATGGTGATCGATGGCGATGGGGTAACCCATATCCCGCCCCACCCCGTGACCGCGGTCGATACGGTCGGCGCCGGCGACTGCTTTTGCGGCTTTGTCGCCGCCGGCTTGGCGCAGGGCCGCTCGCTGATCGACGCCGCCGGCCACGCCAATATCGCCGCCGCCCTCGCCGTCACCCGCCCCGGCGCCGCCGAAGCCATGCCGACCTTGGCGGAGGTGACGGCCGCACTTACGTTGAGCGCATGTGGAAGGCCAAGCGCCTAGAGCGCGTTCCGAAAAGTGGGAACCGGTTTTCGGACGAAACGCGCTCTAAGCTTTTGAAGATAGAGCATGATTCAACGATTAGATGGGTCCATCTAATCGCATCATGCTCTAGCCCGTTCTGCTCCCGGCGAATCGCCAGGATCGGATAAAAGGTGCTTTAATCGCGCAAATCCAATTCGATGCCGTGAGTGTCCAAGTATGAAAATCGTCGTCCTCGGCAGTGGCGTCATCGGCGTCACCTCCGCCTATTCTTTGGCGGAGGCCGGACATGACGTGGTCGTGGTGGATCGACAAGCCGGACCGGCGCTAGAGACGAGCTTCGCTAACGCGGGCGAGGTCTCCCCTGGCTATTCCTCGCCCTGGGCGGCGCCGGGCGTCCCTTTGAAGGCGCTGAAGTGGCTGTTGATGGAACATGCGCCGTTTGCTCTGCGCCCGCGCCTCGACCCGCACATGGTCACCTGGCTGTTGGCCATGCTCATGAACTGCACCGAGCATCGCTACGCGATCAACAAAGAGCGCATGATGCGGCTGGCCGAGTTCAGCCGCGACAAGCTGATTGAGCTCCGGGCCAGGACCGGCATCGCCTACGATGAGCGCATGTTGGGCACCCTGCAGGTCTTTCGCAAGCCGTCGGAGTTTGACGGAGTCGCCAAGGATATAGAGGTGCTGAAGCAGACGGGCGTGCCCTACGAGGTCCTAAGTCGGGAGGCTTGCGTCGCCGTCGAGCCTGGCCTGGCCGATATCGCCGACCAGATTGTCGGCGGCTTGCGCCTGCCCAATGACGAGACGGGCGACTGTTATAAATTCACCAACGCCCTGGCGTCGCTAGCCGAGGCGCTGGGGGTGTCGTTTCAATATGGGACGACGGTCTCAGCCTTAAATGCGGCGGGCGGGCGGATCGAATGCGTTCGGACGGATCGGGGCGACTTGACGGCGGACGCCTATGTGCTGGCCATGGGAAGCTATTCGCCGAGCCTGCTTCGGCCCTTGAGGATTGATCTGCCGGTCTATCCGATCAAGGGCTACTCGATCACTGTCCCCATCGTCGACGAGGCGCGTGCGCCGGTCTCGACCGTGATGGATGAGAGCTACAAGGTCGCCATCACCCGGCTGGGCGATCGGATACGCGTGGGCGGCATGGCCGAGGTTGCAGGGTTCGATACAGCGCTCCGCCCCCGGCGGCGCAAGACGCTGGAGCTATCGGTCGGCAGCATGTTCCCCGGCGCGGGCGATCTGGACAAGGCCTCCTTCTGGACCGGCTTGAGGCCTATGACGCCCGACGGAACGCCAGTGATCGGTTCAACCGGCTTTGAAAACCTGTTCCTCAACACGGGCCATGGCACACTGGGCTGGACCATGGCCTGTGGGTCGGCTCAAATCTTGACAGACATCGTCGGCGGCGTCCCGTCCGCCATCAAGTCCAGCGATTTGGCCCTCAGCCGCTATCGGCATTGAGGCGAGGCCTTTTCAGTCTTGAACCCGCTCTACGCCTCCATGCCGACGACGATCTTCGAGGAGATGTCGTTGCTGGCGCGCGCCACGGGGGCGATCAACCTCGGCCAGGGCTTTCCCGACGGTCCTGGGCCGCCTGACATTCTCCAGGCCGCCGCCGACGCGGTCTTGACCGGGTCCAACCAGTATCCGCCCTCGATGGGGCTGCCCGAGACGCGCCGCGCCGTCGCCCACCACTATCAAGTCCATCAGGGCCTCGACGTGGAAGCCGACCACGTCCTGATTACATCGGGGGCGACCGAGGCCATCGCCGCGGCGCTCCTGGCGGTGATCGGCCCCGGCGACGAGGTGATCCTGTTCGAGCCGACCTACGACGCCTATCTCCCCGTCGTGCTGCGAGCCGGCGGGGTGGCGAAGTTCGTCACCCTCCGACCGCCGGATTGGCGCCTCGCCATTGAGGATGTGGCCGCCGTTATCGGCCCAAAGACGCGCGCCCTCGTGTTCAACAATCCGATGAACCCGACGGCGCGGGCGTTCGACCGGACAGAGTTGGCCGCCTTGGCCGCTCTTTGCGTCCAGCACGACCTCCTGGCGATCTGCGACGAAGTTTGGGAGCATGTGCTCTTCGACAATCGCCGACATCTGCCCCTGTTCGCGTTCGACGGCATGGCGGAGCGTACGATCAAGATCGGTTCGGCCGGCAAAATCTTCGCGCTGACGGGGTGGAAGGTCGGGTTTGTGTTGGCGCACCCACCTCTGCTGGGGCCGCTCGCGCGGGCGCACCAGTTCCTGACCTTTTCGACGCCGCCCAATCTCCAGGCGGCGGTCGCCTTCGGTCTCAGCAAGCCGGCCGCCGCGTTCGACGCCATGCGGGTGGACCTGCAGCGCTCCCGAGACCGGCTGGCCGACGCGCTCGGGGCGGGCGGCTTTTCAGTCTTGCCGAGCGAGGGCACCTATTTCTTGTGCGTCGATCTCGCCGCCTCGGGCGTCACCGGCGCCGACCGCGAGGTCTGCCTGCGCTGGGTGCGCGAGGCCGGCGTCGCCGCCATTCCCCTGTCCGCCTTCTACGCCAGCGGCCATAAGCCGGGCGATGTCGTGCGGCTGTGTTTCGCCAAGGCGGACGCAGTATTGGATGAGGCGGCGGAGCGTCTGATTGAGTGGCGAAGGGGCGCGTCGTAGCGGTTTGAACCCTTCCCCCATAGGAGGGGGAAGGGATCTGGTTACCCCATCGCGCGGTCTATCACCCGCGCCAGCCTTGCCGAGAAGCCTCGGGGATCGAGTGGCGTTTCGCCGTCAGCGATGCGGGCCTCGTCGAACAGGAGGTGGGCGGCGTCCTCGCGCAGCGATGGCTCGGCCTCGCCCAACCCGCTCAGCTTGGCGATCAGCGCGTGCCTGGGATTGATCTCCAGGATCGGCTTGGATTGCATACCCAGGCGCCCGGCGCTGGCGAGCAGCTTCTCCATCTGCCGGTCCATGCCGTGTTCGGGCGCCACCAGACACACCGCGCTCTCGGTCAGCCGGTCCGACGCGCGTACGTCGGCGACGGCGTCGCCCAGCGTCGCCTTGACGAAGCCGATGAAATCTGTGACCGCGTCCGAGGCCGCCTGCGCCGGCTCTTGGCCTTCCGGCAGTGGGATTTGACTGAGGTCCGATAGACCCTGCATCACCGACTTGAAGGGCTTGCCCTCATAGTCGAGGCCGGCCGTCACCCAGAAGCTGTCGACCTGATCGGTCAAGAGCAGCACCTCGATCCCCCGCGCGCGGAAGCCCTCGAGCTGGGGCGACGAGGCCAGGCGGTCCAGATCGACGCCCGTCGCGTAGTAGATAGCCGTCTGGTTCTCTTTCAGACCGGCGGCGTAGTCCTTGATCGAGCGCCATTCGCCCGCCGAAGTGGTGGTCTTGAAGCGGGCTAGGCCAAGCAGGGTCTCGCGGCGCGAATAGTCCTCGTAGAGACCTTCCTTCAACACGGCGCCGAAGTTGTCCCAGACTTTCAGGTAGCGCTCGGCGTCGTTGGCGGCCAGCTTATCGAGTTCGCTCAAGATGCGGTTGGAGACACCCTTCTTGATCGCGTTGAGGATCGGGCTCTCCTGGATCATCTCGCGGGAGACGTTCAGCGGCAGGTCGTCGGAATCGACCAGGCCCCGCACGAAGCGCAGATAGCGAGGCAGGATCTGCGCCTCGTCGGTGATGAACACGCGGCGGACATAGAGCTTCAGCCGACCGTTCCGGTCTGGATCGAACAGGTCGAACGGTTTGCTCTCCGGGATGAAGGCCAGGACCGAGTACTCGTGCAGCCCCTCGGCCCGGTAGTGCAGGGTGAGCGCCGGCTCGTCGTACTGGCCGGCGACGCTGCGATAAAACTCGGTGTATTCCTCGGGCGTAATCGCAGCCTTTGGCTTGGTCCAGAGCGCGGCGCCGTCGGCGATCTGCTTCGGCTCGGCGTCCGGCTTATCCTTCAGGAAGATCGCCACCGGCACGTGGCCGGACTGGGATTTGACCGTGCGCTCGACGGTGTAGCTCTCAGTATAGCCGGTTGCGTCGTCCTTGAGGTGCAGGATCACCCGCGTGCCTCGCGCCGGCGCGTCGGCCACATCCACGGCCTGGATCGTGTAGGCGCCAAGCCCGTCCGACGACCACAGGGCCGCAGCGTCGCTCCCCGCTCGCCGCGACAGCACCTCTATTCTGTCCGCCACCATGAAGGCCGAATAGAAGCCGACGCCGAACTGGCCGATCAGGTGGCTGCCCTCAGTGTCCTTGCTGTTGGCGATGCGCTCCATAAAGGCCTTGGTGCCCGAGCGCGCGATGGTGCCGAGCGCCTCGGCAAGCTCGGCTGCGCTCATGCCGATGCCGTTATCCTCGACCGTCAAACGTTTCGCGTCGGGATCGAGGGTGACTGTGATGCGCGGCTGGCCGTCGTCGCCTAGCAGGGCGGCGTCGCTGAGCGCTTCGTAGCGCAGCTTCTCGCAGGCGTCGGCGGCGTTGGAGATCAGCTCGCGGAGGAAGACGTCCTTATCCGAATAGACCGAGTGCACCATCATGTGCAGCAAGCGGGCGACGTCGGCTTCAAAGGGGCGGGTTTGGGGCGCAGTTTCTGCGGCGGTCGTCATGATCGCGTCTCTGTGTCCACTGAGAAATGAGGTTGAGGCCGGGAGATGGAGGAGGGCGCGCGCACATTCAACCCTGCGGCGTGATCGCCGGTAGGTGACAGGCGCCGTCCGGCGCCCCATTTATCGTCCGACCGCAGTCGGATGTCTTATCGTCATGCCCCAGCCCTTGAAAATCGACTTCGTGTCGGACATCGCCTGTCCCTGGTGCGCGATCGGGCTCGGCGGGCTTGAGGCCGCGCTCGAGCGCCTGGGCCAAAGCGGCGCCGCCGACATCCACTTTCAGCCCTTCGAGCTCAATCCCGACATGCCGGCGGAAGGCCAGAACGTGGTGGAGCACATCGCCCAGAAATATGGCGCGGACGCCGAGCGGTCGGCGGCGACCCGCAGGATGATCCATGCCCGCGCCGCCGAGGTGGGCTTTCGGATGGCGACGAACGATCAGAGCCGAATCTACAACACCTTCCACGCACACCGGCTGCTGCATTGGGCGGGTCTGGAGGGGCGTCAGCTGGCGCTGAAGCACGCCCTGTTCACAGCCTACTTCACCGAAGGCCAGAACCCGGTCGATTACGATGTGCTGGTCGAGGCGGCGGTCAAGGCTGGCCTTGATGGAGCCAAGGCGCGCGAGGTGCTGACGTCTGGGCTCTATGCCGCCGAGGTGCGCGCTGCCGAGGCATACTGGCGGGGCGTCGGCATCAACTCGGTACCGGCCGTAATCGTCAACGACCGCTACCTGATCTCAGGCGGCCAACCCGCCGCGGCGTTCGAGCAGGCGCTGCGCGACATCCTCTCAAAGGCCGCTTGAAGCGCCGATCATGGCGAAGGGCTGGCTGATCGGGGTGATGGTGGAGCTGGAGGGCGAGCCCGTCGCCGTGCGCCATTTCTTCGCGATCGGTTACGAGGACCGCGCGAAGGCGGAGTGGAAGGCCATCGATCAGGCCCTGCTCATCGGCCAGGTGGCCGTCAGCCCGGTCGGCGGTTTGGAGCCGGTCCACGCTGTGGGCGAACTGCCGGCCAAGACGGTGGCCGTTCACGCGCTGAAGCCTGGCGAAGTGCGGGCGCTGGGCCAGCGGTGGCCGCGGCGTTGGATTACGGTTGAAAGGCCTTCAACGCCTGGAGACGGGCTGGCATAGAGGCGTCTTTAAGGCATTTGGGGACTTCATGAACCACCGCATCGCCGCCTTTATTGCGGCCCTGAGCCTAGCCGCCGTCGTCGCCCCGGTCGCCGCCGCGCCCCTGACCGCCCAGCAAGAACGCGACATCGACGCCAGCGTCGGCGAATGGCTGGCGGCGAGCGGGGCGCCGTCGGTGTCCATCGCCGTGGTCGACCATGGCGAGATCGCCTACGTCAAAGCTTACGGCGCTGCGCGGCTCTCTCCCCGATTGGCGGCGACGCCGGACACCCGATACGCCATCGACAGCATTTCCAAGGAATTCACCGCCGCAGCGATTTTAACCCTGCAAGAGGAGGGTAAGCTCAGCCTCGACGACAGCGTCGCGAGCTTCTTGCCCGCGCTCGCCAAGCCCGAGCCCGTAAATCTGCGGCAAATTTTGAGCCATACCGCCGGCTATCGGGACTATTGGCCCCAGGACTATGTGCCCCGTGAGATGCTCAAATCCACCACCGTCCAAGCCGTGATCGACGAGTGGGCCAGGAAGCCGCTGGACTTCACCCCGGGAACGGACTGGCAATATTCTAACACCGGATTTGTGGTTGCCGGCGCTATCGTCGAGAAGGTGTCCGGACAGCCGCTGACGAGCTTTCTGCAGACTCACATCTTCGGACCCCTGCATATGCAGAATGTGTGGGACGCCGACCAAACGCCCCTGCCCATGACCGACGCCGGGGCCTACACCCGCTGGGGCGACGGCCCGATCCAGCCGGCCCCGAAGGAGGGCGCCGGCTGGTTGTTTGGCGCAGCGGAGCTGGCGATGGCGCCGCGCGAGCTGGCGAAGTGGGACATCAGCCTGATGGACCGCAGCCTCCTTAAGCCCGCGTCGTACGACGCCTTCTACGAGCCGACCAAGCTCGAGAGCGGCAAAAATACCCATTACAGCCTGGGCTTAAGCGTCGGCGACAACCAGGGGCGGCTGCGCCTGGGCCACGATGGCGCGGGATCTGGCTTCCTGTCCGCCAACCGCCTGTGGCCGGGCGCGCAGGTGGCGATTGTGGCCTTCACCAACAACGACTGGGCGAGCCCGGATGCGGTGGTGGACCGCGTGGCCTTTGTGGTGCTGCCCCCCTCCGCGCCTGAGGCCCGCGCCCGAGCCGTGTTCGCCGCCTTCCAGGCTGGCGTTGTCGACCGCAGCCTCTTCACCGAGAACGGGAACGCCTATCTGCCCCCCGCCCTGATCGCCGATCAGAAAGCGGGCTTGAGCGCCTATGGCCCCGCCCGCGTCTTCGACCTGCAATCGGAATCGACGCGCGGCGGCTTCACGACCAGGGTCTGGAAGATCATAACGGCCAAGGGCGTCCTGACGGCGGTCGAGCGCGGCTACCCCGATGGGAAGATCGAACAGTTCATGGTGTCGCGAAGCGTGGAGTGACGGGGCGATAGGACGGGTGGCCTTCTGCTGACGGCTTATATATACATTGCGCGTTGCAGCCTTGGGGAGCGTTAATGCTCCCGACTATCAGTAATAAAAATTATTAGAGAGCCGAATAAAATTCTAGATCTTTGACGGGGTGAAGTTAGAAATGAATATTAAAATTGTTATGATGTGTAAAAATGAATCTGATTTGCTTATGCCTTGGGCGCGATACCACGGAACACTTTTTGGTTACGAAAATATTATTGTAATAGATAACGGGAGTGATGAATCTGTATCGGTTTCTCTGCTCAAAGAAATTGAGGAATTGGGCGTCACGGTGTTGAGGCAGTATTTCCAAAAAGAAGATTATTGCAGAAAGGGCGACATAACAGCCGAAATAATAAAAGAATTAGAGTCGACTAGCCCTGCAGACTTTTACTTTCCGCTGGATTGTGATGAATTTATTGGTGCGAGGATAGATGGGAATGTAAGCTTTTCTCGGGATTGCATTTTTCAGGCGCTTGAGCCCTATCTTGATGATCAGCGAGTTTTGATGATCGATCTCGCGTACGATAATCATGGGATATTGCCGGGTTATTTTCTTCCATCGTGGGGGCAGATGAAATGCTTCTTTGCCCATGGCGCTTGCGGCGTGTTAGATCATGGATCGCATGTCGCTCAATCTCGTACGGGCAGCGAACGCGTAAAAACACCAATCATTTATATGCATTACCATTACAAGCCGTACGCTATTATCGTAGCGCACGCAATTAATAAGCTTCGCCCGTTTGTTAAAGGTTTTGATGAAAATGATTTAGACTCAATTCCGTATGGAGTGCCGGGAACTCACTTAATTGGTCACTTGCGTCACCCTAATGCCGAGTCATACTATAATCAATTCGGTATTGATAATTACGTTCGCATTCCGCAATTTGGACAAGCTTTGTTTGAAGTGGGGACCCATTTGCCTTTTTCAGATCAATGTCCAGTTCCGGCAGGTTTCGATCCAGAGGCTTATTTAGAGTTTAATCAGGATGTGCAGGCCATAGGCGTGGACCCTGCATTTCATTATGCTAGGCAGGGCTATAAAGAGGGTAGGAAATGGTACTAGTTAGTGCTTATGTAAGCCTCAATAATGACGGCGAATAAAGGCTGTTATTATATGGAACGATAAGAGATCAAATACTCACGCCAGCCTGCGCGGCAGTGTTTAACCACTTTGGCAAATAATATTCATACCCGGATATATTCCAGTGATAAATCGTATGATAATCGATGATCGTGCGATCTTCTGGATTAGCCATAAGGCGGCGTGCCCATAGTGGCTTCGGGCCATGAAAGTGGACGATTTCCGCCAGACTCGATGCGCCCCAATATGGCTTCCAATTCATTTCCAGCGGCAATTGATCTGCCTTATTCCCATAATATAGTCTATATGCGTCCTGGTCAAAAGTATGAAGTCTAGCGAGGTTGTGCCGAATAAATTCAATGAACGCAGGAAGTTCATGACGTAGTCTGGGCAAATTCATAATCATGACGCCTGTATTAAAATCTGAATAGTTTTCTTTATCGAATTCTGGAGCGCACGAAAAATATTCAGGCTTTAGATTATTTAATTTTGGGTTCTGCTCAAACATCACGTCGCAGTCCGTATATAAGACAAACTCGGCTTCGGCTTCAATAAGCGGAATCTCTACTCTAAGAAATGCGCCGGATAGGATTTGAAGAAGTCCCTCGTTGCCATTTGAGAAAGATTTAAGTTCTTCAAAAAATGAAACCCTATGAGTGAGTATTTTTACGCCTAATGACCTCAATTTTTGAAAGAAGAAGCTATTATTATTTTCATCTCCATCAAAAATTAAATGGGGGTCCAAACTGGTATTCTGACGCGCGGACTCAACCGCCGTCAAAATCATCGCTTCCCAAGTTTCGGGATCGCGGGTAAGCGAAGGCTCGTTTACTGCGAAAAACCATTTCGATATATCTGACATTATTTCTACTCAGCTTTTCACAGTAAATTATTCGGCGCAAAAGCCCTGTGTTTTTCGGGTGGCCTATTATGCAAGCCCTTAAGGCGACTGATATCTGGCTTTCACATCAAATTAGAACGCTCAAGCTATCGAATAATCTTCCCGATCCAGCGTCAGGTTCGGCGAATAGAACGGATCGGTCGTCAGTTTGTCACCCCAGCGGGTCATCATGAACTTTACCTCGGAGTTGTGCCGCTCCTGCTTCTCTGGCGTCGTGTCCAGGCCGCGGGAGATGCTTTCATAGTGGTAGAGCTCCGCAAAGGGGGTGAAGAGGTTGCGATAGCCGGCTTCGCGCACGCGGAGGCAGAAGTCGACATCGTTGAACGCCACACGCAGTTGGGGGTCTAGCCCCTCGACCTGATCGTAGACGCTGCGGCGGACGAACAGGCAGGCGGCGGTCACGGCTGAGACGTCGTGGTGCACGGCGATGCGGTGGAAATAGCCCGTCGCGTCGCGCGGGAAATGCTTGTGGCTGTGGCCGGCGGCGCCGCCAAGGCCCAGCACGACGCCCGCGTGTTGGATGGTGTCGTGGCCGTAGTAGAGCTTGGCCCCGACGCAGCCAATCTCGCTCTGCATCGCCCAGGACGCCATCTCCTCGATCCAATCGGGGGTGATGACCTCGATGTCGTTGTTCACCAGGGCGACGATCTCGCCCCGGCTTTGGGCCACCGCCGCGTTGTTGATGGCGGAGTAGTTGAAGGGGCCGGGCTGGGGCAGGATGCGTACACGCGGGTCCCGCGCCAGGCGCTCAAACAGGGCGAAGGTATCGGGCTCCTCCGAGCCGTTGTCGACGATGACGATTTCATAGTTGGGATAGGTGCTGAGGCGAAGGATGGAGTCGACGCAGACCTGAAGCACCGGCGCCATGTCCCGCGTTGGGATGATCAAAGAGACCAAAGGCGGCGGCGAGGGCAGGGCGTGGCGCACCCGATTGAACGGTAGGGTCTCCAAAAGCGACACCTCCGCGTTTATGCCTAGGCGCGCAAGATGCTCCTGTACCGCCAGGCGGCCGGCCTCGATCGTATAGGTCTTCTCTTCCACCGCCAGCGCGGTCGAGCCTTCGATTGCGCGCCAGTGGTAGAGCACCTTGGGGATGTGGCGGATCTGGCTGGGCTTGGCGCCCTCGATCACGCGCAGATTGAGGTCGTAATCCTGGCTGCCGTCAAAGCCCGTGCGCCAGCCGCCGACGGCGCGAACCCGCTCTGTGCGATGCACGGTCAGGTGGTTCAAATAGTTCTGCGCCAAGAGCAGGGTCGGGGAATAGTCCGGCTTGAAGAAGGGCGTCTTGCGATCGCCGTAAACGTTGATCTTGTCCTCGTCGGAATAGACCAGCACCGCGTCGGGGTGGGCGACGATCTCTTCGGCGACCGAGAGCAGGGCGTCGGGCGAGAGCAGATCGTCGTGATCCAATAGCGCGGTCCACTCGCCCCGCACCAGCTCGAAGGCGGTGTTGGAGGCGGCGACGATATGGCCGTTGGTCTCGCGGAAGGCGATCCGGATCCGGGCGTCTACGGCGGCGTACTCTTCCAGAATCATCCGCACATGGGGGCTGGGCGACGCGTCGTCGGCGATGCACAGCTCCCAGTCGGGATAGGTCTGCGCCAGCACGCTTTCGACCATCTCCCGCAACAGCCGAGGCGGCGTTTCATAGGTGGGAACGAGCACGCTGATCAATGGGCGGGATGGCAGCGCGGCGAGACGCAGCACGGCGTCGCGCCGGGCGGCGGCGCCTTGCAGTTCGTTGCGATTGATCCAGGTCTGGTACGGGTCGCCGGTTAGGGCGCCGCTGTGGTCGCCTACCACATGGGTCAGCAGAGCGGACAGCGCGAACTCCGGCGGCGCGCCGCCCACGGTCGCGCTCAGCCCAAGGGCGGTAGCGAACAGGGTCGAGAAATCGACCGTACGCCCCTGCTTGTTGGCCAGATCGGCGATCGCCGCCTTGGTCAAACCACGCGCGCCGATGCCCCAGATGGCGATTTCACCCGTGGTGATGTCGGGGTCCCATCGCAACCGTCTGATCTGCGACGGCTGCAGCAGATAGGCGGAATAGAGCCGTCTTTCCGCGGGCGCCAAGCTGACAGCGGCGGCTTCGCTAAAGCCGTAGCCGTAATCGATATAGAGCCGACCCTGCGCCCCATGCCGGGCGCCGGCGACGCCGAAGTTGATTTCCACGATCTCGCTCTTGGCCACCTCCTCATCGATCTCGAGGATCATGTGAGGGTCGCCGGTCAGCATGTCGAAGGTACGGGCGCCGACCGCCTGTATAGCGTAGGCGGCCACCGGCCGCACACCTTGAGCGACCGACTTCAGCCGCTCCAGGGTCTCTAGGCGACGGTCCGACTCAAGGTCCTTTTGGGTCAGGAGTTCGGCCAGCGCATCCGGCTTGAACACCAAGTCGGGCGCCTCGTCGTCCGACAGGGCGTTGCGCAGCTTGCGCGTCTTGAGGAGCTGAGCCAGGAGGCTCAGGCGGTCGCCGCTGGTTTCGCCATCGCCGACGCCGAACACGACCGAGAGCCATTTCAGGGTCTCGCGCGGCGCGGGCTCATCCAGGGCCGCGCCCTGGCCGAACATCAGCGGCCGGACCACATTCTGCTCGAACTCCCGAGACGCAAGCAGCTTCACCATGAAGTCCAGGAGCGTAATGCCGGTGTAGCTTTGGCATTCCTGTTGCGATGTGCGCCGCCCAAGCACGAAGGGCACGGCGATATGGACGTCTGCGACCAGGGTCTGGGCCGCGGCGGGATCGATCTGGGTGGCTCGCGACTTCAGGTCGCGCAGCACGGGATCGGCTTCCAACGCCGAAAATAAAGCGTTCCAGCTCGTTGCTTCGGCGATCGTTGAGGCCGTGTCTTCGGCGATCGGCAAACGCGCCGCCGCCCAGGTGCGCAAATCCTGAGGCGGTGGATCGCGAAATTTCGCTTTGTCGAGCGCCAGGCCTCGCTGCAAAGGCGCCGACACACGGTAGGTATATTCTAAAGACGACATAAAGCCTTGCGCGAGCGTTTGCACCGTTACGCCGACCCGCTCGTTTATATTGCTGTCCGATTCCGGTTTCCGGCCGAGAAAGAGCCTGTAGGCCTTAACGACATCCTCCGCCACGACATCGCCTGTTTGGTGGCGACCGGTTGCTTTTGAAATAATGGCCTTAATATTCATATTTTGTCCGGAAATTGATTTAATAAATCTCACCAATACATAAAGCTTCGAAAGCTCGCGAACACTATTTTGAACGGCATCCAGATCATTTTTGATCTAGACCGCGTTCGGGGGCTTCAGCACGCCCCTCTCACGGTCAACCTGCCGCAAAGGTTTACGAAACGCCGTGGGCCGTGTCACGCCTGAACAAAACCTCACCGCGTAGAACTTGAAAGGCGTCTTGCCGCAGCTTGGCGTGGGAGCAGAAGAGGCGCCGCGGGGCAGTCTTTACGAGGGTTGGTCTAAAGTGGCATGAGTTTTGATGGTTTGAGCCTTCAGCGGCGTTTGTGAGGCCTTATGGCGACCTTGAGCCGGCTGGCTTTCGCCTTTGGCGCGCCGGCCATCGTTATGGCGACGGCGATCGGCGTGGTCTGGCTGTCGACCAGCGGACTGGATCCGGTCATGGGCCCAAGCCGGCCCGTGTTCTTCACGCCGCCGCCTGAGGCGTATCCGAGTGCGGGCTTTGAGGGTGTCGCGCCGCCTGCGCCGCCGCCCAACCTCGATGAGCCTGCCCCGGCGTGGCAGGCCCAGACGCGTAACGCTCTGATCCCTTATTCCAGGGCGCCCCTGTTGAGCCCGGCTCGGTTTTCCGCGGCGGCGGATCCGGAAACGCCCGCAGACGCGCTGCAGTGCCTGACGTCGGCGGTCTATTACGAGGCGGGCCGAGAGCCGGAAGCGGGCAAGCGCGCTGTGGCCCAGGTTGTCGTCAACCGTTGGGCGAACCGGGCGTTTCCCAAGACGATCTGCGGCGTGGTCCACCAGGGCGCGCCCGCGCCCGGCTGCCAGTTCAGCTTCATGTGCGACGGCGCTCTCGCCCGAAAGCCGGCGCCTGACGTCTGGCGCGACGCCGCGACGATCGCGCGCGCCGCCCTCAACGGTTATGTCGAGACGAGCGTGGGGGCTGCGACCCATTACCATGCGGACTATGTCGTGCCGGTTTGGGCGGGGACCATGCTCAAGCTGACCAAGCTTGGCCGCCACATCTTCTATCGCTGGCCCGGCGCTGCGGCCTTTGTCGTCGCTCACCCCGACGAGCCTGTCGCCGCGACGCCCACTGAAACGCCCTTGGTCTCAGGCCGCGCTTCCCCGCCGCCCGTCGCTTCCTCGACCGCCAATCCGCCGGCTGCGCCAGCGCCGATCCCGTCGTTTGCACCAGCCACGACGAAGCCCGCCCTCGTCTCCAGGCCCCAAGCGCCGGCGCCGGCTATGGCGCCGCTCACCGCGCCCATCCCCTCGCCCAAACCTGAGGGCGAAGCGCCACATCGACCCGTTCCGCCTCCAAGTTTGAGGTTCGGGCCGGTGTGATAAATAGCCTAGCCCCTTGCGCTCAAGTCGCCGCGACGGGCTGGAGCGCGGCCTGCTTTGGGGTGGGCGCTGAGATCAGCCCGGATCGCCACCCTAAGGAAAGGCCCGCCATCAGGGCGAACAGTAGGCCCGGATCTGCGGAGGGCCAGCTCACGGCCGCAGGCGCCAGGGTCATCAACGCCGTCCAGCCCGCCGCTGCGCCTGCGCCGATGCGGGGATCGATCTGGCTGGCGTAGCTGCTGCGGCGTCCAAACTTCACCACCTGCGCACAGTAGCCCAGCAGCACGATCAGGCCGGCCGGACCAATGGAGCCCAGGACAGCCGTGAAGAGGCTCGACGATCTGAAGCTGCCCACGCCCACGCCCAGACCATGGCTGAAGATCATGGCGTCGAGCCCCTGTTTGGCCATAAGCCCCCGCTCGATCCCGGACTCCGATTGCGTCTTTCCGACCGTCAGTTCGGCGACAGTCGTGCCGACCTCGCTGGCGAGATGGGGATTGAGCAGCATTACGCTCAGCGCGATCGCCAGCCCAAAGACGACGAGCCCGAGGATCAGGCTCGCCCGCCCGAAGGTGATGGCGCCGCGCACGATCAGCGTGCGCGCCAGCAGCACCGCGCCATAGCAGGGCATGAAGACATAGGCGGTCGAGGACGTCGAGATCGCCAGCATGATCGCCATGATCAGGGCCGCCGGCCCGGTCCGTTTTGGCGATATGCCCCGCAGCCATAGCTCGCACATGAAGACGAAATAGCTCGAGCCCAGTGCGGCGTAGACCGAAGGCTCAGAGCAAAGCGCCGAGATGCGATGGAAACCGCCCACGCCCTGATCCAGCTGGGAGTAGGCGCCCGTGCGTGCGAAATCGAAAGCGTGCTGGATGTGGACCGCGTTGAGCGCGAGATCGGCTAGGCCGGTCAGGGCATGAATCCAGGTGACGACCACCATCGTCGTGACAATCGTCAGGGTGGAGTTTTTCTGGGTCGAAAATAGCGTCGCGCAAACGGCGGCGAAGCCCGTTCCGAGCAGGTATACGGCCTGAGTGGTATTTTGCGCCGTCACACGCAGGGGCACAAAGCCTAACCCCGATTGGCCCATCGGGACCAGATTTATGAGGCCCGAAAACATGCGCGGCAGCACGAGCGCGGTTACGGCGCCGTACAGACAGTAAAGGATCAACCAGGCGTTCTTTGTCGTCGCCAGTCCCATTTCGGGTCCACGCCAAGCGCGGGAGCGAACAGCTTGGAGCGCCAGAAAGGCCAGCGACAGCACGGCGGGCGGGATTGAGGAGTGGCCAAGGGCGGGAAGGTCGATCGCCGAGGCTGCGGGGAGCAGGGTACAAAATAACGCAAAGCCCAGCATCTCGATCTTGGGCCTAAAGAGCAAATAGCCGCCGATCAGGCAGATCAGAAGGCCCGTGATCGTGGGGATCATGGCGCGGCGAGCTCTTTTAGGATCGGAGGCGCCGAGACCGGCGCCGCCAACCGGTCCAAGACCTCAGGGTGGCCGACCGCGAAGCGGCGCAGGGCGGCCATGAAATTCTGGTCGAAGCGCTCGCCGCTGAATCGAGCGGCCCGGACGACAGCGGTCTGAGGCTCGAAGCTCGGCAGCCAGGCTTCGAAATCGTGGACGGCCGCGACGAGGCTATCGACGGTCTGATCGTCGAACACCTGTCCCGTTCGGCCCGGCATGAGCGTGTCCAAAACGCCCCCGCGGCCATAGGCCAGAACCGGCCGGCCCGCCGCCATGGCCTCGACGGGCACGATGCCGAAGTCCTCCTCAGCCGTGTAAATGAGCCCCCGGCAGGTCGCGTAGGCCTGTCTCAACTCGGCCAAGGTCAAGCGGTCGCTAAAGCGGATATTGGACTTGGCGGACGCCTTGAGCTTGCGCTGCATCTCGCCGTCGCCGACCATGTGCAACGGTAAGCCCAAACGGTTGAAGGCGTCGACCGCGAGATCGCCGCGTTTGTAGGGCGTCATCTGGCCGACCCAGAGATATTCATCTGTGACCTGCGCCGCGGGTTGAAAGGCCTCCACCACGGCGGGGGGATGCACGACGGTCGCCTCGCGTCCGTAGGCGCGGTGAATGCGGCGGCGCACAAAGTCGGAGTTGGCCATAAAGCCGTCCACCCGCGCCGCCGTCGCATAGTCCCAAACGCGCAAGGGCGGAAACAGGATCGACATCATCGCGCGGGGCAGGGGACCCGCGGACCGACGATAGTCCGCCTGGGCGTCCCAAAGATAGCGCATCGGCGAATGGCAGTAGCACACGTGCAGCGCCGTTGGCGGGGCCAGGACGCCCTTGGCCGGTCCCGCCTCGAACGAGAGGACGAGGTCGTAGCCGCTTAGGTCGAGGCTCTCCAAGGCCATGGGCATGAGCGGCAGGTAATATTTGTAAAACCGGCGGGCGAAGGGAAGGTCATTGATGAAGGTCGTCTGGACCGACCGGTCGCGGATGATGTCCGAGACCGCATCCGGGTCATAGACGTGGGTAAAGAGATCGGCCTCGGGAAATTGGCCCAAGACGCGCTCAAGCACTCGCTCACCGCCCCGCATCGCGATCAGCCAATAGTGAATAATCGCGACGCGAAGAGGTTTTGACATTCCACCTACCGAAGCCAGGTCTTTGGCCCTTAAGCCCGGATGGGCACTTTGATCGCTTTATCGCGAGGCGCCGTTGATCGCTCAAGAGACGTGATAGGCGCGCGACTCCCGGTAGTAGTAGGCGCTGTCGCCGTAGCCATGCGCCGCTTGCTTGCGAACATCTACGCGGGTGAGCGAGATGCCCGTGAGCGGGGCGCCGGCGGCGCGCAGCAGGCGAATGGCCGACTTCAACGCGTCTTCCTGGGTCTTGCGCCAGTTGCACAACAGAATGACGGCGTCGCATTTCGACGCCAAGGTGCGCGCATCCGCCAGCGCCAGCAGGGGCGCGGTATCCAGGATAATGAAGTCGTAGCGGCTGCGAAGCTGGTCGAGCAGGGCGTCCATGGCGACGCTGCCGAAGATATCCGTCGCGGTCAGCTTGCCATGCGACAGCGGCAGATAGTGAACGCCCGTCAGGTCGTCCACAACCACAGCGTCCTCCAAGGCGACGTCGCCGTGAACCACCTCCACCAAGCCCGCCTCAGGTCCCTGATCCACGAACCTTTGCAGCGAGCGCCGACGCAGATCGCAGTCGACGACGATGGTGCGCGCGCCTTGCAAGCTGGATGTTTCCCCGAGGCAGACCGACGTGGTCGTCTTGCCTTCGCCCGCGAGCGGAGATGTAACGGCTAAGACGATGCCGTAGCCCACTCGGGCGCTACTTTGAACGACGGAAACCTTCAGGTTTCGGAACGATTCCGCGAAGACCGAGAACGGATGAGTGACGATATACTCGACCGGCGGCTGACGCACGCCCTTCGCCACGGACGCGAGCAGCGGAATCGAGCCTATGCACGGCGCCTGCAAACGCCGCTCGATGTCCAGCCCATTGCCAAAGCTCTGATCCAATAGCTCGGCGATGACGCCGGCGATAAAGCCGAAGATGCCCGCGACGATCACGGCCAGGGCGGCGTCGAGCACGAGGCGCGGCGAGGAGGGCTTGTTGGGGACTTGGGCCTGGGAGACAATGCGCGCGTCCGACTGCTCGGTCCCCGCGCTGGTCATGATTTCCTTGAAGCGCGCCAGATAATTGTCATACAGCGTCTGCGACGCGGCCGCCTTCTGCTGCAGTTCGACCAGACCGGCCACGGATTTGGTATCGACCGCCAAGGTGCCGCGGCTCTGGTTCAGCGTACCTTCCAGGGACGCCAGACGCCGCGCCGACACCTGGGCCGTCGCCTGCATGTTGGAAATCACCCGCTGGATCTCGGCGTTGATCTGGACGTCCAGATCCCGGAGCTGTTGCTGCGCCTTTATGACGTCGGGATAGCGCGAGCCATAGCGGCTGTTCAGCTCCGCCAACTGGCCGCTGACCTGTGCGCGTTGCGACCGCAGCGTTTCGACGACGGGCGAGCCCAACACCGCGCCCACGTCGTCGCCGTTCGACCCCTTGCTGACCTGGGCGCGCGCCGTATCCAATCTCGCCTGATCCGAGGCGGCTTCCGCCCGGGCGGCGGCCACCTGTTGGTTCAGGTTTGAAATCTCCTGCTGGGTCAGGGTCGCGCCCTCTGCGCCCAAAAGATTGTGGGCGATCTTGTATTGCTGAACGGCGGCGGCGTCTGCGGCCGCCTGATCGCTGAGTTCGCGAACCCTCGACGTCAGATAGCCGCTGGCTTGGCGGTTCGCATCGCTCTTGGATTGCAGGCTTTGCTGAATATAGGCGTTGGCGAAGGCGTTGGCGATCGCCGCCGCCTTCTCCGGCGAAGGATCGGTGTAGCTGATATTAATCACATAGGTTAAGCCCAGCCGCTGAGCTTCCAGATGGGCCATGACGTCGGCGACCGTCAGGTCCCGCTTTTCCTCCGGCGTGAGGACGGGCAGCGCAGGCGCGGCGCCGAACAGGCCGAGCACGCCCCTGACGATGTCGTTGCGCAGGCCCGGGTCTTCCGACCCCAGCTGGGGATCTTTTTCCAGATGAAGCTGATCTACGACCTGCTCGGCCATGCTGCGCGACTGCAACAGCGCCACCTGGGTGGCGACGGCCTCTGTCGAAAGGGACTGATCGGCGCTGAGGTTGGGCGACACATTGGTCTGCAACAATTGCAGCTGCCGCGGGTCCATCATGACGCCGGCCGAGGCGGTGAAGGCGGGCTTTTGGTGAAGGACGATCACGACGCTGACGACGAGCGTCAGCACGAACACGATCAGGAACACCGCATAGCGGCGGCGAGCGGCTTCGAACGCCGCCGCAAAATCTAGCGTATCCGGTTCCGACGCCAGCGACGCCATCCCGGACGACGTCGTCAGAGCGTTGGGCTGGGGCGTATAGGGCGCAAGAGGAGGCATTGATCGTCCGGTCGCTAGGCGTCAGCGCTGCACAGTGAGCGCTAGCGATAACCGATTGTCGTTAAAATTATACCCCCCAAACGTCCCGTTGGATAGTTGCTCAATATATGAATAAGAGGCTGTTAGTCCTAATACGTTATTAATAAGATAAGTTGCGCTTATTCCGCTGGCATATCGCGAATCTATTCTGGTCGTGCCCGGATATATATAGTGATAGTAGGCGAAATAGGGGGATAGGATCAGGTTTCTGAGCAGCTCATAATCGGCTTTCACCGTGCCCGAATCGACGTCGGATGCGGCGCTACCCGGAATGCCTGCCGCTTGGATACTGTGATTGCCTGAAAGTTTCAGCGTTATGAGTTGGGTGATATTATAAGCGGCGTCGATATTGAAGGCGACGCCAGTCACATCTGCAATTCGTGCAGACGTGTAGTGCTGGTCCAGGTACCCTATGCCTGCATCATATCGAATGAGGTGGGTGAGCTGCCCATTCACCCCCGTCAAGACCTCGTAACCGGTGGAATTGTAGCTTCCCAGCGCGGCGAGCGGCTCATGAATGAAGTTGCTTTGATTGGGCTGGAACTGCGTAAAAATGGCGATATTGGGATCGATCGCCCAGCTTAAGCGGATGGTCTGCGACGTCGCGACCTCATCTCGGGACGCTTCGTTATAATAGTCATTGCCGCCGACAGCCAAAATGTCATTGCCGCCGATATCGTAGATGCCTGGCGCGAGCTGCACGTTGTAGAAACTATAGTAGCTGGCCGCCGCTGACAGATCCAAGCGGAAGCGCCCAAATTCGCGGTAGGCCCCCGCCCCGCCGCTAATAAGATCATAGCGAACCGGCTCGACGATACCCTCGATCGAGTCCGCATCGCTCCGCGGCTCCGTATATTGCCCAGCCCCGAGGTTGAACGAAAGCTTGGAGCGGCTATCGACATCTATGCCGGCGTTCGCGCTCATGGCGTATTCGTTACTGCTTTCGCCGGGCTGATCCAGATATTGATCGCGCTCATACTGCAGGTGAACGCCAAGCGAATTTCGGCTCCAATTCGAGGATATGTCTACGCTCGGGGTCACGGCGACGATGTCGCCGCCCGTTTTCTTGGGCAGGGCATAGACGTTGTCGTCGTAGATGTCCGTCACCGACACCCGTGGGTAGACGGTGAACGCGCCCACATGTTCGCCGACCGCATCATACTCAGGGTGAGCCCGCGAGGTGACGTCGGTCACGGAGGTCCGGTCGTAATAGGACTGAGCTTGGGCGGCGCCGGCGATCAGACCGGTCGCGGCGACCAGTGCGAGCAGAGCGGGCGCCCCAGCGACGCGGCATAGATCTGACCGAAGGCCTTTATCGTTATCGATCGTCGCCATCGCCATTCCGCCATCGTCCCAGTTACGTACACGCTACCCGAAGATCGTCGCTCTTCTAACATCATGACCGCCGCAGGCGAACGTTTGCAACGTTGGAGCGAGAATCAACCAATATTAACATTAAGCGGCGGAATTGGACCGAGATATGGCCCAAATGGCCGCGTCTCGTACAACGGGCGAGGCGTCGTCTACCCGCGACCGAGCGACGTGGACGAGATCGGGATCGCCAGAGTTGCCGATGGCGTACAGGACATTGCGGATAAAGCGATCGCGCCCGATGCGCTTGATCGGCGATTTGGAGAACAGGCTGCGAAAGCCTGGGTCGTCGAGGGCCGCCAAATCCGCCAGCGCCGGCGCGCGCAGCGTGTCGCGCGCATGGAAGGCGGCTTCGCTCGCGACTGCGGCGAACTTGTTCCAGGGGCAGACCGCCAGGCAGTCGTCGCAGCCATAAATGCGGTTGCCCAGGCTCTCGCGCAAATCGACCGGGATCGGGCCAGCGTGTTCGATGGTCAGGTAGGAGATGCAGCGTCGAGCGTCGAGCTGGTACGGCGCGGGGAAGGCCTTGGTCGGGCAGATGTCGAGGCAGGCGCTGCAAGAGCCGCAACGATCCGTCTCGGCCGGGTCGGCTGGCAGCTCCAGGGTCGTCAGAACCGCGCCCAGGAACAGCCAGGCGCCGAGGTCGCGAGACACCAGATTGGTGTGCTTGCCTTGCCATCCCAGCCCGGCGAGGTGGGCGAGGGGCTTTTCCATCAAGGGCGCGGTATCGACGAATACCTTCAGCTCACCCCCATAGGTCTGCGCCATCCAGCGACCCAGCGCCTTCAGCCGCGTCTTGATCACGTCGTGATAGTCCTGGCCTCGAGCATAGACGCTTACGGCGCCGAGGGTTTTGCGCTCCAACGCCGCCAGGGGGTTCTCGTCCGGACCATAGTTCAGGCCGAGCACGATGGCTGAGCGCGCGTCGGGCCACATGGCGCGAGGATGGATGCGGCGGGCCAGGGTGGTCTCCATCCAGCCCATCTCGCCGTGGCGCCCCTGCGCCACGAACTGCTCCAGCCGCCCGCCCGCCTCCCAGCTCATATCTAGATCGGCGACGCCGAAGGCCTCGAAGCCGAGGTCGTGGGCCTTGGCCTTGATCGCGGCCTTTATCTCGGGGGGGCTGAGATTTGGGGGCCTGAGATTTGGGGAGTTGGGCGAGGCCAAGCGCTGGCCTAACGATCGACTCTATGCGCGAACGCCCGGCGACCGTCGTGGCGATCCACATACAGGCGGACGATCTCGCCGGGGACCGATGTCGCATCGTCGAAGGTCGCCTCGGTGAAGTCCTCCGCCCGCGCCAGCCCCGGCGTTTCGACCAAAGCGTTGAGCGTGCGCCCGACGTGCCGGTCGAGGTGCCGTCCGAGGCCCGCCACGCCCGCAGCGCGCAGTCGCTCTGCCCGTGCCTTTACGACCGTGCGCGGCAGCGGCGGCATCAGGGCGGCGGGCGTGCCGGGTCGGGGGCTGAAGGGGAAGACGTGCAGATAGGCCAAATCCGCCTCCTCGACCAGCTTCAGCGTATTGTCGAAGGCGGCGTCGGTCTCGGTCGGGAAGCCGGCGATCAGGTCCGCGCCAAACGCCGTCTCGGGCCGCACCCGCCGGATGCTGTCGATCAGATGCAGCGCCTGATCGCGGTTATGGCGGCGCTTCATCCGCTTCAGGATCAGGTCGTCGCCGGCCTGTAGCGACAGGTGCAGGTGGGGCATCAGCCGCGGCTGTTCTGCGAAGCACTGCAACAGGTCGGGGTCGATCTCGGCGGCGTCGATGGAGGAGAGACGCAGGCGCGGCAGCTCCGGCGCCAGCTTCAGGATGCGGGCGACCAACTGCCCCAGCGTCGGGCGCCCCGGCAGGTCCGCCCCCCAGGATGTGACGTCCACCCCGGTCAGCACCACCTCGCCGTACCCTTGCGCCGCCAGCCGCCGCACCTGGGCCACCACGTCGCCCGCGGGCGCCGAGCGGCTGTCGCCCCGGCCGAGCGGAATGACGCAGAAGGTGCAGCGGTGATCGCAGCCGTTCTGCACCTCCACAAACGCCCGCGCACGATCGGCCAATCCATCGACCAGATGCGGCGCCATCTCGCGCACCTTAGCGATATCGCCGACACGAACCCGTGTCGCCAGGCCTTCCGCCCCATAGGCGCCCGGCGCCGACTTCAGGTCGTTGCCCAGCACCGCATCGACCTCGCTCATGGCGGCGAAGGTCTGCGGCTCGATCTGGGCGGCGCAACCGGTGACGATCAGCTTGGCGTTCGGCCGAGCGCGGCGGGCCTTGCGAATGGCTTGGCGGGCCTGGCGAACGGCTTCGCCCGTGACGGCGCAGGTGTTGAAGATCACCGCATCGCTGAGGCCGTCAGCGGCGGCCCGCGCCCTGACTTGTTCGCTCTCGTAGGCGTTCAGCCGGCAGCCGAAGGTGACGACCTCGACCTCTTGCGTCGCGGCGTCGTCGAGACCCGTCGTCATTCGTCCGCCGCCATATGGGCCGCGAATGCGTCCTTATAGTCGGGGTGCCAGCGGGACAGGGGCGGACGGCCGAGTATGGCGTCGTCCGCCGCCCAGCGCATCCGCTTGCGGTCCATCTCCGGCGTCACGTCGTTGTCGGGGCAGAGGATGTAGAACTTACCCGCCTCAATCCCGCTCAGCATCTCGTCGATCACCTGATCGGCCGTCCAGGCGCCGGCCGGACGTTCGGCGCGCTCGGTAATGCCGGTATAGGTGAAGCCGGGGATCAGCAGATGGGCGCTGACCTGGCAGCCTGCGAGGTTGCGCAGTTCGTGCTGCAGCCCCTCGGTCGCCACCTTCACGCCCGCCTTGGAGACATTATAGGCCGTATCGCCCGGTGGGGTGGTGATGCCCTGTTTGGAGCCGGTGTTGACGATCAGGCCGGCCCGCGATCCCGCCGTCATGGCCGGCGCAAAGACGTCGATCCCGTGGATCACGCCCCAAAGGTTGATATTCAGGACGCGCCGCCAGGCGTCGATATCGCCAAAGGCGCCCGCGCCCCGGCCGACGCCGGCGTTGTTCATCAGCACATCCACCGCGCCAAAGCGCGCATAGGCGGCCGTCTTTAGCGCTTGGACCGCGCCGTAATCGGACACGTCGGTCGCCACGGCTACAGCCTGACCGCCCGACGTATCGGCGGCGACCTCGGCGAGCGCTTTGTCCAGCGCCGGTCCGGCCAGGTCCGCCAGCACGAGGTTCATGCCAAAGCTCGCGAAGCGCTTGGCGGCGGCCAAGCCGATGCCGCTGGCGGCGCCGGTGACGACGGCGGTGTGTCCGGGGGCGAGAGCGGGATGGTGGGGCATGGTCAGGCACTCACAAGACTTAAAGCGGGTTTCGTTTGGGGCCTCCCTCTTCGCTTCCCCCGGACTTGTTCCGGGGGCCCATGGCGCGAGGTCTGACACCCATAAGGCGGCCGTAATGTCGCGCTATGGATGCCCGGAACAAGTCCGGGCAAGACGGAAGTAGTGATCGATACTCAAAACCCTAAAGCGTCCCCGTGAAATCGACCGCGACCGGGCCGGTCATCAGCACATGGTCGTCGTGTCGCCATTCGATCGCGAGCTCGCCGCCGTTCATGACCAGGGTCGCGTGACGTCCGATCTTGCCACGCCGGCTGGCGGCGACCATCGCCGCGCAGGCGCCCGTGCCGCAGGCCTTGGTCTCGCCCACGCCGCGCTCCCAGACGCGAAGCCGGATGCGATCGCGCGTCCGAATCTCGGCGAAGCCTATATTGGCGGCTTCGGGAAACAGGGGGTGGTGCTCGAGGATCGGCCCCATGGTCAGGACCGGGGATGTCTCCGCGTCGTCGACGAAGAACACCGCGTGGGGGTTGCCCATGTTCACGCAGCCCGGCGTGTGCAGAAGCGGCGCATCGATTGGGCCGATCTGAAGCTCGATCCCTCGCGTGTCCATCTCTTCGCTTAAGGGGATGTCGCGCCAGTCCAGCCTCGGCGCGCCCATATCCACCGTCACCGCATGTTCGTCGGCGCGGGTAGCGCTCAAGAGTCCGGCGCGGGTTTCGAATTGGGCGTCGGTTCGCCCCGTCGCCTCCATCAGGAGCCAGCCGACGCAGCGCGCCGCGTTGCCGCACGCCGACACCTCCGACCCGTCGGCGTTCCAGATGCGCATGAAGGCGTCTGCGTTGCGCGACGGCTCGATGGCGATCAGCTGGTCGCAACCCACGCCGGTTGTACGGTCGGCGATGGCGCGTACCTGATCTGGCGATGGCGCAAAGACGCCGTCGCGCGCCTCGACCACGACGAAGTCGTTGCCGAGCCCGTTCATTTTCAGGAACGGCAGCTTGGGAAGGCGGGGGGCGAGCATGGGCGCAGACATGTTCAGACTATATAGTTCAGCTAAGGTGAAAACTCACCACCCGACCGACGCGTCGCCAGCTTGCAAGGCGTTTGCGCCGCCATATGGTGGCTGGCCTTCAAAATCTTACGGTGGTTCATGCGCTGTCGCGTCTTCGCTTCCCTGCTCGCCGTCATGATCGGGAGCGTTGGATCGATCCCCCTCGCCCATGCCGCGCCCGCGGCGGTTCAAGCGGGCGACGACCCCTATATCTGGCTGGAGGATGTTAGCGCCCCCCGCTCGCTCGCCTGGGTCGAGACCGAAAACAAACGGTCGCTGGCGGTGTTGGAGAGCGATCCCCATTATGCGGCGCTGCACGCTGAGGCTCTGGCTTTGGGTCAGGCCAAGGACCGCATCCCAAATCCTGATTTCCTGAACGGCGACGTCTATAATTTCTGGCAGGACGCCGATCACGTCCGCGGTGTTTGGCGTCGCACCACGTCGGAGGATTACGCCAACCCTACCCCCGACTGGACGACGGCGCTCGACCTGGACCAACTCGCCAAGGATGAGCACGCCAACTGGGTCTATAAGGGCCATACGTGCGCCCTGCCGCAGGAGCGGCTTTGCCTGGTCGCGCTGTCCGACGGCGGCGAGGACGCCACCACGCTGCGCGAATTCGATCTGGAGACGGACCGCTTTGTCGACGGCGGGTTTAGCCTGTCCCGCAGCAAGCAGAGCGCCGATTGGCTGGACCCTGACACACTCCTGGTCGCCCGCGACTGGGGTCCGGGCAGCCTGACCGCGTCCGGCTATCCCTTTGTGGTCAAGGTGCTGCATCGCGGCCAGACGCTGAGCCAGGCCCAGACGGTGTTCCATGGCGAGCCGACCGACGTCGAAGTCGATCCTGAAGTGCTGGTCGATAGTCAAGGGCGCCGGGCGGCCCTGATCGTCCGCGGCGTCACCACGTTCGAGACTGAAACCTACCTGCTCGGCGACCATGGCGTCGATCAGCTAGCCTTGCCGAAGAAGTCCAGCGTGGACGACCTGGTCGGCGGGCGCCTGATCGTCACCCTGAAACAGGACTGGACGCCGACGCCCGGCGGGCAAACCTTCGTGCAAGGCTCCGTGGTGGCGATTGACCTAGCCGCGGCGAGGGCGGAGCCGGACAAGCTGTTCCCAACCCTGGTTTGGGCGCCCGGTCCGCGCGAAGCGTTGGAAGACGTGTCGTCGGTCAAGGATCGTCTGATCCTGACGACACTCGATAATGTGCGCGGTCGCGCATACGTTCTGACGCCGACGCCTGAGGGCGGTTGGACCCAGACGAAGATCGACCTGCCCGACAATTCCGCGATCGGCCTGGTTTCGACCAGCCGCCAGGACGACCGCAGCTATCTGAGCGTCAGCAGCTTTCTGAACCCCACCAGCCTGTGGCTCGACGACGCCTGGCGCGGGTCTTTGACGGAGGTGAAGAGCCTGCCGCCGAAGTTCGACGCCTCGAACCTCGTCACCGAGCAGTTTGAGGCCACATCCAAGGACGGGACCAAGGTTCCCTACTTCGTCGTGCATCGGAAAGACATCAAGTACGACGGCTCCAACCCGACCCTTCTCTACGCCTACGGCGGTTTCGAGATTTCGATGACGCCCAACTATTCCGCCAACATCGGCAAGCTGTGGTTGGAGCGGGGCGGGGTCTATGTGCTGGCCAACATCCGGGGCGGCGGAGAATTTGGGCCGGCCTGGCACGACGCTGGCCTCAACGTCCATCGCCAGCGCATCTACGACGATTTCGCCGCGGTCGCGGAGGACCTGATCGCTCGTAAGATCACCTCGCCCCGGCGTTTGGGTATTCGCGGCGGCTCTAACGGCGGTTTGCTGATGGGGGTCGAGTTCGAGCAGCACCCCGATCTGTGGAACGCGGTCATCATCGACGTACCGCTGTTGGACATGCTGCGCTTCGAACAGATCGCGGCCGGCGCTTCCTGGGTCGGGGAGTACGGTAGCGTCGGCAATCCGGCTCAGCAGATGTTCCTGGCCTCGATCTCGCCCTACAACAATCTCAAAGCCGGCGTGGCCTATCCCGAACCCTTCATTTTCACGACGACCAAGGACGACCGCGTCGGCCCCGCCCACGCCCGCAAATTCGCCGCCAAGATGGAGGCCATGGGCCTGCCGTTCCTCTATTACGAAAACACCGAGGGCGGGCATTCGGCGGGCGCCAACCTGCAGGAAGCGGCGCGGGAGCAGGCGCTGGAGATGACCTATCTGACGCGGAAGTTGATGGATTGAGGGCGGCGACGCGCTCCGGATACCCCCAGCCCACGGAACGCCATTCGCCGCCGCACCGTTCAGCCTCGGTACACGCCAAAAAGATCGGCGCTGCGGAGGTAAAAACCATGACCACGTTCGATCCTGCCGTGCTTGAGACGCGCCTGGTTACGGCCGACGGCTTGACCGGTATGCCTATCTACGATCGGTCGGGCGACAAGCTGGGGGTGATCAAGGACATCTATGTCGACAAGCTGACGGGCCAAGTCGCCTTCGTGGTGGGGGCGACGGGTGGCTTTCTGGGCGTCGGCGAGAAGTTTCACCCGCTGCCATGGCGCGCCCTATCCTATCGCATGTCCCCTGAGGGCTATGTCGGCGCCTTCAGCCGTCGCGAGCTCGAAGACGCGCCGGCTTATGACCGGGACCAACTCGCCAGCGCCTACTATGGCTGGGCCGATCAGGTGACGCGCTATTTTGGGACTCTGGTCCACAAGGCGTGATGACCCACAAGGCGTGACGGTGCAGATCGGTCCGCTCTACGTCATCAGCCTGGAGCGGACGCCAGACCGCTGGCGGGCGTTTGAGGCGGCGAATCCGGTCGGGCCGGCCCGGTCGCGGTTCGACGCTGTCGACGGTCTCAAGGTCGACGTCAAAGCCTTGATCTCCAGCGGGATCATAACGCGCGATCTCAACTATACGCTTGGCGCCATCGGGTGCGCCCTGTCGCACATCTCGTTTTGGCGCGTGTGCGCTGCGGCCGATGGCCCGGTCACGGTTTGCGAGGACGACGCCATCCTCCACCCCGACTTCGACGCCTGCGCCGCCACGGCGGCCGGTCTGCAGCCGGACTTCGATCTGATCCTGTGGGGCTGGAACTTCAATTCCGTCTTGGCGGGTGAGCTTTTCGACGGTGCGCCCTTCGCCATGGGCTTTGACGAGGATCGGATGCGCCAATCGATCGCGGCGTTTCGGTCTACAGGCCCGACCCCCATCCTACTGCGCCTCCACCGCGCGTTCGGCACGCTTTGCTACACGCTATCGCCCAAGGGCGCTGCGAGGCTCTTGACGCTCTGCCTGCCGCTCGCGCCCCAGCGCGTCTTCTTCCCGCTCCTGAGCCGAAAGTCCGACAACACGGGCATCGATATTCCGATGAACGCGGCCTATCCGCAGATGGCCGCCTATGCCGCGTTTCCGCCCTTGGCCCTGACGCTAAACGAGACGGCGCTCAGCACCGTGGAGTAGGGGCGCCTGAAGCGCGTCGGCCAAGAGACGCGCCTCGCCCTCGCGGCTGGAGCCTGAGCGCCAGGCCACCACAATCTCGCGCCGGGGCGCGCGATCCGCCAGGGGCCGAACCGTGATTTGCGCCTGCTCCGCCAGTCCCGCCGCCACCGCCATGGCGGGTAGAAGCGAGACGCCGAGACCGGAGCCCACCATCTGAACCAGGGTATGGAGCGAGGTCGCCGCAAACGCGCCGCCGTCCCCCCCGCCGCCTTTGGGGTTTTCCAGGCTGCACGCGGCCAGCGCATGGTCGCGCAGGCAGTGGCCATCTTCCAACAGGATCAGGTCGTCGCCCTCCAGCGCCTCGGGGCGCACGGTGGATAGCATGAAGAGAGGATGGTTCAGCGGGGCGGCGGCTAGGAGTTCGTCGTCGCCGACGCGCGAAAAGGCGAGGCCCGAGGTGTCGTAGGGCAGGGCGATCAGGGCGGCGTCGAGCGCGCCAGCTTTCAGTCCCGCCGCCAGCTTGTGAGTCAGATCCTCGCGCAGGAACAACCTGAGTTTTGGAAAGCGGTCGCGCAGGATCGGTAGGGCCTTGGGCAGCAGGAAGGGCGCAATGGTCGGGATCACCCCCAGCCTGAACCGGCCGGACAAGGGCTGGCCGGCGCTCTTGGCGGCCTGGACAAGGTCTTCGGTTCGGGCCAGCACATCCTCGGCGCGACGCACCGCTTCCTCGCCGACCGCTGTCAGGATGACGCCCGAGCGGGCCCGATCCACGACGGGCGAGCCCAGGGTGCGCTCCAGCTCCTGGATTCCGGCGGATAGCGTGGGCTGGGTGACATGGCCGGCCTCGGCCGCTTTACTGAACGATCCGTGTTCGGCCAGAAGCTTGAGATACTGGAGTTGTCGCAGGGTTGGCAGCATGGTCGCTATATAGGACGATCCTATGTCTCGCCCAAAAACAATCGATTGGATTTTCTAAAAAGAGCCCTTTATCGCCCGAACCGCGGCGGGTTCGTCGCAGGAAATTCCTCCCCAAATTTTCCTAGGAGATTCACATGCTCGGTGTTGGCGAAAAGCTCCCCGACTTCAAAGTCACCGGCGTGAAGCCCGGTTTCAACGCCCACGAAGAGAACGGCGCGTCTGCGTTCGAAGCGATCACGCAAGACTCCTTTAGCGGAAAGTGGAAAGTCATCTTCTTCTATCCGAAGGACTTCACCTTCGTCTGCCCGACCGAGATCGCCGAATTCGCGCGCCTGGGCCAAGAGTTCGCCGATCGTGACGCGATCGTCATGGGCGGCTCGACCGACAACGAGTTCTCCAAGCTGGCTTGGCGCCGCGACCACACCGATCTGAACCGCCTGCCGATCTGGAACTTCGCCGATCCGGGCGGGAAGTTCTCCCGTCAGCTCGGGATTTTGAACGAGGACGAGGGCGTCGCGCTCCGCGCCACCTTCGTGGTCGATCCCGACAACACGATCCAGCACGTCTACGTCACCAATCTGAACGTGGGCCGCAACCCCGCCGACACGCTGCGCGTGCTCGACGCGCTGCAGACCGACGAACTGTGCCCCTGCAACCGCCAAGTCGGCGGCGACGTGCTGAAGGTCGCCTAAGCTCGCGACCGTCTGACCGCAGTTATGCCGAGACGCGGGCTTAAGGCTCGCGTCTCGAACCTGTTCTTACGTCTCAAACACCCCAAAGTTACAGGAACCCGCCATGTCGATCGACACGCTTCGTCAGGCGATGCCCGCCTATGCGAAGGACATCAGCCTCAACCTCTCGTCGCTGATGAACGAGACGATCCTGACCGATCAGCAGAAGTGGGGCTGTTTCATCGCCTCGGCCTATGCGGTCGGCGCGGGCGCCGTGATCCGCGCGCTCGAAGACGGCTGCCCCCTGACGCCCGAAGCCCTGACCGCCGCCAAGGCCGCCGCCGCGATCATGGGCATGAACAACGTCTACTACCGGGCGCTGCACCTGATGCACAACCGGGAATACAGCACACTTCCCGCCAAGCTGCGCATGAACGTCATCGCCAATCCGGGCGTGGACAAGAACGACTTCGAGCTGTGGTGCACGGCCGTGTCCGCGATCAACGGCTGCGGCATGTGCCTGGACAGCCACGAGGAGGAGCTGCGCAAGCGGGCGGTGTCGTCCCAGGTGATCCAGACGGCGCTGCGGATCGCGGCGGTTGTCAACGCGGCGTCGCGGATTGTGATGGCGGAGGAGGCGGGCGCGGCGGGTTAGGGGCATCTTTGCCCTATCCGCCAGTCCATACCCCTTGCTCATCGTATAATGTGCAGTGAGTTTGGCCGAACGCGTTGTAAATCATGTCGAGTACCGGCCGGATTGCGGTTGTCACCTCTATGCTTTCATGCTCAATCAGCACCTCGGGCAGGGCGATAACTTCTTCACCTAGTGGCCCCAGATCAGCATAACCACCATAATGTACTGGTACCCTTAAGCGAAGATGCCTTGCCCCTACGAACGTAAACATTGCCACCACTGGGCTCGGTAGCGCGTATGAATGATAGAAGTTTAGGGCGTAGCGAACAGTCTGAACAATCTCCCGAGCGAGTTGGTCGGCCACGAAATATGGCGGGTCATCGCCTTTGACGGAGACCGCCTCGTAAGCACCGTTTCTGAAGGCTTGTCCATAACCGTGGGTGCCTCCTTCTACAAACGGCCGCGCGTTACAAATGCCGTGAAGATTGACTGTTACGCTGCCGCCCCGTGCTCCAAGTGGCAGCGGCATGTGTGTGCCCTGCTTGACCAAGTTCACGATATCAATCCGTTCACGATCGATGAAAATCGGAAGCGATGCGAAATGCAAAACCGCTGCGGCGCCTTGCACCAAGCGCACGGGCGCTTCGCCAGCAACGAGCCTTGAAATCCGTTCTCGACGGAAGTTTTCGATCCTCTCCGCCCCCGTGTCGCGCAGGCCAAACGCTGTGCGCAGCTCTGGCACCGATAGCGCCACGCTTTGTCTTGGCAGGCGAATGTAGAATTCCTTGTCTAATAGTGATCGGTGCGGCCCAATCCAGCTTCGGGGGACACGCAATACGAACACCCAAGCCCCATCTCTAATTTTGAAAGGACGAAAATCAAACGGGGGTAGTGGTGGCTCTACTCCCGAAGTGAGCCGTTGGGTCTCGCTGCGGATGTACTCGTCTGGATCGGCTACCGTCACGCCAGGGATAGCGCTAACGATGCCATTGGTCTCTTCTACACCGATCACAAGATCTCCACCCGAGGTGTTACTAAGAGCGGCTACGGCTTTAATGAGCTGTTTTCGTCCCCGCTCGCCTGAATCGAATTCACGCTTAAATTCGAGTGTTCGGCCCTCCTCGCACTGTTTGATGAGGTCTACGAGAGCTCCGCTGGTAAGATTATCTAGCTTGGCGGGAATCATTATTTTACTGGATCGGTTTATTTAAATGTTCTATTTCATGAGCGATCAGACGCTGGCCTTCTCCGATAGGTCCGAAAAGTTCCTGATCTTGACGGAGTGATCCGCAAATTTGGCGACGATCTCCAATTCCCCACCCATCGCCTCAATGAAGCGCCGCAAGGTGCTGACATACATGTCGGCGCGCTTCTCGATCTTGGCGACAGACCCTTGATTGATCTGGAGCGTCTGGCTGAGCCCCTCTTGCGACAGCTTGATGGTCCGGCGCACCTCGGCAAGGTCCATCTCGGCGTCAAGCTGCACAGCCGCGGCTTCCGCCGCTGCGCGCGCCGCCGGCGTCATACGGGCGCGGAGTTCCGCGAATGAATGTCTACCGGCCATTGTCTTTCTCCCTTTCAATTGCGCGATGCAGTGGCAAATCTCGCTCATGGCTGCGGTGTTCCGGTGACAGTGCATTCTATTGATGTCCAGTAGCGAGCGCGGGGGCAAGCCTGAAGACGAAGATCGGCAAGATGGCGCGCCGTGCATGATAGAAAAGTTAGATAAAACAATTCGATAGCGACCCATTATAAATCGGCGCCGGGATCGGCAATTTTTATGCTTTTTCATAAAAATGCGCTATAAATACATACGGTTATAAATTCAGAAGATCGGCGCCCATCGTCGCTATGCCCCTGACTGAAACCCCCAGCCGCATCGAGCCGGCTTTGCTCGACGAAGCCAACGCCGAGATTATCGATCTCGTGGCGGAGCTTTCGCGCGCTTCGGGGGCGCTCGGCAATCAGCTGCATCCGCGCTCGGCGGCGAACCTCGCAGACCTCGTGCGCGTCATGAATTGCTACTATTCGAACCTGATTGAGGGCCACAACACGACGCCGCGTGAGATCGAGCGGGCTATCGGTGGTCA